>Ga0307408_100001404_pt1 | contig 17942 bp, 9 predicted proteins | sample 322Cmetagenome_FD_202116 | JGI IMG/M metagenome (GOLD analysis project Ga0307408, IMG submission 202116) | Maize rhizosphere microbial communities from greenhouse at UC Davis, California, United States - 322HYB-C-3 | ecosystem: Host-associated > Plants > Roots > Rhizosphere > Soil | place: USA... | reverse complement strand
ATTGACAATTTACTTCTTAAATTAACTCTTTTCATACTGTGTTTTTAAAAAAATATACCCCTTGTAACGGGCCGTCCGATTCAAAGGGTTCACTACTTCACACTATGAAATGCCAATTATTTTTATACAAGAAGCTTTTAATCAAAACTTTAGGCCAATTTAAGCCAACCCTGAAAATTAACTTGAACTATAATATTACTACCTAAGATTACACAAACCTTGATATAGGATAAAAACATTGGCAATACCCAACTTAAAATAGCCAGCTTTGAGCGAAATTTATTTTACTTGACTTTTTTTATTTTTTTTAAAACAATTTTTGAAACCTCCGGTAATGCGAATTTAGTTCTCGCTTTTTACCCATTCAGGTTCACATGCTTCAACAAGTTTTGTAATTTTTACGTCATTAAACCAACTGAAAACCAGGGCAAAATTCCTAAAAATGCTAACCCGCCAAAAAAACTTCATTTTTTTCTTTGAAATCCAAAAAATAATGATTAAAAATCTTGTGGAATAATTCCACATATTGGGAATTTAATGTACCAATCGACGGGCGACAAACCATTCAACTATTTGAAAATCAAGCACACCGGAAGCAGAGATGATATTCCTACTCAATAAAGCGATTTGTTTTCCCGTTTATATCCTATCGTGTGGACACATTTTCTAAACACACGGATTCAAGCCTTTCAGGCTTGTTTCGATGGGGAGCCGTAACCACGGGTTGCACCCGTGGTTGCTTAGATTCAAGCCTTTCAGGCTTGCCGGGTAGCAGAATATGCTATGCTGGCCATTCGAAAGAAGAGGAGAATTATAGCGATTTGAAGTTGTGGGCATATGATAGATAGCTTTGCGCCGGATACCCAAGGGCCAAGCCCAGTACCACTTCAGGAACCCAAGGCTTGCCTGGTAGCAGAATATGCTATGCTGGCCATTCGAAAGAAGAGGAGAATTATAGCGATTTGAAGTTGTGGGCATATGATAGATAGCTTTGCGCCGGATACCCAAGGGCCAAGCTCAGTACCACTTCAGGAACCCATACATAAGAACCCTCATATTTAATTGAAATTGTTAATTGGGTGCTGAAATAAATACCGAAACCAGTTCAACACAGCTATCGGTATGGCTAGCGAATTTAAAAAATGGCACCGACTTAAGACACACAACCAATTGTGTACCCCTACTTTCAATCAGGAGATTCCTCCTTCGGTCGGAATGATGTACTTAATGAGATTCAACATTTCCGGCAGATATCTCATTTTATTTCCAACGACATCCTTATTAACCCCCTCCGCTTCGCCCATTCTCCAAGAGCAGCGCTTAATTTATTGCGCCTATTGAGTACTTTCAATATTTTTTAAGATATACGCCCTGAAGTAAATACTAAAATACCCAACACAGGACAGCACTCCCCTTATGCCATTTTCACCTTTAGTGCTGACAAAAAATCACCAACCAAAGCCAGGATATAAATAAAACAACCAAAGCTACCCATATGGGTAGCCTTGGCCGACATTTTTAAAAAAAATTAATTTGAAAAGTGCTAATAAAAGCTATTGTTTTATTTAGCTCCCGCACCAGCTAGTACCACTGAAGCTACATCTGCTGCTGGAGTTAAATATGCTGAATATGAATAAGGTACAGTTACGTTAGGATCTGAAGTTGTAACTCTTGGAGCACCACTGCTTTTAAAGTAGTTAGAACTTACTTTACTTACATAACCTACATTGCTCTCAATATCTGTACGAATTGGATTGCTTATGCTTTCAAAATAGTTGTTTTCAACTAATACTTTTGAAGAATAACGAGATCCTACTGCATAACCACCAGTATTTGCACTCTTCAAGTAGTAGTTATTGAATACGTGTGAAGTACTGTAGATGAACGCAGGGCCTCTTTCTGCAAGATTATTGAAGAAATTATGATGGAATGTTACATGCAGCTTGTTAGTACCCGCATCTGAAGTTCCGCCTACGAAAGAGCCTTTCCAGCTGTTCATTAATTTAGACCAAGACACGGTAATATAGTCAGACTGTTTTGAGATGTCGATCAAGCCATCATAATACTCCCAATCTGAGTGGTTAAGGTCTGCAGAAAGCTCGCAATGGTCAACCCAAACGTGGTCTGCATATTTTAAGCCGATACAGTCGTTATCGCCGCTGCCAGTTGCAGGGTCTACCTGGATTACATTTTTAATTTTCAGGTTTTTAACGATTACGTTTTTAACGTAAGCACTAGTGCTTGTACCGAATATACGTAAGCCTACACCATTAAGGGTTGCTCCGCTTAAACCTATAATCGATTTGTTAGATTTCACAACCACGCTACCAGTTCCTGTAATTGTACCAGAAACATAGATAATCATTGGAGATGATGAACCTGCAGCACTTTTTAAAGCTGATAAAGTAGAAACAGTTACTGTCTGGCCACCAGCACCACCAGTTGTTGTTCCGTTAACCGCTGCGTAACCAATCAACTCTGAAGTTGGAGTTGGAGTCGGCGCTGGCGCTGTGGTTGTCGTTGTCGTTGTTGAAGCCGTACCGGTAGTATAGGTATAAGTCCTGCCGTTAGTACGCGGGTCGGTATTATCTGATGAAGAGAAGTATAACGCATCTCCCCAGTGACTGTAACGCCCTCCTCCATAATTTCTGATATCATCGTGCGGAGCATGCGCCGGACTCAATTCGCGGCCGTTTTCATATAACCTAAGCGTCGAAATAGTAGGTTGTGTGCCCGAATCTCCTGTACCCGCATTTATTCTTTTTACGATAAATGCTTTACCGCTTTCTAACAAAATAGCACTCGTAGAAATTGCAACAGGCGCTGTTGTGGTGGTGGTAGTAGTAGTTGTTGTTGTTGCCGTTCCTGTCGTATAAGTATAGGTCCTACCATTGGTTCGAGGATCTGAATTATCCGATGCAGAAAAATACAATACATCACTCCAGTGGCTATACCTTCCTCTTCCTGAATTTCTAATATCCTCGTGTACAGCATGCGCAGGGCTTAGCTCTACTCCGTTTTCATATAACCTTAGCGTAGACGCAGTAGGTTGCGAACCTGAATCGCCAGGTACTGCATTAACTCCTCTAACTTTAAAAGCATAACCACCTTCTACTACAATAGCGCTTTTGCTGATAGTAACTGGTGCAGAAACCGCCGTTGTGGTTGCTGCTAGTTTATTAGTTGCTTCAAGCTCCATCCCAGGGGCAGCAGCGTCTTCCTGCGTCTCCTTCTGGCATTGGCTAAATAAAAGAACCGAACAAACTAAAAGACTCATTGACAATTTACTTCTTAAATTAATTACTCTCATACTGTGTTTTGTTTTTGAAAATATACACCCTCTAACGGCACCATCGAGCCAAAGGATACGCACCTTCCCAGTATGAACTTTTGTATTTTTTTCCTATAAGAAGCTATTAATCAAATCAGTAGTTTTTTTAACTCAACCTTGCCGACTTAACCAAGACGTTAATTAATTACCTTAAACAAGTGTAAACATTTACTAAAAATCTTAGAGCCGGAATTCATGGAAATAAAAAAACCTCGATTTGTAGAAATTTATTTTTCGGCATTTTTTTCAAAAAAAATTAAAACTTTTTTGAAACCCACCGGTATAGCGAACATATTTCACATTTTTTTCTCGAAAATTTTCTCACTTTTGCAAAGTTTTGTAATATTTCAGTCATAAAAAGCAGTCACTTCTTGACCAGAATTCTTAAAATCGCGGTTTCACAGAAAAAAGTTGAAATTTCTCTTTGAATTTTGAAAAATATTGACTAAAAAACTTGTGGAATTATTCCACAAAGTACTAAAATGTGGGCAAGTAATCGTGGAAAATATCCCCTTTGCACTATTTCCACTACATATCTACGAAATACTGTACGTCTCACTATACACTCATTATCAATCACTTAGCTTTTTTCGCATTTTTTAAGAGTGAATTAGCTTTTTTAACAACAACAATACACATATAACACTGACAAACAAACACTTAACATCAATTTAAGATCTTTACCAAACAACAAAGGGGGATTAAAGCCCCTTTGTTAACCCATGTGAGTTAGTTTTTTCGACAGATTACTTTAGCTTGCCAACTCTCGAAATCAGTTTAAGCATTTTCTTTTCATCCTTCTCATAAGCTTCCAACCTTCGGTTTTTGTTATAAAGGAATACAGAAGGGTATTTAATGGGTTGGAACTTCGGTATAAATTCGTAATTCAGGTCTTGAAGAACGGTAACGTTGCTTTTATTGAGGAACTGTGGGCCATACTTCTTCAAAAAGTTTAGTATCGCATCCTTGCGATCGAGGCTGACCAGGTAAACTGATAAGTGTTTCAGTTGAGTATGGTGCTTTGATAGCGTTTGCATTGTTGTTTGGCAATGCGTGCAGGTTACATCGAAGAAACTAAAGAGCGAGGCTTTACCTCGGGGCATTTGCCGTGTAGAAAAGGATGAGCCATCTAACTTGAAAAAGGTAAAGTCTGGAACTGTAGATGCCGGGTTTTGCGCAAATGTTAATTGTACGCAAAACACAAGCAGCACCCATAAACCAGCTTTTCTAAAAAAAGACATAATGCATATACTTAAAACCTAAGGTGGAGCAATCCTGTCCGTCGCTGACCCATGGAACTGTTTTTATTTAAGTGGTTGGTGGTGACACCAATGATATTAAGTTAAGGAAATAGCAAAGCGAAAAATCCTGCAAAGCGTATTACCCTCTCTGCCTTCGGCATTTCTCCCAGGGGGAGAGAAAAAGCTACCGCACACCGACCAAACACCTTAACTTAATAGCATTAGAGGTAGCCTACTGGTTATTTCCAAATCGATTTTATTTCAGCAAGTTGCAATTTGCTAACCTTAATACTATCTATCGATTTAATTTTCAGGTTAGATGCCAGGCTACTCGGAAAGAACGTGTCCGTAAAAACATTCAACCCTTTATCAGCAAAGACTTCAGCAGACGCAGCATCAATATATAAACTTAAGTCGATAGTATTTGACGTTGAAATGCGAGGTGCTGTATGCCTTTTGGCAAAACCTTTTTCGAATGCAGACTCGCCGGCTTTTGTGCGATCGATGAAGTACTGATTAGATAACTTTTCATAACCAATTATCAGCTCCTCGCCTTTATCATTAGAAAGATTTATTGAGAAATCGCTTGCTGCGGCTAAAGATATATCAAGTTTAAAACGTCCTTTAGCATTTTTCAGTTCAGAAGACAGATCCAATTCATTGTTAACTGATACGTTTTCCCTGCTACTTGCAGGTGCGATGAGCTGCTTAAGTTCAATTACCGGAACCGACCTTAAAAACAATTTGTTTCCCACCGGCTTGAGGCTTATTTCGCGGGGCAAAGTCATAGCGCCGCGCCAGCCTTGTGTAGGCACAACTCCGGCATATTGCCAATTATTCATCCAGCCCATGGCTATTTTCCGGTTTCCGGTATTGAAAAATGTAACACCGGCATAGTTGTCGGTTCCGTAATCTATCCAGCGAGTTTCAGTGGCTTCAGCCTTAAACTGCTTTCCATCAAAATTGCCAATAAAATATTGGGTTGCGGAGCCGCCGTTGGGGCCGCCTGGATTCATGCTTACTAGTAAAACCCATTTCTTGTCTTTGCTTCCTTCCACTTTAAGTTCGAAAAGGTCGGGGCATTCCCAAACGCCTTCGTGCGAGCCTAAGCTTTGCCCAAACTCACTTTCTTTAGACCAATCCTTCAAATTACTTGAGGACCAGAACTCGATATGGTCTTTTACCGCCAATGACATTATCCACTTTTTGGAATCTCCATGCCACATCAGTTTTGGGTCTCTGAAATCATCGGGCACCGAATCATCTTTTTCATTTTTGATTACCGGATTTCCTTTGTACTTCGTCCAGGTTCTGCCTTTATCGGTGCTATAAGCCATGCTTTGCTGCTGCTGTGGGTTTGTGCTGGTATAAAAAGCAACCAGTGCATTCGCTCCAAAGCCCGCTGAGTTATTTTTATCAAGCACAGCACTTCCGGAGAAAATCATTCCCAAGCCGTCGTTATCTGGCACTATAGCTTTAGGCAATTCTTTCCAATGCACGAGGTCGGTTGATACGGCATGGCCCCATGACATGTTGCTGAAAACTTTGTCGTAATTATCATGCTGATAAAATAAATGGTATTCTCCATCGAGATAAATCATTCCATTAGGATCGTTCATCCAGTTTTTTTGCGGGGTGTAATGAAATTGCGGCCGATGGGTTTCATTGTAAAAAGTTCTTTCGGCGGTTTGCGCATTAAGGGTTAAGGTTGGCGTTAGTAAGGCGCTTAGTAGAAATACTGGGAGTTTGTTCATAATGGGTTAAATGGTTTTGTTTAGTATATAGTTGTTGGTGGGGACACCAACAACGGAAGAATGGGTTAAATGGTTTTGTTTAGTATATAGTTAGTTTTCGATTATTGTGGTTGGTGGGGACACCAACCACGGGAGATTATGTTTGTGTAGTGGTTGGTGAGGCCAGTACTTAAGGGCATGTTTCAGGAGATTACGCAGAGTCCTCTGCCGAGAGACTCTGCTAGCAAAATAGTATCATCATAACTATCTATTTAAGGCAATTTGAATTAGGCGTTTTGTCATCTCTATTGCCATCTGCTTTACCTGACGGCAATAGAGATGTATACAGGCATTAATGTGGCTAAAGCCTCTTCTATATCTCTAATAGCCCGTTGGCTGAGGCCAACGGCAATAGAAATCCTGCGCTGCATTCATCTGGTGCAAAGCATGCTAACACACTTTGTCATTTCCGACGACAGGAGGAATCTTAAAGCGCTTAGTTATGCGTAATGCTTTAAGATCTCTCCTTAGGTCGAGATGACAAAACGCCTAACTTGTAACTCGTTAAAAATAAACAACATACAATTGATGTCATTATAACGAAAGGAGAGATCCTAGACGACTGGCAGACAAAGCGGCGAGTTAGCCGATATTGCAATCTCTATCACCATTTTTTTTCCTTCCAGATCCCCTTCACTTTTGAATAGCTGAGATTTTTTATTGTAAAACCGTCGGCTGATTTGATGGAAACCTTAGTTAGGTTTTTATTGGGGAAAAAAATATCCGTCATTACATTTAGTCCATTATCGGCAAATAGTTCAACTGAAGCTACATCTACTAATAATGTAAGGTTCGTTTTTTCTGAATCAGAGAGGCGTGGCGCTGTATGTTTTGCTCCAAAGCCTTTTTCGAAGGCAATTTTCCCTGCTTTGCTTCTATCTACAAAATACTGGTTTGTTCGTTTATCGTATCCAATAACCAGCTCCTCTCCCAGATCGTTAGATAATACAATCGAGTAATCTTTAATCTGGTCGCTTTCTAATTTTAATTGAAATTGTCCTTTGAACTTTTCGAATTTACCGGATAAATCAAGGCTTTCTTTAAGCTCTACATTTTGCATTGAGGAGTTTTTGGATACAATTTCGCTTAGCTCTGCAACCGGCATTGAAGCGAGGTATATATTACTACCCACGGTTTTCAGGCTCAATTCGCGAGGAATAGTCATGGCGCTTCTCCATAATTGGGTTGGAACAGTTTGCGCATATTGCCAATTACTCATCCAGCCTAGGAAGATCTTGCGGCTTCCGGTATTGGCCCAGGTTACGCCTGCATAATTATCTGCGCCCCAGTCTACCCATTTTGTTTCGGTACTAACAGGCGTAAACTTGCTTCCGTCGAAATCGCCTATAAAATACTGAGTTGCCGAACCTGAGTTAGGGCCTCCTGGATTGATACTTACCAGCAGTACCCAATATGTTTTGCCATCTAGCTCCAGCGGAAATAAATCAGGGCATTCCCAAACTCCACCGTGTGCGCCTACCGACTGGCCGAACTCGCTTTCCTTTTTCCAGTCCTTTAAATTAGGGGATGAGAAGAAAGTAACCCGATCTTTAGTAGCCAAAGTCATTATCCACTTCTGACCTTTTTCGTACCAGCTCACTTTAGGGTCGCGGAAGTCAACGATACCCGGATTTTTCAGTACGGGATTGCCGCTGTATTTAATCCAGGTTTTACCTTCATCAAGGCTATAAGCGATACTTTGGTATTGGAAGTCGTTTCTTTTCTCCCGTTCACCTTTAATATTATGGTGCGTAAAAATGGCAACCATTGGCATTTTGCCGTCTTTGCCAAAGCCAGAGGTGTTTTTATGGTCAATTACGGCACTTCCTGAAAAGATATAACCAAGGCTATCTGGATACAGGGCAATTGGCTGCTGCTGCCAGTGAACTAAGTCTTTGCTGGTTGCGTGCCCCCAATGCATTGGCCCCCATACAGTACTATCGGGATAATGCTGATAGAACATGTGGTAAACTCCGTTGTGATATACCATCCCGTTAGGGTCGTTCATCCATTTTGCGGGCGGCGTAAAGTGGTATTGTGGCCGATGCTGCTCCTGGTAGCTGTTGTTACCTGGCATTTTCTTTATAGAACTGCATGCTGCAAGTACACAGGCCAAAGCCAAATATTTTAGTCTCGATTTCATTCTCACTAAATTTAATTGGTTAGTTATAATGATATCATCATAACTTATTTATTTTAAAGCACTTTAAAGTTAGCCCGTTTTACCATCTCTACATGCTTTGGGCGTAAAGCAGGCTAACACACTTTGTCATCTCAACTTCGGAGATATTTTAAAAGTATGATGCTTTAGGATCTCTCCTATCGTCGAGATGACAAAGTCTCATATTTTTAAAATATCTCAAAATCAACAAGTTGAAAACCCTTCTTCTCTGTCCGTAGACTTCAGCGAAGCGTCTCTACGGATTATTCAATGGAAAGGAGTCTCCAGGCTCCCTGGAATATTAAAACGCCTAAGAGTCAGAGACTCTTTTTTATTTCTGAATCCGTAGAGCCCTTCGGAACTCTACGGACAGCCGAGGGAGATCTTAGGCAACTCGCATAACTAAGCGCCTTAAGATTCCTCCTATCGTCGGAATGACAAAGCGTACTAGGATGGGCGAAGGCTATTCTTGTTCCTTATTTGGTTTTTAAATAGTCAATTGCGTTTTTATACAGCTTTTCTACTGTTGACTGGTATTGGTTCGGTCCGGAAATCTGGTTCCATTCAATTGCTCCAATACCTAAGAAAATGGCTGAACCTTGATAGTCGTTTTTAGGTTTTAGTTCGAACATTCCAACCATCCAGTAATCGCCCATACCGTCCCACTGGCCAAGCCATTCAAGTGCATTATCTGACGCAAATTTGTTGTAAGCTGCATCATTGTCGTTTGGCTCCAGTTTTAGGTATTCAGGAATTCTGATGTATACCGCATTATGGTTTTCTTTCCAACCTCCGGAGATGATCGGGAACGTGATACGGTTATCTGATTGCGTTGTCATGCTGATACCTTTATATAAAGGGTGCTGGCTCTTATCTTTTTTCTTACCAATTTTAACACCAATACCCCAGGTATCCGGGTTGTTAAAGCCATCGCCGTTACCATATTCAGCAAAATACGGCTCGGTGATTCTGCCCAGGTTAGCAAAGTACTGAAGTGCATATTTATCGAATAACAGGTTTCCGCCATTTTTATAGAAGGTAGTAATTTTGCTAACTACAGTTGCATCGGTTGCTACGGCTGGCAGTGCGCTTCCGGTTTGAACATCAAAATTCCACCATAACACACGGAACTGGCTTAAATCCACGGTACCATTCTTGATTTCATTAAATGATACATATTCAGACTTAGCGTAATTGCCAAACAACCATTTTGCTGCTGCAATTTCATCGTCGTCGCCAGTACTAAGTAAAGCTGTAGAATCTGCATAAACACCTACATAAGCAACCGCTACCGGACCAACCTTAAATGGAAGGTATACAGTGTTTGAAACCTGGTTCGCACTGTTGGTAGTCACTACACTGATGGTATATGAACCTTTTGAAATGTTATGAAACTGGCATGAAGTTGCCGAAGGGCTTAGGTCCAGGGTTTGAGTACCTAGTTTAACCTGAATTTTAGTAACCGGCTGCGCTGGGGCTGCCCAGCTTACAATTACATTGCTTTCTTCTTGTTTTGCATCAACGTCTTTAACGGGGGCTGCACCCGCACGGTTAAGTTTCACTATCTCGCCAAGGGATAGATTTCCATTTGCATCGCTTGCTTTGAATGAAAAAGTGTAGTCCTTGTTTGTTTCAACTATACCATATTTAAAGGTAGTGGCATTAACGTCTAATTCTTTGGAAGTTGCTCCGTCGTCAAATACAACTTTAACCGGACTTGATGATTGCGGAAGGCTCCAGCTGAACTGCACCGTATCGCCATTTAAAGTGTAACTAAGGTTTGACACCGGAGCAAGATTCGCCGGCGCCACGTTGATTTCGTTTTTTTGGCAGGCAGTAATGGCTAAGCCTCCTGCAAGCATTAAACTATATATGAGTTTGTTATTCTTCATTTGAGTATTTTTTTAAGGAAGTGGTTGGTGAAGACACCAACCACGGCTGTTAGAGTAATTTTTTTAAAGAATGAATCCGTGTAGTATTGTTGGTTAAGTGGTTGGTGAGGACACCAACCACGGCTGGTGGAGGTTAAGGCATGAGGGCATGTATAGTCTCATACCCTCTCTGCCTTCGGCATCTCTCCCAGAGGGAGAGAAAAAGCAATCGCTCCCTTGCAAACCGACTAATCGGACGCCGAGCACGGCGCCCTCAAACTTTTCGCCCTTTCTTTATTGCAGGTAACCAGGATTTTGAACATACAATCCATGGCTAAACCTGATTTGGTTTAAAGGAATTGGTAAATACTCATCCCGGTTTTTGGTAAACACGCCATCTTTAAGGTATTTACGTTTGCCTTTTTCGCCTGCGAAATAGCTATTCAGGTAAGTATCGGCAATACCCCAACGTACCAGGTCGAAAAAGCGAGAACCTTCCATTGCAAACTCCAACCTTCTTTCGAAACGAAGTGCCTGGCGGGCAAAGTCCTGAGTCCAGTTGCAGTTGATACCGGGTTTGTAAGTATCCACGTTGAAGTTAGATTCAGGATTTCCGTTACCCAGTTTTAACAGGTTGATACTGTTTTTAGCTCTTGTACGAATGTCGTTTATAAGAGAAACGGCTTCATTATGGCGGCCTAACTCAATAAGTGCTTCTGCTTTCCAAAGCAATACGTCAGCATAGCGGATGATAATTTTGTTTTTAGCATTGGCATAGAACGGCCCCACCTGAATGTATTGCCCTTTTTGCACGTTCTCTTTTAGAGAAGCATAAAGTCCATACACATCCGGAGTTCTGTTCCAGCTTGCCTGGTAAAGGTTGTTTACATCATATTTCCATGGATGCCCAGGCAATGCTACGGTATGGTTTAAACGCGGGTCGACAGTGTTTGCAGCAAGGTCTAAATCGGCAGCGTTATAATCGTTAAACTGGGGCAAGCCATCTGTTCCGGTTTTGAACGCGTTTGCCAGGTTTTGGCTTGGCTTGTGAAAATCGCAGCATCCAATTCCTTGTGGTGTACCCAAAACATCGCCAAAGTTTAAGCGGCCAAATGAAGAACCATCATCTTTAGAATGTTGAACTGCGAAAATTGACTCAATTCCATTCTCGGTGTTCAGCATAAAGTTGTTGGCAAAATCAGACTCTAAGCCATATGATGAACCCAACACCTGATCAGCAAGAGTGACTACCTCATTTAACCTGGTAGTGTTGATATTGGTAACGTTATGCTTGTCATCTTGCTCGTAAGCCTGGTATAACCTAGTTTTCGCCAGGTAAGCAGTAGCCGCAAATTTGTTCGGCCTTCCGATTTCTGTTTGTGCCGGTGGCAGGTTTTCTTTAGCAAACTGAAAATCCTGGGCTATTTTCTCCCAAAGCTCATCATTGCTTAAAGCCCTGTTTGAAATCTTCTCGTATTCGTTTGTTGGTACGTTCTCATCAATGTATGGAATGTACTTAAACATGATTTTTAACTGGAAGTACCAGTGGCCGCGAAGGAAACGCATTTCTGCCTGGCGCTGCGTTTTAAATTGCGAGTCTGGCAGTTTATTCAAGTTGCCGAGGGCTGCATTTGCACGGCCTAAAGCTACATAGTACTGAAACCACTGGCCATCGAAATTACCAATATCGCTACGTACGTTTTTAAAGATCTCAAGGAAATAAAACTCCTGGATATCTGCTTCGTCACGGCCACCTTTATAGGCATCGCCAGAGCGCACATCGCCGTAAGGCCAAAGGCTCCATGGAATGTCGTAATGGTCGTTGCCAAGTGATGAATAAGCTGCCGTAACTAATTTTTCCGGGTCTGCCTGTACCTGGGCTTCGCTTAAGTTTCCTTTCGGAGACACCTCCAAAAAGTCTTGTTTGCACGAATAAAGTGCTGATATAATGAGTAATGATAATATCTTCTTCATGACGTTTTGCTTAAATGGTTAATACTAGAAGCCTACTTTTAAACCTGTTGTAACCATTGTTGGAATTGGATAGCCAAAGCCCGCAGCTTCTGGGTCTATACCGGTAAAGCTTTTTGATTTCAGGGTGAACAGGTTTTGCCCGCTTACATACACACTTAAATTGCTTGCTTTAATTTTGCTGGCAATACTTTTAGGGAAAGTATATCCTAACTGTACGTTTCGCAGTTTCATATAAGCGCCATTTTCAACGAAATAAGTTGAGAACCTGCGTTCGAAGTTTCCATCTGTAACAGTAAGGGCAGGAATAGAAGATCCGGGATTAGCCGGAGTCCAGGCATCCAGCAATCTTACGCCTTTGTTAGAACCAGTTTCATTAATGCTCCAGAAATCTGTTTGCGATTTTACATCATACACGTTAATATCCTGGTTGCCTACCCCCTGGAAGAACATGGTTAGGTTGAAACCTTTGTAATCGAAATTAAAGTTTAAACCATAAGCAAAATCAGGAGTTGGGTTTAAAATCCAGGTTTGGTCTTTTTCGTTGATACGGCCATCTCCATTTAAATCTTTGTAACGAATTCTTCCTAAACCTTTTCCGTTTTGCTCTGCAGATTTAAGTACTTCATCCTGAGTGGTAAATAAACCATCAGCAACATAACCATAGCCAGAACCAATTGAGCGGCCAAGGATATTGTCGGTACTACCGTTACCGCCATAGGTATTAATTACTTCCTGTGGCAGTTTGGTGATTTTATTTCTGTAAGATGCAATATTACCAGAGATATCAAAGTTAACTTGCGAACCAATTTTGCCTTTGTAGCCTAAAAGGAACTCAAGCCCATTGTTTTCTAAGCTTGAAGTGTTTAACCAACGATATCCGCCTTCGCCAATTACTCCAATATAGCCTGGCTTGATTAGCATGTCGGTAGTTTTCTTCACGAAATAATCTAACGAGCCATATAGGTTATCCCTTAAAAATCCGAAGTCTAAACCGATGTTTGATTGAGTTGTAGTTTCCCATTTCACATCGTCATTGCTACGTTGAATAAGCTGGTATCCGGAAAGCAATGCTCCTGAACCTTTTCCAGACAGGTCATAAGCCGTACCATCAGGCACACGCCAGGTTGGATCGCCACCACCGTAGTTAGTTTGATAAAGGGTTCTGTTGGCATAGCCCTGAATTGGGTCCTGGCTACCGGTTTGCCCCCATCCGTACCTTAATTTAAGGTTTGATACAAACTCGAAGTTATCTTTAATGAAGTTCTCGTTTACTAACCTCCATCCTAAGCTAAATGCAGGGAAAAATCCGAACTGGTTATTTTTTCCAAACACCGATGAACCATCGTAACGAAGGGTAGCCGAAGCAAGGTATTTATCATTATAGATGTAGTTGAATTTACCAAAGTAAGATTCAAGCCTGGTTTCGTAAGCGCCGCCGCCATTTTCTTTTAACACAGTAGCAGCTCCCAAATACATATAATTAGGGTCTTCGCTGGCAAAGCCCTGGCTACGGCCAAAGAAATTGATATCATTTTGTTTGAAAATCTCTGAACCAGCTATTACGTCGAAGTTGTGTTTTCCTAATGTTCGTTTGTAATTAAGGGTATTTGTCCAGATTAACTTGGTTGAGTTTGAGTTGTTCATTGTTACCTGATTGTCTGAATTATTCAAATAACCAGAAACATAAGCCAGCTGCATGTCTCTTCTGGTATAGTTACCATAATCTAAGCCAAGGCTGGTACGCAGGCGCAAGCCTTTAATAATTTCGAGGTCGGCAAAAGCATTACCCAATAACCTTAAATAGTTGTAGTGGTTTTGCTTGTTGTCTTCCAGTAAACGTACCGGGTTTTGGCGGTCGTTCATACCGCCCCAGGGACCACCCCAACCAGCACCGTCAACAGTATGCACCGGAATAATAGGCAGTGCTTGTAAGGCTGCATTTAAAGTGTTGCCTTCTATTTCCCGGGTAGTATTAGCGGTAAAGTTTTCGCCAACAGATAAGCGGCCATTTAATAATTTATAGTCAGTATTTACACGGGCAGAAATACGGCGGAAGTTGGTGGTTTTAACGATACCATCGTTATCTGTATAATCAAGAGAGAATACGGTGCTACCTTTATCTGTACCTCTTGCCACCATCACATCGTATGTTTGATACTTGCCAACCTGAGAGATTTCATTAAACCAGTCTGTGTTTGCAGTGCGCATGGTTTTTTGAATAGGATCTATGTATTGAGGCAGGCTTATTTTATTTAAAACATAGCCATTGCCGTTTTGAGCCCAGTCGAAATTGTACACGTACACTTTATTAGCAGGATCGGGGTTGATAGTCATATAGCTATCGATAGGGGCGCCATCATTTGCACTGGCCTGCCAAACAGCCCTTCCATAGCCTTCAGCGTCAAGCATTTTTAGCCTGGTTTGGTAGAAAGAATAGCTGTTTCGGGCATTGGCAGTAATTTGAAATTCGCCATTTTTTGCCCTTTTTGTGGTGATGATAATTACGCCTGCAGATGCTCTTGAACCATAGATTGAGGTTGCAGATGCATCTTTTAATACCTGGATCGATTCGATATCGTTAGGGTTTAATTCGTGCATTCCGCCTTTGGTTGGAACTCCATCAATAACTAATAGAGGAACGTTACCAGCTCCGTTGATAGAGCTAAGCCCCCTGATTAATACGTTTGTGTTAGAACCACTCGGCGACCCATCTGTATATACAACCATGCCAGGAACTCTTCCCTGCAATGCCTGTATAGGATTGTTGTTGGGCACTTTTTTCAACTCAGCAACTTCAACCACACTAACAGCACCTGTCAGGTCTTTTTTGCGTTCTTGCTGATATCCTGTTACTACAACTTCGTTTAAGTTTGATGCGCTTTCCTTAAGGCTTATGTTTATGGTGCTTTGTCCTGCGCTTACCTTGTAAATAGCCGACTCAAAACCAAGGTAGGCAACTTTAATAGTCTGCCCGTTTTCGGCCGAAATCGTGAATGCCCCGTTGGCATCTGTAGCTGTACTTTTTTTAGTTTCTTGAACGACTACGGATGCACCGATAACAGGTACCCCGCTTCCCTTTTCAGTTACTTTTCCTGTAATCCTACGCTCTTGTGCTGATACCCCGAGCACAGCAAGCAGTAAAGGAATAATAAATAATAATCTTCTCATGATTTTAATTGGTTAGTTTCTTACTTTCTAAATAATTGTGAGCTTGTGTTTAATTCATTTTTCCATATAAATCGGTCTAAATCATACTTTTTATATTCCGGGCAGGCGCCAGCGTGCATGGTTACATAAGCGCCCAATGCGGCTGCATAATTCAACATGCCTTCAATGCTCTCGCCTTTTAGTTTTTGTGATAGAAATGCCGCCAGGAAAGAATCGCCGCTGCCTACGGTATCGTTTACTGTTACATTAAATGCCGGATAGTTGCACTGCGCATTTTTGGTGTAGTAAGAGGCGCCAGTGCCGCCTTTGGTTACTACAATTTCGCCAATGCCAAACTGGTTTTGCAGTACTCTGATTCGCTCCCACTCGGTTTGACAATCAACACTAAACCAATCGGTTATCAGGTTTAATTCGTGAATATTTAGTTTTAACAGATTGGTTTTACGCAAAAGCTGGGTAATGCTTGCCTGCGAATAATGCGGCTCGCGAAGATTAACATCGAATACTTTATACTTCGCTTTTTCTAATAAAGCATGCAAGGTTTTATAGGTGCCGGCGCTTCTCGCCGCTAAGCTTCCAAATACAAATGCATCAGCTTCTTCAACTAACTGGCATAAGCGTTCTTCTGCTTCTATATAGTCCCAGGCTACATTTTTAACGATGTCGTATTTCACTTCCTGGTCAAGGCCAATATTTACCTCCACAGTAGAAGTGGGAAAGTTTCTGTCCCTCTGGCAGTACTCCACCGAAAGACCCTTGCTTTCAATAAATTGAAGCAGCTCATCTCCGTTACTGTCAATGCCCACCCGGCTAATCAAGGTGCTCTCTATACCCAACTTGTTAAGATGGTAAGCCACGTTCATGGGCGCCCCTCCCGGTTTTCTTCCTCCCGGCAGGTTATCCCATAAAATTTCGCCAAAACATATTACGCGCTGTGCAGGCTTTGTATTAGTCTCTTTCATTTGACTGAGTTTTTTCGGTAATGAAGCCACTTTTTATTTCCCACCCTCTTACCTGCGGTAAAATTCCAGTGGCTTCAAGTTTCTTTGTTTTTAAAAGGTGATAGCGATATCAGGTGCAGTGCCTGATGTGTTAGTGCATAATTAAGTTGGATTCAATCTGTTCCAGAGACTTGCCTTTGGTTTCTGGCATCAGGCGCCATACAAACAGTAACTGCAAAATCATCATCACACTGAAGAACAGGAAGGTATTGCCACCACCGGCTTTTTCGGACAGATATGGAAAGCTGAAAGCGATTGCGGCCGCCATAATCCAGTGGGTGAAGCTTCCAAGAGTTTGCCCCTTTGCCCTTACTTCGTTAGGAAAGATTTCTGAGATAAATACCCAGATAACTGCACCCTGCGAAAAGGCAAAAAATGCGATGTATACCATAAGGTAAAAGGTGATGGCAAAGCCACTGAAATCGTTATTAAAGAATGAACGTGATACTAAGCCCAATGAAAGGATAAGGCCGACAGAACCGATGAACATTAATGTACGGCGGCCAATTTTATCGATAAACCCAATGGCAATTAAGGTAAAAGTGAAGTTTACTAAGCCAATACCTACGGTAGATAACAAAGAGGTATGTGCACCCAGCCCAGCCATTTCGAAAATACGCGGCGAGTAGTAGATGATAGCATTGATGCCTGAGACTTGGTTAAATACCGCAAAAAGTACTGCCAGGGTAATTGGGGTTTTATATTTCTTTGATAGCAAAGATGAAGGCTTATGCACCACTTGTTCTACCGCTTTGTGTGCGCTTTTAATATTTTCAAGCTCCTGCTGATAGTTAAGCGGATTGATTCGTTTTAAAACTTCTAATGCTTCCTGATCTTTGCCTTTGTGCAAAACCAACCAACGTGGGCTTTCGGGCACCAGCCTTATCAAAGCATAAAATATAACTGAAGGGAAAGCCTGCACGCCTAACATCCAACGCCATGAACTTTCGCCGCCCTGCCCAATGAGATAGTTAGATAAGTAGGCAATCAAGATACCCAGTACAACATTAAACTGGAATAAGGCAACCAGGCGCCCGCGGTAATTTGCCGGCGAAATTTCTGAAATATAGATAGGCGCCGTTACAGATGACATACCTACACCAAAGCCTCCTAACAGCCTGAATAAAAGAAACACATACCAGTCGGTTGCGTAAGCGGTACCTATGGATGATACCAGGTAGAGTGCTGCTACCATATATAATGTAGTTTTTCTTCCGAACCTATCAGACGGAATTGAGCCTAATAAGGAACCTATAACGGTACCTATTAAAGCTATTGAAACAGTAAGTCCATGCTCAAATACGTTGAGGTTCCAGTACTGTTGAATCGATTTTTCGGCTCCTGAGATAACTGCTGTATCAAATCCGAAGAGAAAGCCCCCCAAAGCCACCACCAGTGACCA
>Ga0307408_100001403_pt1 | contig 17944 bp, 15 predicted proteins | sample 322Cmetagenome_FD_202116 | JGI IMG/M metagenome (GOLD analysis project Ga0307408, IMG submission 202116) | Maize rhizosphere microbial communities from greenhouse at UC Davis, California, United States - 322HYB-C-3 | ecosystem: Host-associated > Plants > Roots > Rhizosphere > Soil | place... | reverse complement strand
GCTTAGATGCCTTGCTTCAGGGACGCGGAGATGAAGTCGTCCAGGTCGCCGTCCAGCACGCCCTTGGTGTTGCCGGTCTCGAAGTTGGTGCGCAGGTCCTTGATGCGGGACTGGTCCAGCACGTAGGAACGGATCTGGTGGCCCCAGCCCACGTCGGTCTTGGAGTCTTCCAGCGACTGCTGCTCGCTCATGCGCTTGCGCAGTTCCAGTTCGTACAGCTTGGCCTTCAGCATGTCCATCGCTTCGGCCTTGTTGCGGTGCTGGGAACGGTCGTTCTGGCACTGCACGACGATGCCGGAAGGGGCGTGGGTAATACGCACCGCGGAGTCGGTCTTGTTAATGTGCTGGCCGCCGGCGCCGGACGCGCGGTAGGTGTCGATGCGCAGGTCGGCCGGGTTGATCTCGATCTCGATCGAGTCATCCACTTCCGGGTAGACGAACAGCGACACGAAGGAGGTGTGGCGGCCGCCGGACGAGTCGAACGGCGACTTGCGTACCAGGCGGTGCACGCCGGTCTCGGTGCGCAGGTGGCCGTAAGCGTATTCGCCGTCCACTTTCAGGGTGGCGGTCTTGATGCCGGCAACCTCGCCCTCGGATTCTTCCATCACCTCGACCTTGAAGCCCTTGCGTTCGCAATAGCGCAGGTACTGGCGCAGCAGCATGGACGCCCAGTCCTGGGCTTCGGTACCGCCGGCGCCGGCCTGGATGTCGATGAAGCAGTTGTTCGGGTCCATCGGATTGCTGAACATCCGGCGGAATTCCATCTGTTCGATGGTTTTCTGGATTTCAGCGGTATCCGCAATCACGGCTTCGAGCGTGTCGTCGTCGCCTTCTTCCTTGCCCATCGCGAACAGTTCGTTCATGTCGCGCAGGTCGCTCTCCGCTTTTTGCAGGGTGAGGACCACGCCTTCGAGGGCTTTTTTCTCGCGGCCCATGTCCTGGGCTTTTTTCGGGTCATTCCAAACGGCCGGATCTTCGAGTTCGGCGTTCAGTTGTTCCAGTTTCTCCGACTTCTTATCGAAGTCAAAGATACCTCCGAAGTTCGGCTTCGCGGGTGGTCAGGTCCGCGAGCAGGTTGGCGAGGGAATTGATGCGTTCAGCTTCCATGGTTTTTCAGGCCTGATAGTTGTTAAATCGAACCTGAAATTATACCTCAGAGGGCGGCGCGTCGGGCGGTGCGTGTCAACCTGGCGTCTTTGCAGAGTTTCCCTATAATTTCGCGTGCCGGCAGTTCCAGGTAATTTTCAATAAGTAAATATCAAATCAAAAAGACCTTAATGCGCATCCTGTTCATCGCTCCGGCAGCCGTCTTGCTGGCCGGCTGCAGCGCCATCCCATCCAAGCCATTACAGGGCTCGCAGGCCACGTTCGCGATTCTTGAGACAACCGACCTGCATGCCAACGTTCGCAGCTACGACTATTACAAGCTGGCACCCGACGCCTCGCTCGGGCTGGAACGCACGGCAACGCTGATCCGCCAGGCGCGCAAGGAATTCCCGAATTCCCTGCTGCTCGATAATGGCGACACCATCCAGGGCACGGCGCTGGGGGACTACCAGGCATTGGTGGCGCCTGTCGGATGCGGCCAGCCGCTGGCCATCTACAAGGCCATGAATGCATTGGGCTTCGAGGGCGGTTCGGTTGGCAACCATGAATTCAACTGGGGCTTGGATTACCTGGGCCAGGTCACGGCCAGCCGATTCGGCGCCGAAGGCGCGTCGGCCCGCGCACAGCCCTGCGCCGGCCCGGCATTTCCGGTGGTGCTGGCCAATGTGGTGGATGCCCGCACCGGCGTGCCGCTGTTCGAGCCGTACCGCATCATTGACAAGCGCGTGTCCGCCACCGGGCCGGATGGCAAGCCATTTGCGTCGACTGTGAAGGTCGGCATCATCGGCTTCACGACGCCAGCCATCATGGGCTGGGACAAACGCTGGCTGGAAGGCCGGGTGCGCACCGAAGGGTGGCGCGAGACTGCTCAACGCTACGTTCGCGAAATGCGTGCCAAGGGGGCGGAAGTGATCGTCGCCATCTCGCATGCGGGGCTGGATGGGGCTGCCTATGCGCCGTCGATGGAGAACGGCAGCCTGTACCTGGCCGAGGTTCCGGGCATCGATGCACTGTTGCTGGGGCATTCGCATGATGTGTTTCCGAACCCTGCCGGCAAGGCAGCCGGCTTTAACCTGCCTGGGGTCGACAAGGTCCAGGGGCGGGTGCACGGCGTGCCGACTGTGATGCCGGGCCTATGGGGTAAGCATCTCGGCGTGATCCAGCTGTCCTTGCGCCATGACGGCAAGCGCTGGGTGTCCGACGCGGCTGCGGCGAAAGTCGAAACGCGCAGCATCCAACGGCCTGACCGGAGTTTCGTCGAGCCGGACGCGGAAATCGCCGCGCTGGTGAAGGCTGAACATGAGGCGACCATCGCCTACGTGAAAACGCCGATTGGCGACACCGACTTCCGCATGTCGGCATACTTTGCCGACGTCGGCGACGTGTCGGCGATCCAGGTTGTGAACCAGGCGCAGGCCGACTATGTGCGCCGCCACATCCAGGCCAGTATGCCGCAATACGCCCAGTTGCCGGTGCTGTCGATGTCGGCGCCGTTCAAGACTGGCGCAGCTGGCGTGGCCGATTACACTGACGTCGCGCCTGGCAAACTGGCCCTGAACAATGCTGCCGATCTTTACCTGTACCCGAACGACCTGCATGCCGTGAAAGTCGACGGCGCGACGCTGAAAGCCTGGCTGGAGAAGGCCGCCGGCCGCTTCAACACCATCGACCCAGCGCGCAGCGAACCGCAGGAGCTGGTGAATGCCGGCTTCGCGGGCTTCAATTTCGACATGCTCACCGATCCGGATGTGCGCTACCAGATCGACGTGACGCAAGCTCCCGGCCAGCGCATCAAAGGCTTGTCATGGCGCAGCCAGCCGGTGCGGGCGGAACAGGAATTCATCGTCGCGACCAATAATTTCCGCGCCAGTGGCGGAGGTGGCTTCCCGGGGCTGGACGGCAGCAAAACCATTTTTGCCTCGCCGGACAATAATCGCGCGGTGCTGATTGCATACATCAAGGGTGTGCAGCACCTTACCCGTGCTTCCAACAGTGCCGCGCGCAGTTGGCGCTTTGCGCCGGTCGCGACGCGCGGCCCGGTTGTTTTCCGTTCGGCACCAGGCAAGCTGGCCCTGGCGCGGGATGCCGGGCTTGCCGGGGTATCGGTGTTGAAGGAAGATGATGGGAGCGGAAAAGGCTACGCGGTGTACGTGATCGACCTCGGCCTCAATGAGGCTTCCGCTTCTCCTGCTGGACGAGAATGAACGGGCTGACGACGCTGGCCCACAGGCTGGCGTCGGCGGCAATCCATTCCTGGCACTGCTGGTCGGAGACCTTGGCGACCTGTCCGGCTTCCATCCATGCCGAGATGCTGGCCTTGTCGTCGTGGGCGATGCGCACGGCGACGTCGACCAGGTCCAGTTCATCGGCCACCCATACCACGTTGCCCTGTGCGAAGTGCTTCAGCAATTCGCTCCATGGGATGCGTGCGGTTTCGCGGTTGACTTTGGCGCGGAGTTCCGCGTCTTTCTCTGGTTTCAGCTGCATGTTGTACTCTTAAATCGTGGGAATCTGCTCGACGATGGCTGCCGGCGAACCCCGCCATGTTAACCGATAGGCCGGGCCTTTGCGAACATTGCCCACCAGGGCGGGGCGGAAGCAGGCGAGGTTGGTGCCGCCTTCCCGGCGCACGCTCGGGTAGATGATGCCGGTCGAGCCTTCGGCCAGCAGGCCGCGCGCCAGCCGTTGCGAGGCGACGTAGCTGTCCGGGTCCAGGCAATCGGCATATTCGGGCTGGCCGCAGATGTCGTGGAACTGGGCGCTGAAGTCCGAGAGCAGGGCCTGGTAGCTCACGCTGTCGTCGAAGCGGTCGATTTCGGCATATTCGACGGTCTTGTGGAAGATCACTTCCGCCAGCGCCGTTTCGTGTTCGAAGGCGCAATACCAGGCGCCGCGCTGGCCGTCGTTGAAGCGGCTGCCTTGCGGGCGGGCATAGGTGAAGGCGGCATTGATGCTGCGGTAATTGGGGACGTAATAGACCAGTTCTTCGATGCCGATGCCGATGGCGCCGCCGTGTTCGGCGCGCAGGCGGGCATTGGTGGCGTTATCGAGTTCAAACAGCTGGTGCAGCTCGGCGTCGTTATCGGCGAGGGCGGCCAGCACGGAATCTTCTTTATCGACGAAGCGCGACGGGATCAGGCGCACGGTGTCGAATTGGCGCAGCAGGCGGAATGGCGGCAATTACAGGCCTCCGCGTCGAGCGTCGAGCAATTGGCGCACGGTCTGCATGGCGAGCAGGCCGCCCGCTTCCATGTAGTCGAGCGGGGTGCGGCCGCCGAAAATGCTGTTGCGGTTGGCCAGGCTGACCCATTCGTCGGCCAGCTTGTCGCCGTAAATGATGTGCAGGGACTTGTAGATGCCCAGCAGGTAGGAAATCCGCGTGATGCGGTCGACTTCAAGCACGCGGTCGGGGTGCTTTTTCCATTCGTAGAAGGCACTGCTGGACAGGCCGCCCAGCAGTTCGCGGGCATCGTCGTCGCGCAATTTCCAGGCGGCGGCCAGTTTGAAAAAGCCCTTGAGGGCGGCGTGCGACAGGCGTTCACGTTCCTCTTTGCGGCTCAGGTCGACCGGTTGGGGGATGGTGTATTCGCTGTTGGGGTAGGCAAAGGCGGGATTCATGTTTCCTCCGTTTATGGATTATTTATACTCCATTTCCGCATCTATTTCAAGTTGAATGTGTTTGTGCGCGGTCAAAACGGGGAGTGCTGCCTGCTGTCAATATTGCACAAAATCATCGAACAGGGGCGCGCGATGGAGAAAATCCTTCCGGCGCTGGAGGGGCAACTGCGGCGGTTCAGGACGAACGCGGCCCGGCTGGCGGACCGGCATCCGGGTCTGGCGCGCCAGCTCGGCCCGCAGGCGTGGCCGCCCGATGCCCATGTGGATCGCCTGGTGCAAGGCGTTGCCGCCCTCCATGCACGTACGGCATTGGCCCTGCAAAGGGCGCGCTGGCAGCAGGATGAGCACCTGCTTGAACTGCATTTCCCGGAGCAGTTGCGTCCTTTCCCTGAATGCCGGATCGAACCGGTGCCGTGTGCCGCCGCCATATCCGCCCGCTACCGTGCCGGGCCGGCGCCTTCGCTCGAGCTGCAGGTGGACCTTGGGCCGGGCGGCACGGACGCCATTGCCGATCTTGAAGTCCTTATCGATGGCGAGGCAGCGTTCTGCGCCGCATTGCGCAACGCTTTGCTGGCCGGTGCCGCCGGCGCGGCTTGCCTGGCGTCCGCCTGCGTGGGCGGCTCGAACGAATGGCAAACGCTGGCGCGCTGGCCATTCTCGCCGTCTGGCCTGGATCCGGTGGACGGCCTGCTTCCGCGTGCTCCGGGCGCGCACGCCGGGCTTGCGTTGCTGCGTGAGTACTTCGTCTTTCCCAGGCGCTTCAACGTCCTGCGGCTGGACCTTTCCGCATTCAACGGCGCAAGACGCTGGATGTTGCGGTTGCCGGCGCCTGCGGAGCGGCTCCTGGAGGGCTTGCAAGCCTGCCATTTGCGCGCCGGCTGGAGGACGCGTGCCTGTTTGCAGCGGGTCGCCGCCACGCCGGTGAGAATCGACAGCCGCCAGGGCGAACAACTGCTTTCGGTCCCGCCTGAACTGGAAATCTTCAGCATTGACCGCGTGCACATAAACGCTGCGGCGTTTCCTGGGTGGGCCGCCCGCCGGGTGGAGGGGGCGCCTGCCGGACACGAGTGGCGCATCGCTTTTCATGGCGGCCAGGGCTTGCCATCGGGCGCGGTCGCATCAATCGACGTGACTTGCTGCGAGCGCGGCAAAGTGCTTGCACTGCCGCCTCGGGGCGCCGGGTGCCGCTGGCAGATCAACTCCCTGCTGGCGCTTGATCACATCCCGCTTGATGCAGGTGCGCTGCGCGAGCTGATGGCAACCCAGGCCATCGACAATTCCCAGTCGAGCCAGGCCATCATCGCGGCGGTGCGCACGCTCGATGCGCAAGCTGTGATGCTGCGCTGCGGCCGAGCGGCGCCGCTGGTGGGCACCGAAATCCGCATGCATGTCGATTCGGCCGCATTCGCAGGCAGCGGCCTTTTGCTGTTCGGCCAGGTCATGGACCGCTTCTTCGGCGAATGCGCACATATGAACACATTCACCCGGTTGGTGCTGGCATCGGCCGATACAGGCGAGGAGCTAATGCGATGCAAAGCGAGGAATGCCGGCACATTGCTGGACTGAGCGCGGTGGACGCGCACGGCTATGCCTTCTTTCGGCTGGCCGAAATGATTGGCACGCCGGAATGGCGAAATGGGCTGTCCCTGGCCTTCCCGGCAAGCGATATCGCTGCGGTGGACGGCAGCGTGGTCACGCCTGGCTGTATAGGCTTGCTCGGCATGTCCGGCACACTGCCTTATTACTACACCGAGGCCGTGGCACAGGCAGGCGGTGTCGCGGCAGGTGCCTTCATCGATCTGCTGTCGGCTGCGGCAATCGATGCCTTTCACTCGGCATGGCGCGAGGGGCGTCCCGAATACACGCCTTTGCCGCCAAGTCCGGTCCGGCGCGGCCCGTTAAGGGCGCGGGCGCTTGGCGAGACGTTATCGGAAGCGCTCGCGGTGACGGTTCGGATCGAACAATTTGCCGGGCGTTGGGACAAGCTGCCGCCAGCGCAAGCCAGCGCCCTTGGCAGAGCCAATACATGTTGCGGATCCGGGGCGCTTCTTGGCGAACGCCTGCGGCGGATCGATGGCGCCGTGATCGTCCATGTGGGGCCGCTTGACAGGCACGCTGTCCGGGGATTCCTGCCCGGCGGGCGCTATGCACTGGAGCTGGCCAGGTTATGGCGGGCCATGGCGGGCGATGGTGGCATCCGGGCAGAAGCCCGCATACATGTCCGTTCCGGTGAGAGTGCCGGTGCCAGGCTGGGTGGCGACACGCGCCTGGGACATGATACCTTGTTGTCCACGCAGCCTGCGGGAGAAAGGGATGACTTGTGTTATCTCCTTTGCTAGTATCTGCCCACCCGATCAAGCGAGGAGACAGAATGAAGAATATATTCCTGCTGCTGGCCATTGCAGCAACGGCTGCCTGCAGCAGCCTCCATGTACCGCCCAGCAACGCGGAGTTGAAGCAGCAGGTAGCGGACACCGAGCGCGCCTTCGCCGGCACGATGGCCAAGCGCGACCACCAGGCCTTCGTATCTTTCCTTGCTGATGAAGCGATTTTCTACAATGGCCCCAAGGCCCTGCGCGGCAAGGACACCGTCGCCGCGGAATGGAAGCCGCTGTATGGAAAACCGGAAGCGCCGTTCAGCTGGGAGCCCGACCAGGTCGAGGTGCTTGATTCCGGCACGCTGGCGCATTCTTCCGGGCCGGTACGCGACCCGCAAGGCAAAGTTACCGGCCGCTTCAATTCCGTCTGGCGGCTGGAAGCGCCCGGCAAATGGCGCATCGTGTTCGACAAGGGCGAACGCGTGTGCGATTGCAAGAATCCGTAATCAGGCCGACTCGGCGTGCTCCACCAGCAATTGGACGCGGGTCACGCCGTTATATTCGTTGGCATCGAGGCGGAAAGCCACGCGGGCCCGCTCTCCCAGCGCATCGGTATGGCCGAACCAGATGGCGTCGTAGCGGACGCCTTTCTTTTCCAGCATCAGCTTGAGGTGGCGGTCCTTCAGGATACGCTGGCTCAGCACCCGGAATTCATCGCAGAACACCGGCGGCGCAAAGCCCTGGCCCCATACCTGGCCATCGAGCAGCTCGATGAACTGGGTGGTGTAGCAGCCATCTTCCAGCGGGCCGTCGGTCTCGACCACGCGCTCCAGCTGCGATTCGGTCAGCCAGGCCTGGCCGACTGCTTCGAAAGCGGCGCAGAAATGTTCGAACGCTTCGGCGCGCAGGCTCAGGCCGGCGGCCATCGCATGGCCGCCGAACTTGTCGATCACGCCTGGCGCGCGCTTGGATACCAGGTCCAGGGCGTCGCGCAGGTGGAAGCCGGGAATCGAGCGCCCGGAGCCCTTGATCATGCCGTCGCCGGCCGGGGCGAAGGTGATGGTCGGGCGGTAGAAGCGTTCTTTCAGGCGCGAGGCGACGATGCCGATCACGCCCTGGTGCCAGCTGTCGTCGTAGACGCAGATGGTGGTGCGGTCGGCGGGCTGGAACTCGTCCAGGTGCAGCAGGGCCGCGTCCTGCATTTCCGCCTCGATCTCGCGGCGCTTCAGGTTGATGTCGTTCAACTGCTGCGCCAGTTCCCATGCGCGCGTTTCATCGTCGGTCAACAGGCATTCGATCCCGAGCGACATGTCTTCCAGCCGGCCGGCTGCATTCAGCCGCGGGCCGAGGGCGAAACCGAGGTCGAAGGGGGAGGCGGTACGCGCCGCGCGTCCGGCAACGCGGAACAGGGCGGCCACGCCGGGATGCATGCGGCCGGAGCGCATGCGCTTCAGGCCCTGGGCGACCAGGATGCGGTTATTGGTGTCGAGGCGCACCACGTCGGCCACGGTGCCCAGCGCGACCAGGTCGAGCAGGGAATCCAGCTTCGGTTGTGTCTGGGCGTCGAACACGCCGCGGCGGCGCAGTTCCGCGCGCAGTGCCAGCAGCACGTAGAACACCACGCCCACGCCCGCCAGGTGCTTGGAGGGGAAGCCGCAGGCCGGCTGGTTGGGGTTCACGATGACCCGGGCATCCGGCAGGCTGTCGCCGGGCAGGTGGTGGTCGGTCACCACCACGTCGATGCCGCGCCGCTTCGCTTCTTCCACGCCTTCGATGCTGGCGATGCCGTTATCGACGGTGATGATGATGTCCGGCGATTTCTCGCGCGCCGTCAGGTCGACGATCTCCGGCGTCAGGCCGTAGCCGTACTCGAAGCGGTTGGGGACGATGAAGTCCACATTGGCGCCCATTGCCCGCAGGCCGCGGATGGCGGTGGCGCAGGCAGTGGCGCCGTCGCAGTCGTAGTCGGCGACGATGACCATGCGTTTGCCGGCTGCGATGGAGTCGGCCAGGAATTCGGCGGCGCGGCCGATGTGCAGCAGGCCGGAAGGCTGGATCAGGGCACCCAGTTCGCTGGACAGTTCTGCAGGGTTGTTCAGGCCTCGCGCGGCAAACAGGCGGGCCAGCACAGGATGGACGCCGCCCTGGCGCAGCAGTTCGGCTTCCTGCGCCGGGCAGGGACGGATGGCAATACGGGTCATTGCGTGAGGTTCTTCAGGTTCTGTGCGCGCCAGAATTTGCGCAGCGCGGCTTTGCTGGTGCGGATTTCGGTCCAGCCGTCGCGGCTGGCCAGGATCAGGGTCAGGTCGGTCGTGCGGCCATCGCGCAGGGCGGCCAGCAGGGGGGCAAACCATTCTTCTTCGAGCCGCTGCATGGCGCCCAGCCAGGCGCCCCAGTCGTTGCCGGCTCCTGCGGCGATCAGCTGGGGCAGGACAATGGCGCCGGCGGCTTCCGGCGTTGCGTTTGCGCCCGGTGTGGCCAGGGCTGCCAGCCAGGAGGGGGCGGCACCGGTTGCGCCGGAGGCGGCAATTGCCAGGGACCGGGCCGGCGTGCCGGCATTGGCGTCCGGGCTGGCGCTGGCGCCGCCCCACATCCAGAACGAATTCACCGGCGCCAGGCCGCGCTGCTGGCGGGCTTCGTTGACGGGATGCTCGTGCCACAGCATCTGGATTTCGTTCTGCAGCTTCTTGAAGGCCAAAGCGGTCGGACCGGCCGGCATCCAGTCGGCCAGGTTGCTGCCCATGGCGGCATCGGGCGAGGCGGCATCGAGCCCTTGCCAGCCATCGGCCCGCATGAACCAGGTCTCGGCATCGCCCCACAACAAGTCGTCGAAATATGGCTTGGCCAGTTCGAACAGGACGCGCGAATCTGCTTCATCGAGGCGCAGGCGTCGCGAATCCGCCAGGACCAGATGATTGCGTGCGAGCTGGATGTGGACCGGGTGGACGATGAACCAGTAGCCTTCCTTCGGCGCCAGGCCAAAACCGTGCATGACGGCATCCGCCAGGCCGCCGCGCTCGCGGGCCAGCCATGCTTCGTGCGGCAAAATGCGGCTTTCGTCGCCCAAAAAATGCTTTTTAAGCAAACTATTGCGCGAAAGTAATGTTGCGAGCGCAGGAGCCTGCAGGTTGCGGGAAAGTTCCGGGGCCAGTTCGGCGGGCGGTAGAGCGAAGGGTAGTACGACGGTCGTGGAAGCCATGCGGCATTGTAGTGGAATCTCTTTATATGGCAAACTGCGGGCTTTACTGTGTCAATTTAATAAAAATGCCGTTTGAATGGCTGGTTGGCCTGCGCTACACACGCGCAGGCAGGCGCAATGGGCGCAATAGTTTCATCTCCTTTATCTCCGCGATTTCGATGGCAGGCATCGCTCTTGGCGTAACGGCCTTGATCGTGGTGCTGTCCGTATATAACGGCTTCCAGACGGTGGTGACCGAGCGCATGGTGTCGGTATTGGGCCATGTGGAGGTCTACGAGGTAAGCGGCGCAGGGCTGGGCGATTGGCGCGCGGTCGCGGCCGACGCCGCGCGCAATCCGCAGGTGAAGGGCGCCGCGCCGTTTGTCGAAATGCAGGGGATGCTGGTGCATGGGGGCGATTTGCTGCGTCCGGCCATCGTGCGCGGAGTGCTGCCGGGAGAGGAGCCCAAGGTTTCCGATATCGGCAAGCAGATGAAAGAAGGCGCCCTCGATGTGCTGCAACCGGGCACCTTCAATATCATCCTCGGCGCGGAACTGGCGCGCGAGCTCGAAGTGAAAGTTGGCGACAAGGTCGCGCTGGCCCTGGCGCAAGGGAATTCCTTATCGAATATGGCGCCTGCCATGCGTTCGTTCACCGTGTCGGGCACTTTCGAAGCCGGCCACAATGAATTCGATTCCGGGCTGGCGCTGGTCCACTTGAGCGACGCCCAGGAGCTGATCAACGTCAGCGCCCCGTTTGGCCTGCGCCTGCGCCTGCAGGACATGCAGAAGGCGCCGGCGGTGGCCGATGAACTGCGCACGGTCATGCCCGGCCGGCTGGTGATTCGCGACTGGACCAGGCTTAATTCGGCGTGGTTCGCGGCCGTGAAGTCGCAAAAGAACATGATGTTCATTATCCTGACGCTGATCATCGCGGTGGCGGCCTTCAACCTGGTTGCCACGCTGGTGATGACGGTGACGGACAAGCAGGCCGATATCGCCATCCTGCGCACGCTGGGAGCGTCCCCGTTCTCGATCATGAAGATATTCGTGGTGCAGGGCGCGCTGGTTGGCGTGGCCGGTACCGCCATCGGCGTCGTCTGCGGGGTGCTGGTGGCCCTGAACGTCGGCTCGATCGTGGGCGGTATCGAAAGCCTGTTTGGCGTGCACTTCCTGTCCAAGCAGATCTATTTCATCAGCGCCGTGCCATCGGACCTGCGCTGGGGCGACGTCGCCTCGATCGGCGTCACGTCCCTGTTCCTGGCCCTTGTCTCCACCCTTTATCCAAGCTGGTGGGCCGCCCGCGTAAAACCTGCGGAGGCCCTGCGTTATGAGTAAAAACCTCCCGTTCGAATGGATCGTCGGCTTGCGCTATACCCGCGCCGGCAAGCGCAATAGCCGCAACAGCTTCATTTCCTTCATTTCCCTGATCTCGGTGGGCGGCATCGCGCTGGGCGTGGGCGCCATGATCATCATCCTGTCGGTGATGAACGGCTTCCGCAAGGACGTTACCGGCCGCATGCTGTCGGTGCTGGCCCACGTGGAAGTGTTCGAGCGCGGCACCAGCTTGCCCGATTGGCAAGCTCTCGCCAAAAAGCTGGAAACCAATCCCGACGTGAAGGGCGCGGCGCCGTTCGTTCAGGCCCAGGCCATGCTGTCGCACGGCGGCGAAGCCCTGCGTCCCGCCATCGTGCGCGGGGTACTGCCTGGAGCCGAGCCGAACGTGTCCGACCTGGCCAAGACCACCCGCTACGGCAGTTTCAATGACCTGCAGCCGGGCGAGTTCCGCATCGTGCTGGGGATCGACCTGGCGCGCGCCTTGCAAGTGAACCTGGGCGACAAGGTGACGATGGTGCTGCCGCAGGGGACCGTGACCCCGGCCGGCATCGTGCCGCGCATGCGCAATTTCACCGTGGCGGGCGTGTTCGTGGCCGGGCACCAGGAGTTCGACGGCGGCATGGCCTTCATCCATATCGAGGATGCACAAAGGCTGCTGCGCCTGGACGGCCCGGCCGGCCTGCGCTTGCGCCTGGAGGACATGCACCGCGCGCCGGAAGTGGCAGGCGAGCTGCAAAAGCTGGTCCCGAAGGGAATGACTGTACGGGATTGGTCAAAACTCAATGCGACCTGGTTCGCAGCGGTGCAAACTGAGAAACGCATGATGTTCGTGGTGCTGGCGCTGATCGTGGCGGTAGCGGCTTTCAACCTGGTCTCGACCCTGGTGATGACGGTGACGGACAAGCAGGCCGATATCGCCATCCTGCGCACGATCGGCGCCTCGCCGCGCTCGATCCAGAAGATATTCGTAATCCAGGGCGCGCTGGTCGGCCTGCTTGGCGCGGTGCTTGGCGTGGCCGGCGGGGTGCTGGTATCGCTGAACATCGACGTCATCGTTCCATTTATTGAAAACCTCCTGGGAGTGCAGTTCTTGCCTAAAGATATTTACACAATCAGCTCCGTGCCATCGGACATGCATTGGTCCGATGTTGGCGTGATCGGCGTAGTGGCGGTGCTGCTGGCGTTCGTGGCGACCTTGTACCCGAGCCGCTGGGCGGCCAACGTCAAACCTGCGGAGGCGCTGCGCTATGAGTAACGTGCTGAGCTGCCGCGACCTCGGCAAGACCTTCACCCAGGGCAATTACAAGGTCAAGGTGCTGGAAAAGATCAACCTGTCCGTGGCGCGCGGCGAGCGCGTGGCGATCGTCGGCGCCTCCGGCTCCGGCAAATCGACGCTGCTGCACCTGCTGGGCGGGCTGGATACGCCAAGCACCGGCAACGTGGTCCTGAAAGGAAGCGATTTCGCCACGATGAACGAGGCTGCGCGCGGTGACCTGCGCAACCGCGAACTGGGCTTTGTCTACCAGTTCCACCACCTGCTGCCCGAGTTCTCGGCGCTGGACAATGTGGCAATGCCCTTGCTGATCCGGCGCATGAAGCGCGCCGAAGCGGAGCAAAAGGCGCGCGACATGCTGGCGCGCGTGGGACTGGAAAAGCGCGTGAGCCACGTGCCGGGCGAATTGTCCGGCGGCGAACGCCAGCGCGTGGCACTGGCCCGGGCGCTGGTGACGCAGCCCGCCTGCGTGCTGGCCGATGAACCGACCGGCAACCTCGATCACACGACAGCGGAGAGCGTGTTCGACCTGATGATCGAGCTGTCGCGCACGCTGGGCACGGCCTTCATCATCGTCACCCACGATGCGGGCCTGGCCGAGCGCTGCGACCGGATGCTGCGCCTGACCGACGAAGGCTTGAATCCCGCCTGAGGCCTGCGCCATGTGGATCGATACCCATTGCCACCTCGATGCCCACGAATTCGGCGACCAGTCGCTGGCGCTGGCTGCGCGGGCGCTGGATCGTGGCGTGGGAATGGTGGTGATTCCGGCGGTCGACCGCGCCAACTTCCCTGTGGTGCGCGCGCTGGCGCACCAGGCGCCCAATGCCAGTTATGCGCTCGGAATTCATCCGATCTATGTGCCGCATGCGGTGGAGGATGACCTGGCGTATCTGCGCGAGGCTGTGGCGCAGGCGATGGACGACCCGCGCTTCGTGGCAATCGGCGAGATTGGCCTGGATTTCTTCATTCCCATGCTGTGCGAACCGGAGATGCGCGAGAAGCAGGTGTTCTTCCTGCGCGAGCAGCTCAAGATCGCGCGGGACTTCGAGTTGCCGGTGCTATGCCATGTGCGCAAGTCGCAGGACCAGGTGCTGAAGCATGTGCGGCAGGTCGGGCCTGCGGGCGGCATTGCGCATGCGTTCAACGGCAGCTTCCAACAGGCGCAGGCCTATATCGATGCAGGCTTCAAGCTTGGATTCGGCGGCAACCTGACGTTCACCCGCGCACTGCAGATCCGCCGCCTGGCGGCTGAGTTGCCGCTGTCGTCCATCGTGGTCGAGACGGATGCGCCGGATATCGCCCCTTCCTGGGTACATCCGGGCATCAACACGCCGGCCGAAGTGGCGGGGATCGGCGAAGCGCTGGCGGCCCTGCGCGGCGAGCAGCCGGCCGGAGTCGCCGCGGCGACAACTCAAAATGCGTTGGACGTGATGCCGCGCTTGCGGGCCTTGCTGGCCGCCTGACCGGCCAGCCAGCCGGGGAGGGGAGATGCGGTGCGCAATCCTCGGCCTGATCGGCGGCGTGGCCTGGCTCCAGGCACAAGCAGCGTTGCCGGAAACCGGCGTGCAACTGGCGTGCGTGCTGGGATCATGTCTTGCCGCGGTGGCCGCCGGAACGATGTCGCGCCGCGCCCCTGCCGTGCTGTGCGCAGGGCTGGCCGCAACGGCGGGCGCGCTGGCCGGATTTGCCTGGGCCGCCTTCGTCGCGCAAGCTGCCCTTTCCAACCAGCTGGCGAAGGCCGATGAAGGGCGCGATTTCGAGATAGTCGGCACAATCGACAGCCTGCCAAGCCGGCAGGAGGGCAGCACGCGCTTCAATTTCGCCGTCGAATCCCCGTTGGACGTCCCACCCCGCATCGTGCTGTCGTGGTATGCGGGCAGGCGTGCAGGAAGCGGCGCGGCCCCGCCCGAGCTGCTGCCGGGCGAGCGCTGGCGGCTGAAAGTACGCCTGCAAAGGCCGCACGGGAATGCCAATCCGTTCGGATTCGACTACGAACTGTGGCTGCTGGAGCAGGGCATCCGTGCCACCGGCTATGTCCGCAGCGAGGGCCGCAATGAACGTCTGTCCGGCTTCGTGCCTACCGCGCACGATGCGATAGAACGCGCCCGCTTTGCAATCCGCGAGCGTATCAACGCCGCACTCCCGGACGCGCGCTATGCCGGTGTGATTGCCGCGCTGGCGATGGGCGACCAGCGCGCGATCCCGCAGCAGGATTGGCAAATGTTCAGCCGCACAGGGATTTCGCACCTGGTCTCCATTTCAGGTTTGCACATCACCATGATCGCCGGCCTGGTGGCGTGGCTGGTCGGATGGCTGTGGCGCAAATCGTTCTTCATGCCGGAATGGCAGTTGCCGTTGCTGCTGCCTGCGGCGCGCCTGGCGGTGATCGCCGGCTTTCTCGCTGCCTGGGGCTATGTGGCGCTGGCGGGGTTCGGGGTGCCGGCGCAGCGGACTTTGTACATGCTGGCGGTGGTGGCGCTGGCGGTGTGGCTGGACCGGCTGTCGGCCATTTCGCACGTGCTGGCGCTGGCGGCAGGCGTGGTCGTTATCCTCGACCCCTGGGCGGTGATGTGGCCGGGATTCTGGCTGTCGTTTGGCGCGGTCGCTGCGATCCTCTACGCGACGGTGGGCCGGATGTCGCTGGCTGGCTCGGCGCCGACGCCTGGCGAGTTCGATCCGGTAGCGGGTGGCGAAGCCGCTTTGAATCCCGGCACTTGGCGGAATGCCGCCTGGTTCGTCCGCATGCGCGAAAACCTGCGCCTGGCCGCCATGACGCAGTTGGCGGTGACGGTCGGCCTGATTCCCCTGACCATGCTGCTGTTTGCCCAGGTGTCCCTGGTCAGCCCGCTCGCGAACGCCATCGCCATACCTGTCATCAGCCTGCTGGTCACACCGCTGGCGCTCGCCGGCAGCGTGTTGCCGGCTCCCTTGGCCGCGCCGGTGCTGCAATGCGCGCATTGGCTGCTGGAAGTTCTGCTCGAACTGCTGCAATGGCTATCCGCCCAGCCATTGGCCGTCTGGTCGGCGCCTGCGCCAGGCTGGCCGGTATTTGCCTTTGCGCTTGCCGGCACCGCCTGGATGCTGGCGCCGCGCGGCTGGCCTTTGCGCTGGCTGGGCCTGGCCTGCTGGCTGCCCCTGCTGTCCGCACAGCCGGAGAGCCCGCCTGCTGGCGAGTTGCGTGCAATCGCCTTCGATGTAGGGCAGGGCATGGCCGTGCTGATCGAGACGAGCGGGCATCGCCTGCTGTATGACACCGGCCCGGCCTACACGCCGGAAACCAACGGCGGCAACCGGGTAATCCTTCCCTACCTGCGTTCGCGCGGCATCAATGCCTTGGACGGGATGATCGTCACCCATAGCGACACTGACCATTCCGGTGGCGCGCTGGCGGTATTGCGCGACACCAGAATCGGCTGGGTGCTGTCATCGCTGCCGGCCGGCCATCCGATCGCGGAAGCGTCGCCCCGGCACGCCCATTGCATAGCGGGCCAGGCATGGGAGTGGGACGGCGTCCGCTTCGAAATGCTGCATCCGTCGGCCGCCAGCTATGATGACCCGGGCCTTAAGCCCAATGGCCGCGGCTGCGTCCTGCGCGTCACGACCAGGACCGGCAGCGTGCTGCTTCCGGCCGATATCGAAGCCCCGCAAGAGGCAGCGCTGGTCGCGGCCACGCCGGAAAAACTGGCCGCCGACGTGCTCCTGGTGCCCCATCATGGCAGCGGCACTTCATCGACGCCTGGCTTCCTGGCGGCAGTACAGCCGCAACATGCAGTCTTCCAGCTCGGCTACCGCAACCGGTACCACCATCCGCGCGCCGACGTGCTGCAACGATACGGCGACATGGGCGCCGGCATCTGGCGCACCGACGAAGCCGGGGCGGTGTCGCTGGATTTGGGCGACCGGCTAGCCATCAGCACATGGCGTGCGCAGCATCCGCGCTATTGGCATGGACAGTGAACGGCGCGGGGAAGTGTTTAATGACAACGTTGTTATGGTAATTGCCACATATCAATGTTATCATCTTTGCTATTTCACTATCGTTCGAGCGGAAGGTGCAGCATCGTGGCAACTGATTATTGCGTGTATCACGCGGACAGGGCAGCAAACTGGAATTGCGTAGCTTGCGGCACGCTCCTGTGCCAGGAATGTTTCCCGGCCGCGCCCCAGTCGACCCATTCCCTGTATTGCACGGCGTGCACCGGCAAGATGCGCTACCTCGGCGTGGGCAATGCACTGCCGTCGTTCTGGTCGCAGATGCCCCGCTTCTTCGCTTATCCGTTTGCGATGAACGGCTTGATCTTTCTCGCTTTGCTGGCTGGCTTGTCCTGCGCTTCGGCCACAATGTTTGATTCTGAGAGCATCCTGATCTTCTTGCCGATTTTCATTCTGGTTGCGCTGGCCGTCCGGCAAAGCCTGCGTGTCATCGAGTTTTGCAGCCAGGGCAGGGCGCAGCCGCCCAGCATTCCCGAGCTGTTCGACGGCAATCCGACCACGCTCAAGATGTTCGGACTGCTGCTGGCCTACGGCATCATCGTGGGTTGCCTGGGACAATTCGGCTTGACGGGTGCCGGCTTGATTGTCTGCCTGTCGGGCTTGCTGCCGGCAAGCATCATGCTGCTGGCCATCCACGGTACCTTGCGGGACGCGCTCGATCCGATCCAGGTGGTTCAGCTGGCGTTTCGAATTGGCTGGTCCTATCTCGGCCTGCTCCTGGTCTTGCTCATTACCGCGCAAGGGCCGGAACGGGCGATGGGGCTGATGCCTGATGCAACCATCAAGCACCTGGCGGAGCACTATCCCTACATGCTCATCGCGATCCTCGTGATCAGCACCGCCTATTTCAACATGGTCATGGGCGCGATGATGGGATACCTGCTGTTCCAGCATCATGAAGAACTGGGCATCCAGCCCGTCACCGACCATGCGGCCGCGCCTGCGGATGATCGCGCCCTGGAATTGGCCCGTGCGGTAATTCTGGTGCGGGAATCGCGTTACCCGGATGCGTTGCGGCATATGGCCGGCATGGTTGCCGACTACCCGAACGACCTGCAGGTGCTGGAGTATCACCACAAGCTGCTCTGCCAATCGGGCGGCGAGCCGGCACGCGTCG
>Ga0307408_100001402_pt1 | contig 17946 bp, 12 predicted proteins | sample 322Cmetagenome_FD_202116 | JGI IMG/M metagenome (GOLD analysis project Ga0307408, IMG submission 202116) | Maize rhizosphere microbial communities from greenhouse at UC Davis, California, United States - 322HYB-C-3 | ecosystem: Host-associated > Plants > Roots > Rhizosphere > Soil | place... | reverse complement strand
CTTGCGGAGGAGGGCGCCTCTGTTACGTTCACTTATTCCAGCGGCTCCGAAAAAGCAGACGCATTGGTGAATGATTTAAAGGAAAAAGGGTATAAACTCCGTGCGGTGAAAGCTGACAATAGCGTAAGGGGTGAATTAAGTACTGTAATTGCTGACCTTACCGCGAGAGAAGGCAGCCTGGATATACTGATTAATTCGGCCGGAATTTACGTGGGAAAAGCCTTCGAAGAACATACCCTGGAAGACTACGATCAGATAATGACAGTGAACGTTCAGGCGGTGGTAGAAGCTTGCATTGCGGCGTCGAAACTTATGTCGCCTTCAGGAAGAATTATCAGCATTGGAAGCAGTATGGCCAAACGAGTGTCGACAACCAACGCCACTTTGTACAGCATGAGTAAATCGGCGTTGGTAGGTTTAACTAAGGGACTAGCACGCGACCTGGCGTCAAAAAACATTACGGTTAATTTAATACAACCCGGCTCTGTAAACACTGATATGAATCCCGAGACTTCAGACTTTGCAGATTTTCAAAGAAGCTTAATGGCTATTCCGCAATTTGGAAAGCCTGAGCATATTGCGGGACTGGTAGCCTACCTGGCCTCGCCCGAAGCTGGCTATACCACGGGCTCGGTTATTGATATTGACGGCGGCTATCACGCTTAACGAGTATTATCAGAAGCTACATATCATCTTAATATCATGCTTTCCTTCTCTCGTAACTCTTTTAATTACCAACCCGTAAACACCAGCATCTTAGAAAGATTTTCATAGGTTAGATTGGGGTTTTAGGTTGATAAAAAGAGGTGTTTCTCAAAAGGGAGACGCCTCTTTTTTTGTTTGATAAGTTGGCTCGAAAAGACGCAGAGTCGCAATTGAAGGGCGTATTTAATAGCGAGACGCAGGAGAGCCTTTACAAGGCAGAGCGCCAAAGCCTCACCAAAAAAAGCTATATTTCGAAAAAACATCGGCTTCCCTATGCGAACTTCAAACGATCTACGACTGGCTGTTTTAATTGATGCTGACAATGTTCCTTATGCCAACATTAAGGGCATTATGGAGGAAATAGCTAAATACGGCAATCCTACAACTAAGAGAATTTATGCCGACTGGACAAAACCAACCGTTTCCGGATGGAAAAATGTTTTGTTGGAAAATGCCATTACGCCAATTCAACAATACAGCTACTCCACAGGCAAAAATGCCACGGATTCGGCTATGATTATTGATGCAATGGACATTTTGTATTCTGGCAAGGTAGATGGCTTTTGTATCATTTCAAGCGACAGTGATTTTACCAGGCTCGCAACCCGGTTAAGGGAAGCTGGAATGATGGTTATTGGTATAGGCGAGAAAAAAACGCTCAACCCGTTTATTGTAGCCTGCGACAGGTTTATCTATATTGAAATATTGAGCAGCTCTGCCGGCAAAGAACCTGAGGAAATAAAGCAGGACGAACCCGCAGCAAAAAAGACTTCACGAAGAAAAACGCAGACCAGGGAGCCAAATCTTAACAAGGCAACGCTTAAACTAATATCAAGTACAATAAATGATGTTGCTGATGAAAGTGGCTGGGCATACCTGGCCGATGTTGGAAGTTTGATTATGAAAAAGCAGCCCGACTTTGACCCTCGCAATTTCGGCTATTTTAAGTTAACTCCTTTAATCCGCTCAATTCCATCTATTGAAATTGACGAAAGAGAAACGGGCAATAGAGCTATTAAGCATATCTACATAAGGAATAAGTATACCTGATTAATTGGCGGGTTGCTGTTTGCGCAACACAGCTTAGTGGCAACAATAGGAGTTACATAAACCAGAGCAAATTCATTGTTTTATAACCAAGAGTGGGGTCAATGGTAGTAGAGTTTTTTTCAAACACAGAAGGCGGAAATGACATCGAAGTGCATAAGTGTCACCCTGAGCTTGTGGAAGGGCGTGAGCCGGGTAACGTCATCTGTACTTAAACCCGCTTTATACTTCGACAGGCTCAGTATGACGCTGCTTTGGGTGCATAATCCCAACGGATCGCCCCTTAAAAACATTTTTATGTCATAGGTAGTGGGGGATTTTTTTCAAACACAGAAGGCGGAAATGACATCGAAGTGCATAAGTGTCACCCTGAGCTTGTGGAAGGGCGAGCGGTGGGGTAACGTCATCTGTGCTTGAACCTGCTTTATGGTTCGACGAAGCTCACCATGACGCTGCTTTGGGTGCATAAAACAATGAATGGACCCTGAACAAATTTTATGTTATGGGTAACTCCATCGAACCATAGAGAGTTATTGTCTTACTGCCATTTATCATCCAAATCTCACTCTTTTCACCTTATCGTAACTCTTCAAATCTCTCCCCGTAAACATCAGCATCTTAGAAAGATTTTCATAGGTTAGATTGGGGTTTTAGGTTGATAAAAAGAGGTGTTTCTTAAAAGGGAGGCGCCTCTTTTTTTGTTTGATAAGTTGGTCGCAAAGACGCCAAGACGCTATTGAACGGCGCATTGGAGACCCAGGAGAACTATAAAAAAAACGGAGCCGAACAAACTTGCCGACTCCGTTTAATATAGAATATTTCACTATCCTCGTCCGTTACGAACGCATTTACTGCGTTACCGGACCTGAAACAATCGGACTTTTACTGATTCCGTATTCGAAACAACCCAAATCAGGGCTTGCGCCTGTATAAGTATAGCCTTGATTGATGCCCTTGTCGATCAGGTCGCTTCCTGACACCAAACGAAGAATGGCTAAGTTTGAATACAAGGTATAATCTGAATGACGACCGTTAGTAAGCAAACTTTCATTCACACTTTGGAAGTCAGCATCGCTGATGGTAATATTGCCTAACTGAAAAGAATTATTACTCGCAGTACATTGAGCATAATTAATATTTACCATATGTGACGAACCTGGATTGTAGCTCAGGTTGTTATACAAGTTATGACCATAGCCTGCAACGTCTGACTGATAATCAGAAGCTCGGTTAAGCATGTTATAATTGATCGGGTTGTTATAAGCAGTGTTATTAATCCAGTCGCTTCCGCCTAAATGGTGGTTAGCATAGAAGCCCGCAGTTCTGTTGTGCGCAGCAAGACAGAAGCGAACAATATGACGCGGAATTGTTGCTGGAACTGTAGGCGTAGTAGTAACGCCAAAACCACCGATTTTAAATCCGAGTCCATTTCCCAGCGGTTGGAAAGAAGGAGAATATCCGTTATAAAATGACCAGCAATTTTCGAAGGTAATGGCTTCAAATGCAGTGATACAATCAAAACCGTCGTCGCTATTAAACCATGCACGGCAGCCACGGAACACATTTCCGGTCCAACCTTGCCCTTGCTTATAAGGATGGCAACCAAAACCGTCAACATTGCCACCTAGTCCGTCTTCAGATACAGTATCCCAGTTACGGTATGAGTCGCAATTTAAAATCAGGTTATTACCACCTTTAACTAAATAAAAACCATTGGCCATCCCATCGTGCATTTTTAAGCCTTCGTAAACGTTATTGCTTCCTTCATTTCTGAAGCATTCGCTTTGGGTATGACCGGTAATAGTAACCTGAACGCCTACAACCTCAATACCTCTGATAGAAATATAAGAACCGCTTACCAGAAAAGCTGTTACGCGATGGTTTGCAGGTTTAACATTTGAGTAATCAAACACTGGCACTTCGCCTGGATAATTCATATAGCGGATACGAGCACTTGATGTTCCGCTTTTGTCAAGATAAGTAACAATTGAATAAAGAGTTTCCGTACGGGCAATTTGAGACTCCTGCATCACATAAGTCCCTCCTCTAATAAAAATGTCGTCACCAGCAACTGCGGCTGTTTGTGCCCTTTGGATGGTTAGAAAAGGTGCAGAAATGGTTCCGGCGTTACTGTCTGACCCGGTTGTTGCAACGTAGTACGTGTGCAGAGCGGAAGTTGTTTGTACAGACTTGGAATTGGAAGCCAGGCTTTCATCCATTGAAATTAAATTTTCCTTTTTCGAGCAAGAAAAGGAAATCATTAGAAACAAGGCCAATTGGGGGAAAATGAGTTTCCCAGACATCTTCTTAAATTTCATTAGATCAATTGTTTTTTTAGCATGACCCGTCCCGGTTTAACATGGATTAAAGAGGCAAAAGTTTATTCCTCTCCACACCCCACCTGACCTCATGACGGTTCATTTGTTTATAACTGGTGACGCTTACTCTTAAAGATTTTCAGCAAACTCTGATAGTGAATAATTCAAAACTAAAGGATTGAGAACAAATCCGCAACCTGATCCATCCTGATCAAAAGTGAGAAAAAATAATTAGAAAATAAAGCGGTTTATAAAAGCATAGAACATTTCCCGCGGGCGGCCAGACGTTTTGATTTAGGAGCCTCTGGTGTGGTGACCAGTATTAACATCAAGACAATGCCACTTTATTAGATAACTCGGCCAAAGCATTTTATCCCTAAAAACCTCCCTCCTCCTGCATATTATCCTGATTAGGGTTTTTATCGGATTTCTTTTTCTGTTGAAGATCTGATTGACCGAAACGATAGCTAAAAGTTAACGTTGCCATTCTGCCTAACATTCTACTTTGCGATTCGCGGGAAAAGATGCTGGTTGAGGTAAAGGAACCAAACCTGCGGGTATTGAACACATCACGCATATTGAAAGAGAAACTGCCTTTCTTCTTCAAAACATCCAAACGGAGAGCCGCATCTGTTCCCCACATCAGCTTGCTTTTTCCCTGTGCTGTAACTCTGGGAGCCATATAATTGGCATTAATTTGCCCCGAAAGCGTTTTTGTTACCTGGAAGTTGGTTACCACGTTCGAATTCCAGTTATAGCCATCGTTGGGTTGTATATTATTTGCGGGGCTACCGAAAAACTTATTATAGAAAATATTCATGTTAGCCGTCATGTTGAAGCCTTTAGAAAAATCGGCTCTTGCGATCAGCTCCAACCCTGCCGCCCGGTTGCGGGTAAGATTAATGAATTGAGTGAGCGTGGTAGCACTATCAAGCGAACTCTGCACTCCTTCAACCACATCGTTCACCTGACGGGCAAAAAGAGATGATGTAAGTGTTAAGCCTTTCAAGTTTTTCATATAACTCAGCTCGAACGCATGGATATCTTCCGGCCGGAGGTTAGGATTTCCTACCCTGATATTGTTGGGATCGGAAAGATCACGAAAGGGATTAACCTGCCAGCCTCGTGGACGGTTAACCCGACGGGTATAACTTAACTGCAACTGATCATCGCCCGGTAACTTCTGTGTTAGAAATATACTGGGATACACACGAAAGTATTTCAGATTACCCGGCTGGGTAATCTTTTCGAACGAGCTGGTATCCGTACCTATATACTCCGTATTCAGATAGGCCTGTTCTGCCCTTAATCCCACCTGAAAACCAAATGTTGATGCGATCTGATTCTGATAGTTCCCGTAAAGGGCATGCACAATATCTTCCAGCGAGAAATCGTTTGATTGCGAATAATCCACACGGTACAAGCCAGCAGATACGTCGAAGATTTCAGACAACTGCGAGGCGTCTTCCATCCTTATTGACGTGCGATAACCGGCCTCTATCTTCTGTGTTTTGGAAAACGGAAGCGTGTAATCTGCCTGTATATTATAATTTGTGCTTAACTCGTTGCCATCATTATTTCTTAAATCGAGGCGATTGTTTAAGTTGTTCCCCGCAGCGTTGAAGAAGTTCTGTTCCAGATTCTGGACCTCATCCTCTTTACTTTTACCAAAGCTGAAATTAGCCATCAACTCTTCGCCCTGGCGTTTAAACTTCCTGCTAAAATCCAGGTTAAGATCATAGCCTTTATCAATATCATCTTCTCTTGATGTTCTGAAACTGGAACTATCTCTCAGGGTATTAAAACTTCGATAAAGATAGTTTATGTCTTCGTCGCGATCTCCGTTCCGAAAATTCATATTAGCAGATACCCCTAACGAGGTTTTATTGTTGATGTAAAAATCTACTCCCGCCTTCGCTGTGTTGCCCGTATTCTTTCTTCTACCGTCCGAAATATTATTGATGGCATTGTTGGTGTTAAAGAACAAAGTATTATTAAACCCGCCCCCCAGTCGGGTACCATACCTGAAGCTGTAATTACCGTAAACATTTACATTTTTATCGCGATAGCTGAGATTAGTGCTGGCATTGTAGTTATCCCGGTTCCCAGCCGAAAAGGACACAGCGCCGTTAATGCCAATCTTTTTATTCTTTTTTAGCACGATGTTAATAATTCCGGTCTGGCCTTCCGGATCGTACTTGGCAGAGGGATTTGTAATCAGCTCGATATTCTCAATTGAACTTGCGGGCAATGACTGTAGTACCGTTGCCATATCGCCACCTCCAATAGCTGAAGGTTTCCCATCAATCAGGATACGAACGCTTCCCGATCCCCTTAAACTCACATTCCCGTCAATATCTACGGCAACTGTGGGCACATTGGCCAATAAGTCTGTAGCCGAACCTCCTTCGCTCACAAGGCTTTGCTCTACATTGAAAACTTTCCTATCAATTCCCAGCGTCATGTTTTTGCGTTCTCCCTGCACCACTACTTCCTTCAACACATTCGCTTTGCCGGGCTTCAAATGAATGATTCCCAATTCAGTACCGGATCTGCATCCGACAAAACCAGCCCAACTTTTGAATATGGGTCAAAACCAACAAAGCTTATTTTCAGCGTATAAGAGCCTATGGGAACGTTACTAAATGCAAAGCTCCCATTAAGATCTGTCCGGGAAGATTTTATTGTTTGTCCGTTTCCGGGATTTACAATTACAACAGAAGCAAAATCAACCGGCTTGTCTGAGGTTCCCTCCACCACCTTGCCGGTAATCTTTCCTTCAGAGCCGGTTTGAGCTGATGCAGAAAGGATTGACCAAAAGCTAATGAGGGCAACTAAGAGTGTTGTTTTCATGAAGAATAATTTGGGCGGACTAATCCCGCAAAGAACGTGCAAAGAAAAGATTATTAAGCCAATCCGCCATAAGAAGGAATGCAAACGTTACAAAAGAGGGCTTTTTGCACATGGGATAACAAACGACCGCAAAACAGGACATATTAGCTCATTTTCAGCTATTTGAATTTTTATATTGACAAATAAATGTGTGTTTTTTATGTTTGCATATAAAATTGTGATAAGGTTTAGGTTATCCTTGTGGTTCCCATAACCGCAGGGACTTTTTGTTTTTAACGGCTGCTTAATTAACGGCAACCCGGATATTGCTGCTTCGATTCAATCCATAAAAAAAGCCCCATCCAGCAAGTAGCCAGATGAAGCTTTCTATTCTATTTTAAGATTTACTTATCCCTTCCTTAGCCGAATTATCCTTAGCCAGTGCATTACCTTTATTATAGGATAAGAAGGATCTATTTCCCACCATCTCTGCGCAAAGTTCACATCGTTAGGTTTTTTGTGGTGATTGTTCTGGAACAATTCCCCCAACATCAGAAAATCTATTGGTAGTGTGTTTTTGCTGTGATCGTGATTGTCAAAATTGGAATATCCGTATTTATGGCCACACCAGTTAACAATGGCCCCATGCAACGGCCCCATTAAAAAATGAAGAGGCAACAACAGGAAAAATAGCCAATGCGGTGCATACATCACATAAAGAGCAATATATACGGCAATGAAACTCAAACGGGTTACCCAAAGATCACCAATGCGGTCTATCATCGCCCATGTTGGGTACCTGTCGCGGAACTGAGGCTCTGGTTCGGTTTTGTGAGTTAAGTAGTTAAAATAAATATCCTTAGTCTGCATCATCAAGCCCCATACATCCTTAATAAAATGCGGTGAATGCGGATCTTTCTCAGTATCACTATATGCATGGTGCATACGGTGCATAATAGCATAAGCCCGAGGATTTAAAAAGGAAGCTCCTTGCGCCAGAAATGTTCCCAGGTAAAAAAAACGTTCCCAGAAAAAATTCATCTTAAACATTTTGTGGGATGCATACCGGTGTAGAAAGAATGTTTGAAAAAACAATGAAAGAAACCAGTGGGCAAAAAAGAAAACGAGGATAATCATTAATGTATTCGATAATATTATAAACTGCCAATTTGATACTGTTGAATAAATATTATTCAGCGAGGGGCGCTGCTTATCGATACATTCTTATCATTTACCGATACAAATCCCTGTTTCATCTTCCCTTCATTTTCTTGCTCTACTTTTAATGATGTAAAAACAGAGATTGTCAACCTGGGCCGGTGCCCTATTTCATGAGGACTAAGATTTTCTGAATAACAAATGATCCAAACGTTAAACGAAACAAACCATTATCTGGTTTTCCGAATTTACGTTACGCCTCAATACACTTGTTTTGAGCGCATTTTACAGATCGTTTCTGGCTTAACAAATTAAACGCGAAGTAACTATAAATCCGTCAAATATTATGGAAAGAAAAAATTTTATAAAAAATTTATTGGTGGGGGCTATTTCAACCCCTGTACTGATAGAAGCATGTAAGAGAAGTGGATCGGCTAACGAAGGAACTCCCAGTACCGAGACCGTAACAACAACAGGGACAAACACCAATACCGGCAGTTGCACGGTAGCACCAACTGAAACCGAAGGGCCCTTTCCAACCAAAAGTCCCTCATCCTATGTTCGAAGCGATATCCGTGACGGCAGAGAGGGTTATTTAATGACGGTAAAGATCAAGATAGCCAATACAAACAATAGCTGCGCTGCTTTAACTGGTGCTTTGGTTGACATCTGGCATTGCGACAAAGTGGGCAATTACTCGGAATATGGAGGTACTACGATGCAATCAACCAATTACCAATCGGTACACTTTTTACGTGGCCGTCAGGTAACAGATTCTAACGGGCTAGTAACTTTCACAACAATTTTCCCCGGCTGGTATGGCGGCAGGGCTACCCATATCCATGTACATGTTTACAATGCAAGCGGATCATCACTTAAAGTAACCCAAATTTCGTTTCCTGAGGGTACGGGCAGCGCTGTTGCTATCGTAAACGGTTATTCAAAAGGAATGTCGGGTTACACCTACAATAAAAGCGACAACGTTTTCAGCGATGATAGTTCAAACCTCGAAATGGCTACAGTAACGGGAAGTATTGCTGCCGGATTCGAACTAAGTACGCAGATAAATGTTTCTGCTTAATAGGGAGGTAACATGGCAAAAGGTATTATTACACTGTGCTATCGTAAAATCATCGATATAAACTCAACTAAGGCCTGGGAGAAACTGGTATTTGAGGATACTTATAACGAGTTTAAGATGCAGGCTCAGTATTTCAATCAGCAAAAGAAGTATAACATTTTTGCGGAACTAATAAGAAATGTTCCCGATGCAGAAAAACTTCATTTCCTGGTGAGTGCTGCCGTTTCTGGCTACATACAACAGTTTAATAATACCGTTCCGGACATTACAAACAATCTTGGCAGACTGTTCCTTAAATTTTCGGGCTTTCAGTTCGAAATTATTAATTCGCACATTACAGATAACTCGAAACACCAGGTTGCCATAAACTTCTTTTCGGATCCGCTGCTGTGGCACGATACAATTGGCGACTATCTGCTGGTTTCCGAAGTCCCGGATGAAAAACCAGCTACCGAAACCCATCTGTTTAGGTTGCAGGCCTTCCTGTCAATTCACACTCTAAAATAAAGCATCATGCAATCTCACGGAAAAATCTTTTTAGCCGATGATAGAGGGACATTTGAAGATGCCTCCGAACGACGTTATTCTACCTTTAATTATGGCGAATATCAAAACCAATATAAAAGTCCATTTGGAAGCATTTATCTGCTTAATGATGAATTGCTGGCGGCCAATAGCTCGAAACAGATAAAAGCTGACAAGGATAGCATTCATATTATAATTCCGTTACGTGGAGAACTCGCTGTAAGCAATGCGGGAACAGATAGTACCGTAGATGTGGAAGAAATAGCCATTCTGGGTGCCTGGGAGAACGAAATTCTTACTTTTTCCAACACCTACGAAGCGGACTGGGTAAGCTTTATTCATTTAGGGATCAAATATCAAAATGCGATGCCAATGTTCAGCAAGCACCATTTTAACTTCTCGGTAGATCGTGGATTGGTGGCTGTAATTGAAGAGGCTGTAGACTATCCTTTCTCTTTAAACATTGGCCTTTTTAAGGGACGCGAAGAAGCTCAGTATGAACTAAAAAGCCCCTGCGGTAAGGTGCTTTGCTTCGTAATTAGCGGAGCTTTTGAAATTGAGGGCCGCCTGCTTCATGAACGAGACAGTCTTGGCTTGTGGGATCTGGAAAAAGTAGAAATAGAAGCCCTTAGTAACCATGCTATACTGATGCTACTCGAACTCAATTAAAAAACCCCGAAAGTTTGCTAACAAACATTTCGGGGTTACCAGCCTATGCAATTTCCGGAGACCATGAACGCCCTGCCGGGATTGCAACGCTCAACAAACTAACCAGTATGTGTATATTTTAATAACCGTTGGTACCGTATTCTCCAGCATTAACTATTGCATCCAGCAACGATTGTGGAATTGGACGTACTTTATGTTTATTTTCATCAAAGGCTACAGAAGCAGCATTATTTGTAGCTTGCAAGTAGGCCTTAGTAAGTTTACCTGTACGTTTCAGATCGTACCAGCGCCAAAGTTCTCCCGTTAATTCTCTTGCACGTTCTGCCACAATAAAATCTATGGTAGCCTGCGCCGGAGTAATTACCAGCTCAGCTTCGCGGCCTTTCACAGCAGCTCTTTTTCTAATCGTGTTGATATAATCTGAAGCTTTAGTCTGATCGTTATTATACAGAAGGGCTGCTTCTGCGGCAATCAGATAAATATCTCCCAATCTAATGATTGGAATATCTCCCAGCCAGTATTGATTGGTATACGCGAACTCTTTAGATGAGAACTTGCGAAGCGCCGGGTGTATCTCGGTAAGATTAACTCCACCTGCTGGTATTTCAGCGACTGTTTTGTAGTTGCCTGTCGTTGGATTAAACCAATCGCCTGGATCCGCAACCAGATAGGGCATTTTGCTTTTCGCTACCGGATCTACAATCCAGTTGGGTGTAAATATTGCCAAACCAGCGTCATTAGCCATATTCTTTTCTTCCTCCAGCTGTTGTGCAAAAGGTAGATAAGGACTTTTATACTCAGCTGTAGTGCCTAAGATTACCTTTCCAACTACAGATGCATCTTTCCCGTAAGTTGTTGCCATAGGCTGCGTAATGGTTTTATTCGCGTTAGCATAAAACTTATACGTGAAGGTCTCTTTGAAACGAGTATCAGGTGTTGTTTCGCTTGGCTCAAATATTGACGTAAGCAAATACCTGGTAGGGCGGAAACGACGTGTATTAGCACGACCGTAGGTTACGCTGGTTTCCCTGGCACCCCAGTCTGTAGCTTGAACAGCACGTAAATCAGGCAGGAAGTATTGGCGGGTACGACCGCGATTTACTCCTTCCGGGTTCAAGAAACTCATTGATTCTATCGCCTGAGTAAAAAGAAACTCTGTATTTGATTTGTTGTTATTGCCACTCCATAACTTGGTAAAGCCTGACTGAGCAGCATCACTCTGATAGAGCGCTGTTTTATATTTAGCCTGATTGTTAATTAGCTCTTCTGCCGTTTCAAGTGCCAATTTTGCATATTGTTCTTTTTCTCCTAACCGGGTGCGTTGCAAATATACTTTTGCAAGTAAGCCATAGGCTGCTTTTTTCGCTACACGACCACGTAACGTCTGCTCAAAAGGTAAGTTCTCACAAGCAAACTTAAGGTCGGAAATAATTGAATCATAAAATTCCAATTCCGAGTTACGGGTTGGCGCATTATTTATCCCTGCCTGTGCTGCAGATGTTTTCAGTAAGGTAACACCTCCAAATTGTTCTACAAGATTAAAATTAGCATAAGCGCGAATAAAATAAGCTTCGGCAATTTTTGCATTAAGTTCCTGTTGGCTGGCATATCCTTTAACATTTGTAGCCGAATTAATGGCCGTGTTACAATAGCCTACCAGGGCATAAAATGCTTGCCACATAACCCTTAAAGTTCCTACGGAGGTATTGAGATTATTGTCATAAAGAGAAAAGCCCATCTCGTTCGTCCCGGTATTTATCCAGCTATCAGTGCCTAATTCAGTAGGGCCAATAAAATCCTGTTTTCCATGAAGCAAATAAAGGTCGGTATAGCAACCGTTTATGGCTCCTTCTAAACCCACTTTGTCATTATAGGCTTCCTCAACGCTAATGGTAGATGGATTGTATTCGTCAACTTTCTGACATGAAGCCATGGTTAGGGCTACAACAGCCGCTCCCATAGCAATTCCTTTATACATAGTTTTCATTGTTCTCTTTTAAAATGATACGTTAACACCAAATACAACTTGCTTAAATAATGGGAATGAGTCTGTACCTCCTGTTTCCGGATCCACTTCTTTAAGAAGCTTGCTTTTTGCGAAGATTAGGGGATTATAGGCCGTACCGTAAACTCTTAATCTCGACATTGCTATTTTCTTTGCAATGCTTGCCGGCAGTGTATATCCCAGTGTTATGTTCTTGATTTTCACATAAGACCCGTCAACATAGTTAAGAGCTGCCTGGTAAGTGTTGCTGAAGGTTGAGCCCGGACGTGGATAGTCATTCGTTGGATTAGTAGGCATCCAATAGTTGTAGAAGCTCGGTTGAGCTACTCTATCCCAATAACCTAAAATAGGAGCATCCAAAGTTTGTCCGTAGCGGGCATGTACGAACACCGTCAAATCTAATCCTTTATAGAAGAACGAATTTTGCAGGCCCATAGTCCAGTCAGGGTTTTTATGACCTACGATCATTCTGTCTGTTGCAGAATATGTGTGAACGCCGTTGTCTGAATTTCCGTTAGCATCCAATTTGGGAACGGTTGCTAACTTGATATCACCTGGCTTTGCACCATATAAAGCAGCTTCCGTTTCCTCCCCCAATTGCCAGATACCGATTTTTTTGTATCCGTAAATTGTTGAAAGAGATTCTCCAGGAAACAAGTTTGCAGAAATTAGCTGACTTGCCGCCTGTCCGCCGCCAAGGTCTATATTAAGTAACCGTTCTTTTGCCGCAGTAAAGGTAAAGGCAGAGTTCCAACGGAAATTTTTCTTTACTATATTCTGGCTCGCAAGGGTCAGCTCAACACCTCTATTCTCAGTTTCTGCTATATTAAGAGCTTTAGTATAGGCCGTCTTTCCATCATAACCGCCAGAAGTAAATGGCATCTCTCTTGTATAATGTACGCCTTCTGTATTTGTATAATAATAATCAGCAGTAAAGTCTATCCGGTTTTTAAACACCGATAAATCAATACCCAAGTTTGTTTGTTTCGAGCGCTCCCATTTAAGGGCTGGATTTGCTAATGACCGCTTTAATGTATAAACTGGTAAAATAGCAGTACCTCCAAGGGCAAGGTTAGCTCCAGTTGTTCTCGCTTCAACTTCAGTTTGTCCCTGATAAGGCGGGATATCACTGTTTCCTACAATACCGTAGCTGGTACGCAATTTCAAGTTGTTAAGCCATGAGCTAGCTCCCTTCATAAAGTTCTCATCGCTTAAACGCCATGCCAAAGCCACAGAGGGGAAGGTATCCCAATGATTTACTAACTGTGATGCGCCATCACGTCTCAATGTTGCAGTAAGCAAGTATTTACCTTTGTAACTATAGTTAAATCGACCTCCTGTAGATACCAGAGAGCGTTCCGTATATGTTGAACCTTTGCTTGTAGTTGTTCTGGCTGCTCCCATATTATAATATAGGTAATCATCGTAATCAAAACCTTCTCCTGTAATGAAGGATGATTCATTTTGAGAGGAGTTCATAGAAAGAAGACCCATTACACTGAAGCTGTGATCTTTTTTAAGAGTCCAATTATAGGTCGCAAAAGTTTCCCACATATACCCATAGCTATTTCCTGTTTCGTACGTCGCAATCTTTGTATTGCGCCCTTCAGAAGCAAGGTTAAATGACCTTTCGTTCTGAAACTGCCCTCCACGAGTACTTCCCAGGCGCCCACCGAAGTTAGAGCGGATGCTAAGGTTTTTTATAGGCGTAATTTCAATATAAGGGTTTAAATTTAAGCTAAGGCTCTTGTCGTTATCTACCCAGACACCTGGCTGGTAGTTGGCAATAGGGCTAATATTAGATGTATTAGCTCCTAAAGGTCGAAGATTAATGGTACCATCCTCGTTGTAAACGTCTCCCAATGGAATAAAGCTATAAGCCTGATTTATCCTACTGTTCGTTTGATCATTATTTCTTGCACTAATAATAGTTTGGATACCTGCTTTTAGATATTTATTGAAGGTCATGTCCACACCTGCACGTGCATTTAGGATCTTGGCTTCATCATTCTTATAAATTCCCTTTTCGCCGATATAGCCAAGAGATAAATATGCCTGAGTTTTATCTGTTCCTCCTCTAATTGAACCATAGTGGTTTTGCTGTACACCCGTTTTCATAGTTTCGTCTACCCAATTCACCCACTTGCCTTGATCTATTAAAGCAATTTGTGCTGCTGTAAGGTAGTCTTCACGTTTTTGTGGTTCAGCTCCCTGAACGGCAACATAGCGATCTTTCATATAATTCAACCATCCGTCGCCGGTTAAAGGTTCCGGGAATGTCGCAAAGCCATTGATTCCATAGTAGCTGTTTACATCAACTTGTATTTTGCCGGCAATAGCTTTTTTGGTAGTAATAATTATTACACCATTAGCGCCCTGAACCCCATAGATTGCTGTAGCAGACGCGTCTTTCAATACATTGATAGACTCAATATCATTAGGGTTGAGATTGTTGATATCTCCAACAAGTCCGTCAATAATATATAACGGAGAACCTCCGCCATTAATTGAGCGATCTCCTCTAAGAGTAACTGCAGGAGCGGTACCTGTTCTTCCGCTTTCACGCTGTATATCTAAACCGGCAACTCTTCCCTGTAATGCTTCCACGGGGTTGCTAACTGGGCTTAAAGCAATATCAGCTGCTTTCACTGATGCTACTGCGCCTGTTAAATCCCTTTTCTTCACAGCACCATAACCAATTACAACAACTTCATTCAGGTTAGAAACCTCTTCATGAAGCGTTACGTTAACAGACGTTCTTCCATTTAAGGCAACCTCCTGAGTTTTAAAACCAATGAAACTGAAAATCAGCACTTCATTTCCAACAGGCGCATTTATCCGGAATTTGCCGTTTATATCAGTTGTGGTTGCGGAATTGGTTCCTTTTATTTTCACGCTTACTCCGGGCAAGGTGCCCCCTTTGGCGTCAGAAACAGTACCGCTAACCGTTACCGCCAAAGCTGATGCTTTTTTAGCAAATGCTTTCGCAGAAATAATTACAGTTTGATCTTCGATAACGTACTGCAGAGATTTACTTGCAAGGCACTCATCAAGCACCATTCTCATAGGCTTGTTTTTTGCCGAAACAGTAACTCCTTCGGCCCGCTCAATCGTTTCAGAATTATAAATAAAATTATAGCCAGTCTGCTTGTGCAGTAACTCGAAAAAATCTCCCAGTGGAGCATTCGTAACTTTAACGGTTACATTTTGCGCACGGGTTGATGCAGCGGCCTGGAATAAGCTTATTATGATTAATAAAATGGTTAGTTTCATAATAATCACAGGTTTAATTAGGCGCAGGGCCCTTCCCCTGCATTGTTGTTCAATGTGGAATGTGTACATTTGATTAGTTAAGTAAAATGTTGAACTACTTTTCTTGACAAATTGCCTTCGGGCAACAAACCGGGAGTGTTGCAGCACCTCCGGTTTTTTTATGAATAAATTTATTGGGTAGCATTATTTCATTACAATAATTCTCCTTCCTTCAATTTTAAAGTGAATAGCATTCGTTAGTTCCAATTTATTAAGTAGTTTGCTGATATCGCTGAAGCGCGATACCGACCCCCCAAAATGAATATCGTCAACATCGTCCTGGTAGACGATCTCTACATCATACCAACGTCCAATTTTGTTCATGATTGTATGAACATCCTCATTGTCAAAGCGAAACAAACCATCTTTCCAGGCAATAGCATTCTCTGCATCAACCTCTTTCACTTTTATACCCGAGGCCTTATTGATTGCTTCCTGTCCCGGCTTAAGCATTACCGCATTACCAGAAGCGAGTACTTTTACACTACCCTGTAACAGAGTCGTTTTGGTACGCGACTCTTCCTTGTAAGAATATACATTGAAATGGGTTCCCAATACCTCAACAGTTTGATTTGCAGAAGCTACCCTAAATGGCTGCTTGTCGCGATGTGCTACCTCAAAATATGCTTCTCCTTCCAGTTCAACTTTGCGTTCTGCTTTAGAGAAAGCCAAAGGGTACTTTAATGTGGAGGCTGAGTTTAACCAAACCCGGGTTCCGTCGGGCAACACAACCTGGTAAATTCCACCACGAGGCGTTTGCATCGTGTTAAACTGATTCTCCGCATCCTTATCGTTAACTTTTGAGCTCTTATAAACCAGTTGACCATCTGCCGTTTTAGATATTTCCAAGCCCGCCTGTTGCGTAAGCTTACCAGCCGAAAGCTCATCAAGTTCTAACAATGTACCATCTGCCAGAGTAAGCGTTGCCTTAGTTCCTCCATGTAAGATAGGTTTCGATTTAACAGGAGCAGTTTTGACTAATGCAGCCTTGTCCGCATTGCTTCCACTTAAAAATTGGTACGCACTTATTGCCGCTAGTGTCAGCAACGCAACCGCAGCTGCAATTCGCATTGGGCTAACGAACATGCGTCTTACCTTACCGGTTCCGGTGTTATTTATCCGGTTTTTTAATTCCAGATATATTTCCCTTTCCTCTTCATCACTTAAGTCATTGCCAGTATTATGAGGCTTCGCGAAAAAGTCATAGTACGCATCCAGAAAACGTTTTTCATCTTCCGTTGCAGTACCATCCATCACCTTTCGGGCAATTGCGTTCAAATTCTTTTTATAGTGACTACCTTTTATCACCGTTCCGTTTTTTAGATGTATATCAATTCCATATTATATGGCTTATATCAATGCCAAATAAATAATATGTTTATACTGGTTATAAAGACTTCCTCTTACTCACCAATAAGGGTCTCTTTAGATATAGTCTGACGATTTGAGAAAACTCCCAAAAAAAAAATCAATTTTTAATAAATCAGAAAATTGTGGCTTCTAAGATGGAAGACAGCCTGCAATAAGAACAACAACCATGTAATTGCTAAGATGTGCTTGCAATTCGTTATTAGCCGTTAGAAGCTGATTTTGAACAGTTTTCTGAGAAATATTCAACTTCTCGGAGATGTCTTTGGTAGAAAGATTTTCCATATAACGCAACTGAAATATCTGACCGCGTTTCCGGGGAAGTGTTGCGATCCACAGTTCGATAAGATGCTCCAGCTCCTTCGCCTCGAACCATGTATCGGCAGAATGGCCATCCACCGCCATGCTCTCGAAGGGCTCAACAAAATGGGCAGTATTACTCCCTTTGGCTAGCCAGCTGTAAATTTTATATCGAACGGCTGTTTGAAGATAAGCTTGAAGATTTTGAATATCTAAATTATCACTACGGTTCCAGAGATCAGCAAATACATCATGTATGATGTCCTTACAGACTTCTTTATCTTTTAAACGCAGATAGGCCGTTTTAAACAACACAGACCAACTCCGCTCATAAATTTCGTTGAACGCACTATGATCCTGCTCTTTCAACAACAATATCAAATCCCGCTCACCAAGCTTTGAATAGTCAGGCATAGAAATTAATTTGGCTATATTAATTGGAAACTCGAATGTAACGCTAATATTGTCAATCTTACAAATATTATTTTCGTCAGACAAAGATTTAAAAGCCGGGGCGCCCTAGGAGCCTGTCGGACTTTGCTTAATCCCCTTAAATATTTATCTTAAAGGCATGAAAGGATTTCAAGGCGCAAATCGGAATCAAATAAGTTTACTGCCCCACGATA
>Ga0307408_100001401_pt1 | contig 17947 bp, 17 predicted proteins | sample 322Cmetagenome_FD_202116 | JGI IMG/M metagenome (GOLD analysis project Ga0307408, IMG submission 202116) | Maize rhizosphere microbial communities from greenhouse at UC Davis, California, United States - 322HYB-C-3 | ecosystem: Host-associated > Plants > Roots > Rhizosphere > Soil | place... | reverse complement strand
GCGCGATGCCGAAGGCTTCCTCGAGGGTGGCGGGCCAGTTGCCGGCCTTTACCTCGGGGTGCTCGCTCCAGCCCTGGAACATCTCCACGACGTGCTGGTAGTAGTCCGCGGCGCTCATCCGGTAGTCATCGGTGCTGGCGTAGCCTGCTTCGATGTCGGACTGCAGCAGCGTGATGAATTGCTGGGACGCGACACTGCCGTCCGCGTTGTAGTTGGTGCTCTTTGTCCCCGGCGCCGTCTTCATCATCATCTCGGCGCGGCCGTCACCGTCGAAGTCGTTGACGAGCAGCTGCGTGTAGTGCGCGCCCGAGCGGATGTTGACGCCTAGGTCGATCCGGTGCAGGAGCGTGCCGTCTGCCTTGTAGGTGTCCACATAGGTGTTGCCGGTGTAGCCCACCTGCGAGACGTCCTTGGAGTTGTTGGGGTCCCACTTCACGATGAACTCGTACTGGCCGTCGCCGTCCACGTCGGCCACTGAGGCATCGTTGGCGGAGTAGGTGTAGGCCTGGCCGGCCGGGGTGACGCCGTCCGCCGGCTTCCGTAGCGGAATGTCCTTGAAGTTCCCGCCCCAGGAGGTGGCGGTGGCGCTTTCGTCCAGTTCAACGCCTCCGACGACGGCCCGCACCTGGTACTTCGAGGCGGCGGTTCCGGAGGTGTCCAGGTAGTTGGTGCTGTCCGTGACCGTTGCCAGCTTCTGGCCGTCCCGGTACACGTTGAAGTCGGTGCCGGTCAGGCCTGTGGCGGACGAACCGGTGGCTTCGTGGCCCAGCAGCCGCCAGCTGAGGAAGACGCCCTCGGACGTGCCGGCGGCCACCAGTCCCCGGTCCAGGTGATCCAGCTGGACCGCCGGGTTGCCCGGCTCAGGGGAGGGCCCGACGGCGGAGGCCGGGGCTGCGAGGCAGCCGAATGTCAGGGCAACGCCCACGGTGCCGACGGACAGCAGGCGCAGGCTTGTCTTGGTGGGATTCATCGGTGAATCCTTTCAATTTTGATTGGGAAAACGCTTCCCCAGTAACCTAGGGTAGGGGGTGGGGGTAAAACAAGCCTTGAAATCACGCCAGAAGCACGCTATTTAGAACGTTGTAGAAGCGGGTGCTCCGCCGGGCATGCTGGAATGCTTCGGGGACGCCGATCCTGATCGGCGTTGCCGAAGCATTCCGGCGATTTCGCGGACAGCAGCTGACGAGGCAGGCTCAGCTCCGCTTTGTGCGGAGGTTCACATGCTGCCGCGGGCCCACGCCGTGAGCTTGTCCGTGAGCTCCATGTAGCCCTGGTCCACCACCTGCAGCTCCGGGTGGGAGTCATGCCACTGAACGATCTCCCGGGCACCGTCGGCGAAGGGGATGGTGGCCGCGTAGTCCGGCACGACGGCTTTGATCTTGCTGTTGTCGAAGATGACCGAGTGGGAGCGGTCGCCCAACAGATTGGCGCCGATCTCGGGGTTCTGTGCGGCGATGGTCTCCGATGCCACGTGGACAAGTTCCGGTTCCGCCACGCCCGCGGCCCTGGCGAAGAGCCGGTAGACCTGGTTCCAGGGCAGGTACTCGTCAGACGTGATGGTGTAGCTCTCGCCCACCGCCTGGGGCAGGCCGAGCAAGCCGACGAAGGCCTTGGCGAAGTCCCGGCTGTGGGTCAGGGTCCAGAGCGAGGTGCCGTCCCCGTGCACCATGACGGGCAGGCCGGCGCGCATCCGGTGGATGTCGGTCCAGCCGCCCACCATGGCAATCTTGGTGCGGTCGTAGGTGTGCGAGGGGCGGACCACCGTCAGTGGAAAATCGTCATCCCGGTAGGCGCGGAACAGCAGTTCCTCGCAGGCAATCTTGTCCCGGGAGTACTTCCAGAACGGGTTCTTCAGCGGTGTGGACTCAAGGATCGGCAGCCGGGCAGGGGGCTTCTGGTAGGCGGACGCGGAGCTGATGAAGATGTACTGCCCGGTCCTGCCCCGGAACAGGTCCAGGCCCGCCTGCGCCTGGTCCGGCGTGTAGGTGATGAAATCGGCAACGGCGTCGAACTCCCGCCTGCCCAGCACCTCCCGGACGCCCTCCTGGTCCCGGATGTCCGCTTGCAGGATCTCCGCCCCTTCCGGGACTGGCCTGGTGGACCGGCCCCGGTTGAGGATGGTGAGCCGGTGGCCCAGCCCGACGGCGCGTTCCGCTGCCGCCGTGCTGATCACCCCGGTGCCGCCGATGAAGAGAATGTTCCGCGGCGCAACCGGTCCGGCTTCAGGGTGTGGGATCACCACGCGTAATCCTCCGGGGCTGTCCTGTGGCCCGGGAAGATGGCATCCAGTTGCTTCAGTGCATCGGTGTCCAGTGTGACGTTTAGTGCCCGGATGGCGGCGTCCAGCTGTTCCTGGGTCCGCGGGCCCACGATCGGTGCCGTCACTGCCGGCTGGTGCAGGAGCCATGCCAGTGCGATGTCGCCTGGCTCGTGGCCCAGCTCATCGGCAAAGTCCTCGTACTGGCGGATCTGGTCTTCATGCTTCTTCAGGGTTTCGGCCGCGCGTCCCTCGGTGCGCCGGACGCCGTCGCGCTCCTTCTTCAGCACCCCGCCCAGGAGTCCACCCTGGAGGGGTGACCACGGGATAAGTCCCAGCCCGTACTCCTGCGCGGCGGGGATGACCTCCAGCTCCACTTGCCGCATGAACAGGTTGTAAATGGACTGCTCGCTGACCAGGCCGGTGTAGTTCCGCCGCCGCGCGGCCTCCTGCGCCTGGGCGATATGCCAGCCGGCGAAGTTGCTGCTGCCGGAGTAGAGGATCTTGCCCTGCTGGACCGCAACCTCAATGGCCTGCCAGATTTCGTCCCACGGGGTGTCCCGGTCGATGTGGTGGAACTGGTAGACGTCGATGTAGTCCGTCTGCAGCCGTTTGAGGCTCGCGTCCAGGGCGCGGCGGATATTGAGGGCGGACAGCCTGGACTCATTGGGCCGGTCCGTCATGGTGCCGTAGAGCTTGGTGGCCAGGACAGTGTGTTCGCGGCGCTCGCCGCCCTTGGCGAACCAGCGCCCGATGATCTCTTCGGTCCAGCCGCGGTGCCCCGCGCCGCCGTAGACGTTGGCGGTGTCGAAGAAGTTGATGCCGTTCTCATGGGCGGAGTCCATGATGCCGTGGGCATCGGATTCCTCTGTTTGCGGTCCGAAGTTCATGGTGCCGAGGCAGAGGCGGGAGACCTTGAGGCCGGACCGGCCCAGGTGGGTGTATTCCATGGAAAGTCCTTTCAGCGATTGTGCCCGGGTGGCGCGGCGGTGGGGCCCGCCGGATCGCAGCTAGAGCTGGGTGAAGGATGCGACGGCGGGATCGGAACCCAGGCGGGCGCCCGATTCGAGGGCGCTGATGGCGGCGAGCTCGTCGTCGGAGAGCGTAAGGGACGAGGCCGCGAAATTCTCCCGGATGCGGCCCGGGTCCACGGATTTGGGGATGACGATGTTGCCGGCCGCCAGGTGCCAGGCGAGCACCACCTGCGCGGTGGTGGCGTTGAGGGCGGTGGCGATGGACGTGACGGCGTTTCCGTTGAGGTCCGCGCCCTGTCCCAGCGGACTGTACGCCTCCACCTCGATCCCCAGGCTCCGGCACTTCCCGGCAAGCTCTGCCTGCTGGTAGCTCGGGTGGAGTTCGATCTGGTTGACGGCGGGGACGATTTCGGCGGATTCGAGCAGGGTGTCCAGGTGTTCGGAGAGGAAGTTGGAGACGCCGATGGCCCGGATTTCTTTGTTCTCGTACAGCCGCTCCATCTCCTTCCAGGCCTGGACATAGAGGCCCTGCGACGGAACCGGCCAGTGGATGAGGTAGAGGTCGACGTAGTCCAGGCCCAGCGCCTTGCGGCTGTTCTGGAAAGCCTCCTGGGCGCGCGCCTGTTCGCCGTTGCGCAGCTTGGTGGTGATAAAGATGTCCTCGCGGGCAATGCCGGTGGCCGCAATGGCGGCGCCGACGCCTTCCTCATTCTGGTAGGCGGCGGCAGTATCGATATGGCGGTAGCCGGCCGCCAGCGCGTCCTCGACGGTCCGCTGCGTGTCTTCCGGCGGGACCTGGAATACGCCGAAGCCAAGCTGGGGGATGGTGACGCCGTTGTTCAGTGTCAGCTCTGACATTGGTGCTCCTTGCAGGTGCTGGTGCTATTGCTGGATTGGGGGTGCCGTGTGCTCGACGCGGAGAAAGCGGTTTCCGCTGGCTCTGTTCCGAGCCTATGCATTTTTCGCCGCCAAGTCAGCAGCTAAGGATGATCCTCTTTTTCCTAGGACTGCCAGTCCTACCTTCGTTGTAAAGGGTGCCGGGGAACGCCGGGCACAATGGTCACCATGGGTCAAAGCGCCGAATTCGGAAAATTCCTCAAAGCCATGCGGTCACGGCTCAGCCCGGAAGTGGCCGGCGCCGGTTCAACTCCGGGGGCGCGCAGGGTTCCCGGGCTCCGGCGCGAGGAAGTGGCGCGCTTGGCCGGGGTCAGCACTGACTACTACGTCCGGCTGGAGCAGGGCCGCAACATCCACCCCTCGCGGACAGTGCTCGACGCCGTGTCGCGGGCGCTGCGGCTGGACAGCAGCGAGCACGCCCACATGTTGGATCTGTTGGAGAACTGCGCCGGAACACCCCGGCCGTCCGGATCAACGGTGCAGGGAGTCCGGCCGGCGCTCCGGCACCTGCTCGACGCCGTGGGGGACGTGCCTGCCATGGTCCTGGGCCGGCGCAGCGATGTCCTGGCCGGGAACCGGATGGCGTTCCTGCTCTTTGCTGATTTCCCGGCCCTTCCGGCCGCCGAACGCAACCTCACCCGCTGGCTCATCCTCGATCCCGCGGCCCGGGACCTGTTCCGGGACTGGAAAACGGTGGCGGCGGAGGCCGCCGGAGCACTCCGGCTGGACGTGGGTCGGCACCCCAACGATCCCCAAGCCAGCCAACTGGTGGGCGAGCTCGCGGTCCACAGCGAGCACTTCCGGCAATGGTGGGCCGGACACCGGGTGGCGACGAGGGCTGCAGGAACTGTCCGGCTGCACCACCCCGCCGTGGGGGACCTGGAACTGAATTTCGAAAACCTCGCCTTTCCGGACGACCCCGACCAGACGCTGCGGGTCTATTCCGCCCGGCCTGGCTCGCCGTCGTCGGACGCGCTCGCCCTGCTGGGCAGCCTTGGTGCGCCCGGGGCGGGGCAGCAGCAGGAGGGGACTGACGCCGTCGCTGCACCCCGAGAGGCCGGGGAAGCCTAGACGGCGCCGGAGCGGCTGTACATTTGTCCAGAGCAAGGCGGCAATTCTGGCCAGCCGCCCATTGGTGGGGTGGGGTGCTGTTCCTAGGCTGGAGGAACAAACTCTTCGCCCACCAAGGATGGTCTCAAAGATGAAACGCATCGCCCTGCTGAAGGAACGCCAGGCAGGTAACGCCGGCAACGCCTCGTCCACCGCCACCGGCTCGCACTGCCCGGTGTCCGGACTGTGGAGCCCCGACCACGATCCCCACACCGTGCTGTCCTTTTTTGAAGGACATGTGTTTCCCGCGTTCGACGGCGTCCCTACCGTGTGGCGGCGGCGTCCGTCAGGCATCGCCTCGGCCAACTAGGGCCACCTTAAACGCGGACTGGCCCGCAGCTGGTGCCTAGACCATTAGGTTTGCGGGCACCGGCTGCGGGCCAGTCGCGAGGGTTCTAGTGCTCCTCGAGGCGGAAGCCAATCTTCATGGTGACCTGCCAGTCGGCGATCTTGCCTTCCTCCAGGTGTCCGCGGATCTCCTTCACCTCAAACCAGTCAAGATTCCGCAGCGTCTGGGAAGCCTTGGCGATCCCGTTCCGGACGGCGTCGTCCACACCCTGATCCGACGTGCCGACAATTTCAGAAATGCTGTACGTGTGGTTGGACAACTTCGCTCCTCGTGATCATCGTTGCTCCCGGTTGCGGGCCGTCCTTGAAGACTAGTAGGACAACGATGGGCTGACCAGCCCTAATGCGCACATGCCCTGGAAGTGGCCACTGAGCTGGTGGTCCGCGGAACCACGGCCCCGCCGGCCTCCTGACCCTTCGGGAAAAACTCTTGGGGGAGGAGGTTACTTGCTGCCCAACACCAGGGTTTTCAAGTCGTCCAGCGTCTGCTGCATATGCGCGTCCATGGCCTGGCGTGCCTTCGTGGCGTCACGGGCCTGCAGTGCATCGGCGATGTTCTGGTGGTGTCCGATGGCGTGCACCTGGATTTCCGGCACCGCCGATGTTTCCGCCCGGCGCTTCTCCAGGACCCGGTGCAGCGGTTCGAACAGCACGGACACGAAAACGTTGCCGGACGCGCGCAGGATGACGTCGTGGAAGGCGAGGTCGGCCTCGACAAACGCTGCGACGTCGTTGACTTCGTGGGCTGCCTTCATGGCAGAGATGTAGGCAAACAGCGCCTCGGTGTCCGGCTCCGAGATACGCCCGGCTGCCAGCTCGCACGCTCCGGTTTCCAGCATGCGGCGGAGTTCGATGAGCTGGACGGAGGCCTCGGCCTCGTTCTTGCCTTCTGATGCCGCCCGAAGGACGGCTTCCAGTGACGTCCAGCGGCTCAACGGGTTGACGAACGTTCCCCGGCCGCGTTCCACGCTGAGGATGTGCTGGGCCTGGAGGGTCTTCATGGCCTCGCGCACGGTCATCCGGCTGACTTCGTGCCGGGCGCTGAGCTCGTGTTCACCGGGGACGATCGCCCCGGGCGGAAATTCGCCCTCGATGATGCGGTCCAGCAGCTCGTCGGCCACGACGCCGACCAGCGATTTCCTTGCCATTCCTGCCCCCGATCCTTGCCGTGGCCTCTGCCCGGCGGATATGTCCGACAAGTCTACTTGCGCGTCTCTATGTCCTATGCCACACTAGCATTCAAATGCAAGATGTCAGACATCTTACAGATTCGAATAATGACGATCCGCAGCCCGGATTACTACACAACGGAGTGCACTGTGACGCTTGAAGCAGATGTTCTGGCCGCCTACCCCGCGGAGGTACAGATCCCCGCCAGCCTCGTGGCAGACACGCTGGCCGCGTCCAACGCCGAGGTTCCCCGCGTGCTGGTGGTGCTCGACGACGACCCCACCGGGACGCAGTCCGTGGCCGATCTCCCCGTGCTCACCCGCTGGGACGTCGAGGACTTCACCTGGGCTTTTGGCCAGTCCAAGCCGGCCGTCTACGTCCTGACCAACACCCGCAGCCTGGACCCCGCCGAAGCTGCTGCCCGCAACGAGGAAGTGGTCCGCAACGCGCTCGCCGCTGCCGGCTCTCCGGACACGCTCCGGCTGGGGTTTGTCAGCCGCAGCGATTCGACCCTCCGCGGCCACTACCCCCTGGAACCCGACGTCATCGCCGCCACCGTTGCCAAGGTAAGCGGCGAGGGCACCGACGGTGTGGTCCTGGTCCCGGCATTTCCCGACGCCGGCCGCGTAACCATCGGCGGTGTGCACTACATGCGCGGCACCGGTGAATCCGCCGGAACGCTGACGCCGGTCTCCGAGACGGAGTTCGCCAGGGACGCCACCTTCGGTTTCGGCACCTCCGTCATGGCGGACTACGTGGCGGAAAAGTCGCAGGGCCGCTTCGCAGCGGACTCCGTCATCGTCCTGGACCTCAACACCATCCGGGCCGGCGCCGCGGCACAGGACCCTGCGATTTCCGCAAAGGCCATCGCGGACGCCATCGAAGGAGCCGCCGATTCCACCCCGATCGTGGCCGACATTGTGACCGAAAACGACCTCCGTGCCCTGGCCCTGGGCCTTGAGGAAGCGGAACGCCGCGGCAAGAAGCTCCTCTACCGGGTAGGCCCTCCGTTCGGCCGCGCCCGGATCGGACAGGAAATCCGTACCGAGCTGACCGGCGCCGAGGCCTACGCCGGCAACACCCCGTCCGAGGCCGGCGGCCTCATCGTGGTCGGTTCGCACGTGGGCGTTACCACCCGGCAGCTCAAGGCCCTGACCGAACAGCACAGCGCCGCGCGCATCGTCGAGATCGACGTCGAAAAGCTCCTGGCCGGCGAGGAGGAAGCCGCTTCCCACCTGGACCTGACCGTGGACACGGTGGTCGAAGCCCTCCGCGGCGGCGACGTCATCGTCCACACCAGCCGCCTGCTGATCAAGACAGACGACCCCGCCGAAAGCCTGCGGATCGCGCGCTCCGTCTCCGCCGCCGTCGTCGCCGTAGTCAACCGCATCCTGAAAACCTTCCCGCCGCGGTTCGTCATCGCCAAGGGCGGCATCACCTCCTCAGACGTCGCCGCGCACGGCCTGGAAATCCGCCACGCCATCGTCCGCGGCCCCATGCTCCCAGGCATCGTCAGCCTCTGGGAACCGGTGGACGGCCCCGCCAAGGGCATCCCGTACATCGTCTTCGCCGGCAACGTGGGCGACGACCAGTCCCTCGCCGACGTCACCCGCAAGCTCAGCAACACCTTCTAGTCCTTCCGGTGGTTGAGCCCGTCGAAACCGGATTTCGACAAGCCCAATCACCGAACCGCCGTCAACCTTCAACGGAGAACACCATGACCAGCAATTACACCGTCACCGTCCTGGGCCTCGGCGCCATGGGCCTGCCCATGGCCACCCGGCTCGCCTCCCAGCTGACCGTCCACGGTTTCGACATCGCCGAACCGCGGCTGAAGCTCGCTGAAGAAGCCGGCGTCGCCACCTTCGGCAGTGCCCGCGAAGCCGCCAAGGGTGCCGACGCTGTCCTGCTGGCCGTCCGCAACGGCGAGCAGCTCAACGACGTCCTCTTCGGCGAGAACGGTGTGGCCTCCGTGCTGGAGGCGGGCGCCGTCGTCATCCTCGGCAGCACGGTGGGCACCGATGCCATCCCCGCCACGGTGGAGAAGCTTGCCGAATACGGCGTGGAACTGGTGGACGCCCCGCTGTCCGGCGGGCCCAAGCGCGCCGGCGAAGGCGACCTGCTGATCGTCGTCGGCGCCTCCCCGGACGCCCGCGAAAAGGCAGCCCCCGCCCTGGAACTGCTCGCCTCCACCCTGACCGTGGTGGGCGACAAGCCCGGTGACGGCCAAGCCCTCAAGACCGTCAACCAGCTTCTCTGCGGCGTCCACATCGCGGCTGCAGCGGAGGCCATGGCCCTTGCGGACGCGCTCGGCCTGGACCAGGCCAAGACCCTCGCCGCCCTCGAAGCCGGCGCGGCCGGGTCCTTCATGCTGTCCAACCGCGGCCCCCGGATCCTCGAGGCCTACAACGAGGAAGGCGCCGAGGTGCTGTCCCGGCTGGATATCTTCGTCAAGGACATGGGCATCGTGGGCAAAGCCACCCGCGCGGCCGGGCTCGCGGCCCCGGTTGCCGCAGCCGCCGAGCAGCTCTACCTCCTGGGCCAGGCCCAGGGACTCGCCGCCGCCGATGACTCCGCCGTCATCAAGGTGGTCGCCCCCACCAAGCGGACCAAGTAACCCGTTCCACCCCCATCAAGTTTTTGGGCAGATAAAGCGGCCTAACGTCCGTCCAAGTCGCCATATCAGACCAAAAACTCTTCCCCCAAGAGGTACGACGACGGCGGTCCCCCCTCCGCCGTCGCCGCACCTGCCAAGCTCGCTAGGCTTAACTGGCGATGTCAAAGGAGACGCACGATGAGCGCACTGGCTCTTCTGGCCATAGCAGCAGCAGGGGTCGCCCTGCTCCTGGTGGCCGTCATTAAATTCAAGATTCCGGCATTCCTGGCCCTGCTGGTGGTCAGCGTTTCCGTGGCGCTGGTCGCGGGAATTCCGCTGCCGGATGTCATCAAGACCGTGACCGAAGGCATGGGCGGAACGCTCGGTTCCGTGGCAATCCTGGTGGGCCTCGGCGCCATGCTGGGCAAGATGATCGAAATTTCCGGCGGTGCGCAGTCGCTGGCCGGGAAGTTCACCCAGCTGCTCGGACCCCGCAGGGTTATCGCAGCCCTGACCGCGGCCGCGTTCCTGCTGGCGATCCCCGTCTTCTTCGACGTCGGATTCATCATCCTGATCCCCATCATCTACGGCTTCGCCAAGGCCGCAGCCGTCAACCCGGTCAAGATCGGCCTGCCCGTCGGTGCGATCATGCTGGCCATCCACGTTGTTGTTCCGCCGCACCCGGGCGTGGTGGGCGGGGCCGGCATCCTCGGCGCCGACATCGGCTGGACCACCATCCTCGGCCTGGTGCTGTGCATCCCGGTGGGTGTCCTGGGCTACTTCGTTGCGCGCAAGCTCAACCGCCGCGAGTTCTCCATGCTGCCCGCCACCGCCGAGCAGTTCCGCCTCTTCGGCACCGGAAACTCGCAGATTGAACAGGAAGCCGCCCAGGGCACGTCCAAGGTTGCCGTCAAGACCGAGGTCCGGACTGCCCCCAGCCCTGCCATGATCATCACCCTGATCGTCCTGCCGATCCTCATGATCATGGTGGGCACCGTCGGCGCCGTCATCCTGCCCAAGGACTCCTTCCCCGCCCAGCTGGCTTCATTCATCGGCGCCCCGCTGATCGCACTGCTGACTGCCCTGGGCCTTGCCTACTACTTCCTGGGCATCCGCCGCGGCTGGTCTTCCCAGCACACCGGCGAAGTGATGGATTCGGCGCTGGCCCCCACGGCCATCGTCATCCTGGTGACCGGCGCCGGCGGTGTCTTCGGCAAGGTCCTCACCGTCTCCGGCATCGGCAAGGCACTCGCCGAGGGGCTGCAGACCGCGGGCCTGCCGGTCATCGTGATGGCTTTCATCCTTGCGGCAATCCTCCGCGCTTCCCAGGGCTCCGCCACGGTTGCCATCATCACCACGGCAGGCCTGCTGGCCGCTTCAGTGGCCGACGGCGGCTTCTCGCCCATCCAGACCGCGCTGATCCTCATCGCCATCGGCTTCGGCGCCTTCGGACTCAGCCACGTCAACGACTCCGGCTTCTGGATCGTGACCCGGTACCTGGGGCTCTCGGTTGCTGACGGGCTCCGCACCTGGACCGTCCTGACCACCGTCCTCGGCCTGGCAGGCTTCGCCCTGACGTTCCTCGTCTGGATCCTGGTGGGAGGCCTGGGCGTCTGATGCGCACCCGTTTGGACCATCTGGTCACCTCCGCCCTGCAGCAGGGCTCGGCCGTCCCCGCGTTCACCTGCTACGACTTCACCACCGCCCTGGCAGTGGTGGGCGCGGCGGAGGAGTCCGGCCGCGGCGCCATCCTGCTGGTGGCGCCCAAGACCGCCGCCACCCCCAACGGCCTGCGCCTCATCTCAGCACTGCGCGGGCTGGCGGACGCCGCGTCCGTGCCCGTTGCAGTGCAGCTTGACCATGCCATGGACCTGAACGTGATGGCCGACGCCGTCGCGGCGGGGGCGGATTCCGTCCTCGCCGACGGTTCCTCGCTTCCCTACGAGGACAACATCGCGCTTGTGGTTTCCGCCCGCGCGTTAGTTGGTCCCGACGTTGTCCTGGAAGCGGAACTTGGCGGCCTCGCCGGCGACGAGGACCGTGCCTTCGGCGCCGACCAGTCCGGCGCCTCCGTGGCCGGCCTCACCGATTCCGCCCAGGTGGAGGACTTCGTTGCCCGGACCGGTGCCCAGCTGCTGGCCGTGGCGGTTGGCAATGTCCACGGCAAGTACAAGGGCGAGCCGCAGCTCCGCTGGGACGTCCTGCAGGACATCGCCGTCAGGACGCACATCCCGCTGGTGCTGCACGGAGCGTCCGGCATCCCGGCGGAGGAGCTGGTGAAGGCGGCCGCCATGAACGTGGGCAAGGTCAACTTCAACACCGAGCTCCGCACCGGCGTCCTGGCCACCCTGCAGGAACAGCTGCCCGGCCACCGCGCCGACGGCGAAAACCTGCAGGCGCTCCTGGGCCACTGGACCGGGACCGCCAAGGACTTCGCCGCCGGAACGCTGGCCACGCTCACGCGGTAGCCGCAAGGCCGGTAGCCGGAAGAGGGGGAGGCTAGGATCAAGCAATGATCCTGGCCTCCCTCCTTTTTGCCTTCCTGGCGGCGGCGCTCCACGTCTTCATCTTCACCATGGAGTCGCTGACCTGGACGCGGCCGGCCACCTGGCGGCGTTTCGGCGTGGCTTCGCAGGCCGACGCCGAGACCACCAGGCCGCTTGCCTTCAACCAGGGTTTCTACAACCTGTTCCTGGCTGCCGGTGCCGTGATCGGCGTAACCTGCGTGGCGCTGGGGTCCGCGGGTTCGGCGCAGTCCGTAACGGGCTGGACGCTGATTTTGGCAAGCTGCGGTTCCATGCTGCTGGCCGCGCTGGTCCTGGTTTCCACCGGCCGGAAGTACCTCCGGGCCGCCGCAACCCAAGGGACCTTGCCGCTGATCGCCGTCGTCCTCGGCCTGCTCGCGTTGGCGCAGTAGAGCCGCTCCTGCCCGCTCAGTCAGGAGTTTTTGTCCAGGTATGGCGGGTTGGGAGGCGCGGAAGCCGCCGTATCCGGACAAAAACTCGTGACCCTTTAACACCACACGCAACAGGCGCACAATGGTGCTGTGAGCAGCGGCAAGCCTCGCCCGGCTCCGGCTGAGGGCCGCGACGCCGCCATCGACCTTGTGCGCTTCGTCTGCCTGGCCCTGGTGGTAGTGGGCCACTGCATGATGGTGAGCCCCGTCCTGCACCCCGATGGCACGGTGACAACGCAAAACACCCTCGCTGAGCAGGACTGGTTTGTTCCGGTCATTTGGATCTTCATGGTCATGCCGCTGTTTTTCGTGACCGGCGGCGTTACCGGCCTGCAGTCCTGGCGGCGGCTCAGCGAGGGCGGCGGAACTGCATCCCAATTTGTCCGGGCAAGGCTCCTGCGCCTGGTCCGCCCCGCCACCGCGCTGCTGGCGGTAATGTTTGTGGCCCTGGGCGTGGCAGCGCTGCTGGGTGTGCATCCGCAGGTGGTCCAGCTGATGGCGGCCGGCGCGGGCATGCCCCTGTGGTTCCTGGCCGCCTACCTTGCCGCCCAGCTGAATATTCCGCTCCTCGCCGCCCTGCACACCCGCGCCCCCTGGCTCACGTTCGTGGCGTTGACCGCGCTGGTGGTAACCGTTGACTGCCTCCGCGGGGCGCTTCCCGGGCTGGCGCACGCCAACCTGGTGTTCCTGTGGTGCGCCGTCCAGCAGGTGGGCTTCCTGCTGGCTGACGGGCACTGGTCCAGGGTGTCGCGTTCCGGGCTGCTGGCCGTTGCCCTGGGTGCCAACCTGGTCCTCGGCGCAGTGACGGGTTTGGGACTCTACCCGGGCAATATGCTGGTCAACCTCAACCCGCCCAACCTCTGCCTGCTCCTGCTGGGCATCACGCAGGCGGCCCTCCTGGAGCTGGCGCGGCCAGTGCTGGTCCCGGTGTGCTCCATGCGGTGGGTCAGCAGGCTCATGACGGTGGCAGGAAGCCGCTCCCTGACGGTGTATCTGTGGCACCTGCCCCTGCTGGTGGGGATGTCGGGGCTGCTGCTCCTCACCCCGATTCCCAAGCCCGCCTCCGGCACGGCGGAGTGGTGGTGGGCGAGGCCCCTGGTCCTGCTGGCGCTGGTCCTCCTGCTGCTGGCCGCCGTGGCGGCCTTTGGCCGGCTGGAGGAACGTCCGACGACGGTTCCCGGCACCCGCTGCCGGCCCGCCAGGGTGGGCGCCGCCGTCGTCGTGGTCTTCCTTCCGGTGGCGGCCGCGGCCTTCAGCGGCCTGACGCTGGGACTGCTGGGTGCGGGCGTAGCCTGCTTCGCCGCTGCCCTAATGCTGCTGCTGTGGCATTGCCAGCGGGGTGAAGTAGTGCCAGTGTCGAACCATGACCGAGAACACGATGTCCACCGAGGATAGGTTCGCCCCCGATGTCACCCTGCGGCGCAACGATGCGCAGCACCGCTACGAGCTGCTGGTAGGGGACAAGCTGGCCGTGCAGTCGTTTTTCCGGGACCTGCCCGGGCATATTGACTTCACCCATACCGAAACCAGCCAGGACTTCGAAGGCCGGGGCCTGGGCAGGGTGCTGGCCCACTTCGCCCTGGACGACGTGGTGGCCACGGGCAAGCGGATCATTCCGCACTGCCCGTTCATCTCCAGCTACCTGCGCAAGCACGAGGGGTACGAGCAGTTCGTCGACTGGCCGGAGGGTTAGCAGCCGGACCAGTAGATCTGTGCGCCTGGACGCAGGTCAGCTGGCGAGGGCCTGCGTGCTTGCGCCTGCGCCGACGCCGGGGTCATCGATGGTGAAGCCGCAGGCGCAGCGGTACGTCACTACGTTCCCGGGAACAGTTGACATGCCGATGGGTACAACGCCCGTTCCGTCAACGTAGACGGGCTGGCGGACGGGAAGCTCATCGGGGTCAATGCGCTCCATGGGCATGCGGCAATGCATGCGCGAATTCAGGGTGACCATCAATTCCATATCCAGGGGCTGGAGGGGTTCCACGGGAGAAAGGTCTCCCAGCGTGCGTTCCCCAAACGCCGTCAACTGGTCTTCGGCAGCGGTGGCCATGATGTTCATCCTTGGGCTTCTTCACGAGGCTGCCGGCGTTGGCAGCCCCGCCGCGAACTGCTTGCGGAGGTTCATTTACCCCAATACCTAAGCATGCTTACTAATGAACGGGCAAATCCGCCGTGGCCCGCGACACATGCCTGGGAAGCCGGTTTCCTGCCCTTGCCCCGCTCGGAAGCTGCTGCCTACGCCCGCTTGCGCTGCCACTGCAGCGCGTGCCAGAGCAGCAGGCTGATGAGCGCTGCAATCCCCGCGAAGACCGCATAGGGCACAAAGGTAAACACCAGGAACTGCGCCGGCATCCCGCCGCTGCCCGGGCCCACGAAGGTGTCCGCGTTGGCGAAAATCCACGCCCCTCCACCAATGAGTATGGCGGTGAGGAGCCATAGGGCGGCGATGAACGGGTTGATGGCGGGCGTGCTGCCGCCTCCGGTGTTGCGGGCTGCCTGTTCGTTGTCCTCAGGCATAGGATTCCCGTCCCGGTCCACTTCCCGAAAGCCGATGGCTTGCGACGGTACCTGCTCCATTGCTTCCCCCAAATCTCAAGGCAGCGGTCAGTGCTGCCGTGAGTCCACCCTAGCTGCAAGCCCGCCAGGCCGCGCCCTGCCCGCCTCCGGCCGTCGGAAGGGGCATTTTGCGCTAGATCCCCCTCTGCGTGCCAGTCAATGACGCACGAAGGAGCGGCGGAACCCTTTAAATGCCGGGACGGGAGAGAAATAGAGCACAAAAGTTTGATTAAAAGGGTTACCTAAGTAAGGCTTACCTCTGTAATCCCCCCAGCTCCTGACCGAAGGAAGACGAGTGTCGCTGATGCCCCGCCTTGACGAGTTACCCGTGGATGACCACCGCAGCAGCGGTGTGGACACAAAACCCGAGCCGCCGGGGCAGGACTTCGGCTCCCGGGTGGAACTCGCGCTGGGGGCAACCAACCACCTGTTCAACGCACGGAACTCGCCCCGCTATGTGGCGCAGGTGCTGCAGGGCGTCAACGCGGTGGCCACCAAACTGGAGCGCACCACCAGGCCGTTCACCGGCGTCGGCCCTTCGGAAATAAAGGCGCGCGTGGGCGCCGTGGACCTGGATGCACCGCTCCCGGACACCGCGGCCGCGCTCCAGGAACTCGAGGCCGTCTACCTCCGGGACGCCATCTACTTCCACGATGCCAAGTACGCCGCCCACCTCAACTGCCCCGTGGTGATCCCCGCCCTGGTGGGCGAGGCCATCCTGTCCGCGGTGAACTCCTCGCTGGACACGTGGGACCAGAGCGCGGGCGCCACCATGATCGAGCGCCGCCTCATCGACTGGACGGCGGAGCGCCTGAACCTGGGCGACAACTCGGACGGCATCTTCACCTCCGGAGGCAGCCAGTCCAACCTCCAGGCGCTGCTGATCGCGCGGAACCACGCGGTTGCCGGGCTCCGGCAGGATCCCGCGCGCAGCGGCCTCCGCCTCCCGGCCCTGCTGGACACCCTGCGGATCTTCACCTCGGCGGACAGCCACTTCAGCATCCAGAAGTCAGCCTCCATGCTGGGCCTCGGCTTCGACGCCGTCATCAGCATCCCCTGCACCTCCGACCACAGGATGGACCCCGCGGCCCTCGCCGAGGCCATGGCGGAAGCCCAGGGTGCCGGCCTGACCGCCATGGCGGTGGTGGCCACCGCAGGGACCACGGACTTCGGCGCGGTGGACCCGCTCGCAGACCTCGCCGCCCTCGCCAAGGCTTACGGCGCATGGTTCCATATCGATGCCGCGTACGGCGGCGGACTGATGGTCTCCGGACGCTACCGGCACCTGCTGGACGGCACCCGCCTGGCGGATTCGGTCACCGTGGACTTCCACAAGACCTTCTTCCAGCCGGTCAGCTCCAGCGCGCTCCTGGTCCGCGAGTCCGCCATGCTCCGCCACATCACCTACTACGCCGATTACCTGAACCCGGAAAGCGCCGCCCTGGCCAACATCCCCAACCAGGTGGACAAGAGCATCCAGACCACGCGCCGGTTCGATGCGCTCAAGCTGTGGCTCACCCTGCGGATCATGGGTGCGGACGCCGTCGGGGCCCTGTTCGACGAGGCGATCGACCTTGCCGCCCGCGTGGGCTCCCTCCTCGAGGCCGACGACGACTTCGAGCTCGCCGCCGTACCGCAGCTCAGCACCCTGGTTTTCCGCTACCGGCCCGTCCTGGACAGCGGTGAACGGCTGTCCGAGGACACCGCCGATGCGATCAACCCCGCCATCCGAGCGGCCGTCTTCGCGTCCGGCCAGGCCGTGGTCGCCGGCACCAAGGTGGGCGGCCGGCACTACCTGAAATTCACCCTCCTCAACGCCGAGGCAACGCTCGAGGACATCGCCGAAATCATCGGACTCCTCCGCACCACCGGCGCCGGACTGCTGCAGAGCGAGGTACCCGCATGAGCACCCACGACAACCGCAGGATCTACGACTTCGCCGCGATCGGCGTCGGGCCCTTCAACCTGGGCCTCGCCGCACTTACCGAGCCGGTGGAGGGGGTGGAGGGCATCTTCCTGGAGCAGCGCGAGTCCTTTGACTGGCACCCCGGGATGATGCTGGAGCCCGCCCACCTCCAGGTGCCATTCATGGCGGACCTGGTCACCTTGGCCGACCCCACCTCGCCGTATTCCTTCCTGAACTTCCTGAAGCAGACGGGCCGGCTGTACCGCTTCTACATCCGGGAAAACTTCTACCCCCTGCGTGCCGAGTACAACCAGTACTGCCAGTGGGTGGCGGGCCAACTCGCCTCCGTCCGTTTTGGCACGGCTGTGCTGGATACGGCGTACGACGGCGGCGTGTACCGCCTGACGGTGTCGGGTCCGGACGGGACCGAGATGCTGTTCGCCCGGCGGCTGGTGCTGGGAACCGGAACGTCCCCCTACGTGCCGGAAGCGGGCGCCGGCATCGTTGCCGGTGCTGCGGACGGGAGCGGGGGAGTGGCCTTCCACAATGCCGACTACCTGGCCCGGAAAGCCGAGCTGCAGCAGCGGCGCAGCATCACCATCCTGGGCAGCGGCCAGAGCGCCGCCGAGATCTACCACGAGCTCCTGCAGGAAGCCGACGTCCATGGCTACCAGCTGAACTGGGTGACCCGCTCCGGCAGGTTCTTCCCGCTCGAGTACACCAAGCTGACCCTGGAGATGACCTCGCCCGAGTACGTGGACTACTTCCACGGACTGCCGCAGGAGCGCCGGGACCATCTCAACAAGACGCAGAAGAACCTCTACAAGGGGATCAACTCGGACCTGATCGATGCGATCTACGACCTGCTCTACGCCAAGAGCCTTTCCGGCATGGTCAACAGCCAGCTGCTGACCCACTCCACCCTGACCTGCGCGCAGTGGGACCCGGCCGCCGGCACGCACACCCTGCAGTTCCACCACGGCGAACAGGGCGCCTCCTACACCCTGGACAGTGAAGCGGTGGTGTTCGCCACCGGCTACGGCTACCGGGAGCCCGCGTTCCTGGCCGGGGTGCAGGACCGGATAGCCCGGGACAGCGCCGGCAGGTTCGACGTGGACCGGAACTACAGCACCGGTGTGGTTCCCGGTGAGATCTTCGTCCAGAACGCGGAGCT
>Ga0307408_100001400_pt1 | contig 17956 bp, 18 predicted proteins | sample 322Cmetagenome_FD_202116 | JGI IMG/M metagenome (GOLD analysis project Ga0307408, IMG submission 202116) | Maize rhizosphere microbial communities from greenhouse at UC Davis, California, United States - 322HYB-C-3 | ecosystem: Host-associated > Plants > Roots > Rhizosphere > Soil | place... | reverse complement strand
GGAACAGGTTGAAATGCTGGAACACCATGCCGACTTCACGGCGGATTGCTTCGATCTGCTTGAGGTCGTTGGTCAGCTCCACGTCATCGACCACGATGCGCCCCTGCTGGTGCTCTTCCAGGCGGTTGAGGCAGCGGATGGTCGTGGATTTGCCGGAGCCCGACGGGCCGCACAGGACGATACGCTCGCCCTGCTTGACGTTCAGGTTGATGTCTTTCAAGACTTGGAACTGGCCGTACCATTTGTGCACGCCCTCCATGCGGATCATGCTTTCAATCACTTCATTCATCACAAACTCCCCATGCAGGAGGCCCGGGCTCACGTTGAGCCGCGAACTGGATCCCAACGTTCTAGTGAAGGACCGCTTGCAGGAACTGTCGCGTCCGCGCTTCCTTGGGTGCGGTAAAGATCTGCGAGGGCGGCCCCATCTCGACAATCCGTCCGCCGTCGAAGAACACCACCCGATCCGCCACTTCCCGGGCGAAGCCCATTTCGTGGGTCACGACGATCATGGTCATGCCTTCCGCAGCGAGCCCCTTCATCACATTCAACACGTCGCCCACGGTTTCCGGGTCCAGCGCCGAGGTGGGTTCATCGAACAGCAGTAACTTGGGCTTCATGGCCAGGGCACGGACGATGGCCACCCGCTGTTGCTGGCCGCCCGACAGCTCGGACGGATAGCCCTCAGCCTTATGCCGTAGCCCGACGCGATCCAGCAGCGCCAACGCATCGCTCTGCGCCTGGGCCTTCGAGGCGCGCTTGAGCTTGACCGGCGCCAAGATCATGTTCGCCATCACCGACATGTGCGGGAACAGGGTGTAGTCCTGGAACACCATGCCCACTTCCTCCCGCAGCTTCGCCAGCGCCTTGCGATCACCGGCCACGATGGACTCACCGGTGCCGATCACCACGCTGCCCGCCGAGGGTGCTTCGAGGCTGTTGAGGCAACGAATGAACGTGGATTTCCCCGAACCGCTGGGACCGATGATCACCACCACTTCGCCTTCAGCCACGGCCAGGTCTACGCCCTTGACCACCTCGTGGTCACCGAACCGTTTGTGCAGCCCGCGCACCGTCAACATCGTCTTCATAGGCCCGCCTGCGCCCGGGTCGCCACCTGCAAACGCTCCTGGGCCGCCGCCAGGCGATCACGACGGGCCTGGTTGGCGTGGCGTTCCGTGGCGATACGGGTGTTGGCGCGCAATAGGCTTGGCTTGAGGGACGCCATCGACGGGCCGCCCGCCGAAATCCGCGCCTGTACGTTGGCGGTCGGGTCGAGGCAATCGCGCACTTTCTGGGCCGGCAGGTTCAGTGCGTGCCCCAGTTGCTCCAGAGCACAGGCATCAACCATCGCGGTATCGATCTGGTGCGCCAGCAGGCCTGCATCCATGGCCCTGCGCACCACCCCGCCCACCACGTGATGGGCCTCGCGGAACGACAGGTCGGCCTCCTGCACGATCAGGTCGGCCAGGCCGGTGGCGGTTGAGAAATCCTCGCCCGCCCGGCGTACCGCCAGCTCGGCATTCGGCGTCGCGGTGCGCAATACCAGGTCCAGCAGCTTCAGGCAGCGCAGGCTTTCATCGGCGGCCTCCCAGAATCCACGGGGCCCCTCCCGATTGCCGTCGCCGGTGTGGGAGAAATTACTGCCCTTGATGCTGATGCTCGCCCCCATCAGCAGGCCGACGATATGCCCGCTGCGGCCCTTGAGATACTCCAGCACCGTGGGGTTCTTCTTCTGGGGCATGATGCTCGACGTCGCGGCCACGCTGTCAGGAAAATCGATCAGGCTGAATTCGTGGGTGCTCCAGACGAAATAGTCCTGGGCCACGCGGCTCCAGAACACCGCCAACAGACTCAGGTGCGACAGGCTTTCGAGCATGAAGTCCCGCGACCCGACCGCGTCGAGGGCATTGTCCAGATAGCCATCGAAACCCAGCAGTTCGGCGGTGCGCCCACGATCGATGTTGAACGGCGTCCCGGCGAAGGCCGCCGCCCCCAGCGGGCTCTGGTTCATCGACTCCAGGGTCTGGGTCAGGCGCTTGCAGTCGCGGGCCAACGCCTGCTCCACCGCCGAAAGGTAATAACCGTAGGTGATCGGTTGCGCCGGTTGCAGGTGGGTATACCCCGGCATCACCACATCGGCGAACACCTCGGCGTTGTTGATCGCTGTCTGCCGGACTTCCAGCAAGGCATCGATCAAGTCCATCAACACTTCACGGCAACGCAGCCGATCGAGCGTGGCGAGGATGTCATTGCGGCTGCGGCCGGTATGCAGGCGGCCGCCGATGTCGGTGCCGATCCGCCCGATCAGGTGGGCCTCGTAGTTGAAGTAGGCATCTTCACGGGACGGATCGAGGGTCACGTCGCCAGGCCCGGCCTCCTCCATCTCCAGGACACCCCTGGCCAACACCGCAGCATGCTCATCCCGGATCAGGCCCTGCTCGGCAAGCATCACGATGTGGGCCTTGTTGATATTGCCCAGCAGGTCGAACCCCTCGGCGAAACCCTGCAGGCGCGGCCGGTAGATGTACTCGTTGACTTCTGGCGCGGTGGCTTCCTTCAGGCGCCGGCTGACTTTGGATGCTTGCATGTTGGAACCTCTTTGGGAGTGGCACGCGTCACTGGGCGACCCAGACGACGTTCGAGATAGCGGCTGAGCCAGCTCAGCAGGGAACAAATGACGAAATACACCAGCAGCACCAGGCCATAGACGGTGAACGCCGGGCTCACACCGGTCATGACCGTGTCCCGTTCGATGATGATCTGGCCGACCTTGAGAAATTCGCCGACACCCACCAACGCGCCCAGGGACGTAGCCTGTACCAGCATGGTCAGCAGGCCGGTATACGCTGGCAGGATGGCGCGCATCGACTGTGGCGCGATCACGTACAGATAGATTTGCCAGGGCCGCAGGCCCAGGGCCCAGGCGCTTTTCCATTGGTGGCGAGCCACCGACTCCAGGCCACCGCGCACGATCTCGATGCCATTGGCGCTGCCCCACAGGGTCAGGCCGGTGGTCACCGCCACGAACGGGCTCAAGTCCAGGCCCAGCATCGGCGCACCGAAAAAGACGAAGAACACATTGACGATCAGCGGGATCGAACGAAACAGTTCGACGTAACCGTGGATCGTCCAGCGCAACAGGCGATTCTTCAGCGTCGCCAGCACCCCGAGAACGATGGAAATCAGCGTGGTGAACAGCAGCACTACCAACGCCAGGCGCAGGGTCATCCATAGGCCCTTGCAAACGAAGGCCCAGTTTTCGATCAGAAAATTCATACTGGCCTCAGTGTTGGAAAGGTCGTTGCAAGCGGGCCGAGAGCCGTCCCGTCAGCAATGCCAGGATCCCCACCAGCGCCAGGTAGATCACGCAGATGGCGCTGAACATTTCGATAGCGCGAAAATCCGTGGCAATGCGATCCACCGCGACGAACGTCAACTCGGCCAAGCCGATGGCTTGCAGGTAGGAAGAGTTCTTGAGCAGCGAAATGGCGGTGTTCAACATCGCCGGCAGGCTGGTCCGAAACGCGATGGGCAAGGCCACCAGGCAAAAGTAATGCGCTGGTTTGAGACTCAGGGCTACGCTGGCTTCACGCATACCCTGCTCCACCGTCGCCAGCCCTCCCCGCACGTTCTCGATCTGGTAGGCGCCGGCCCAGAGTGACAGGCACAACACGCCCGACCAGAACAACGACAGCCCCATGCCAATGGCGGGCAACCCGTAGAAGATGAAAAACAACTGCACCAGGATCGGCGTGTTGCGGATCAGCTCCACGTACAGCGCTACGCCTTGCGCCAACACCGGCACCTTCATCACCCGCGCCGCGCCACCGAGGACACCGACGAGCAATGAGCAACCGATGGCGAGCACCGACACCCGCAACGTCATCTGCACACCATCGAGCAACGCCGGCCATTGGGCCAACAAATAGTTGAAATCGAAATCCATGGCTGACATCCGCTCAAAGAGCTTCGGCAGGCTTGGGCTGCTCGAAGACGCTGATGTAGTAGCTCTGGATGCCCTGGGGCACGAATTGCTGGATCCAGCCACGGAACAGTTTTTCCTCGTGCATGCGCGCGACGGCAGCGCTGAGGTAGTCGCGCCAGGCCTCATCGTTCTTGCGCACACCGATGGCGGCGTCGGAAATCTGGAACGGCTCATTGAGCAGGCGCGCGTCCTTGTCGTTGTCCGCCACCACCACCAGCGTCGCCGCATCATGGGTGTAGGCATCGGCACGGCCCTGGCGGAAGGTCTGCAGCGCATCGGCGGCGCTGTTCATGCGCAAGGTCTTGACCTCCGGCATGTGGTCCTCGAACCACTTCGCCTGCACCGAGCCCTTGAGGGTGGCGAGTGTCTTGCCCTTGAGGTCGGCGATCTTCTTGATCGCGCTGTCCTTCTTCACTACCACGTCGCTGGCACCCCAGCGGTACGGCGTACTGAAGTCAATCACGCGCAGGCGTTCAGGGGTGACGCCCAGGGTCGCGATGAGGAAATCGACCTTACGCCCCAGTAGCTGCGGAACACGGTTTTCCGCCGTGACGCAGGTGAACGACACATTGTCCTTCGAGCCCAGGGACCACAGCGCGATCTGCCGGGCCATCTCCACTTCGACACCGGCGAACTGGCCGCTGCTGTCCTGGAAGCCGTACGGCGGTTGATCGCAGCGCACGCCGGCACGCAGGTGGCCGGCCTCCTTGATCTCATCCGGAACCGCAGGCAGTTCGCTCGCGTGGGCCTGGGCCAGACCACCCAGCGCCAGGCACGAGAACGCCAGCGCATGGCCAAGAATCTTGAATGAAAACGACATGATGCCTCCTGGTTTACATATCGGTATCGATCGCCTGGAGGCTGCTCGACACCATGAAATACAAGGGCAGAAATGAGATAAAGCGCGGCGTTTTTTTATGCTTATGACTGCCGTATGCTCGAACCGCACCGCCGTTCCCGCCTTCGCGTTCACGTCGATGGAAAGATTTATAAAGCCTGCTGCTCATGCAAACAAATGACAATTCATCAGTCATTCATACCAAATTGATATGGGACGCCATGAACTTCAAACAAGTCGAAGCCTTTCGCGCAGTCATGTTGAGCGGCTCGATGACCGCCGCGGCCGAGTCTCTGCATACTTCTCAGCCGAACGTCAGTCGCTTGATCGCCCAACTGGAGCGCAACGCCGGTTTCAAGCTGTTCGAACGGGTTGCCGGACGCCTGTTGCCGACGGCGGAAGGGGCCGCGCTGTTCGCCGATGTCGAGCGAGCGTTCATCGGCTTGCACAGCCTTGAGAAGTCCGCGCAGAACATCCGGCGCGCCGGCACCGGGCGCTTGCGTATCGCCGCGGTCCCTTCCCTGTCGTTGACGGTATTGCCCCGCGTGATCCAGCGCTTTCGCCAGGAGAACCCGGACGTCGCGATCTCGCTGCACACCAACGACTCGCCGATGGTGGGCCATTGGACGGCCTCGCAGTTTTGCGATTTGGGGCTGGCGTCGTACGTTGGCGAGGACATGCCGGGAGTGACGACTCAGTTGATATGCGACGTGCCAGGCGTCTGTATATTCCCCAAGGGCCATCGATTGAGCGCACTGGCGTGCACCGGTCCGGAAGATCTCAAAGGTGAGGAGTTCATTTCGCTGTCGCAAAATGACGGCTCCCGTGCCCGGGTCGACCGGGCATTTCCCGAAGACCGGGGCCACCGAAAGCTGAGCCTGGAAACGCCTTACGCCGCCACCGCTTGCTCGCTGGTGGGACTGGGCCTGGGTGTCAGCATCGTCAGCCCGATCGTTGCGCTGGAGTACCTGCACACCGGCATCGAAACCCGCCCGTTTCGCCCGCAGATACGTTTCTCGACCTACCTGCTGCTACCGGCAGACAGGCCGCAAAGCCTGCTGACGCAACGGTTCGGGCAATTGATCCATGAGATGCTCGCGGATGTCGCCAAGGATTGGCAGTGAGCAGCAAGGTGTCGCCAAGGCGGCACCATCATTTTTGCTTATCCGTCATCAGCACTATGAACAGCACCTGCCGGAAAACTCCTTGAGAATGCCCGCTTATCCATCAACCAGGTGAATCAAGATGTCAGGCGAAAAATCGATAGCAAAACTGCTCAGCGGCATGCGCCCATCACTCAATGAAGGCGATTACGTCTTCTGTTGCGTCGCTGACCCTGGCCTCGTCAAAGACGAAGAGGTGCTTGGCAGCTTCCGCGAAAAAGAAGGCCTGACCGTGATCATCGAACGCAGCAGGGCCCAGGCCCTGGGGCTGGACTTCGACTACGTCGCCGCCTGGATCACCTTGACCGTACATTCGGCCCTGGATGCCGTGGGCTTGACCGCAGCCTTCGCAACGGCCTTGGGAAATGCGGGCATCAGTTGCAACGTCATCGCGGCTTACTACCACGACCACATCTTCGTCGGGCGGGAGGATGCGCAGCGGGCGATTGAGGTGTTGGAAGCGCTGGCTCGATCGGGAGGCTGCGACAGTTGACGGTGATTCCAGAGACTGAACCTACGCCCACCCCTCAAGCCGCAACGTCGCCCGCACCAGGCGTTGCTCTTCGTTTTCGATCTCCTTGAGGTTCTCGCAGATGCTCTGGATGTGGGCGACGGCCGCCTTGCGTGCCTGCTCCGGCAGGCGCCCGGTCACGGCGTTGTAGAGCCGCGCGTGTTGACGGTCGATCTGACGTTTCTGCGGTTCACGGTGGTAGAGGTTGTTGACCGAGGCAAACACCGAGTTGAGCAGCAGATCCGTCAGCGAACGCAAGGTTTGCACCAGCACCGGGTTGTGTGAAGCCTCGCAGATCGCCAGGTGAAACGCATGGTCGAGCCGGGCATGGGCGCTGGTCTCCAGGGAACGGTCGTGGGCATCGAGCAAGGCCTCGTAGCTGCGGGTGATGAGGACGAAATCCGCCTCGGTCCCGCGCAACGCCGCCAGACGCGCGGACTCGCCCTCCAGCAGGCTGCGGACCTCGAATAAGTCATAAAGCGTGCGTGGCTGTGAACTGAACAGGTGCATCAATGGCGAGGTCAAGCCGTGTCCGGACAGCTCGGCCACGAATGAGCCCTTGCCTTGCTCGGTCTTGATGATCCCGCGCGCGCGCAGCAGCTTCAGCCCCTCGCGAAGGGCGGTGCGCGAGACGCCAAGTTTTTCCGTCAACCGCCGCTCCGACGGCAATAACTGCCCGGTCTTGAGCACGCCGTCGACGATCAGGCGCTCGATGCGTTCGCAGACCACGTCGGCGACCTGCAGGTTACGGCTCGTTTCTGCGCTGTCCATTTGAATCTCCAACTGGTATGACCAGCCTCGGAGCAGGCTCTACGCCCGTCAAGCCAAATCAATAACTACTTGTTTCCATAGCATTTTAGTCGACCCTCAAAAAAAACCTGATGACTAAACTGGTTCGACCAGTCCAACAGCCCATAGACAGTAGAACGCCTCGGGCCAATGATGCAAGTCAGCCGTATCGGAACAGACCTCTAATAAAAACAACCGAGTGTCGCCTACGAACGATGAACATTCTCTACGATGAACGTGTCGACGGCGCCCTGCCTGACGTCGACAAAAACGCGCTGCGACTGGCCCTGCAAACCCAGTTGCCCGACCTGGAAATCCTGCACCAGCGCGAAGCGCTCAAGCCGTACGAGTGCGACGGACTCTCCGCTTACCGCACCACGCCCATGCTGGTGGTGCTGCCGCGCCACATCGACGAGGTCCAGGGCGTGCTGCGGCTCTGCCATGAGCGCAAGGTGCCTGTCGTCGCCCGTGGCGCGGGCACCGGTTTGTCTGGCGGTGCCTTGCCATTGGAAAAAGGCGTGTTGCTGGTAATGGCGCGCTTCAACAACATCCTGCACATCGACCCCGCCGCCCGTACCGCACGGGTTCAACCGGGGGTGCGTAACCTGGCGATTTCCCAGGCGGCCGCACCGTTCGGCTTGTACTACGCGCCGGACCCCTCCTCGCAGATCGCCTGTTCAATCGGCGGCAATGTCGCGGAAAACGCCGGTGGCGTGCATTGCCTCAAATACGGGCTGACCGTGCACAACCTGCTCAAGGTCGACATTCTCACCGTCGACGGCGAGCACCTGACCCTGGGTTCCCAGGCCCTCGACTCGCCCGGGTTCGATCTGCTGGCATTGTTCACCGGTTCCGAAGGCATGCTCGGGGTGATTACCGAGGTCACGGTCAAGCTGTTGCCCAAACCGCAAACGGCCAAAGTGCTGCTGGCCGCCTTTGATTCCGTTGAAAAGGCGGGGCGCGCCGTGGGTGACATCATTGCCGCCGGCATCATCCCCGGCGGCCTGGAGATGATGGACAACCTGGCCATTCGCGCCGCCGAAGACTTCATCCATGCCGGCTACCCGGTGGACGCCGAAGCCATTCTGTTGTGTGAACTCGATGGCGTGGAAGCCGACGTCCATGACGACTGCAACCGCGTGCGCCAGGTATTGGAACAGGCCGGCGCCACTGAAGTGCGCCAGGCTCGCGACGAAGCCGAGCGCGTGCGTTTCTGGGCCGGACGCAAGAATGCGTTTCCTGCCGTGGGCCGCCTCTCGCCGGATTATTACTGCATGGACGGGACGATCCCGCGCCGGGAACTGCCCGGCGTTCTGCGCGCCATCGCGGCGTTATCGGCCGAGTATGGCCTGCGGGTGGCCAATGTTTTCCACGCCGGCGATGGCAACATGCATCCGCTGATCCTGTTCGATGCCAACCAACCGGGCGAGCTCGATCGCGCCGAAGCCCTGGGCGGCAAGATTCTCGAATTGTGCGTGGAGGTCGGAGGCAGCATCACCGGTGAGCACGGGGTGGGCCGCGAGAAAATCAACCAGATGTGCGCGCAGTTCAACAGCGATGAGCTGACCGTGTTCCATGCCGTCAAAGCCGCGTTCGATCCGAGCGGGCTGCTCAATCCCGGCAAGAATATTCCGACGCTGCACCGCTGCGCCGAGTTTGGCGCGATGCACGTTCATAGGGGTCAGTTACCCTTCCCCGACCTGGAGCGTTTCTGATGGGCAGCGAACAGGATTTCGACGACAGCGCAGCGCTGCTGGAACAGGTCAACCAGGCGCTGGAGAACGCCACCCCGCTGCGTATCCAGGGCTCCAACAGCAAGGCATTTCTTGGCCGCCGCGTGGCTGGCGAACTACTCGACACCCGCTCGCACCGGGGCATCGTCAGCTACGATCCGACTGAACTGGTGATCACCGCTCGCTGTGGCACGCCATTGGCAGAATTGTCCGAAGTGCTCGACGCGTCGCAGCAGATGCTGCCTTGCGAGCCGCCCGCCTTTGGTGAAAATGCCACCGTAGGCGGCATGATTGCCTGCGGACTCTCAGGGCCACGACGCCCCTGGTCAGGCTCGGTGCGCGACTTCATCCTCGGCACGCGGGTCATCACCGGTCAAGGCAAGCACTTGCGCTTCGGCGGCGAGGTCATGAAGAACGTCGCCGGCTACGATCTGTCGCGCTTGATGGCCGGCAGCTACGGCGCGCTTGGCGTGGTGACCGAAGTGTCCCTCAAGGTCCTGCCAAAACCGCGACAGACCTTGAGTATCAGCCTGGAGATGGACGCCGACCGGGCCTTGCTGCGCCTGGCGGAATGGGGGCAGCAACCGTTGCCGATCAGTGCCGCGTGTCACGATGGCCAGCGCCTGCACCTCAGGCTCGAAGGGGGCGAAGGCTCGGTGGCGGCAGCCCATGACCGTTTGGGCGGCGAACGGCTGGATTCTGCGTACTGGCAAGACCTCAACGAACATCGCTTGAGTTTTTTCGATGAGGACCTGCCCCTTTGGCGTCTCTCGCTGCCCCATGACACGCCTCGGCTACCCCTGCCGGGCGTTCAATTGATCGATTGGGGTGGCGCCCAGCGCTGGCTCAAATCCGCGGCCGAAGCGACCTTCATTCGCTCGATCGTGGAGGAAGTCGGCGGACATGCGACCTGCTACACCCCTGGCCTGATCGACAGCCCCTTCCAACCGCTGCCCGACGCCCTGATGCGCTACCACCGGAACTTGAAGCGACAACTCGATCCTCGGGGCCTCTTCAACCCCGGTCGCCTGTACGCGGAGCTTTGAACCATGCAGACCACCTTGAGCGACGACGCCCGCCAGCTACCCCGCGCCGAAGAAGCCGAGCGCATTCTGCGCAGTTGCGTGCACTGCGGCTTCTGCAATGCCACCTGCCCGACCTATCAACTGCTGGGTGATGAACTGGATGGCCCGAGGGGCCGCATCTACCTGATCAAGCAAGTCCTGGAAGGTAATGAGGTCACGCAGAAAACCCAGCAACATCTGGATCGTTGCCTGTCATGCCGCAATTGCGAAACCACCTGTCCTTCCGGCGTCGACTACCACAACTTGTTGGACATCGGCCGGGCGGTGGTCGATGCGGCAGTGCCCCGCCCGATCGGCCAACGCCTGTTGCGTGAAGGGTTGCGCGGCGTGCTGCCCAATCCCGGGCTGTTCAAAGGGCTGGTGCGCAGTGGCCAGGTGTTCCGCGCGGTGCTGCCAAGCACGCTGCAAGACAAGTTGCCGCGCAACGTGCATCCGGCGAAACCACGCCCGTCCACCCGACATGACCGGCAAATGCTCATGCTCGAAGGCTGCGTGCAACCGAGCCTGTCGCCCAATACCAACGCAGCGGCTGCACGGGTACTGGATCGGCTGGGGATCAGCGTCACCGCGACTCCCGAGGCCGGCTGTTGCGGTGCGCTGGACTATCACCTGGACGCCCAAGCCACCGGCCTCGACCGTGCACGCCGCAACATCGATGCCTGGTGGCCGCGCATTGAAAGCGGTGCCGAGGCCATTGTGCAAACCGCCAGCGGCTGCGGTGCCTTCATCAAGGATTATGGGCATCTGCTCAGCAGCGATCCGGCGTATGCCGACAAGGCCGCAAAGGTCAGCGCTCTGGCCAAGGATCTGGTGGAGATACTGCGGGACGAGCCGCTGGATAAGCTTGGTGTACACGGTGACCAACGCCTGGCCGTTCATTGCCCCTGCACATTGCAGCACGCGCAAAGACTCGGGGGCGCGGTCGAAACGCTCCTGGAAAAGCTTGGATTCAACCTGACGCCGGTGCCCGACAGCCACCTGTGCTGCGGCTCGGCGGGCACTTATTCGCTGACCCAACCCGAACTGGCTCGGCAACTGCGCGACAACAAGCTCAACGCCCTGGAAAGCGCACGCCCCGACGTCATCGTCACCGCCAATATCGGCTGCCAGTCCCACCTCAATGGTGCTGGGCGAACGCCTGTCAGGCACTGGATCGAACTGGTCGAAGCCGCGCTGCCTTGACCGAGAAATCGGAGGGGCTTCAAACCGCCTTGGCATGCCTGGGCAATGCAATGGATATCAGCGCGGCCAGCAATACGAAGGCGCTCGAGATCCACAAGCACGTTGCCAGACCGTACAACTGATAGACCCAGCCGGAGAGGACGGTGCCAATCAATCGTCCCATGGCGTTGGACATGTAGTAGAAACCCACGTCCAGCGACACCCCGTCTTCCTTGGCATAGGACACGATCAAGTAGCTGTGCAGGGAAGAATTCACCGCGAACAGCGCGCCAAAGACCATGAGGCCGCCGAGCAGTACCGTCTGTGGTGACCACCCGGCGTTGAGCCCAAGCGCAATCAAGGCTGGCAAGCCCGCCAGGGCAAGGGCCCACCGGAAGGCCGCACGACCATCCGGCACATGTCCGTTTTTCTTGCCGGTGATGTCGGGGGCGAAGGATTGCACGATGCCGTAGCCAATCACCCAGGCCGCCAGGAAGCCACCGACCTTCCAGAAATCCCAGCCGAATACGCTGCTCAGGTACACCGGCAAGGCCACCACAAACCAGACATCCCGGGCACCGAACAGGAACATCCGCGCCACCGAAAGGATGTTGATTGCCCGGCTTTTGGATAACAGATCCCGAAACTTGGGCTTGGCTTTGGCCTTGCCCAGGTCCTTCTTCAACACAATCAGACTGCTGACCCAGATCAGCGCCAGGACCGCCGCCATGGCCAGCAGCGCACCTTTGAAACCGATCCAGGCCAGCAAGGCTCCGCCAAGAAAGAAACCGACGCCCTTGAGTGCGTTCTTCGAGCCGGTGAGGATCGCCACCCACTTGTAAAGCTTGCCTTGCTGCCCATCGGGGACCAGCAGCTTGATCGAGCTTTTGGCACTCATCTTGTTCAGGTCCTTGGCGATCCCCGACAACGCCTGGGCCCCCATCACCCAAGGGATGGTCAGCCAGGCCACCGGAACCGTGAGCATCAACAGCGCCACGACCTGGAGGCCAAGCCCGATGTTCATGGTCCGGTTCAGTCCCAGTCGAGCGCCCAGATAACCACCCACCAGGTTGGTAATCACGCCAAAGATTTCGTAGAACAGAAACAACGCGGCGATTTGCAGTGGGCTGTAGCCCAGCGCGTGGAAGTGCAGCACCACCAACATGCGCAAGGCGCCATCGGTGAGGGTGAAGGCCCAGTAATTGCCCGTCACGAGCAGGTACTGTCGCACTTGTGGCGCGAGGGCTGACAAGGCTTTCATGGCCGCTCCTCAGACTGCCAGACCGACCAGTTTGGCCAATTCAACGGTGCGGTTGGCATAACCCCATTCGTTGTCGTACCAGGCATAGAGTTTGACCTGGGTGCCATTGATGACCATGGTCGACAACGCATCGATGATCGAGGAGCGCGGATCGGTACGGTAGTCGATGGATACCAAAGGACGCTCCTCAAAACCGAGGATATCTTTCAATTCGTTCTCGGAAGCGTCCTTGAGGAACTGATTCACTTCTTCGACAGTGGTGGCCCGCTCGACTTCAAAGACACAGTCGGTCAGCGAAGCGTTGGCCAGCGGCACGCGCACGGCGTGACCATTCAGGCGTCCGCGCAGCTCTGGGAAGATTTCGGCGATGGCGGTGGCCGAGCCCGTGCTGGTCGGAATCAGGCTCATGCCCGAAGCCCGGGCACGGCGCAGATCCTTGTGCGGCTGGTCGAGGATGCTCTGGGTGTTGGTCAAGTCATGGATGGTGGTGATCGAGCCATGACGAATGCCCAGCTTTTCGTGGATGACTTTCACGACAGGGGCCAAACAGTTGGTGGTGCACGAAGCCGCGGTGACGATGCGGTGCTGCGCAGAGTCGAACAGGTGCTGGTTGACGCCCATGACAACGTTCAACGCGCCCTGCTCTTTCACCGGCGCGCAGACCACTACACGCTTGACGCCCTGATCCAGGTAGGCCTGCAAAACCGCCACGGTTTTCATCTTGCCGCTGGCCTCGATCACCAGGTCGCAGCCCGACCAGTCGGTATCGGCAATCGCTTTGTTGGCTGTTACCTTGATTCGCTTATTGTCGATAACGACGTTGTCGCCGTCGGCGCTGGCTTCATTGTTCCAACGACCATGCACCGAGTCGAAGTTGATCAGGTGCGCATGGGTTACCGCATCACCTGCCGGATCGTTGATCTGCACGAATTCGAACTCTGGCCAGCTCCAGGCTGCTCGCATTGCGAGGCGCCCGATCCGACCAAAACCATTGATGCCAATTTTAATAGTCATGTTGTTGTGCTCTTTCTGTTGCCGGTGAGGGTTCGACTGGCTGTCGAACTGGCCGGTGTATTCAATAGGGGCTCAGATGGAGCGCTGATTGACACGCTTCATGAGCGCTTGCGCCGATTCCTTGCGTTCGGAATAACGATCCACCAGATAGTCCTGACGGTCGCGAATAAGCAGCGTGAATTTCACCAGTTCTTCCATCACATCCACGACACGGTCGTAGAACGGAGAAGGCTTCATCCGGCCGTTATCGTCGAACTCCATATAGGCCTTGGGTACGGACGATTGGTTGGGGATGGTGAACATGCGCATCCAACGTCCCAGCACTCGCAACTGATTGACCACGTTGAACGACTGCGAGCCGCCGCACACTTGCATCACCGCAAGGGTCTTGCCCTGGGTCGGGCGTACCGCGCCCATCGCCAGTGGCACCCAGTCGATCTGCGCCTTGAACACGGCGCTCATGTTCCCGTGGCGCTCGGGAGAGCACCAGACTTGCCCCTCGGACCACAACACCAAGTCGCGCAATGCCTTCACGCGTGGGTGGTCGTCGGGGGCATCATCTGGCAGCGGTAAGCCTGACGGATTGAAAATCCGCGTCTCGGCGCCGAAGTGCTCCAGCAGTCGAGCGGCCTCCTCCACCAGCAGACGACTGAAGGAGCGCTCACGGGTCGACCCGTACAGCAGCAAGATGCGCGGCTTGTGGGTGGAGGTCCTTTCAATACCGAGCTTGTCTGCCGAAGGCAGATCGACCAGTTCAGGGTTGAGTTGAGGGATGAGGTCATCGTACATAGTCATTGTCCTGCGCAACGGCGCTCTTGGGGTCATCGAACCAGCGGCGTTTCAACCAAAGAGCCACACCGACCAGGGAAATCAATACCGGCACTTCAACCAGCGGTCCGATCACCGTGGCAAAAGCGACGGGCGAAGCCAGGCCAAAGGTGGCAATGGCCACGGCAATCGCCAGTTCAAAGTTGTTGCTCGCGGCCGTAAAAGCCAACGCGGTGGTGCGTGGGTAGTCAGCTTTGAGCAATTTGCCCATCCAGAAGCTGATGAAAAACATCACCACAAAGTAGATCGTCAATGGGATTGCGATGCGCAACACATCCAGCGGCAATTGCAACACCACGTCGCCCTTGAGGCTGAACATGGCGACGATGGTCAACAACAGCGCCACCAGCGTCAGCGGGCTGATCTTCGGAATGAAGCGATCCTGAAACCAGGCTTCGCCTTTACGGGCAATGAGGATCTTGCGGGTCAGGAAGCCTGCCAGGAATGGCACACCCAGGTAGATCAGCACCGACTCGGCAATACTGACAAAGCTGGTTTCAATCACACTGCCTTCCAACCCGAACAGCGGCGGCAGCAGCCCCAGGAAGACCCAGGCATATACGCTGAAAAACAGGATCTGGAAGATGCTGTTGAATGCCACCAGCCCGGCGACGTACTGATTGTTGCCACCCGCGATCTGGTTCCAGACCAACACCATCGCGATGCAACGAGCCAAACCGATGAGGATCAGACCGGTCATGTATTGCGGCTGGTCCCGCAAGAAGATGATCGCCAGTGCGAACATCAACACCGGGCCGATGATCCAGTTCTGCACCAAAGATAGAACGAGGATGCGCTTGTCTTTGAAGACCTCCGGCAGTTCCTCATAACGAACCTTGGCCAGAGGTGGATACATCATCACGATCAAGCCGATCGCGATCGGGATATTGGTAGTCCCCACAGAGAAACTGTTGAGCCACTGCGGCCAGCCTTCGAACAGACTTCCCAGACCGATGCCCAGGGCCATGGCGAGAAAAATCCACAGCGTCAGGTAACGATCAAGAAATGAAAGGCGGCTCTTACTCATGGTCATTGCTCCTGTGGTTACAGTGTGCCAATGAGAGCCAGCTCTGCCTTGAGCTGCTCGGCACTCAGTTGAGAAAGCGGTAAAGCCAGAAACGCCTGGATACGGGTTCCGATCTGCTCCAAGGTGGCTTCAAACGCCGCCTCGATCTCTTCTTGAGTTCCGTGGTATTCCGAAGGATCTGCCAACCCCCAATGAGCCTTGGTGGCCGGTCCGAAAAACACGGGACATGCCTCCCCGGCAGCCTTGTCGCACACCGTGATGACGAAATCAGGCGCCAAGCTCATATGGGCATCACTGGACTTGCTGAACAGCCCGAGCGTCGAGATACCGGCCCGTTCCAACGTTTTTAGACTCAGCGGATGCACTTCTCCTTTGGGATGACTGCCGGCGCTGTAGGCGTTCATGCCGTCAGGTGCCAAGTGATTGAAAACCGCTTCACAGAGGATGCTGCGGCAGCTGTTGGCAGTGCAGAGAAAGAGGATTTTCATCGGGCAGTCTCGTAGTCGAGGGCGGATTCAAGCGACTGTGTTTTTACAGCACACGGCTGCACGTTCAGGACGGTCACCCATTCCATCAAGGCGTTTGGCATCAGGGCTTAACCAATGCTTGTTGCTTTCGAACGTCGTCGTCAGCACTTGATGAACCCAATCGGGGAGATTCGGGTGCAGACGGTAATAAACCCATTGGCCCTGCCGACGATCCGAAAGCAGACCGCACGTGCGCAACTGCGCCAGGTGCCTGGAGATTTTGGGCTGGCTCTCGTTCAACGCGCAGGTCAGTTCGCAAACACAAAGCTCCCCTTCCCGAGTGATGAGCAACATGGTGCGGATACGGGTTTCATCAGCCAGGCATTTGAAAACAGTGGTGGGTGTCAGATGGTCAGCCATATCGATTCTCAGCGTTTGGTCTTCACCAGGACGAACATCTTGATGTGCTCATGAGCTCACATACGATTTTTCGAATATATGGATTTCCGTATTAAAGGTAAAGCAGTCACCCACAAATAAAACCTCAAAACTATTGGACTCCAACGCTCCCCTCAGTAAAACCCCTGCCTTAAGGCCTTCGCCAGGGGGATCACGTTCATACCTCCTCGGATATTTGAGGCTTCATATATATGGTTTTTGTAATAAATCCGTCACTTCTGAATGAAGCGCATCAAGCTGGGGATGATGTGAGCAACATCTGGCCCGACGCCTCTGAGGGTGGCCGAAGCAAAGTTGCGCTGCTTCGGTAATCCCACGAAGTACAAACCCGGCAAGTGCTCCGCTTCCCCGTTGCGCTGGGTCAGACTTTTGTCGTCCGCCATATGCAGACCTGCCAGACAACCCAGGTTCGGCCGAAACCCGGTCGCGAAAACCAGACTGTCCGCCTCAGCACGCTCTCCGTCAGCCCAAGTCACGCCCGTCGACGTTACATGTGTGAACATCGGCTTACGCTCAAAAAGACCGTGCTTTATGGCGCTACGATAGGTGCCGTCATCCAACACGGGGGTGCCTTGGTCATTGAGCCAACGAGTATTCTCCACCCCTGTCCACTTGAGCCAAGCATGAAAATCCACACCGAGGATCTTCTGCGGAAAAAACCGAACCGATTCCCTTGTCGCCAATACGACGCGACTGACTTGAGCCAGCTCATGGGCAATTTGTACGGCTGAGTTGGCCGCCCCGATGACCACGACGCGTTGATCCCTGAAGCCCTCGGCATTTCGGTAATCCGCACTGTGTAAACATTTCCCGCGAAAACTCTCCAGCCCCGGAATGTCAGGGATGAACGGCCGATTGAATCCGCCCGTGCAGACGATCAATGCTTTGGAGCGGAAATGTTGGCCATCAGATGTCCGGAGCAAAAATAATCCATCTTCCCTACGCACGCGCTCGACGCGTGTGTGCTGCCGAATGGGTAGTTGGAAGACGTCCGCGTACTGCTCCAGATAACGCACGACTTCATCGCGCAGCGGATAGTGCTTGGCGTGAGCTGGAAAGCGCATCCCAGGCAGCGATGAATAGGCTGCGGGGGAGAAAAGTCTCAGACTGTCGTAATAATTGCGCCAGTTTCCACCTGGCCGGCTCTCGGCATCCAAAATGAGAAACCTGAGGTTCTGTTGCCGCAGATGCCAACCGCACGCGAGCCCAGCTTGGCCGGCGCCAATAACGATGACATCCATGGACTCACTGATCATATTCATATGTGCACATCCATGCATATATACAGGTAAATAAAAATTACTTTGTTGTTCCGGGGCAGCAAAACGGAGCCAGACTCTTCATGTGCTGGAGAATGGCTTCGAGCCGCGTCACCACCGCCGGTCCATCCACCTCGTAGAACATCTGCCGACTGACCTTGGTAGCCCGGACGATGCCAGCCTCCAGCAGCACTTGCAGATGACGGGACACCACTGAACGCTCCTGAGGCAGCCCTTCGGCGATCTCGGCAATATCCGCGCGCCCCAGTTGCATGACTCGCTTGAGCACAGCAACCCGCGACGGCTCGCACAGCGCCTTGAAAAAAGCACCATCAAGAGAATCGATGGCAGCATTGATTGCACAGGAACGTGC
>Ga0307408_100001398_pt1 | contig 17958 bp, 27 predicted proteins | sample 322Cmetagenome_FD_202116 | JGI IMG/M metagenome (GOLD analysis project Ga0307408, IMG submission 202116) | Maize rhizosphere microbial communities from greenhouse at UC Davis, California, United States - 322HYB-C-3 | ecosystem: Host-associated > Plants > Roots > Rhizosphere > Soil | place... | reverse complement strand
AGAAATATATCACGCTTATTACCTCTAACAATATTCATTTGAGCCTTAAGCGTGTAATAGAGCAGAATCATAGTGATAACTTCTGCATATTCCTAAATTCAACATCTCTTGCTCTGTCTTTAATAAAGAAGTTGGATATACTGGATGAGTCACAAATATTCTGTTCAAGAGAAAGTACATATAAACTTAAATCGAACGGTTTTAGCCATGCACACGAACATCTCAAGGATTTTAAGAAGTACAACATCTTCACCAGTCGATTCTATGCCGCCGTAGATATGTTCCCTGTTAAGCCTCCTACTATCATTATGGTTACAGATTTAGTTAATGCACCTTTCTCTATGATTGACCCAATTTCTGATTCAATTCAGATAGTCGGTAGATTCCGTAATGGGCATGATAAGGTTTTTCATATAAGCAATACCGATGATACTATCGAGCCCAAAACTAAGGAAGAGGTGAAAGCTTATCTCTATGGGTGTGAAGAATCGTATACTCAAATACAGGCACTTGCTAAATCAGCAACAAATTCCGGTGCTGCTGACACCTTGAAGGAAGCACTAAAGCTTGTAACTTACGCTAATTACTTGGAGCCTGATGGCAATAAGAATCACTTCATGTTTGATTACGCTTACTTGGAAGAACAAACCAAGAGCTATTATACCTTACCGGAGAACTTAAAGGCTGCTTATGATAGTAAACATTTCAGTCCTACACATATACAAGAAAAATTTCCTTTAAAGGACAATGGATTGAGCAGTGGTACTCCATTAAAGCAGATTGTCAATTCAGTTATTATGGCTCTTGATGATATTTATAACCCTGTTACCACCTTCACATTTAACGATAGAAATGTGGTATTGGCAGAATTAACCAAATGTTTCCCTCAACTTGTTGAAGCATATAAGGTACTTGGACCATCGGAACTACAGAAGAACGGATATTCTTACAAGCAGATTAAAAAGGCTGTTTCACTCAAGAAGGAAATGGATGGAAAGTCTAATTACCAGTTCCTTAAAAGCCTACAAGATGAGTTTCAAGACGGTGATACAGACTCTACTTCAAATTTAAAAACAAGACTTGCTCGAATAATAGTTAAACATCGTCTTGATCTGCAACCAGAGATCAAGCTACTTCAAGAATTCTTTATTCTTAGTAAACGAAAGACTATTAAAAGAGATAAGAGCGGAAATGAAATCAAAGGATATACTATAGTAAAGTGCAGGTTTAATAGATTATAGACTATTGATGGGACAGTAATATCTTGTTTATACCCCCTGATTTTCTACTGCCCCATACTCTTATCTTCTAACAAGCCTTGGCTTAATAAGCCGGGGCTTCCTTGTTTTCATCTAATCAATACTGTTTCAATCAATGGAACTACTTCTTGATTTAACCAGCCAAGGGTTTTACTTTTATCATAATATTACAGAACCTCCCTGAGCAATGAATACATTGATAGAACATTCCAAACAGCTTAACGATTTTGTTTCCTTCTATATAGAAACGAAGATAAACGGAGTACTGAGCTATGAAACGGCAATTGATTACTTTCAATATCAATACACAATTCTTAACGTTACAACTAAGATAGAGGCAACTTATAGTTTTGACAAGGACAAAGATGAACAACTATTAGAAGTTGAAATTAAAAGAAACGTTGAAGAGTTGATCGGTAGCAGCAATCAACTAAATCCTATATCATGATTCTGTCCAAACTGTTAAGCTTATTTAAAAAGCTACCGAAGACATCAACAACGGAAGCGACTATTGCATCTACAAAAGAATTAGATATAGTACAATACTGGGATGATGATTACTGCCAGGTTGAACTTGTACCAGTCGCTAATAAAGAATACATTCTAAAGCAGATTGATGCTATTAATAAGTTCTCAGAGGAACATCATACGGAACAAGGTTATACTGATGTTTACGCACGAGACAGTCAACCCACAACAACTAAATCAGAAGAATTTACCTAGTAGGTTTCAGAGTCTATTAATAAATAGGGGTTTGAAACCCGCTGAAGCTTTATACTTTGAAGGTAAACCAAGCATTTCAACAAAGACAAAGGCTTTTGGCTACTCAAGCTTTGCTATATGTGTAGATGTTGAGGAAAGCCTTATAAGTAACATTTGGTTAATCACTGGTTTTGATTTAACACCTAGCCAGTTTGAAATTGCTCTTAATACCCTCTATGAAATAGGTGAAACATATGATCTACTGCTTGTTGATTGGAACTCTCTTGACTTGGTAGATCTGAAAAATTACAATAAGGTGAGAGCCTACTTAAGGGACTTTTTATCTACGGAATGATACTGATGTTGTATCAGTAACACTATCAAAACATGAATCAATCAAGGTTCCATCAAATCAATCAATCCTGTACTTATATAAGGGGATTACATATAAGGGAATTACAAGAAATCCGTTTTGGTGGAACCTATATAAATATTCAGAAGATGATAGAGGAAGCTGAAACGCTGATAGCGTAGCTCTAAGGATAATACTGAAATAGATAAGCCTACAACTATCGTAGTGGCTCAATACGCCCTTCCTTTTATATATTTGTGTGTTAAACATAACCTGAGTGCTTACCGTAATCGAGTTTCTAATAGATGGCATATTTTATGGATCTGGAGCTACTACCTTCATCCTTTACTTCCTAAGTAAGAGAAATTCGAGGTTAAAGATTGATCTTGATACGGTAATAAAGTCTAATAACCTCTTGGTATTAGTTAGAACCTTTCTGCTTTTATTATCAGTATCAATAACTATAATATCAGCATGGTATTCGTCAACGGAATATGCTCAGTTTGCGCTGATCAACCGCTGGACAGGCCCATACGCTATATTTCTTTGGGCTTCAATCCTATTATCTTACTTACCTCCGTTACTAATGCTGAGTAAACGGAACAGGAGTAACCTTTCCAAGTCAGTTCTTATAATCGCAATGTGGGTTATCAATTATCTGGTTTATCTTTTCTTAGCAAAGCTTCTAATCAATCCCTCTGATTGGAGTATCGTAATTAAACCTGATTATTACATGATTGCTGAAGGTGTGCTGGTTTACATCTTCCTGTTGATAGGTCTTTCGCGTATCTTAAGCATGAGAACAAATAGAAGCTAACCTCAAATCAAAATTTATATATATAAAATAAGCCCTTAAAATAATAGTACCCCCTACTATATAAGGTCGCCGCACCGTACCCCTATCACCGAAGCGCCCCTCGTCAGCGGTTTAGAGAAAGTGAATCCCCCATCCCTAAGTCTCTAAAGCCAAAGAGCACACTTTGAAAATCCCTACCACCTAACCAGCTTCTACCTACCGGAGAATTCACTTTCTAAAGAATCAACCCGAAGTAAAACCCTTTAAAATCCCACCAGCTACATGCTTTACATTGAATTTTACACCCTTATTGTACCCAAACAGCTACTGGAATTCAAGTTCGCAGGAGGACTCGAAGAATTCAAACAACTAATCCCAAACCATTCCTATCATGAAGACGAACATTTAGCCTCGGCAAGATTTGTCCGAATGCAAGACCTGTTACACTTCTGCAATACCATAGAAGAGAAAGGACTTCATTACGATGACATAGACAATTACTCACAGGACTTCGCTGTATACTCCTTTATGGGGTTCTTATGGCAATGTGACTGGCTACAAACAAACTTTTATCAGATATGGATGAAAGGAACTAATTAATCTTTAACAAATACAATTATGCCACTATCAGATTACTCTCCGGAGGCTTTAGAAGCAGTCTGGGACTACGTAGATTCATGGTTCGACTACGATTAACTTAACAAGGCTGCTTCGGTAGCCTTAATTATTTATTCAAATTCATTCTACAAATGTGTCTTACTCTTACTACTTTTAAAGCAATCAAAGTGGAGGTAATTCATTGTAGATAGAGTTTAGATAACATATTGATAATTAAGACATAAGCGTTAGCTTAAATGTTCTTGGCTAAGAAACCTAGGAAATTTCAAAGCACACCAAGACAGATGAGTCCAACGCCCACGCAAATAAGCGTAGGGTATTGGCTGATTTGTGGTGTGTGGGCTTTCCTAGGGCCTCTTAGTCGCAGATTAAGTCAGTTCCTGCGCTTATTGTGTTTTATAACCCACCGGAAAGGGACTATTCGGTACCCCAGCACAAATCGCAATGTTTAAAAACGTTATTCAACTGTTCAGTATCGGAATGATGCTACAGGCTTCTATTGCCTATTCCCAAACCAAAGAAACCCTTTACTATGATGCAAACTGGAAAGGACTCGACACAAAGAAGAAAGCTGCCTTTTACAGGGTAGTTAATTATGATGCTAACGATCAGCCTATCGGAGAGATTGAAACCTATTACATGAATGGTAAGCTTCAATGCAAATCGACTCCCATTCTTATTAATAAACTGGACGATAATCAATCTTTATGGAAAGGTGCAGTAACATGGTACTATCCTAAAGGTGGTGTAAGCATTAAAGGTTCATTCGATGAACAAGGTAAGCTGAATGGTGTTCAAACTGAGTACTATGAGAACGGTAAGAAGAAACGTGAGATCGACTACGATCACGGCAACTATGCAAAGGACTATTACCTTGTTTATGATAAAGAGGAATCTGCTACAAAGTATTCTTTCTTAACGCTGATGCCTGTAAAGCTTGCTACATCCGGTAAGCGTATCGTACCGTTATCAGCACGGAAGACTGTTTATGAAGAAGGTAAGACGATTCAATATTACTTTATGGATGGAATCTCTGTTGCAGTACAATTCTCTGCTGAGAATGTCTATGGTAACTACTACGTAGCTTACATTACAATCGAAAACGGAACAGATAAAGAGTTCAACTTCGATCCATCAGGGATGATTTCGGTACTGGCTAATGGTGAGAAGATTGAAGAAGCAGACATACTTTCTTACAATGACTATATGAAGAAGGTAAACCGTAAACAGGCTTGGAGTGCTGCTTTCAATTCCTTTGCACAGCGTCAGGCTGCAAGTCAGGCTGGATATTCTGCTACAACAACCAGCGGATATGCTTATGGTACTGCTAATTCTAACTCTTATGCTACAGGAAACGTAGGTTCGACTTATGGAAGTGCATCTTCCAATACCAATTCAAGTGCTTTAGTTACAGGCTCATCTACAACAGCATCTTATAACGGAGCTGCTCAGTATGCGGCTAATCAAAGCGCTGCTAATAACATTGCAGAGTACAACAATCAGCAGTATCAGATCAAGAACTCTATTACACAAGGCTATTTAAAGCTTAATACCATCTATCCAAGTTCAAGACTGATTGGTTACGTGAATATCAAGTACGAGAAAGCTACAGGCATCCTGCTTAATGTTCCTGTAAATGGTAAGATCTATCAGTTTGGAGGGTAACTAATAAACTATACGATATGAGAAAGACAATTATTCTAATAATAGTTCTTGTAGCAACGTTTTCTATAAGCAGCTATGCCCAAACATTAAAAATTACAGCTGTGGACGCTTCCGATCCAAAGGTTTACGAGAAGTTAAGTCAAGGATTAGGTAAGACAATAACTCTTTCATTTTATGACAACAGTATAACCCTAAATACACAGGGAGAGAAGCCTCTGAACCTGAAAAAAGTTTCTGATTCGAAATACTATAAATCTGTAACTACTGGAACCACTGTTGAAACGTATAGTTTAACGGTAAATAAGGTGTTTGGGGTTGTTTCATCTATAGAATTGAATTTTACTGGTAAAAAGCGAGACGTATCAAACTGGGCTACTCTAACGGCAAAACGACTTTAATGGATAAGGTTATTACAGTGATAAGGGTGCTGTCTGTAGTGGCAGCACCTATTATCGTTTGGCAATTTGTTGCTCACGAAGAATTCTCAGACCTATGGAACTTCCTTCTCTATTCCTTTATTCTAATATGTGTGTTGCAAGCCGTAGCTTATGGCATTCTACATATAATGGGGTTTGACGAATGGGGCTAGTATTCTAATTGTCTTTTGATAATCCCAACTCTTACCTTACCCTATTTTCTGTGGCTTAGATAGGGATAAGATAAGAATTGGTCTTATTGGTCTGCCTAGCCCCGCCGCACAGCCCTACGCAGGCAGATCGGCATTCCACTTGGGCTGTGGGTTGCATCAACAGCGCCAGATATCGTTCCGTTAACAAGTTCTACGAACACGTTAACTCCACTTGCCCTTACGCTCCAGCTAGGACTATTCGTCCTGGCTTAACCTCAACTTCTGCAATCTGTCACAGTTAATGCTTAACCAGCGCCAAGTTTCATGAAAGCTCCCGGTGTCTTCCTAAACGTTTACGCGTTGCTCCAACCTTTAGAAATCCACACGCTTTCCTTGTTAGGCTCACCTTGCGATCGCTCCGGCTTCAGACTGTCATGCCTTTTGGAGGCTTTCGCTCTACCTCTGGGTCAAAAGCTCTCGCCAGTCTTTGTGAAGCATGCCTAGGAATCGTCCTTGCGGACTCCTCTTCCCAGACCGGAGCTCAATTCGCAGGACGGTTCGCGGAAATCATAAAGTTGTAATGAAGATTGAACTTGTTTTGCGATATTGCACCATATATTTTGATGAGTTTCTAAACTGAATTATTACCGATGGAACCTGAACAAAAGAAAACTTGTTTTGTGATTATGCCTATATCCGATGTTGAAGGCTATGAAGAAGGACACTTTAAAAGGGTTTACGAATACATCATCAAACCTGCTTGTACAGAAGCTGGCTTTATTCCTGTAAGAGCTGACGATATTAAAAAGACCAATGTTATTGTCATAGACATACTCCAAAGACTTCTTAACTCGGATATGGCAATTTGCGACCTAAGCGCTAAAAATCCTAATGTCCTCTATGAATTAGGGATAAGACAAGCTTTCAATCTTCCTGTTTCATTTATCAAAGACGATATAACATCTCGAATATTCGACATTCAAGGATTTAGAGACGTGGAATATAGAAGTTCACTAAGGGTTGATGAGGTAAGTAAAGCGATTGAAGCAGTCTCGGCGAGCTTAATAGACACTTACGAAAGTAAGGGAACTGATGTAAATTCTATTATCGAACTACTAGGAATTACCAGCGCAAAAATCCCAGACAAAGTCGAGATATCACCAGAGACTGACATCCTATTGAAATCCATTCACGATATATCTTCTAGGTTAGGGACAATTGAAGGTAGCTTAATTAAAAGGCCAGCTAAGGCAAACTATTTCAAGCCAAGTATAGGAGAGACTGATGTGGAAAGCTATATTTTAGACGGCATTGAATTCAAAGTTGGGGATCTTGTCAAGCATGGTACATTCGGTATTGGTACGATTCTTCAAGCATTAATAGACAATCGGGATCAAAGAGTAAAAGTGGTCGTAAACTTTCCTCAAGGAATCAAACAGCTTCTAGCAAATTACGCTAAATTAACACGAGTTGACGAACCTGAGTTTTAAGTTCGAAGATTAAAGGCTGGCAATAATACAAAGACCTGCTGAAGTATTCAATAAGCTTGCTCAGTATCCTTACTACCTCAAAAAGGTTCCACAAGTGTTGTGAGACATGCCAGGAATCGGTCTTGTGAACACCTCTTCTCCGACCTTCGCTCAACTCGTTGACGGCTCGTATAGTTTAGATCCTAAACTTTACTTTTGATTATGGATAACTAAAGCCTATGATTGCGGCTTTAAAGTGATTTTAATTATCTTAGTTCCTTGGGGATTATACTTATCATGAATGAATTTGAAATTGATGCGGAGGTTGTTCTGGATTTCAATATGGGTAAAGACTTTATTGAAGTAGGCGGAGGCGTTCGTGAAGCCTCAGATATAGCAAATGATGATTACTTTAACAATAGCAATCTTTTAATAGTTGCAGCAAATAAGAATTACACCTTCGCTAAAGAGATAGAGAAACTAGTATCTATAAACCAAGGCATGGCGAAGGTAATGTTCAAAGGAATCCTAGAAGGATCCTATGCTAAAGCCTATTGCTATAAGTCAAAATATTTTTCAATGCTTGGTAGCATTGACTATCAAAGAGCGTTGAGTCTTGTTTACATTTCAACAGACCATTTAAAAAAGTCTATAAAGTACCAAGAAGAATTGATGGCATTCATGCCCAACAAAAAATCTTCTTTGGAATTATTAAATGATGATAAGAGATTTCTGCATTCCTTAGAAGTAGATATACTTGATTTAAAAGCAGGGCTAAAATATCTCAATGGTAGTTTTAAAGAGGCATTGCGATTACAGATGGAGGCGAAGCAAAAACAACAAGTGTTACTTCAATTTGCCAAATCACATTTATCTGACCTTGCGCAACAAGTTGAGGAAGCAAATATGTTAGCTAAGGACTGTAAGATAGCAGGGATTAAACTAGAACTTGTGCAACAGAGGATTAAGGCAGGTTTAGAGAATACTAAAGACTCACTTGTCGAAGTTTTATCACATCAGTTTGAAATGCTAAAGCTAAGTCAGAAGGCTTATGCACTTAATGCTATTTCTGATAAATATAGAGCAATTAGCCTAGAGTTGAAAAGTCAGCTTCGAATCCTATTATCAAACATAAAGGAATACTGGAGTTTTCTTTTGATTACATACAAAGATGAAATTGAATTAGTTAAACTCATGCAGGAGATTGACTGTAATCTATACAATATGGAAAAAGATAAACTAGACCCTAAGAAAGCCCACGAAACGATCAATTATAATTATAATACAACATTCAATGCCTCCAATCATGGAAATATACAAATTGGAGGTACAAACAATACTCAGAACCTTACAAGTACAGAGACTTTGAAGGTCGCTCTTGAAGAGTTTCGAAAAGCGATCAGCGAATCAGGTCTTAATAAACTTGATAAAGATGAAGTTGATCATGAATTAAGTAGAATTGGTGAACTTGTATCTAAGAAAGGTGAAGCTGGAGCCTTAGAAGTGGTGACTAGGCGTCTTAATGTAATTGAGAAAGTAATAAACGTAGGTCAACAAGCGAGTCTACTTGTAACTAAAGTAGCACCGTATGTAAGCATAATACTGGATTATTTTAATAATTAATCATTACTCAAATTTAAGCTTGTGATCTGAACACGCTTCAAGGAACTACGGCATAAAACACAGCCTCACGCACAGGGCTTACATTTATTCCGTTCCTCCTTGGCTTAGAATTCAGATCAAAGCTTGGTCTGGTTCCATAATTAATTAAATTCATTATGAGTAATCAGATTTCAATGTTTCAAGTAGCTGAAGTACAAGTAAGCTACAGACCTAACTTCAAACCTTCGGAGAGACCGAGAATCACAGGTTCGAAGGATAGCTTTAATATCTTCTTAAATCAATGGGATCATAGTAAACTGGAATACGTCGAACAGTTTAAGATCATGCTTCTGAACCGAGCTAATAGGGTTATTGGAGTAATGGATGTGAGTACCGGAGGGATGGCAGGGACACTTGCTGATCCGAAAGTAATCTTTGCTGCTGCATTAAAATGTTCAAGTTCGGGGATTATATTAGCTCATAACCATCCATCGGGTAACTTGAAGCCAAGTCAAGCAGATATTAATTTAACGAGGAAACTAAAGGATGGTGGAGCGTTGTTAGATATAGCGATACTTGACCACTTAATAATTACTGCGGAGGGATATTTTAGTTTCGCAGATGAGGGGCTGCTATAAGATGATCTTATTCTCTATCTTTGCAGGTAATAAGAAATGTTTACCTCTTTGTTTACTCCCAAGCAGAGTTTAAACACTTATTTGACTGATAATTAACAAGTTTTGTAAAATAAAGAGCAGGATGTTGTCTTCATGGCATGCAAGAGGTCATCGGTTCGACTCCGATATTCTCCACAATTAAAAGCTCTTTAGAGGCCTTTCACAAGGTTTTTGAAGAGCTTTTTTAGTTTAAAGACCGTAGTATCCTACATTGTTGTCCCCCATAAAAACTTAGTCCTGCCATAACACCGTAACATTATGGCTTCCGTTGTCTAAAGACAAAAAAGAAATTGAACAATGATGAGTTTTCTGTTTGTTTAAGAATAACTCATGACCAAGTTAGTAAGTATTTCGCCATTAGTGAGCTATGTGATTACCCAACTTTATCTTTTCGAGCCCGTTTATGACAGTATACGATAATGATGATTTAACAAGTAATCGTATATTCATTATTAAAACAGGATTTAGGTATGGCAGAATTTAAACTAGGACTTTTGACTGATCTGTTGGATTTATATGAGAGATTAGAGTCCTACGCAAGATTAACAAGATCTGAAAAGAATGAAATTACTGAAGCTGTTAGTAATGCTATTCAAATCACCGAGACTGAGTTTGGAACAAGGGAAGATGGATCAAGAGATATCGGATTTAATCCTAAAGTTGGAGATGCTTGGCATAGAGCAAGTTTAACGATATCCAAATACTTGCCGAATGAGAAACTATCACGTTCTCTTAGAATGAAGGGTGAAGCTTGGGTAAACATGCATAAATGGTCGTCAGACCAACTGAAAAATGAAAATATAGAAATTGAAAAAATAAATGAGAGGCTTGAGAAAATGACCTCGATTAGTAGGAAATTCTTAAGACCAACTGAAGAGGAATAGGTCTCTTGTATTAAGTGTTGATTGCTCCCATCGACAAAGAGTAATTCAACAGTCGACTACAAAGTGCGTGCCCTTTTTAAGGATGTGATCAATGAAGTTACTCTTCAATATACTTATCGGAATCGTTGTTCTTCTGATAATAGCTGATGCGCTTATATGGTTAATGGCGGCGGCTTCAAGTCATCAATTACCTGATGGTACACACTCTTCGTTTGGGTGGACGCTTATTGTTCTGGTTGTGATACTAACGCTGCTAATTTATTGTAAACGTAGTAAATGGTTGAAAGCGAATTGAATTTACGTGTTTTGAGTGAGGACACAGCATTCTGGAATAGCATAAAGATACATAAACAATTAACGCACACACTATCAGTTACTTACAATAGAATAATATACACCAATTGCAACGATTACGACAAAACCAATTGCTCTTGTAACATAAGAATTGAGATCAAGGATAGATTTAAACGGTTGTGAGAATCCTGTTAACACCCAAAGCGTGAAAGCACCTACCAGTTGAAGCAGACCACTAAACAGAATCTCAAATATGAATTCAAGTAGAAACATAACCGTGATAACACAGCTAATGTACACATTACCTTTTAAATAAGTAAGTTCCTATATTAGCGATCATTGACAAACCATACTTCTTAAAAGGCAATACTGGTTAATAGCTTTTACTAAATGACGATATCCGAAGCCCTTACACAATATCTTGAACACGGTAATTACTTCGATCCAGAATACGGACGTGAGAATGAGGTTCTGAACAGCTTTAAAAAGGACAATCCAGTACTAAGTGTTCCACATGCTCAGGAGCTGATAGCTATTTTGGAAGAACCTGATGATGATTGGAAGCGTAAGTACTTCGTTGCAGATCTACTTTATCTTTATAAATCATTACCAAGCCAGCTCCTCTCTCCAATGCTAACAACAGCAGTAAACTATGAAGATCCAAGCTTTAACAGAATCTTTTTAAAACCCTGTTTAAATGCATTTGGGAAACAGTTGGTCTTAGCTAATCTGAAGGATCAGTTTCAGCATAATCCAAACCGTGTTGAAAGGTTGGCGTATCATGGTGTCGATATCAGTTCATTAAAAAGATTTGTTACTGCTAAAGAAAAACAATACAGTCTCTTCCGATCATTACAGAATGTATGGATAAGAATACTATTCAGTTTATTTTGTGGAGGTTTTGCATCAGAGATGCTGTTTATGGTTACAGGGAATCCAACACGAGAAAGAACAGAACCTAACTTGTCGTTACTGTATGCGCTGGTTATCTTTATAGTCCTTACCATCGTTATTAAGAGAAAGCAGAAGAATGCAAATTGATCAGAAACACAACCAAGTTATCACCGATCTAAAACGTCAATGGGTGTTTCTTTCTTATGGTACTGCAATGGCACTTACCATTGTGGTAGCGTTTATTTTTTACGTTTTATTCGCTGCTATAGGTGAAACTATGGCTCTTAGTGGATTCATTGCTATCTACGGTCATGCGTATGTAGGAAGTAGTGTAGTTTTGATACTCATATCTGGTTCAGTAGTTAGCAAAGCTTTCGATCAATTATTAAAAGGAGAAACGGTACTATTCACTTCATTCAGATTGTCTATAGCGCTGAACAGCATTTCTGGGATTGTATTTATTACAATAGCTTTGTTTGACAACACCCTTCAGAACCAATGGTTAATTGCATTACTGCCTTTAGTAGCATTTGTGTTAAGTACTTTGATAACAACATTCACCATTGGCCAATTGGCGTGTAGTGGCATTAGGAAGACCATTAAAGATATTCATACCGATTAACTCTTATAACGATTCTGATTTAATAACATGTGCTCCAACTGTTTTATAAACGAAATACTGTCATTCATTACTGAAGACGAATGGCTTGTTATAGATCTTAGAATAAGCGCTTTATTATCTCAGAATAAGTTAAAGCATGTTGCTTCTGATAAGACTGAAGAAACCTTATATGAGTGTCAGACCTGCAAGAATGTCTGGAGACTTCGAGATCCCGATCATGCTGACCGTGGTTACCTCTTGACCCAAGAAAAGTGATTTATAAGTTTGGACTTATAATGAGTTATTGTTGGATCGGTGTTGTGCCAGATGATTTGACATACTTTTTAAATAAGTCAGTTATTATATCGTTAAATGAAAGTTGTACAATATCTAAACCCTTTTCAAAATGCAATCCAAGTGGTATAAGCGTATTCAAATCCTAATGGTAATCTTATTGCTTTACTGCACTCTTGCTATGCTTGACGTGATGGTAAGTTTGAAATTTGAAATCGGGGATGAAAGTCCATGCATATCAACGCTGACCGGTAATGACCTCTGCTTTGGATTGGTTTGCTACAAAGTGGCTATAGGAGTATTGTTGGTTACAATTCTGTTATCAATATTCTTAAAACGTAAACTAGTAAAGCAGGTGTAATTAAGGTGTTTAACCGTCAGGTTGATGCAATACGCCTGTTTTTACACGCTTACCTTGCTAGTCGAACGTTTAAGCGCGAATTGAATGCAAACTCATTGAAGTTGCTCATTTAAAAGGTAAAACTTACATTTAAGCATCACAACTGGTATTTATGTCAATCGACGACGAAGTTTTCAAACAGAATCTTTTGCTCACCCAGCTGTATTGCGAACAGCAGCTACATAATAGAGATAAGAACTATGCCTCCATACTGAGAAGTTACAACCCTGAAGTTGATGAGAATCCGTGCTTTGAATTCAATCAGCTTACATACGATTTAGTGTCTTACTTTACGTCAAGATGGACGTTTGATCCGCTTAGTGGTTGGTATCGTGACTTCTTTTATGATTTCTTAGGCGAACAAATAAGTACAAGCGCCTTGATACTGCGGGAGAAACAGGTATGAAGGCAACGAAAGGAGAAATCGTGGTGGTAGAAGCGGAAAACACTCAAGTAGACGGTGCTTCTCAAGCTGAATCCGAAGGTTTATTTGATGGCTATGATTTACCTCCTACAGATACTTGGTTTTACATAAATGAAAGTGAGAACGGTCTTTTAGTATTCGCATGGATTCCTGACACATTCGAAGAACTTACCGAACGAGCTATTGCGGTTAATTGCTCGGACTGTATACATTGGTTTGCTGATTACATGCCAAAAGAGTATAGTCGTTTAAAACTCTCTTGATTATGAACTGCAAGAAGTACCCTTGTCCGTGTTGTGGTTACAAGACCCTCGATTCTCCTTCTGGTCATTACCAGATCTGTCACATTTGCTTTTGGGAAGACTGTCCTTTTCAAAATGAGCATGTTGACGACGATGGAGGCCCTAACATGGTATCATTACGCCAAGCTCAAAAGAACTTTGACGAGTTCGGAGCTTGTGAAAGAGACATGCTTAAATACACATCAAAACCATCTAAGTCAGATGTTCGCGACCCACTTTGGCACCCATTATCATAATCACTAGGACTAACATGGTAAAGCATCTGAAATCCATTCTGATATACACGGTTATTGTATTCACTACCATAACAGTTTTATCAATTGAGATACACACAATCGATTCTATAACGATCTACGGTTATCCCAAGTGGTTTCTTAAGCATGGACGATCAAGATATGCTAATTTTGATCCATACTTTTTCAAAACGGTCAACTTCGTAATTGACTTAGGAGTAGCGTTAGCCATTGGTGGAGTTCTATCGTTGATTGATCGATTGGTCAGAAAGCGTTTGAGAGTTTCTAAAAATACAACCGATTAAAAGGTAAAACTAGTATACCCTGTAAACAGTATCTAAAAAGCATGCCTTATAAAAGAGTGATGATAATGCACATTTCTAATCTTATGGTATATTAGTAACTCTGATGAACAAATTATGCATAGATGAGCGACAAGCCTATATTTTATCCTGAACGCAATTGCATTTGTGCTTATCCCGAAGAACCAATCCTATCCTTTTACAAAGGCTACTTTGATTCTGTATACATCATGCTTAATCCATTTGAGCAAATAACTTCGGCAGAAGAGCATATCAAATTTGTTTCATGGAATGAGGTTGTTAATCTTACCGGCTTCAAAGACATTAATCAGCTAGATGTTGCGTTGAGAAATTCTATTGGAGGTCTTGTTAGGGAGCACCTAAATGATGAAGATGTTGAAATATTGAAAGATACTTGTGATAGAAATGGATTGATTATACCTGGAGAAGGTGGATTCTCACAAGCACATAAAATTGATATGCTTCGAAGTCTGCTTGATGTTGGACATCCTCATATGTTTGTAGCAGATGAGTTCGGCTTCGAAAGAAAGCTTCACTATGTGCAAGACATAATAAATAAGAATGGTGAAGTTGAACTTGCAACCGCACATGAAAACTGGTATACTCCTAAAAATGAGATTTTATATACTGTTCATTGGGATAGCTTTTACACCATGCTCTGCTCTGATAAAACAACAGTTGAATGCATAGTTGATAAATATAAGTTTGAGGGCTTTTACTGCAATGAGAAGACTAAGATCTATTGGAGCCTACAATGAAAAGAGTCCTAATATACACAGTTGCTACATTTGGTATAATCACACTTATTACATCAGATAATGAAGGAATGAGTGATGGAGTCAGCTCATATGGCTTTCCTCAAACATTTTATTCTTATACTGGAGGCAAAACCATTTCTGGAACTTATAATGATTATGGATTTGTACCTTTTGCTATTCTCATAGATATTCCATTCGCTGCTGTTGTTGCACTAATTATAATTTATCTTGGTAAATATTTAAAGAACATCAGACGTTCTAAAACTCAACGGCGATGAATGACCAAGACAAGTTAATAGATCTTTTAGATAAAGCTGAACGATTAGTGAGTCAATTTACCGGAGGTTATTCCAACAATTCTTATCAGCTGAAGAATTTCATGCAGCACTTTCAGATGCAATAAAGAAGTTAAGAGAGGGTCATATTGAAGTACTTAACGATCTATGGATTTGGTTTGCACCAACTTGTGATTGGGATGACTTCATCGGAACAGATGGAGAAGAGTTGGCGAATGATATACATTCGATATTAAGTAAGTTAGTAAAAGCTTAAATATGGCAATTATAAAAGAAGTCAAAATATCTTACTTGAAGAAAAGCAGTATCAAGTTTATAGCAGCAAGCGTAATTTTACAGCTTGGCTTCTGCTATATATTCATTTACAAATTCCCACTCTACTACAAAGCTCCGATGTTTTTCTGGGGCGTAGCTACTTTTATTGCTATTGCTTTTATAGCTGCAATACACGATTACTTCGATAAACGACCAGTACTTCAAATCAATAACACAGGAATAAGGACAAGGATTTGGAATAGAAAATACACTTGGAGCACTCTTGGCTGTTATAGCATTAAAAGACAATACAATGAAAATGTTTCTTTTACAGTAGTAAACTTCTATGATAAACGAGATGATTTACTTCTGACCATTGATCTAACAGATACGAATAAAAGCATTGAGCAAATTGATAAGGCATTGAGGAAACACCTTAGACGAAAAGCAAATTGACTTTAAAGATCATTCCCATTTGAATATTCTTTAAAAAGGTAACAAGAGTTAAATAAATCAAGAATGGAGTCAATTATTCAATCCCTGATTCAATTATATGTGCCCTAGCTTGTTTTATTACCTATATTGACATCTTGTCAAACACTTTCCAGCAATGTCAATATTCACAAAATCTCTGAGGTTTCACTTTCTTGACTATATGCTTAGCCGTAATATCGCATCAGAAAAAGCAAATGAGCTTTGGAATGAAGTTGAGCTGTATTATGCAGAACCGCATCGCTTCTATCATAATTTGAACCATATTGAAAATGTATGGCATGCTTTAGGGAAGCATCCAGGCATTGTCGGGGACCAAAGTATGCTCCTTTCGGTTATTTATCATGATGTAATTTATGATCCATCTCGAACTGACAACGAAGAACGCAGCGCTGATCTGGCATCAAAGCGTCTTCTCGAGGCGGGTTTTCCTAAAGAGATTATCCAACAGTGCTACGAGAGAATAATTGCAACTAAAAGTCATAGGACGGCTGACGATCTCTTAACTAACCTGTTTTTGGATGCTGACCTTTCTATTCTGGGCTCTTCCGCACAAGACTATAAGCAGTATTACAAGAACATTCGCCGGGAATATGCCATATTTCCAGATGATGTGTATTATCCCGGCCGGATGAAAGTACTGCAACATTTTCTTTCTTCAGCTGCAATCTTTAAAACCGAAGCCTTTTTTATACAATATGAGAAATCAGCAAGAAAAAATTTAGAGAATGAACTATCTGAAATTCAAGCCCTCCAATCATATACGCCCAAAAAAACATAAATCTTTTTTGTAGCTCGTTTGGATTTCAGAAAAAAGAATTTACATTTGCAACCCCAACGGGATGGTACCATAGCTCAGTTGGTAGAGCAAAGGACTGAAAATCCTTGTGTCGCTGGTTCGATTCCAGCTGGTACCACGAAACCGCGTTCTACGTATATAGGACGCGGTTTTCTGTTTTATGCGTCATTGCGTGCGTCATTTTTTGACAGGAACGAAATACTCTCTCTTCTATCACTTCCACAATACAGACCTATTCATCTTCGAATTCCTTCGTAGTTTTCTCCTTTTTTCGAGATTAATAGACCATACGACATGCAGGCGGTAATATCGTCATGATCAATCTTTCGAATAATGTTCGACTAAGCAGGCAGTCTGAAGGCAGTCAGCTTCGAGACTCATTCAAGAGGTGTTCGAACTCGCTTCGGAAGAGCTTCGACCTTTTATTGACTGTTTATCGACAGTTCTTCGACTATTTGTCGATGAATACTCGAAGAATAGTCAAAGAAACCACGAATACCGGTCGAAAACTTACCGAAGCAGAGTGGAAGCAGAGACGAAGCAGATTGGAAGCAGAGACGAAGCAGATTGGAAGAATTCACGAAGCAATACGCACCGAATGGACAGGCACAATCGAGTAGGAGGCGAAAGTTAGCTTTACTTTCGCCTCCTCTCACACCACCGTACGTGCGGTTCCGCATACGGCGGTTCCATTAATTAATGATTTTTGATAGAACAATACCTTTTCTTTTAACTCTACCAGTTTTAGTGATTTGAAATAGGATTTGCCAAAGGCTGCATTCATATGACTGGCACCTGAATTCCACCATGGACCCCGACCATTAAAAGCTGAATCAACCGCCCGTTGTTCCGGCAGTCCCCGTTCCATCAGTTTATTCCGCCTTGTCCACCTTCGTTTCCAACTGCGCCAAAGCAGCAGACGAAGTCGCCTGCGAATCCATTCATCAAGTTTCTCTACTGTACTTTTCGCCTCGCCGATACGATAGTAGTTGATCCAGCCT
>Ga0307408_100001397_pt1 | contig 17959 bp, 37 predicted proteins | sample 322Cmetagenome_FD_202116 | JGI IMG/M metagenome (GOLD analysis project Ga0307408, IMG submission 202116) | Maize rhizosphere microbial communities from greenhouse at UC Davis, California, United States - 322HYB-C-3 | ecosystem: Host-associated > Plants > Roots > Rhizosphere > Soil | place... | reverse complement strand
GGCCAGCGGCAAGCGGATCGTCGTCGAGGAGCGCGCCAAGTATCCGACCCCGATGAAGGCCGCGCAGATCGTGGCCATGCTCAAGGCGATCGCCGCCCGCATGAACGCGGAGGGGCTCGCCGGCGGGCCGTTCGGCGTGCTGGTGAAGCTCGGCGGCGCCCACTGCAACGGCTACGCCTGCGACATCATCTGCACCGGGAACGGCAGCGCGCAGAAGCAGTGGGACGTGCTGGGCAACGGCGACCCCGCCGAGTCCGACACCCCGGGCACGCAGGAGCCCAACTTCGGGGCGCCGCTCGACACCATCGCGGTCCGGCCGTGCGAGCTCCAGGGCCAGGCGCCGCCGGTCATCGTAGACGCGCCGCTCAAGGCCCGCGTCGCGGAGCTGGAGGCCTTGGTCGCGGCGAAGAACGCCAGGATCTCCGAGCTGGACAAGGTGGCGGCCGACCGCTACTTCGAGAACCAAGACCTGAGGGCCGCGGCCGAGTCCGCGAAGGCCAGGGCCGAGGGGCTCGAGGCCGATAAGCGGGACCTGGAGTCCAGGCTCGCCGAGGCGGAGAAGCCGGCGCGCTGCCGCGGGTTCCTCAAGGCCCTGGGCATCCGGATCCCGGCCAGCTGCGAGGTCTACAAGGACTAAACACGAACGGGAGGCGGCGATGATCGAATACCTGGCGGTCGCGGGGACCCACGGGACGAGGCGCGAGGACGAGTGGAACCACCTCGGGTCGGCGTTCACGAGGTTCATGCTGCGGCGCGGCTTCGTGTCGATCGAGGAGAGGGCCGCCTCCCCGTTCGTTTGGTCGACGGACCTGGACCTGGGGCGATCGCACCGGGACTGGCAGGCCGGAGGCCGGGCGCTGCTCTACTACCTCGTCCCGCCGCTGCACCCCCACCTCAGGCTCCCTCCCGGGCGCACCCGCCTCGTCGCCCACTCCCACGGAGGCCAGGTCGCGCTCTACGCCGCGAGCTACGGGCTCAAGGTCGAGTGCCTGGTCACCGTGGGCACGCCCGTCCGGGGCGACATGCGCGAGGTCGCCGAGGCCGCTAGGCCGAACATCAAGCGGTGGCTGCACCTCTACTCGCCGCGCGACCTGACCCAGATCCTCGGCTCGCTCTTCGGCGGGGGCTTCCTCGTGCGTCGCCGGATGCCGCTCGCGGACCTCAACCGTGAGATGCCGAAGGGACACGGGGACGTCCTGCGTGATCCCTCGGTGATGCACGCGTGGGTCGACGACGGCTGGCTCGCGTTCGTTGCCGGGCGGCGCGACGGGGCCCCGGCAACGCCCAACTCCTTTCGTTCGAGGGGATAGAGCCGCGATCGGCTCGTTGCCGGGCGCCTGCCGAAACCGGGTAGGATCCCCCTCCTATATATTTATTTTTTCCTTTAGGTTAGAAGAAGCCCGGCACGCCCGGCAACGGAGGCCTAAGTCCTTTCGAATCAACGATCGATCGTTGCCGGGGCGGGGGCCGGCAACGCCCGGCACGCCCGGCAACGCGACTTCTTCGCTGATACACGTCGGCTCCGCCCCGGCGTCCGTCATAATCGTTTCGTCACCGCGTGAGGAGAACAACGTGCCAGGAAAACACAAGCGAGTCCCCTGCAGGTTCGAGTGCGGCGCCACCATCCGCGTCAGCGACAACAAGAGCGGGATTTGCGCCTCCTGCCTGACCGAGCAGCGGACGGTCGACCACGCGCTCAAGTCGGCCGAGTCGTTCGACGTCCAGGGCGACGAGGCCACGCTGACGAAGACGGTGCCGGCCCGCGTGAAGAACGAGAAGGAGCTCATCGAGGTCTGCGGCATCGACACCTCCGTGTGGGAGGTCGAGCGGTTCACCTGCCAGGCCATGGAGCAGACCTCCGTCCCCCGCGCCACCAGGCCGACCGCCGGCGACAAGTGGGTCCGCCCCTCGAGCGAGCCCGTCACGGTCGTCATGTTCAACGTGAAGGCGTGGCTGCGCCGCAAGGTCGAGGTCGCCGCCGCGCGGGTCGAGCTGGCCTCGCTGCTCGAGGACCTGAAGGCCGGGCTGCCGGCCCCTCTGCCCGTCTCCCACAAGGTCGGCGGCGGGCACCTGCTGATGCCCTCGATCCCCGACCTGCACGTCGGCAAGCTGGCTTGGGCGCCCGAGACCGGGGGCGAGCACTACGACAGCAGGATCGCCGTCGAGCTCTACCACGAGGCGCTGGCCCAGCTCGTCGAGCTGACGTCCAGGTTCTCGCCCGACCGCATCGTGCTGCCGATCGGGAACGACATGATCAACTCGGACAACGTGCAGCTGACCACGACGAAGGGCACGCCGCAGTCGAGCGACGGCCGCTTCCACAAGTCGTTCGGCATGGTCCGCAAGATGCTGCAGAGCGGGATCTCGTTCCTCCGCACCGTGGCGCCTGTCGACGTCGTCGTCGTGCCCGGCAACCACGACACCCTGTCCATGTGGTTCATGGGCGAGCTGCTGCGGACGATCTACTACGCGGACGAGCACGTGACGGTCAACAACGACCCGATCCTCTGGAAGTTCTACGAATACCACCGGAACATGTTCATGTTCCTGCACGGCGACAAGGGCAAGCGCCCGAACTACCCGAACGTGATGGCGCGCATGCAGCCGAAGATGTGGGGGCGGACCGAGCATCGCGAGGTGCACACCGGCCACCTGCACGAGTCCAAGACCGTGGAGTCGCACGGGACGAAGATCGTGACGTCCCCGGCGCTGTGCCCGCCCGACGCGTGGCACGCCGAGAACCTCTACGTCGGCAACTCCAGGGCAGCCGAGGCCTTCGTCTACCACCCGCAGGCGGGCCGCGTCGCGTCGGCGACCTTTACGGTGCAGGAGCGCCGGCCGGAATGACGCTGTGGGCCGCGACCGGGCTGGTGCTGGCGCTGAACGCCGGCTCCTCGACGTGGGCGAGCAGGGCGCGGAACACCGACAGCCCCGGCTACCATGCCCTCGCGGCCTCGTTCTCGCACGGCATGTGGTTCCTGTCCCAGCTGCTGATGCTGGGCAACATCGTCGACGTCGCCAGGCGCGCGGCCTGGACGGAGGCGGCGGTCCTCGGGCTCTTCTACACGTTCTCGTGCGTGGCCGGCTCGGTCGCGGCGCACGTGGTCGAGATGAGGTTCAAGCGTGGCTGAATACATGGGCAAGGTCGTCGCCGTCAAGGCGGACGAGACCATCGACGTGCGGCTCTTCTCCGGCGGGTTCAAGACCAGGAACGTGCGCTCCAGGGAGACTGGCATCGACTACAAGGTCCTGCACAAGGGCCCGAACGGCAAGCCGATACGCAAGGCGAGCGGCCTCACGCTCCAGTTCCTCTGGTCCGAGGTGAGGAACGGCCCGGTCCGCCCGGGCGACACCGTGATGGTCGACATGCAGCCGGTGCGGCGGCCGGTGAGGAAGGTCTGATGGAGATCAGGACCAAGCAGCACTTCTACCGGCTGTGGGAGGCCGGGCAGCTGGGCAACAAGCTGCGGACGTGGCGGGATCCGGCCGAGGCATACCGCTCGGGCTGCCCGCTCGTCGGGTTCCGCGAGGTCGGCGCGGCCGGCGGCGGCCGGTTCCAGATGGCCGCGCGCGAGGAGATCGTCCCGACCGCGCACGACTGGCGGATGGACGGCAGGCGGTTCATGATCTGCGAGGCCGCGCCCGACCACCGCGCCACTGTGCAGGGCGAGGTCGTCGAAATGGTGCCCCTCGGGCTGGTCGGCGTGCTGGGCTACAGCAACGGCCTGAGGATGCGGGACGCCATCGCGCGCGGCCTGCTCGTGCACCGCACGAGGCTGGAGACCAAGCTGATCCTCGACAGATACATGGACGAGGGGAGCAGGCGGGAGCTGGACCGCCTGATCGAGCGATACCCGGGGGCGGCCGTGGAGTTCACGTGCTACGACCTCCCGGTCGGCGAGCAGAACCTCAACACGATATTCTGGGAAGTCAGGCACTACTAAGGGGGAAGCCCATGCGACGCGCGGCCATCATCTCAATGCTCTTGCTCTCGACGGCTTGCGCGTCGTCCGGCAGGTTCGACTCGCTCACGCTCTCGAGCCTCGTCCAGATACACGCCGCGCACGGCTTGATCAGGCCGGAGCACCGGGTCGAGGGATCCGAATACCTAGGCCTGCTGCAGGACCTCGTCGCGCACGCCAGGGCGACTGGCCACAGGGTCGTGGCGGCAGACCTCTGCGAGAAGTTCGCCGACGACTGCGCGGCCGGGGACGTGGTCTGGGGGTTCCACGACGACGAGGACCCGGACACGATCTGGCTGGAGCGGACCGCCAACGCGAACATGATGGCCTACACGCTCGCGCACGAGCTGGGCCACCACTACCAGCCGGCGGCGCTGAACCAGCGCGAGGCCAACCAGGTGTTCGCCGACGCCGTCGCCGTGCTGGTGTGCCGCGGGGCGGGGCTCGACGTCACCAGCTCGTCGATCGCCTACCTCTACGGGCAGCACGCCCGGGATCTCTGGGTCCTGCAATACTACAGGGCCGAGATAGACGCGGCAGTCGCCGCCATCAACAAGGACGTGAGACGATGATCGTGGTCTACGTGGCCGGGCCCTTCCGGTCGATGAACGCGAACGGCAAGGTCAACGCCTGGGGCGTGCAGAAGAACGTCATGCGCGCGATGGAGCTGGGCCTGGAGGTGTTCAAGCGCGGCTGCGCGGCCATCATCCCCCACGCGAACACGATGTTCTTCCAGGACGCCGACGGGTGCGCGGACGACGTCTGGCTGAAGGCCGACATCGAGCTGCTCAAGCGCAGCGACGCCATCCTGATGACCGACAACTGGAAGAGGAGCAGCGGTGCCCGGGCCGAGCACGACCTGGCGGTCGAACGGGGGATCCCGGTCCTGTATTCGGTGGACGAGCTGGACGAGTGGCTGAGGGAGAACCGACGCCTCCGCGGGTGCTGCCACGAGGAGACGTCGGTCTGCGCCTACTGCATGTGAAGCCCTACGGCTCGTCGAGGCCGCCCAGGTAGGGCGGCCTCTCCTTCACCGCGTCAGCGACCTCCAGCAGCGCGAACACGATCGACTTGACCAGGAGCAGGGCGAAGGTCATCATCTCCTTGCCTTCCTTGGCTCCCGTTTCCGAGAGCTGCCTCGCGTCCTCGAGCGTGTCGAGCGCCCTCCGCTTGTTGCCTCCTCCTTCTCCTTGGCTGACGGCCATTTTCCCTTCCTTTCCTTGTAGTCGACGTCGAACTGGAAGAACTCCACGATGATGGTCTCGATGACCCAGCTCGCGGACTTCCGCTCGAACTGCGCGATCGACTGGATGCCGGACTTGACGGGGTCCGGCAGGTTGAGGTAGAACGCCACCCTCGAGTCGCCTGACGCGAGCCTGGGCGCGATGGTCTTTGGCCGGGGCGGCTTCTTCGTCATCGCTTCCTCCCCTTCCCGCGCGTGACGCGCTTGTGCGCCGGGTGCCGGCCCTGGACGATGCCCCGGTTGATCCGGCGCGCGAGGTCCGAGGCCGCGTCGCGCATGATCTTCGCCTCCAGCATCTCGTAGAGGTCGCCGCGCCTCGCGTTGGGCCCCACGCCGCGCAGCCGGTTGAGCCTGCGCTGGTAGTATTCGGCGAGCCGCCTCGCGAGCAGCAGGCAGTCCTCGGGAGTCTTGATGGGAGCCATCCATCAGGCCGCCTGCGGCTCGTTGCCGCCGATGATCTGCCGCATCCGGTCCAGGGCGCCGGACATGAGCAGCTCGTTGTGGTCGACCCGGATCGCCGCGCGCTTGTCCTTGGCGAGGAGGCCGGACCGCACGAGGGACTTCACCATGCGCGGGTCGGTGCGGCCCATCAGGGCCCGGCGCAGCCTGCCCATGACGGCGTCGCTGCCGAACGCGGAGGCGATGCCCTTGCTGGTGACGTAGAACGGCACGGCCGGCTTGATCGGCTGCACCTCGCCTTCCGTCGCCGGCTCGGCCTCGCGCCTCTCTGCCGCTACTCGCTGGACCCTGGCGGCGGGAGCCTCGGTCGGCCCGCCCTCGAGGGCGAGGACCCCGTCCTTGGCGAGCTGCCGGGCGATGAAGACGACGTCCTGCCACGCGGACTTCTTCTCCAGCTTGAGCGACTTGAAGAGGTCGTAAAGGGCAACACGCTTGCGGGCCCGCTTGGCCGCGTCGACGACGCGCTGGAAGCGCGGGCTGAGATCGCCCTCGGGTGAGTGGCGAAACGTGACCAGGGTGTCGGCGTTGACGGCGGGCGGCAGATCGACGATTGTCTTCTTTGGCATGGTCAGCATCTCCTTGGCCGGGCAGTGATTGCCGGCACGAGGCATTAGGCAATGCGAAAGGCGCGCCGCGCGACACGGGGCGACACGGGGCGACGAACCGCGACGATCGGCAGGAAAACTAGTATGCTTTCGATACGCCGGCCGTTTTTCGTTGAAACACAAAGGGAAAGGGCCCCAACCTCTGCCAATGAGGAGGGGGCCCTTCTTGCCCTTGCCGGTCGCCGGGGGAGCGACTCCTAGTCCATCCAGTAATTGTCTCGCCGATGGTCCATCATCATCCAGCGGCGCTCGCTCGTCAATTCGAGGCGGTCGCGCCGGTCCAGGCCGAGGGCGCGCGCGATGCGGGCGAGGACGCGGCCTACCATCGCGGTTCCACCCGCTGGCCCACGCCCTCTGGCACGATGATCCCGTCCAGGATCTCGCCGACGAAGTAGGCCTCGTCTCGCCTAGCCTCCTCGCGCTCGAGGATCTCCCGCTCCGAGCGAACCTCCCCGCCGACGACCTCGCCGTCCAGCACGTCGACCGTCCACACGAACTTCATGGCCCTTCTCCTTTTTTGAAAGTCCGAGCACCCGCTCGAGCCCTCGCGCCGCGCGCTAGCTGACCGGTCCGCTTAACCGGCTTACGTATACCCCTCGTTGCTCGCTTTGGGATACGCCGCGCCATCGCCCGAAGGGCTCGAGCGGAGGCTCAGACCTCCACCACCTTCATGGGGCAGAACACCATCTTCGCCCCCGCCCACTTCATCGCCGCCTCGGCCTCCTCCCTCGTTCCGACGAACCGGTCCGCGGCGCTCGCGGTCCAGCCCTGCTTGTCCAAGGTCAGGTAGACGTCGGCGAGCGTCGTGATCTTCTTGACCGCGAAGCCGCCGCGCCCCTCGCACCCGCCCCACACGATCGGAGTCATCGCTGCACGTCCTCCTGCTTGAACGACCAAATCCTGGTCTTGCGGTCCGCCGCCACGAGGATCCCGCCGGTCGGCACCGGCTCCGCGATGAACTCGCAGGCCGCGCACTCCGCGACGTCGCGGTCCTTCTTGACGAGCGGCCCGCCGCCGATCATCTTGTTCGGTAGCACCACGTCCGCGACGCTCGCGAACAACTCTCCCCCGCACCACGGGCAGCCTACGGTTCTCACGTCCATCTTAGTTCTCCCAGCCGCGCGCGGCGGCAGCCAAAAGTATGATCGCGCCCAACACGAAGATGGCCAGCATAATCAGTTCTCAAATTCCTTGATGATCTCGCGGAGGATCAACTTGCGAGCCTGCTTGGATTCCTGCTCGTTCTCGTTGCCCATCGCGTGCGCCTTGAGGGCGCAGTAGCGGTTCCACTGCGCCTCGACGTCGGCCTTCCCGACTGCCGCGACCTTCGCGGCGACGAACTTCTCGAACTGCACCATCAGTTCCGCTCGCTCGTCCTCCATCTTGACGACGGGGGTCTTGCGGGGCGGGGGCGGCGGAGGAGCGGGCCGTCCCGGAGGCGGAGGCGGAGGCGGAGGCGCGCCCGCGTTGTTCGGCGGAGGCGCGTATGTCCTGTTCCTGCGCCCGCCGAACGGCCGGGTCCGCGTCCGCGCCGGCTTCGGCGCCTTGACGATGTGGCCGCTCTTCTTCAAGTCCGTGCAGGCCGACTGCACGCAGGTCGTCTGGATGCCCGTGGCCTGCGCGATGGTGAGCGACGACGCGCCGAATGGGCCGACGATGGCCTGCGACGCGAGGTAGTCCCAAATCTTTTCCTTGTGGCCGCCCGGCTTGAAGTTGGTCGGCCGCGGCCCGTTGATGGTCCAGCGAGTCATCGCTGCCTCCTGCCCGCATACTTCTTGATGTCTTCGTCCGTGAGCGGCTTGACGCCGTCCATCGGCAAGTCCGCGATCATTTTGTTGAGCCGCTGGTAGCCCTCGATGTCGCCGGCGGCGAGCATCTTGCTCCTGACCACCATCAACTCCCTTCGCTCCAGCCTCGCGTCCCGCGTGTTGCTCATGACCTTTACATATGCGAGAAGCGCGCCGAGTCCAAGGAGAGGAAAAGCCTAGCGTTTTCGACGGCCCCGCGGCCGCGGCTGACAGATTCTGGCGCATCGCCGCGATGCGGCCCACGGAGCCAGGGCCACAAGTCCTTTGTTTTCTAGCAATAAGGCTGCTAGACAAAAAACGGCAGCTCCCGCGGGTCGGTGACGAAAAATGGCCAGGCCTTAAACCCTTGCAAACGAGCAGCTTGCGGGACCGGCCCCGAAATCGCATCGGGACGATGCGCCAGAATTTGTCGCTCGGCCGCGTGGCAGGCCCAAAAACCCTAACCTTTTATATGGGGCGCCCACTTGGAAAGCCGGCATGGTTCTCGCATATGTAAAGGTCATGAGCAACGTGATTATAAAGGTCAAGCGGGACGGCAAGGTTCACGAGTTCCGGCGCGTCGCCTCGGCGGTCATGTGGTCGCTGAAGGAACTGCACAAGGCCGGCTACCAGATCGTCTCGTGGGACTTTGAATAAGGGCTCAACGGCATTTCAATTCTTTTGAAGGAGACGGCAATGGACGCACTCGCCAAGTTGGAAAAGAGCATGGAAGCCCGGTCGCTGGACGCGCTCGTCGCGGCCTCGCAGGACGACGCCTTCCTCGTGATGGACTGCAGCGGCTCGATGGCCGGCAAGCCACTCGCGCAGTTGAAGAAGGTGGTCGACGACATCCGCACGCAGGCCGAGCCGCAGATGGTGGCGTTCGCCGGCAACTTCTGGGACGGCGGCAACTGCTTCATGGTCGCGGACGTTCCGGCCGAAGCAGGCGGTAGCACTCCGCTCGCGGACGCCATCAACTTCTCCAAGGCCAACAGCGCGACGCGCCTCGTGGTCATCAGCGACGGAGAGCCGGACGACAAGGACGCCGCGATGAACGCAGCCATGCTGTTCCTCGGTCGGATCGACGTGGTCTTCGTCGGGCGCCCCGGGTGCGGGGGCTCGGCCTTCCTCGACCGCCTCGCCCGCGCGACCGGCGGGCAGCGGTTCAACGGCGACCTCGACGACGTCAAGGCGCTGAGCGCCAAGGTCGCGGGCCTGCTCTCCGCGTAAACCAAAAAAGGAATTGTTGAGGAGAACGAACATGATGACCCAACGCGAGCACGTCTACGGCCTCGGGGTCGCCTTCGACGTCAAGGTGGTGGAGCGGCCGGAGTTCACCTACAAGGATTCGTTCGCCAACGTCCGCGGCCGCGAGATCCACGTCGCGCGGTTGGACGACGACGAGTCCTACGCCGCGGCCCTCCACGAGATGGGCCACGTCCTCGCGCCGGGCGGGAACCTCCGCAACGGCGAGGTCCGCCCGGCGAGCCGGTCGCAGGCCGCCAACTACACGCTGTTCGAGGAGGCGGCCGCTTGGACGTGGGCGAGGCATGCCGCCCTCGGGTGGAACGACGCCATGCAACGGGCGATGAAGACCGCCTTCGCCACCTACGAGAAGGACGCCCGCAAGGAGGCGGTCGACGAGGTTGACGCCGTCGTGGCGAAGGCCATCCTGCCGACGCGGACCTTCGTCGGAGGCGACGCGGCGGCCTTCTTCAAGGCCGGATCGTTCGGGAAGCGGCCGTCGTCCAAGCCGCGCCGGCCGGTCACGGACATGTCCAAGGTGGAATTGAGCAAGGAATACAAGGAGTTCCTGGAGGCGAAGAAGATGCTCGAGGCCCTCTTCGCGGGCGCCCTGCAGAAATAGGGGGCTCCCGAGCGGTGCCCCTTCGTGTTAGACTAGATTCCATTGAAGGCGCCCCGAGACGCGGGGCGCGAAGGAGACGACGATGCGATACAAGGCTCAGGACACGCGGGACTTCATCTGGACGCCGGCCCTCATTCGCCGCAAGCTCGAGGAGGCCGGCCTGCGTCGGCACGGGGAGTGCCTCGTGTTCGTCGGCAGCACGACCATCGCGCTGCGGACCAGCGAGGCGGCGTGGTCGCGGACCGGCCGGCACACCGGCGCGATCCAGCCGGCCCGGGCCGCGTGGCTCGAGGCGAACGGCGACTTCCTCTCAACGGAGAACGAGGCCGGCCACCTCGGGCCGGACGACGTCGTGGTCCACCGCTCCTCGTGCAATTTCGCCTCCGGCGGCAGCCACGGGACCAACACGTGCTGCGCCCACGACCACATCTACAAGGGCACCAAGGAGGACTGGAAGCGCGAGCAGGCCGAGCGGGCCGCCCGCTGGAAGCGCGAGGCGCTGAAGGAGACGGCGTGATGATGGTCGAGGCCGAGACGTTCACCGGGGCGGTGCTCATCCTCCGCTCCTTCCGCAACCGGCTCGCCCGGATATACAAGGGAGAACTGGCATGGTATGCGATGGGCGACAACGGGGTCGTCGTGGCGGTGCGGCAGTGAGGGGCTACAAGCCGACGCCCATCATCCTCGAGGTGCAGGAGCTGGCGACGCGGGCGGAGGGCCTCTTGGCCCTCGCCCTCCTCCTCATCCTCCGCGGCGACCGCCTCGCGTTCCCGATCAAGCGGGCCCTGCTGAACGCCGCGGCCTGCATGCTGGACGCCCACGACGCGGTGTCCGACGAGAGGAAGGGGCTGACATGGTGAAGAGCGTCAAGCCGCGGTGGCTGCCGCGGTCCCCGGTCCCAAAGCCGGGCTTCGCCCACGGCGACAAGCGGACGGACGACGACGCCAAGCCGTTCGACGAGTGGACTCCATGCGAGGTCCACGGCCACGTCTTCGTCGGCCGCGTCGGCGAACCGATTACGAGCTGCCGCGACTGCGGCGAGAAGAAGGAGGAGTGATGGAGGCGCTCACGCTGTTGGTGACGGGGTTCTGGCTCGGCTACGCGCTCGCGAAGAAGGAGCAGGACTACCCGCAATCGGACGCCAAGGCGACCTTCGTGATCGTGGCCGGCAGCCTCGCGATGGTCCTGTCAGCCGGCCTGACGTTCTACTGGATCGGCGTGCTGCTCGAGGAGCTGTTCCGATGACCTGGAGGGACAGGCTGGACTTCGCCGCAGCGGCCTTGATAATCGTCGCCGTGTGGTGGTTCGTCGTCGTCTCTCGTTGAAACAAGATAGCCGGTTCCGTTGAACCTAGGATAGGATAGGAGAACACTTGCCCAAGATACCTGTCAGCGCCGACGTCGAGGAGGGCCTGTCCCACGCCGAGGCCTCCATCGACTGCCTCAAGGCCGAGGTCCTGGCCTGCGGCCTGCTCACGAAGGTCCCGGCCGACTTCTCGGACCGCGTCCGCCACATGATCCGCCAGCTGGTCGACGTGCTGGAGGCCGGCGAGTGAGCTGGCGAGCGGCGGATCCCGAGGTCCTGCAGGCCGGCTGGATCGTGGAGCTGGACGGCAGGCCCTACCGCGTTGAATACGTCAACTTCTCCCGTGCCTACTGCCTTCCCCTCGGGAAGGACGACGGCGACGAGGGCGGCAGCAAGAACGAGCGGGGCAGGAACATCTCCCCAACGGCAATGGTCAAGATACTGAGCAAAGAGGTGGACATGGCGAAGCGAGTCTGCGAGATCTGCAAGGACGAGAAGAACCCGCTCCACTCCGACAACAAGGGCACCACCCACCGGGCCTGCCGCAAGCTGAAGACCGCGGCGCCGGCCGCAGAGCCCCACGCCGACGTGGTCGAGGCACCAGAGGCCACGGTCGTGTTCGAGGAGACGACCATCACCGAGCCGGTCCCCACGACCGAGCCCATCACCAAGGAGAAGAAGGTGGCGAAGAAGCAGGCAAAGAAGAGCGAGCCCGGCGAGGGCCGCAAGGTGCAGTCATACCAGGCCGCGGCGAAGGCCCCGAAGGACGATCAGTTCCGCGAGGGCTCGCAGATCGCGCTGGTCTACCAGGCCGTCGAGAAGATCGGCACGGCGACGGCGGCCGAGGTCACGGCCTTCGTGGCGAAGAAGGCCCAGACCAAGGGCAACCTCGCGGCGAACGTCGCCTTCTACCTCAGCAAGCTCAAGGGCGCGGGCTTCATCAAGGTCGCGCGCTAGCTCCATTCCTTGGGGGCCGCCGAGCGAGGACGGGCTCGTCGGCGGCCGCATTCAGCCCGTGCAAGGCCAACCGACAAACCTCCTCAAGGAGACAAACGTTGAAAACACTCATCAACCGTTGGCGCTCGTGTCTCGCAGCCATCGTCCTCGCCGCGGCGGTCGCCGCGCCGGTGGCGGCCTACGTCTTCAGCACCAGCTTTTACATGTATAGCTCCGGCGATCGGATCAACGCCTATAGCTGGATTCGATCCGGACAATACCCGACCGGCCCGACGTGGGTTCAGGTGCGGTTCCCTGCCTACGGGATCGGCAGTTGTGCGAAGGGCTTTCCCTACGCCGGCAATTGGTGCGCGGACGATGCGCACTCCGAAGGCGCTGGGATCTGGCACTCTGAGGCAGAGATCCGCGGGCCTTACTACCCTTACGGTTGTTGGTATGCCGAGACCCAGCAATACATCGAAGGGTTCATTCAGCGCAACTCCGGAATCCAGCAGTGCTACGGCGAGCCGCCGCCCGCGTGCGACCCAGGCCTAGACGGCTCCTACCAGCCCGGCGCCTGCGTGTCGCCGATCGCAATCGACACCCGCAAGAAGCCGTCATACAAGTTCGACCCGAAGGTGCGGGTGCAGTTCGACCTGGACGCGGACGGCGTCGCGGACACGGTCGGCTGGACGAAGCACGGCTCCAAGGTGGCGCTCCTCGCCTACGACCGCAACGGCAACGGCGTGATCGACTCGGGCAAGGAGCTCTTCGGGAACTTCACCAACGGCTCGTCCGACGGCTTCGCCGCGCTGGCGAAGGAGGCGGGCCTGGTCGGGCAGAGCGAGGTCAACTCCTCGAGCCCGCTGTTCGCCCGGCTGCTCCTGTGGCGCGACGCCAACCAGGACGGCCATTCGCAGCCCGAGGAGCTGACGCCGGCGAGCGACGAGCTCTCGGCCATCGGCCTCGGCTACTTCCTGACCTCGGCCGAGCCCGACAAGGTCGGCAACGAGCTCCGGCTCGGCGGCTGGGCCCGGCTGACGGACGGGACGCAGATCGCGATCTACGACGTCTACTTCCAGAAGGCGCAGCAGTAAGCGGCTAGACGCGAAGGGGGCGCCGCGTCAGTGCGCCCCGCCTTTACCCAAAGACCCAAAGGACGGGAGGTCCCCATCAAGCGCTTCGTCGTGCAAGGTGTCCCATCGTTGATGGACGACAGGGAAACGACGGGCATCCGCGTCGTCGGCAAGGTCCACCGGCTCACGGGAATCGGGTTCCAGGTCTGGCTCGCGCTCGCCCGCTTGAACTGCTCCGGCCCCCATGGTTCCAAGTCCATGAGGCCCGCGTCGCTCCAGCAGCTCGTGAACGTCCTGGAGCAGAACGACCGCATCGTGTCCTGGCAGACCCGCTACGACACGGCCCGGTTCTACGTCTGGCAGCTGAAGAAGAAAGGCCTAGTCAAGGAGGCAGACTCTGATGCGACAACACGCGGTTGACATCTCGCGAATCCTCGGGCCCGAGCGGCCGCTCCAGGCTGACCGGCTGCTGGGCTCCTCCCCTATCGACGATCACAAAGCGCCGGACGGCTCGATAGTCCAGAGCACGGTCAACCGCGTGCTCCGGCACTCGGAGAAGGGCTGCTGCGACGCCCACGACCGGCTCCGCAAGGCGAAGGCGGTGCGGCTTGACGGTTGAGCACCCGACGATCGAGGGCTTCTGGAGGTTCTGCTCGCTGCGGCAGGAGGCCTACTGGCTGCGCCAACGCGGCCAAAGGCACCCTGACCCGGCCTTCCGCTACCACTTCTGCAACGTCTACCGCGAGGCGGACAAGGGGACGGTGTGGTTCCGCAGGGAGTCCGAGCCGCGGCTGCACGGCGATCGCCTCGAGAAGCTGGTCGACCTGATCTGGTTCTCCGTGGCCTACCGGCTCGTCAACCGGCTCGACACGTTCGAGGAGTTCGGCGGGCTGCCGCCGCGCGAGGACAAGCTCCATTGGCTCAGGTTCCTCGAGGAGCGGATGCGGGGCGGCCACAAGGTGTTCACAGGCCGGCACCTGAACGTCGGCTTCAGCAAGTATCGCGGCGCCCTGGACCACTTGGACGAGAACATGCTGGGCAACGGTGTCACCCTCGGGATCGCGGACTCGGTCCGCAACGCGCTCTACCTCAAGCAGGTGGTGCAGGCGGTCGAGCGAATCCCCGGCGTCGGGACCTTCTTCGGCTGGCAGGTGACGTGCGACCTGACAGAGGCCGGCCGCCTGGACGTCTGCGACTCCGACAAGTGGGTGCACCTCGGGCCCGGGGCCTGGAACGCGCTCAAGCTGATCTACCCCGGCGCGCGGCGCGCAGACTCGGTCCGCCAGGCGGTCGAGTTGTGGCAGACCCAGCGCTACCACGTCGTGGGATCGATGGAGAAGTGCGAAGAGTGCGGCGGCACCGGCAAGATCCACTCGCACAATGACATCTGCGACAGCTGCGACCGGCGCGGCCGCTGGATCCTGGACCCGCCGCCCCAGGCGCCAGGGCCGATGTCGCTGAAGAACGTGGAGCACGCGCTCTGCGAATACGCCCGCTACGTGCGGGTCATCTCGACTCCCGAGGGCAAGGGCGTCGGCCTGGAGGTGAAGAAATGGTAGACTTCTCGTTCGACGCCGTGATCAACATCGCGGCCGGCGTGTTCCTCGGCCGATTCGCCTACGAGGTGGCCGCGAGCGCCGTCGTGGCGTTCCTGGGGAAAGACTGAATGGTGGCCCTCGCCATCGCCCTGCCGGAGCCGACGAGCGCCTTCGCGATGGCCAGCCACCGGAAGCACAAGGGCATGCCGCCGATCGACGTGCTCCCGACGCCGGAGCGGTCGGCCCACATGCGCAGGATCAAGGGCAAGAACACCAAGCCCGAGGTCCTGCTGGCGAGGGCGCTGCGGCGCGCGGGGCTGAACCCCAAGCGCCACGACAAGCTGAGGCCGGGCAAGCCCGACTTCGCGTTCTGCCGGAGGCGCCTGGCGGTGTTCGTCGACGGCGACTTCTGGCACGGGCTGTGCGGGCTGCCCAAGACCAACACCGCGTGGTGGGCGGAGAAGTTCCGCCGCAACGTGGAGCGGGACCGCCGCCAGACCCTCGAGCTCGAGGCCATGGGCTGGACGGTGCTGCGCTACCGCGAGAAGGACGTGTGCAAGAAGGGCCGGGCCGCGGAGATCGCGGCCCAAATCAAGGAGATGCTGGCATGAAGTGGCTCCTGCTGGCCATGCTCTCGACCCAGGCCTCCGACGCGATCACGACCTGCAAGGCGCTGAGGTCGGGCCGCTTCGTCGAGGCTAATCCGCTCATGCCGGGCGCGACCTGCGGGCGCGTCGTGGCATTGAAGGCGGCCACCGTCGGGCCGCTCGCGATCGTCCTCCCCAGGCTGAAGAGCAAGAGGTGGGCGTTCGCCATCGCCGTGGTGCCGACCGGCACGGCCGGCGTCGCCATGATCGTCAACGCAAGCAAAACGCGAAAGGAGAAGGGATCATGATCGTCGTCAAGACAATCGAGGGGACGTTCAAGTTCGTGCAGGGCTTGTTCCGGTTCCAGACCCACGGCCGCGACTTCGTGGCCATCATCCGCGAGGCGGACGGGGAGACCGTCGCGATGTTCAGCGCCCACACGCTGGTCGCGATCACGGTCGAGCCGTTGTGACGAAGGCGGAGGTGCGGGTGGCGATGGGCCGCTTCTTCCTGAGAGTGAGCGGCGTCATCGTGGCGGTTGAGGGAGACCCCTGCCGGGATCCTCGTTTCCCGGACGTCGTGTGGACCAGGGCCGCGCTCAACGAGGCGGCACGGATCATCAACGGGCCCGGTTCGAACGGGCAGGATCCGATCATAGACCCGAGGGACTGAGCAATGTGCGACTGCAAGTGCGGGGCGTGGCTGCCCTGCCCTAACGAGGGGTGCACCGAGGGCGAGTGCCCCGAATGCCAGCGAGCACGGGAGGAGCAGGAGTGAGCTACACCCCAAGGGGCGCGACGTTCTCCCTGGACTTCGACAACGGGGACGGGGAGTTCGTCGTGCCCGTAATCACCGGAACCATCAAGCCCGCGCAGAGGAAAGAGGCACGCGTGGGACCGCGCAAGGCCGCCAAGGCCGACAGGCTGCTCGCGCTCCGCCCGACCAAGGCAGACGACGGCGACGTCCTGATCGTCAACTCCTACGCCGGCTCGCTGGTGCTCGCCGCCCGGAGCCTGGGCCGGCGCATCCTGGCCAGCTGCGAGGACGCGGCCTACGGGCTCGAGGTCCAGCAGGAGAACTTCCCGGAGCTGGAGGGCAGGCTCGCCGGCCGCTTCGACGCGTGGCCGGACCGCTCCCTCGAGCGGACCGTGGTGTTCTCCCACCCGCCCTGCGCGGCGTTCTCCAGCCAGCAGAAGAAGAAGCGGTCGATCGACAACGCGAAGTTCGCGCAGTCGATGGCGGTGATGCGCTACGCCCTGGCCCGGCGGACGCCGGCCCTGCTCGTCGAGTCGGTCGTCGCCACGATGGAGGGAGCCCGGGCGTTCCACGACCAGATCGCCGAGGAGCACGGCTACTGGGTCTACCGCGTCCTGCAGAACGCGGCGACGTTCGGGATCCCGCAGTGGCGCCCCAGGTTCTGGTGCGTGTTCCTGCGGAAGGACGTGCGGCCGAGCGGGGTCGTCCGCTACCGGTTCAAGCCTGACATGCGGCCCATCGGCGAGCTGGTCCACGGCCCGGCGACTGGGCCCGGCGTGCCGGACGTCGAGCGCCGGCTCGAGCGGAACCGCCGCAAGACCATCGAGAAGGCGGGACTCACCCTCGATCAGACCCTCGCCTGCGAGCGCGGCGAGCTCGGATACGGCCGCTGGTGGAAGCTCGTGGCGAAGGCCAAGGGCATGAAGCCTGACAACGCCGCGCGGCTGGCCCTGGCCCCGATCTTCAGCAGGTTCGAGGCGGTCCAGTTCCACGTCTGCGACCCCGCGCGGTTCTCGCCGACGCTGATGAAGGACTCGCTCTGGCTCGTGAACGGCAGGCCGCCGACGGCCGACGAATACAAGCGCGCGATGGGCTACCCCTCGGAATACCGGCTCCCCGCCGATCCGCGGGCCTACCTCTCCCGGGGCGTGTGCCCGCCCGTGGCGGAGTGGGTGCTGAGGACGGCGACGTCGTGGGTGGAGAACGACGATTCGGAGGCGCCGCTCGAGCTGCGCGCCGGCGGGGTCGCCGACTTGCGGCCGCCCAACGACCTGCGGTAAGATTGATACTCGCAACCGGCGAGGAAAGGGGGTGATTCCAGAATGGACAACCTCGTGTGGGGGACGTTCGCCGTCCTCAACGCCGCTGCCGCCCGGGTCTACGAACTCGGCGCCGCGGCCTTCGCCATCGTCTGGGGCAACTAGGCCCCAGGGGCTCCGACAAGATAGGAGCCGGGCCCGGCGGGCAACCGCCGGGCTTTTTTCTTTCCGCTGAACCAACGGGCCACCGGCCAGAAGCCGGCGCACAATCGTTGAGTGCGTTCCACACGCGGCATAAAGCTGGAGGCTGGCCATGCGTATCGACTGAGCGTCGGCGGTGCCCTAGTCTGGATCGAGGAGGTCCGGCCGCACCCGATCGGCCCGATCGGGGTCATCCTCCCGGTGCAGGACGAAGAGGCCTACGTGCCCGGCATCGCCGGCGCGACCAAGGCGAAGGGGCTCGGCTGCTTCTCCGACGGGGAGCGGATCGAGCTCGAGGGCTTCAACGAGAAGTTCGTGCAGGACCTGCCGGCGCTGCGCCGGGCGGGGACCGACTACGTGCACGCCCCCAGGGCGGGC
>Ga0307408_100001396_pt1 | contig 17961 bp, 19 predicted proteins | sample 322Cmetagenome_FD_202116 | JGI IMG/M metagenome (GOLD analysis project Ga0307408, IMG submission 202116) | Maize rhizosphere microbial communities from greenhouse at UC Davis, California, United States - 322HYB-C-3 | ecosystem: Host-associated > Plants > Roots > Rhizosphere > Soil | place... | reverse complement strand
CGGGCTTCGTCGCGGGTAATATCCATTGGGCGCATTCTTTTAAATCAGCGGTTCAAAAACAGCAACATGCAATATTATCCGCCTTCCACGTTTTCGTGTTTGTGAAAATCCTAACTTAGTGCAACTAGAAGTTAGACGGACAACATTAACTAATTAATAATAATCTATTCCGACGCCCGTTGGCCATGCGGGCGTTGTATGATTTCGGCCTTCTACGTTTGGAACACCGCAATGCTGCCTTCTATCGAACAACGCCTCGCCCTCGAACTGGCCGCCAAACCGGCCCAGGTCGCCGCCGCCATCGCCCTGCTGGACGAAGGTGCCACCGTCCCGTTTATCGCCCGTTACCGTAAAGAAGCAACCGGCGGGCTGGACGACACCCAGCTGCGCAACCTGGAAGAGCGCCTGCGCTACCTGCGCGAGCTGGAAGACCGCCGCGAAGCCATCGTCAACTCGATTACCGAGCAAGGCAAGATGACGCCGGAGCTGCTAGATGCGGTCATGCACGCAGAGGACAAGACCCGGCTGGAAGACCTTTACCTGCCTTACAAGCAAAAACGCCGCACCAAGGCCCAGATCGCGATCGAAGCCGGGCTGGCCCCGCTGGCCGACGCCCTGCTGGCCGACCCGACCCTGAATCCTGACGAACAGGCCGCCGGCTACCTGCGCGAAGCCTTCGAGACCGCCGACGGCAAGAATCCTGGCGTGGCCGACGCCAAGGCCGCCCTGGACGGCGCCCGCCAGATCCTGATGGAACGCTTCGCCGAAGACGCCACCCTGCTGCAATCGCTGCGCGAATATGTGCAAGAGCATGGCGTAGTTGAATCCAAAGTTGTTGAGGGAAAGCAAGAAGAGGGCGAAAAATTCGCCGATTACTTCGATTATTCCGAGCCGCTGGCTGCCGTGCCATCGCACCGTGCCCTGGCACTGTTGCGCGGACGCCGCGAAGGCATGCTGGACGTCACCCTGCGCCTCGATTCGGAAGAGGAAAAACCGAAGTGGGACGCCCCGCATAACCCCTGCGAAAGCCGCATTTCGGCCCGTTTCGGCATCAGGCAAGCTGGCCGCCCGGCCGACAAATGGCTGGCCGACACGGTGCGCTGGACCTGGCGCGTGAAATCCTTCATGCACCTGGAAACCGAACTGATGGGCGCGCTGCGCGAAAAAGCCGAGCTGGACGCGATCAACGTCTTCGCTACTAACCTGAAGGCCCTGCTGCTGGCGGCGCCGGCCGGCCCGCGCGCCACCATGGGCCTGGACCCGGGCTTGCGCACCGGCGTGAAGGTCGCCGTGGTCGACGCCACCGGCAAGGTTGTGGATACCGCCACCATTTATCCACACCAGCCGCGCAACGACTGGCACGGCTCGCTGCACACCCTGTCGCAACTGGCCGCCAAGCACGGCGTGCAGCTGGTTTCGATCGGCAACGGCACCGCCTCGCGCGAAACCGACAAGCTGGCGCAGGACCTGATCAAGCAATGCCCCGAGCTGAAGCTGACCAAGATCGTGGTATCGGAAGCCGGGGCATCGGTATATTCCGCCTCCGAATACGCATCGCGCGAACTGCCGGAGCTGGACGTGTCGCTGCGCGGCGCCGTATCGATTGCGCGCCGCCTGCAAGACCCGCTGGCCGAACTGGTGAAGATCGACCCGAAATCGATCGGTGTGGGCCAGTACCAGCACGACGTCTCGCAAACGCAGTTGGCGCGTTCGCTGGACGCCGTTGTTGAGGATTGCGTGAACGCCGTTGGCGTGGACGTGAATACCGCCTCCGCGCCGCTGCTGGCGCGCGTATCCGGCCTGTCGAGCAGCGTGGCGCAAAGCATCGTCACTTACCGCGACATGAAGGGCGCCTTCGCCTCCCGTGCCGCGTTGAAGAACGTACCGCGCCTCGGCGACAAGACCTTCGAGCAAGCGGCTGGCTTCCTGCGCGTGATGGGCGGCGAAAACCCGCTGGATGCCTCCGCAGTGCACCCTGAGTCCTACCCGGTGGTCGAGAAGATCCTGGCCGACATCCAGAAAGACGTACGCGGCGTGATCGGCGAAAGCAAGCTGCTGAAGGCACTGTCGCCGGCCAAGTACGCCGACGACAAGTTCGGCGTGCCGACCGTGACCGACATCATCAAGGAACTGGAAAAGCCGGGCCGCGACCCGCGGCCTGAATTCACCACCGCCACCTTCAAGGAAGGCGTGGAAGAAATCAGCGACCTGCGTGCCGATATGATCCTGGAAGGCGTAGTGACCAACGTCGCCGCCTTCGGCGCCTTCGTCGACATCGGCGTGCACCAGGACGGCCTGGTCCACATTTCCGCCCTGTCGAACACCTTCGTCAAAGACCCGCACACGGTGGTGAAAGCCGGCCAGGTCGTGAAGGTCAAAGTGCTGGAAGTGGACGTCAAGCGCAAGCGTATTGCCCTGACCATGCGCCTGTCCGACAGCGCGCCTGTCGCCGGCTCGCGCCCGGAACAGCGCGGCGACCGCAACGACCGCCGCGCCATGGGCCAGCAGCAAAAGCAGCAATCGCGCGAGCCAGCCCAGCAAAGTTCGATGGCCGCCGCCTTCGCCAAGCTGCGCGGCTAAGGCCTGGCATGCGGCGGGTTAAACCTGCCGCATGCGGCGCCAGATGTTCAGGGACGCGAACGATGTCAATGCCAGGCTGAGCACGCATAAGCCAAAGACGCCGATGGCGGACTGGCTACCTGCCTGCATATCGTTCCAAAGACCGCGATCCAGGGCGACGATCGGCAATAGCAACAGCCCTGGAACGACGGTCAGCAGCAGGTTGCGGTACTTGGCCAGTTGCGACGGGCGGTCGGTGAAGATTTCAGGCTCAATGCCATTCCCAGCCTGCTTGCGCCAGCATAACCAGCTGCCTGCCGCTTCGCCAACCAGCTCCCAACCCGCATCCTGGAATAGCTGCCGGTAATCGGCCTGGCCGCCGCCGAGCTTGAAATCCCAGCGGTAGACGTTTTCAGCCGCAGCCCCCTCTTCGAACCGGTGCAGCAATCCAAGTGCCCCCACGCTGCGCAGGTGCAGGCCCTGGCGCGATTGCGCGGCCAGCCATTCTTCATGTTCGCGGTCTTGCCAGGCCCACCACCATTTCCACACATTTTTCATCGACGACTCCCTGTCTTGAGCGCCGCATGGGCGCTTTGCACCATGGTTTCAAGCCGGCGCACCTGCTCTGCCAGGACCTGCCTGCCCAAATCGGTCAGCGCATAAATCTTGCGCCGCTCTTCTTCTGCCACCTTGGTGATCAGCTTCTGCTTTTCGAGCGTATTGAACGCTCCGTACATCGTGCCGGGACCGATCGTGACCGAGCCGCTGCTCATGGCTTCCACCTTTTGCATGATGGCGTAGCCGTGCGAGGGCTCGGTCAAGGCGGCCAGCATGTAAAAGCTGGCCTCCGACAGGGGCAGGTATTTTGAGTATTCCATGTATCGAATCTCGCTATATCGAGTAACGATATAGTGGCATTGCGGCATGACCTGTGTCAACAGGCAAAACGCCGTTTCGCGGTAAAATGGCGGGATTCCAATCCTTAGCAGTGAGAATGCAATGAGCGACGTACAAACCTGGATCAAAGAAACCGTGACCAACACCCCTGTCGTGCTGTTCATGAAGGGCACCGCCCAGTTCCCACAGTGCGGCTTCTCCGGCCGTGCCATCCAGATCCTGAAAGCCTGCGGCGTTGAGAACATCGCTACCGTCAACGTGCTGGACGATCCCGAAGTGCGTCAGGGCATCAAGGAATACTCGAACTGGCCAACCATTCCGCAGCTGTATGTGCGCGGCGAGTTCATCGGCGGCTCCGACATCATGTCCGAGATGTATGAATCCGGCGAACTGAAGGCCCTGCTGGACAACAATGGCTGATCGCCCGCAGCGGCTGGTCATCGCCATCACCGGCGCTACCGGCGCCGTGTATGGCGTGCGGCTGCTGCAACACCTCCGCAACATGCAAGGTGTCGAGACGCATTTGGTCGTCTCCGACGCCGCAGTCCTTACCCTTCATCAGGAAACCGGCCTGCAGCGCAAGGAAGTCGAAGCGCTGGCCCATGTCGTCCACAAGCAGAACAACATCGGCGCTTCCATCGCCAGCGGCTCGTTCCAGGCCGACGGGATGGTAATTGCCCCCTGCTCGATGAAAACCCTGGCTTCCGTCGCGCACGGCCTGTCGGACAACCTGATTGCCCGCGCTGCCGACGTCATGCTGAAGGAGCGCCGCCGCCTGATACTGATGGTGCGCGAGACGCCTTTCAACCTGGCTCACTTGCGCAATATGACAGCCGTGACCGAGATGGGGGGGATTATCTTCCCGCCATTGCCAAGTTTTTACCACCTGCCGAAAACCATCGATGAAATGGTGGACCACACCGTGGCTCGCGTCATCGACTTATTCGGCATATGTCACAATCTGGCCCCTCGCTGGAATGGCATGAACCCTTGAAAATATGCGCCTTCGCGGGCCAATGTATCAGTCTTGTTACAAAGTGGTATGGTTGTTTGTGACATGGCAGGACACCATGCCGGCAGTATCAAAAAGCTCATTTTGACACTTGGCGGAGGCGCGCCGGGAGCCGGCGCGCTAAGTGAAACACGGAGGTAACTTTGAAGCCGATTTGGCCTGTTTTGCGCAGGACAAATAGTGTCGTTCTGTTACTTTTGGTAGTTGACCCTCACCAGCATGCGAATAAATTCGCGCGCAATTTGCTTGTGATGATCGTCAAGCCGTTGCAAATCGGCGATCAATTTGACGTCAGCCGACTCGAAACGGGCCAGGTTGCTACCGTTCGTGTCCCCATTGTGCTGCTCGATTTCGGCACCGCCAAAGCGCAGCCATTCAGCAGGAACGCCAAGCCACTGCGCAATCATGCGCAGCTTTTCCTGGGTCGGGATTGCCTCTCCAACCAGCCATTTTCGGGCTGCGTGGACCGTAATCGGCCTGCCCTCAAACCTGATGTTGAACTCTCTCGCCAGCCTGGTTGGGCTGTCCGGAGAGTAGTGGGCATTTTTCAAAGCCTGCTGGAGTCGCTGGCTAAAACTTTCACGTTCGTTTGAAGAATTCATAGTTGCACTATTTCATGTCACAACATGAATGTCAGTCTCTAGAATTATCAGACCAATTGTGACAATTGTAGATAACAACAATTAACAATTAGCACTACAGACTGTCCGATTTCCCGCTCTGCTAGCCCGAATTTCTTTTGGTGGAAACGGCAAAAATTAGCAGAATCTACTTGTCAGGACGACAAGCAATCGGTTACAACTTTAGAAATAAAGTTGATTGGCGACTACAAACCTAGAGGCTGTCTTGGTTGTCGACCGGTCGGCTGGTATTAAAGACCGTCGGTAACTTTATGCGCCTTTATGAATTTCATGATGCCGCCATTCCCGGTATCACGGCGCACGATACCATCACGCCACAGCTTGTGGAGATGGGCCAGCGCCTCGCCCAGCGCGAAGCTGAGCTGGTGGGCATCCAGCGGGCGGCGGAACATGATTGGTACTATCTCAGCTGCAGAGCGCGGCTGGCTGGCGCAGGCTTCCAGCACCTCGGCCAGGCGTGCTTCGTGGTGATCTCGCAACTGTTTGATGCGGGTGTGCAGGCCACGGAATGGCCGGCCGTGCGAAGGCAGCACCAGGACGTCATCCGGCAGGCTGGCGAAACGTTCGAGCGAATCCAGGTATTGCTGGAGCGGGTTGCCTTCCGGTTCGACGGCAAATACCGAAACATTGGTAGAGATGCGCGGCAAGACCATGTCGCCCGAAATCAGCACATTGAGCTGTTCGCAGTACAGCGCGGCGTGCTCGGGAGAGTGACCAAAGCCGGTGATCACGCGCCAGTTGCAGTCGCCGGCCGTGAAGACCTGGCCATCCTGCAGGCGCACGTAGGAAGCCGGCACTGACGGCACCAGCGATGGGTAATAGCTTTTCCGCGAACGCATTTTCTCGAGCATCTCGGGATCGGCCAGGCCATGGCGTTCGAAGTGCGGTACCGCCGACGGGCCATCGACGCCAGGCAGCGCGGCCGACATCATGCGCGCGAAGGCGTACTCGCCGGTCGTCATCCAGAGCTGGATGCCGAAGCGCCGGCACAGCCAATCTGCCAGCCCGACATGGTCTGGATGACAGTGAGTAGCCACTACGCGCTGCAGGGGCTGGCCAGCCAGCGGCCCCGCCAGCACGGCTTCCCAAGCTTCCTTGCTGGCGTCCAGGGCCACACCGCAATCGACCGCGCTCCAGCCGCCTTCTTCGCGCAGCAGCCACAGGTTGATGTGGTCGAGGGCAAACGGCAAAGGCAGCCGCATCCACGCCACGCCGGGCGCGACTTCGAGCACCGTGCCGCTGGCCGGCAGGGTGTCGCCAAATGGATAGTCAAGCTGGGATTCGAGCGGGTTCATGGCGTACAATAGATTGACGTTACGTAAACGGAAGATCCATTGTAAGCCATGCCGACCTACACCATCACCGAACTGGCCCGCGAGTTCGATATCACCCCGCGCGCCATCCGTTTCTATGAAGACCAGGGCCTGTTGAGCCCGTCGCGCGAAGGGGCCGGCGGCCGCAACCGCGTCTACACCCCGCGCGACCGCACCCGCCTCAAGCTGACCCTGCGCGGCAAGCGCATCGGCCTGTCGCTGAGCGAGATCAAGAGCCTGGTCGACATGTATGAGTCGCCCAAGGACACCGAAGCCCAGATGAACCGCTTCCTGGGCGTGCTGTCGCAGCACCGCGAGACGCTGGAACAACAGCGCGAAGACATCGAAATGTCGCTGCAAGAGATTGCCACCCACGAGGAAGAGTGCAAGCGCTTGCTGGCTGCACTTGCCGAAAAGCAAATTACGGCTGGTTGACGCGCTTCTAGTTGACGTTTACGTTAACGTCACTCAAGCGTATCATTTGCGCTTCAATACCCAACACTAATAGAGGAAGACATGCTCCATCTCCCAGGCCTGACTTTTGATCACGGCGAAGACATCGCCGCCCTGCGCGAAGCGGTACAGCAGTTCGCCGCCGCCGAAATCGCCCCGCGCGCCGCTGAAATCGACCGTACCGACCAGTTCCCGATGGACCTGTGGCGCAAGATGGGCGAACTGGGCTTGCTGGGCATTACCGTCGGCGAAGAATACGGCGGCTCGAACATGGGCTACCTGGCCCACATCATCGCGATGGAAGAGATTTCACGCGCTTCCGCGTCGGTCGGCCTGTCCTACGGCGCGCACTCCAACCTGTGCGTGAACCAGATCAAGCGCAACGGCACTGAAGAACAGAAGAAAAAATACCTGCCGAAGCTGATCTCCGGCGAGCACGTGGGTGCGCTGGCCATGTCCGAGCCGAACGCCGGTTCCGACGTGGTGTCGATGAAGCTGCGCGCCGACTTCAAAGGCGACCGCTGGGTGCTGAACGGCACCAAGATGTGGATCACCAACGGCCCGGACGCCGACACCCTGGTGGTGTACGCCAAGAATGACCTGGAAGCCGGCCCGCGCGGCATGACCGCCTTCCTGATCGAGAAGGGCTTCAAGGGCTTCTCCATCGCGCAGAAGCTGGACAAGCTGGGCATGCGCGGCTCCCACACCGGCGAACTGGTGTTCGAAGACTGCGAAGTGCCGGCCGAGAACGTGCTGGGTGGCCTGGGCAAGGGCGTCAACGTGCTGATGTCCGGCCTGGACTTCGAGCGCACCGTGCTGTCCGGCGGCCCGCTGGGCATCATGTCGGCCTGTATGGATGCGGTGGTGCCTTACATCCACGACCGCAAGCAGTTCGGCCAGCCGATCGGCGAGTTCCAGCTGATGCAAGGCAAGCTGGCGGACATGTACTCCACCATGATGGCCTGCCGCGCCTACGTCTACGCCGTGGGCCAGGCCTGCGACCGCGCCACCTCGCCAGAGCAGGTGCGAGCACTGCGCAAGGACGCCGCCGGCGCCATCCTGTACTCGGCCGAGAAAGCAACCTGGATGGCCGGCGAAGCAATCCAGGCCCTGGGCGGCAATGGCTACATCAACGAATACCCGGTTGGCCGCCTGTGGCGCGACGCCAAGCTGTACGAAATCGGCGCCGGCACCAGCGAGATCCGCCGCATGCTGATCGGCCGCGAACTGTTCGCCGAGACCAAGTAAGCGAACATCGCCGCAAGGCCGCCATGATCCACGCCGCCTTCCCCAAGCTGCTGTCGTCGCAAATCGCGTTCGACATCGCGCGCACCATCCGCGAGGGGTTCGACAAGCACTACCGCCTGTTCCGGCAGGCGGCGCAGGCGGCCAAGCGGCATTTCGAGCAAGGCGACTGGGCGGTGGCACAGGTCGCGGCGCGCGAACGCATCGATTTTTACGACAAGCGCGTGCAGGAATGCGTGCAGATGCTGGAGGACGAGTACGACCCGTCCGAGCTGACCGATGAAGTGTGGCGCGAACTGAAGCTGCACTACATCGGCATGCTGACCAACCACAAGCAGCCGGAGCTGGCAGAGACGTTCTTCAACTCCGTCTGCTGCAACATCCTGCACCGCTCCTACTTCCATAACGAATTCATTTTCGTGCGCCCGGTGGTGTCGACCGAGTACATCGACACCGAGGAAGTCGCGCCAACCTACCGCGTGTACTACCCGGGCAAGGATGGCCTGACCTTTACGCTCAAACGCATCGTCACCAACTTCCAGCTCAACACCCCATTTGCCAACCTGTCGCGCGACGTCGCGCTGGTGGAAGAACGGCTGTCCGACCTGTTCGGCGAACTGGAACCGAACGCGCAGATACAGATCTTATCGAGCCTGTTCTTCCGCAACAAAGGCGCTTACATCGTGGGCCGCGCCATCAACGGCAGCCGCGAACTGCCTTTCGTGGTGCCCATCCTGCACAACAAGAACAAACAACTGGTGCTGGATGCCGTGCTGACCGAGCAGCAGGACATCGTGCTGCTGTTCTCGTTCACGCGCGCCTACTTCCTGGTCGACATGGAAGTGCCGTCTGCCTATGTGCAGTTCCTGCGCAACCTGCTGCCGCTCAAGCCGCGCAGTGAGATCTACACCATCCTCGGCCTGCAGAAGCAGGGCAAGAACGCCTTCTACCGCGACTACCTGCAGCACCTGAAGCATTCGTCCGACCTGTTCGCGATCGCGCCCGGCATCCGCGGCCTGGTAATGCTGGTGTTCGCGCTGCCGTCCTTCCCCTACGTATTCAAGGTGATCAAGGATTTCTATCCGGCGCCGAAGGAAACCACGCGCGAACATATCAAGGGCCGCTACCTGCTGGTGAAGCACCACGACCGCGTGGGCCGCATGGCCGACACGCTGGAGTACTCCAACGTCGCCTTCCCGCGCAACCGCTTCAGCGAAGAACTGGTGATGGAGTTGAAGCATTTCGCACCGTCGCTGATCGAAGAAGAAGGAGACCAGCTGGTGATCAAGCACCTGTACATCGAACGCCGCATGGTGCCGCTGAATATGTTCCTTTCGCACGCCGATGAAGTCGGCGACGATGCGGCAATGGAGCACGGCATCATCGAATACGGCAACGCCATCAAGGACCTGGTGGCAGCGAATATCTTCCCGGGTGACATGCTGTACAAGAATTTCGGCGTCACCCGTCACAAGCGTGTCGTTTTCTACGACTACGATGAAATCGAATACATCACGGACTGCAACTTCCGTGAGATTCCGGCGCCGCGCAACGAGGAGGACGAGATGTCCGCCGAGCCGTGGTACCCGATAGGAAAGCACGACGTGTTCCCCGAGCAGTTCGACAAGTTCTTGCTGGGGAACGCGAAAATCCGAAAATACTTTATGAAGCACCACGCCGAACTGCTCTCGCCTCACTGGTGGGCCAGGAAAAAAGAGCTGATCGCCAGTGGCGTCATTGAGGACGTGTTCCCGTATCCCCAGCACGTCCGTTTCCGCAACCGAGATTCGCTGCCCGAGGCAGCGAAGCAAGCAACACTATCCCTTTTGGAGACCTTTGAAAATGAATGACCCTATCGTAATCGTCGGCGCAGCCCGTACCCCAATGGGTGCCTTCCAGAGCGACTTCGCCAGCCTGAGCGCCAATGACCTGGGCGCCGTGGCCATCAAGGCCGCCGTTGAACGCGCTGGCATCAAGCCGGAAGCGGTCGAACACGTCTACTTCGGCAACTGCCTGATGGCAGGCCAGGGCCAGGCGCCTGCACGCCAGGCTTCGATCAAGGCCGGCCTGCCGGTTTCCGCCGGCGCCGTCACCCTGTCCAAGATGTGCGGCTCCGCCATGCAGGCAGCGATCTTCGCCTATGACGCCCTGGCGGCCGGCAGCGCAGAAGTGATCGTGGCAGGCGGCATGGAGTCCATGACCAACGCCCCATACCTGATTCCGAAGGCACGCGGCGGCTACCGCATCGGCCACGGCATGATGTTCGACCACATGATGTACGACGGCCTGGAAGACGCCTACACCCGCGATGCCAAGACCGGCGCCGGCCGCTCCATGGGCACCTTCGCCGAACAGTGCTCGGCCACCTACAAGTTCACCCGCGAAGCGCAGGACAACTTCGCCATCGAATCCGTCAAGCGCGCCCAGGCTGCGCAGGCTTCCGGCGCCTTCAACTGGGAAATCGCCCCGGTGACCGTATCCGGCCGCGCCGGCGACGTGGTGATCGACAAGGATGAAGGCCCGCTGAAAGCCAAGATCGAAAAGATCCCGGCACTGAAGCCAGCCTTCGCCAAGGACGGCACCATCACCGCCGCATCCTCCTCTTCGATCAACGACGGCGCCGCTGCGCTGGTCATGATGCGCGAATCCACCGCCAGGAAGCTGGGCGCCACCGTGATCGCCAAGGTCACCGGCCACGCCACCAACTCCCTGGTGCCGGAACAGTTCACCACCGCTCCGGTGGGCGCGATCCAGAAGCTGCTGGCCAAGACCGGCTGGAAAGTCAGCGACGTAGACCTGTTCGAGATCAACGAAGCCTTCGCCGCCGTGCCAATGGCAGCGATGCACGACCTGGACATCCCGCACAGCAAGGTCAACGTGCACGGCGGCGCCTGCGCCCTGGGCCACCCGATCGGCGCCACCGGCGCGCGCATCATCACCACCCTGATCGGCGCACTGAAAGCCAAGGGCGGCAAGAAGGGCGTGGCTGCACTGTGCATCGGCGGCGGCGAAGCCACCGCCATGGGCATCGAGCTGGTCTAAGCACGATGGCGCTGGCACTCGTGATCGGCGCCTCGCGCGGCATCGGCCTGGAACTGGTGCGCCAGTACCTGGCCGACGGCTGGCGCGTGATCGCCACGGCCCGCAGGAAGGAAGAAGTCGCCATGCTGGCCGAGATGGGTGCCGAAGCCCATAGGCTGGATGTTACGAATGTGGAAGCCGTGGCCGGCATGGGCTGGAAACTGGATGGCGAAGAGCTGGACGTCGCCATCCTGAACGCCGGCGTGTACGGACCGCGTACCGACGGCTTCCCGATGCAGACGGATTTCGACTCCGTCATGCACATCAACGTACTAGGTGCCATGCGGCTGCTGCCGATCATCGCGCCGCTGGTAGGCGCCGCGCGCGGCAAGCTGGCCGTGATGTCGTCGCGCATGGGTTCCCTGAGCGAACGCCAGGGCTCCAGTGGCTCGTTGTACCGCGCCAGCAAGGCGGCACTGAACTCGGTGCTGATCGACACCGCCCACCAGTTCGGCCCGCAAGGCGCCACCTGCGTGGCACTGCACCCGGGCTGGGTGCGCACCGATATGGGCGGCCCCGGCGCCGCGCTGTCGGTGGAAGAAAGCGTGCGCGGACTGCGCAAGGTGCTGGCCGACCTGCCGGCGTCCGAACAAGCCGTCTACCGAGACTACGACGGTTCACCAATAGGCTGGTAAAGCCGAGCCCGTGTCACACCCTGGGGTCACACCCCAAGTGTGACACGGACCCAGCCGTAGAGAAAGATAACAATGATCCTCAACGAACAACACGAAATGATCCGCGACGCGCTGCGTGCGTTTTCGCAGGAGCGCCTGGCGCCCAACGCGGCGCGCTGGGACAAGGAACACCACTTCCCGAAAGAAGAGCTGAAAGAGCTGGCCGCGCTGGGCGCCTTCGGCGTGGCCGTACCGGAAGAACTGGGCGGCGCCGGGCTGGATTACGTCTCGCTCGCCCTGGTGCTGGAAGAAATCGCCGCCGGCGATGGCGGCACTTCCACCGTTATTTCCGTCAACAACTGCCCGGTGTGCAGCATCGGCATGATGTATGCGAACGAGCAGCAGAAGCAGCAGTGGCTGCGCCCCCTGGCGCAAGGCGAGATGCTGGGCGCCTTCGCCCTGACCGAGCCGCACACCGGCAGCGATGCCGCCGCCTTGCGCACCACCGCCACCCGCGATGGCGACGACTACATCATCAACGGCACCAAGCAGTTCATCACCTCCGGCAAGCATGCCGACGTGGCGATCGTGTTTGCCGTGACCGACAAGGCAGCTGGCAAGAAGGGCATCAGCGCCTTCTGGGTGCCGACCAATACGCCGGGCTATATCGTGGCCGGCATCGAGCACAAGATGGGCCAGCACTCGTCCGACACCGCGCAGATCCTGTTCGAAAACTGCCGCGTGCCGGCAGCGAACATGATCGGCGAGCCAGGCCAGGGCTACAAGATCGCCCTGTCCGGCCTGGAAGGCGGCCGTATCGGCATCGCGTCGCAATCGGTTGGCATGGCGCGCTCCGCCTTCGAAGCGGCGCTGAAGTACGCGCGCGAACGCGAATCCTTCGGCAAGCCGATCTTCGAGCACCAGTCAGTGCAGTTCAAGCTGTCGGAAATGGCGATGCAGCTGGAAGCCGCACGCCAGCTGATCTGGCACGCCGCCTCCCTGAAAGACGCCGGCCAGCCCTGCCTGAAAGAAGCAGCGATGGCCAAGCTGTTCGCCTCCGAGATGGCGGAACGCGTCTGCTCCGACGCGATCCAGATCCACGGCGGCTATGGCTACACGGCGGACTTCCCGGTCGAACGCATCTATCGCGACGTGCGCGTGTGCCAGATCTACGAGGGCACCAGCGACATCCAGAAACTGCTGATCGCCCGCGCGCTGTAAGGCTGCAGTTTGGGCAAACCAGCGGTGACTTAACGTTTCCGTGCACGGTAGAAAATCTGATCTCTTGATGGCAAGTGTCAATCGAACTCATCCTGTTAATACTTTTGAAATAGAATTTCAGGTTTCGATGCAATCAAGAAACAGATATGGCTATTCTCGGATGGATCAGGCTGGGCGATAAGGCATCGTGCGGCGGCACGGTGGTAGAAGGTGAGCAGACCAGCCTCAGTCATGGCAAGCCCCACACCTTCCAAGGAGCCCGCCTGTCATGCCGCAAAAACTGCGGTATCGCGGAAGGCCACCAAACCTCCGTCCTGCCTAACGGTCGCGCCAGGGTAATCCATGGCATGAAGACGACCGGGGGATGCCCCCTGGTCTCTACCCTGAATGGCATTGACGGGGTAGAAAACCAGTCCGGACAGGAGTCCCATGCGGCATTTGTTCCGGACGGTAAGGGCAGCTGGCGCGGAATGAACCCTCCGCCATGCCAGCACGAGCAGGCCTATGACGAATATTTTGTGCTGCTGGATGAAAAGAGCGGCACGCCTGCCCGCAACCGTTATTACCGGATTACCCTCGCCACCGGACAGGTAATTGAAGGCTACTCGGATGCCGAGGGCTGCACGCAGTATGCGGTCACGGATAAGAGCATACCCTTGAAGATCGAGATCGGTCACCAGCATGAAATTCAGGTTGGGGAATGACCATGTCGATCGCTGATATCGCAATACAGTCGGTGGCTCACTCGAAGACCACCCCGACGCAGAATACGCAGGGAAAAGTGTGCTACGCCGATGTGTTCAGGCTGACGGACCTGCCAACGATCATGGACGCCAAGCAGTGGCCCATATCCGCCATATTGATGCGCAAGTGGTTCGCGTCCCCAGCGCACACAATGAGCAGCGACGAGAAGCAAGGCAAGACCGATGCGCGCTCATACCCCGCCAACCTGGTCGATACCAGCACGGTCAAGATGAGCTGGGCGCTATCTTTCCCCCGTATCAAAAGCCGCTATGAGCAGATCTTCGGTAGCACTGGCCTGTTTGGTTCCAAGCCAGCTGTTTATGAATCGACTGCAGCACGCAAGGAATTGATCAAGAAGCTCATCAAGGCGGGTAAATTCGGCCTGAACAGGGAGGCATACGGGGAGCTCGGTGCATCGGTGCTTGAGGTGAACGATCTCTGGCAGTTCCAGTTCCATAAGATCGGCGGCAAGGAATACAATGCCGCCACATATGGCGAGGCGGCGGCGCGTGAAGTATTCCAGAGCGACCCGGGACTGGATGATATGTGGGGAGCCCTGGCAGATACCCTGTTCAAGATAGCGGCAGCAGGTTTCGTCACGCCCAAGCTGAAAGAGGTGGACACTGGCCTGCAGTGCGGTTTCGAGGCCGAGTATTACGAGGTTTCGGTCGATACGATCGGCGTCTACCTGCGCGACACCTATGATTTCAATGGCGACCAGTACCTGGGACATTGGAGCAAATCTTCCGCCCCTTACATTCGCCTGTTCGCCATGGGGGCATCGCGCGGTTCTTGCCCTAACGATTACGTCGAAGTCAGCAACAAACACTTCCGTACCCACCGTCAGGTGACTAACAAAGGCGGAGATCTCCTCATTTTCAGCGACGTATTGCAAACGCGGCTGAAAAAACCATTCACCTTCCGGGTCAGCCCTGAGGAATTGCGCCGTATTTCTGGCGAGAAGAATTGATAGACTGATGAAATTGCTGAAGCGCTCACTTTTTGTATTGGCCATGGTGGCAGTCGCGGCCATCATCCTTCGATTCAACGCAGGCTGGATTCGGCCTGCATATCCACCGGGGGCCATCCTCACAAATCCAGCCGGGACTTGCGCCCTGGTCGAATATCAATTCAAAGGCGGCGAGCGATGGAACTGGCTCGATCCGTATTCCTTGTTCGTCATGGCGGATGGCGATGCTTTCTACCTCGTCAAAAACATCTCCACCGGAAAAGTATTACGGGATTCGACCGCGACGATCCCAGCCATCCCCGCTATTTCCCTGGGCTTGGCGGGAATGGGCAATTCTGTCTTCTATTGGAGCCAGGACGGCAGTGTGGCAGCATTTCCCGGCGGTGAAGGGCCTTACCACGAATGGACTGGAATTGATGAATGCGCAGGAACGCGGCGCCAGGCCGATTTTTCCAGCCTGGACTGCGCAGCCGACAATACAGCAGCCGCCTGCACGGCGCTACGCGCAAAGCTTTGAATCTGGACCGAAGACGATTCGTCACCGAATGTACTAAATTGTCCAATTTTGTTGAGGTCTGATCCAGACAGCCATAGCTCCGATAAAATGTCCGCCATAAGGAGAAAGACATGGTTCATGTGATGTTGGTGGAAGACGATGAGCGCCTGGCCGAATTGGTCACGGAGTACCTGGCGGGCTACGAGTTCAAGGTGGACGTGGTGCCGCGCGGCGACGAGGCGCTGCCCCGCTTCAAGGCGGCCAATCCCGACGTCGTGGTGCTGGACCTGATGTTGCCGGGCATGGATGGCATGAAGGTCAGCCAGCAGATCCGCGAAATCAGCGACGTGCCCATCCTGATCATGACCGCCCGCGAAGACTCCTACGACGAAGTGTCGCTGCTGGAACAGGGCGCGGACGACTTCATCAACAAGCCGGTGCAGCCACGCGTGCTGCTGGCGCGTCTGCGCGCCCTGCTGCGCCGCCGCCAGGGCAAGTCGGACGTCGACCAACTGAGTTTCGGCCAGTTGAGCATTGCGACCAGCGACCGCTCGGTCACCTGGCGCGGCCAGCCTTGCCCCTTGTCGAATACCGAGTACAAGCTGCTGCTGGTGCTGGCGGAATCGGCCGGCACGGTGCTGTCGCGCGATGCGCTGCTGAAGACCATGCGCGGTATCGAATTCGATGGCCTGGACCGCTCGATCGACAACTCGATCTCGAAGCTGCGCCGCAAGTTCGACGATACGGACGGCGAGAAGATCAAGACTGTCTGGGGCGAGGGTTACCTGTTCTCGCCTTCGGCCTGGAACTGAAGCCGTTTATTCAAACAGCGGGGCAATCGCCAGCGGGGTATTCTGGCTGACGACCTGGCCCTGCGCAGACCAGTCGGCGAAACGGTAGGTAGCGGTGCGATAAGTGCCGAGCGTTTCGCCGTCGAAAGCTGGCCCATCGACCACCGGCAGGGGCGCTTCGCGCGGCCCATACTTTGCCTGCACCAGCGCATCGGCGCGATTCCCGAACACAAAACGCACGCCGCCGCACTTCCTCGATCCGTATGAGGAATCGATGTAGCGCTGGTAGGCCAGCGCCTGCTCGCAGGCCGCCCGCAGGTCGGCCGATTCGTAAATGCCGTCGTTGCGCGTGATGATCGTGACGCGCGGGGCAAAGCGGTAACTGGCCATGCGGCGGTTCAGCGCCAGCACGGCGTTGTCGTCATAGGCCGCCTTCAGCAGCGGGAACACGGCACGCCCGGTGGCATCGAGCGGCAGGTTAAGCTGGGTATTCTTGCCGGTCAGCGTCAGGTGCAGGCCCTCCAGCGTCGCCAAAGGATCGCGCGGGCTGACTTCGTAATGGATCTGCAGGAAGTTCTTCGGCTTGCCGTATTTGGCGAAGACCACCATCTGCTTATAGGCATCGCGATAGCTGACCCACTCCTCCTGCGCCTGGGCGGCACAGCTCACCACCGCCAGGCATACAGCTGGCAGCGTGGTGCGGAGCAGGGTCAAAATCTTCATCAGAATCGGTAAGCCAGGGCAGTTGAAACGGAATAGCTGGTGGCCCGCTCGACCAGCGGGCTATTTTTTGCATCGCCGACCAGGCGGTTGACCGTGGCGCCGGAAGTCAGCATCCAGCTTGGGCTCAACGCCCAGTTCCAGCGCACGCCAGCGCGCACGTCCTGCACGCCGGCGCCGGGACGGTAAGCGTTCTTGAGGCCGGAGCGATCGGCTTCGTCCTGGGTCATGCCGAACCAGGTTTCGCTGTAGGCGCGGTTGGCCACCGAAACGCCGGCCGACAGTACGACCGTGTGGTGGGGCACCACGTCCACCATCATGTACTGCAAGGCGGTATGCAGGCGCGCGCCATTGCGGTCCCTGCCGCTGCCATAGGTCAGGGTATTGGTCAGGCGCAGCCTGGGCGACAGGTAATAGTTGAAGAAGCCGCCGGCCAGGACGCGATGCTTGATCACGTCCATATTGCGCAGCCGGTTGGAATCGAATTCTTCGCGCTCGCTGAATTCGCCAGGCCGCAGACTGGTGTGGGCCATGCGCGCGCCTGAACCTTCCGTCACGCCGCTAAAACTGAAGGAGATACCATCCTCATCCCGGCGCGGCGACAGCGCCAGCATCGGGCCGAATTCCATCGATGGGGTCTGCGACAGGTGCCAGCCCAGGGCGGTACCGGACACGAAAATGCCATTGCTCCACTGGACCTGGAGTACCGGCATGGCCAGCGTGCGGTTATCGCTCGAACCTTCATAGCGTGGCACGGATTGGGCGCCAATACCAATATACATATCCCGGCTGCCGTCCGGCATCGGGTTGGTGGCCGGAGTCTGCGCAGCTACTGTGCTGCAGGCGCTGGCGATGGCGAGGAACAGGTACTGTCGCATATAAAACGTCTACGGTTGGGATAGCCGGTCATTGTAATTGCAATACCTTCCCAGGCCGCTAAAACGCTCAGCTCCCTATCTGAATTTCGTTGCGAATTCACCCAAGCGGTAGCGTAATCATATAAAAAACGGGAGCCGCATTCCGCCCTGAGCTGTACGCTTTTTGTCGCAAATTTGTACGCCGATTCGCTGCAGGCCATTGTTTCTTATACAATGCGCCTTGATGAATCGCCTGTTCTTCCGTTTTTTCATACTGGTGATGCTGTCCATCAGTGCGGCGGCATTCATCGTCTATTTCGCGATCAACCGCCTGTTTGGCGACCCCC
>Ga0307408_100001395_pt1 | contig 17969 bp, 18 predicted proteins | sample 322Cmetagenome_FD_202116 | JGI IMG/M metagenome (GOLD analysis project Ga0307408, IMG submission 202116) | Maize rhizosphere microbial communities from greenhouse at UC Davis, California, United States - 322HYB-C-3 | ecosystem: Host-associated > Plants > Roots > Rhizosphere > Soil | place... | reverse complement strand
CAGGTCAGAATGCCCAGCAACATATCCATAATAAAATGATCCAAAAGGCCAAGGAGTTATTGTCCGGGACAGATTTAACTATTTCAGAAGTTGCCTATCAGCTGGGTTTTGAGCATCCCCAATCTTTTAGCAAACTCTTTAAAGCCAAGACCAGGCTATCACCTGTGGATTTCAGGCATTCCTTTAATTAGTTGTAAGGTAGTTTTTAGACTAGGGGCGTTATAAAAGAGAACCTAAATTCCAACTTGGAATTTAGGTTCTCTTTATATTTTATAACAGTTTGAAATTAGCCTGAATCGTCTAATTACCCATTCTCATTTTGACTACGCAAGCCCTCAATTTGGCTACGTGCGGCAGCCGTAATCTATCAACCTTTGTGTATTGTTAAACTAAAACATTTATACGATGAAAAATCAAGATCAGACTTCAGTTATCGGACTCAGCACCAATCCCGTTATCACGTACAGCCCCATTGTAATGCCGGTTTCAGGCAGGCCGGCAGACATGCATGTAAAGGTATCGGCACCTGTAAGCGGAAAGAATCTTCCTATTGTAATCCTGTCACATGGGCATGGCGCCTCGACTTATCTTTCCTCATTAAGGGGACTAGCGCCCCTGACCGAATTCTTCTCTTCCAAAGGATTCATTGTAATTCAGCCAACCCACCCTGATGCCAAACTCTTAGGTCTTGACACTACAGGCCCTGAAGGAGGTTTATTTTTGAAATCAAGGGCCAAAGATATCCATTTTATCCTGGACAACCTAAACCATATCCTGGCTACAGTTCCGGGCCTGGAGAACCGTGCCGACAAATCACAGGTGTCGGCTATTGGCCATTCCCTTGGCGCGCTTACCGTTGGGATGCTTGCAGGCGCAGAAGTTACCGATGCTGTAACGGGTGAAACAATAAGTTTGGCCGAACCAAGGCTCAAGGCCATGGTAATGATTGGGGCACCAGGAGGACCAGAAGGCCTTAACGGAGATTTTGCCCTAACCAATTATCCGGTCTTAAAAGGGATCAACTACAAATCTATGTCACTGCCCGCGCTTGTCATCAATGGCGACAAGGACATTAACCTGAATTTTTCAAACGTTGAGAACTGGCGCGCCGATCCCTATTATCAAAGCCCGGTGAGCTCAAGCCTGCTTACCGTATTTGGCGCTGAACATATCTACGGGGGCATTTCGGGATGGGATGTAGCGGAAACCACAGATGAAAGCCCGCAGCTTGTTGCCTTTCTCTGTGAATCTATTCTGGCATACATCCGCTCGGCAATGGATTCCAGTGATAAGAGCTGGGCAGAATTGCAGAAGGATTTGCAGGACGACCCCGATGCAAAAGCGCGCATCGACAACAAATAATACTAAAATCCAAATTCTGTAATGGTTTATGAATCAAAGGTACTGCCAGCAAACCTGGCAGTACCTTTTTTATTTTTCTTTGCGATCAATGCATTAAAATTTCGTAGGGAAGGTTTCGTATTGCCCGGTACACCGCCCGTTTCATCTCTTGTATGCTCATCTCCTTGAATCTCTTCGTTTTAATTCCCCAATTCGGAGTCCTTTTGGGCGGCCATTGTCCGGTCTGGTTCAATGGTTTTAAAGCGTTCACTTTTAGACTTGTTGCTAGTATATGTATCCATATCAAGCGAAAGTAGTTTAAGGGAGGAAGTCCTGAAGCAAAGTCCAAATAGAGGTCCCGATCAGTAGTTATGGGATAATTAATCGCTCTTTTTTATATGCCGCATTTTCAATATCTTCGTTAGTCCAAAAAAGGCTTTAATCCTTTTTTTACCAAGGAGAACAAAAAATGTAATCAGTATTTAAATCAACTAATGGGAAAAAGCTTCACATACTACCTCACTTTATCTGTTATCAAATTTAAAGGAATAAAAAAAAAATTTTCACAGGATCCTATTGATTTCCTGGAATTAAGGAAAGATGACGTGCAATTGCCTAAAAGCAAATTTTTAAAAACACACAGCACCAGTTTCCCGGTAGCAGGCACAACTGTTACCGAGGTAAAGGGCAAGTATAATTCCAACAAATTATTGGTATTCATTCACGGTGGGGCTTTTGTCTCAGGACCCTCGCAACATCACTGGGACAGCGTCGAAAAAATAGCCAAAAGCACCCAACATACTGTCTGGTTATGTAATTACCCTAAAGCACCGGAGCATAAAATTTCAGAAATTTCCAGCAACATAGATTCAGTTTACAACATGGCCGCAAGTAAATTTAATTTTGCAGACATTTCTCTAATAGGTGATTCAGTCGGAGCCACTTTAATTATCACTATGGTTCAGCGTTTATTGAAAAACAACATTAGCCTGCCATCAAAGCTGTTGTTAATTTCTCCTGTTATGGATGCTTCCATGGAAAATCCTGACATAGATAAGATGGACAAAACAGATCCAATGCTTTCAAAAAATGGTGTTTTAAGTGCAAAAAAAATGTGCTTAGTTGATGGTAATTTAAAAGATACTTTGATTTCGCCTTTATTCGGTGCCTTTGCCGGATTTCCCGACACATTTTTATTTCTAGCCGAAAATGACATCACCTACCCAGATCAGGTATTGTTATGCAGCGAACTTAAAAAATCTAAAGTTGAGCACACTGTAATTGTAGGGGCCGAAATGCCCCATATTTGGCCTTTGTTGCCCTTAATGAGCGAATCGAAAGAAGCATTAAATAAAATTATAGATGTATTGAATCGATAAATGAAAAAGGCTCCGCTTTGGAAATCTCATGTACTCCGCATTTGATATAGCATTTGCACAATTGTTTTACAGCTTTTTGAGGACTAAAAAGTAAATCTATCTCAGAACATGTTTTAGATCTCAGCTATAATGGAGCAGGAAATGTATCTTCGGCAACAGCATTGAGCATAATTCTGGCACCAATATATTTACACGACGAAAAATGAAAGTCGAAAGTAAATTTAACCTCTGGATTAACAGGAAATCACAGAACTGCAATTAATGGGTACTAATAGTATAATAGACAGAAACATCAGTCAGGGTCTTGGAAATGCTGCGAAGAAAGCTACTTCGACGCTGGAGGAGTGTAGCTGCTCAAAGAAATAAAAAAGATTAGTATGACAGATAATTTTAAAATATCAGATAAGGAACTTCTGGATGCCAGAAATGCTATTTTTAAAAATTATGGTATTGCTGAGCTGGAAAAAAACGGTTATGTAAAATCTCCATTTAAAACTTCCTAGTTACTGGTCGGGCAATATTTTAGGCCCGATAGAGAATTGGTCCATCAGTCTGCGAAATATGGTAGGATTAAGTTATATAATTTTATTGTCAATTCTTTCTGTTATTTATAAGTTGCCTGTCTTCTTGGCAACATCTCTTATCGTGTCTAAAAGAAAATGGACGGATGATTTTTGTTTTCGATGATTGATTAAACAGGCTCGTAAAACAAATTCTCCATTTAATTTTGTTCCCGTAATAAATACGCGGCCGTCTTTTTCAAGCCCGGGAATTAATTTTTGATTCATTGCTATAATCCCTTCTTCGGTTTGTAAATCGCCTTTAAATCTAAAACATATAATAGCCAAATCAGACACTGATTTTAATTCAAAATCATCCGACTCCATTATTAATTTTGCCAGGTAATGTGCCAAATCAATATCTTTTTGAATCATTTCCTGAATTCTCGTAAAACCATAAGCCTTTATCGACATCCAAACTTTCAAGGCTTTCGCATTTCGGGATAATTGAAAATGATGCTCGTTAATTTCTAACCTTTCCGATTTTTGCTCATCAAGGGTACTACTCAAATAATCGGCTTGCTTAAAATAGGTTTCTTTTAAAATATCCCAACTTTTAACCATAACACATCCGATTTCAAAAGGCTGATACAGCCATTTATGAAAGTCCAGCGCAATGGAGTCTGCTTTTTCCATCCCCGCATATTTTGACTTCAATGTTGGCAGAGAAGAAGCCACTCCGCCGTAGGCGCCATCAACATGAAACCAGACCCTGTATTTTTCCGCGATAACAGACAGCGCCGATAGGTCATCAATAGCGCCTGTATTTACTGTGCCGGCATTTCCAATTATGCAAAAGGGAGTAAATCCTTTTGCGATGTCCTGGTTAATTTGGTTTTCAAGGGCGGTCAGGTCAATGGTAAAATCTTTATTGGTTGGTATCCTTATAAGATTGTCGGTACCAATTCCTAAAAGGGAAACACTTTTATCTACACAATTATGCGTTTCTTTTGAGCAATAAACCCGGAAGGGCTGTTGACCGAAGAGACCATTTTTGTTTACCCTTAAGTGCCTGAAAAAAATATTTCTTGCCACTGTTAACCCGGCAAGGTTAGCTGCCGAACCCCCACTTACCAAAGCTCCGCCAGCACTGGGGACATAGTTGATTATTTCGGAAGACCATCTAATCACTCTTTTTTCAATTTCTGTTATTGCTGGTGCCAAATGCCATTTTGCAACATTTTGATTAATGGTAGAAGCTATTAAATCTGCAATGGTTGACATTTGATTTCCACCGGATACTACATAGCCATACATGTTTTCGCCCAGGTTGCGGACAGAAGTATCCAGTACTTTTTGTTTTACTTCTTTGAGTAATTGCATACTATCCATGCCCGAAAGTGGTAAGGATTCAGCAAACAAACTTTCATAATCCTTTTGGGAAAATCCAAGAGGATTTGTTGGCCGGTTGCTATTTTGATATTCTTCAAGCAACAATTCAGCAGTTACCGTCAAAATTTTAGAAAACTCTTCAGTTGAATAATCCAGGCTATTATCCATATACTATTTATTTGTGAAATTATATTTTACTTTTCTCAAGCAAATTTCAGTAAAAATATAGTTCCCTCACAATGGAATTAACGGTACAGTCGATTATCTTTGCCTATTTCAACTTTATTTTTTACAAACAGCAATGAAAATAACTTTAGATAAGTACGATTATAAAATTTTGAAATTATTAAGTGAAAATTCACGATTGAGCTATGCGGAATTGGGCAGGGCGATTTCTTTATCCCAATCCGCCACCAAAGAGCGAGTGCTGAATTTGGTTGACAATGGAGTAATTAAGCAATTTAGAATGGATGTTGATTTTGCAAAATTAGGCTACGCGATAAAAGTTATCATCAGCCTGAAGTGCAAAAGCGACGAATTGTGGAGGTTTATAGGCGATTTGCCAAAGTTCCCCGAAATACTAAACTGCAAACGAATTACCGGTGAATACTGTCTGATTGCCCAATGTGTTTTACGTGACAGTCCGCATCTCGAAAATTTAATAGACAGGTTAATGATGTATGGCGTTCCCACAACTTCCGTTGAGTTGTCGGAAATCAAAACAGGCAATTTTTTGATGGATTAGGTTTTGGCTTTTTGAAAACGGATGGGCGAAATTTGTACAAAAATCCATGACCTGTTTCTTCTACTGTGAGTTCATCTTCTTTAATCTCCTCTTGGCCAAGCTGCCCAATTTTGAATTCCCTCTGGACCGGATTGTCCATCTCGGGCGCTATGGTTTCTAAGGAATCGCTTTGAGCCTCATCACTTCTTTTAGTATCAATATCCGTTTGAGACCCCTTTAAAGGGTTATTCTCTATAAGGTCCTTTTCTATGTCCTTCACCGTTATGTCTTTGGGGCCGCTTTGGGGTTCCTTATAAGGGTGCTGCGGGTCATAGGGGCTGGCTGTTTTTGGCTGGCTGTTTTTGGCTGTGGTTTTTGGTCTTTGATTTGGTTTTGGGAATTATGGTGGTGCTTGTGGTAATTTTTGGTTGTATGGGAAGTTGTTGTTTTATTTTTTTAATTAGATTATTGCTGTTGCTTTTTTTAAAGGGGTTTCCTGGGGCAGTTTGGGCGGTATATTTTTTTGGTTTAAAGTTTTTTTTTGGAGCTTTTTCCCGCTATCCGTTGCAATCTTTTGCGCCGAACCCCGGCACAAAAGGATTTTCACTGCTATCGGGGCTAGGGCAGGACCATACTATTGTTTAGTTGTAATCCAAAGTATAAAAACTTATCGGTCTAATTTTTATCCAATGGTATGTAGGTAATATTGAAGTATTGCAGTTGTTACCTTGCCTGTTTACAGGTGGATTGGTTTGTAAACGGATATTTTTTAAAATTACTATGTAATTTATTTAATTATACTAGTTGCTCTTTCATCCGTTTTGAATAAAATAAGTTTGACAAATTTCAACTTTCCTTTATAATTAAAAGAAATTCAAAAACAGGTATTTATACTTGTATGAAAATTTTATTAAAAAATTAATTTCCCTTTATAAAAGCGATTACGGAAATCCGTAAAAGAAAAAGATACCTAATTTGTATGTTTGAAATAAATTGTTATCGCTTTTTTTTAAATATTCAATTTATAATAACGTAATTTATATCTATCAAAGTGGAATCTTATGAAAAAAATCTGATTGATTTACCAATGAGATTGTAAATTAGGAATTGCAAAGTGCACTAATTAAGATTTAGCGATATGCTGTGGGAGAGCGCCTAATTTATGTTTGAAAATTATAATCTATAAGTCTTATATGAAACAGCCTCTAATTGATTTGGTTAAAAATACGATCATTTTTGAATGCAGTCTTCCTTGTGATCAAAGGAGCCTGGAAAAGTCACCGCTGTCTACCAAAGAAGATAACTGTTTTAAAATTGTGGATTCCGGTAATCTTTCAAAAGTGATCTATAATAATATTATAAACTATGCTTTTGATGTTTTTGAAATGCTTCAGGAAGATGAAGTTTTGTTAACAAAGGCGCTTTATTCTAGAATACGATATAATCATGCAGCAGGCGAAGCAGCGAAGCTTGGATATGGATTTTATGGAGAAGTGTTATTACATGCACTTTTGCACGTAATTTATAAGGCGCCTCCGCTTATTTCAAAAGGTCATTTTTTTATTTCTGGAAATGGAGAATCCAAAGGATATGATTCTTATCACTTAGTGGAGGCCTCGGGACAGATTCATTTATGGTTTGGTGAGGCAAAGTTTAGAGAAACCTCGGCGTCATGTATTAAAACAGCTTTAGCAGAACTGCCAAGTAAAGTTTTAACGGATAAATATTTCCTTGAGAGTAACTTTATTCCAATATTTGATGAAATGTCAAAAAGCAGCAACTATGATGCGTCACTGACATCCAGCAGGCTATTGGAAATTAAAACGCAATGGATTGAAAAGGGAAAGATAGATATTGAAGATTTTAAGGCGAACGATATTGGGGTAGTTTATCCTATTATGATTGCTTTTAAGCAAAGTTCAGGCGGATATGAGAAAAGCATCACTAATTGTCTTGATTATATAAAGAAAAATTATGGAGAATTAAAGTTTGATAAATTATCAATCGAAAGGACTATTTTCTTCATTTTTATACCTATCGAAGATGTACAATTGGTAAAAAAGACAGTAATTAAATGGATAGAATCGAAAGAACAGTTGATATAGCGAGAGCTGTTAATGCATACAACGCAGGGATCATGGCTGACTTTGACCTTGTAGCTAAGGTATGTTCTTATTTTGATTATTTAAAAGATAAAGAGCTATCGCAGGCCGATAAATCTTTTTTGCTTTTTCTTGCAAATAAAACAGGTGTTCCTCATTACTTTGATATGCTGTCAAATACGCAGTTACGTGAAAGTTTGTATTTTGATGAAGATGATCTTAATCTTACAGATTTTACCGCTTTTTTGCATGAATCCTCACTTTATACAGATGAAAAATCGAAATTACATCGTTATCAAAAACAGATTTTAGATCAGTTTTTACCGGGTAATTTAAATCGTTTTTTTTTATCAGCATCAACATCTTTTGGAAAAACCCATCTTGCATATGAGGTCATTAAAAAGATGAAATATAATAATGTCATTCTTATTTTCCCAACAGTTGCCCTTCTTACTGAAAATCTATTTAGGCTGAAAGAGAAAGAAACCTACAGTTATTTTGCTGAAAGCGAATATACAATTCATACCCTTAGTGACGGAAAGGAAGAATATGGTTTAAAAAATATATTCATATTTACCCCTGAGCGTTATCTTTCCTTTTTAGATAAAAAAGGCTCACAAATAAATATTGATTTTGTTTTTGTGGACGAGGTTTATAAAATCGATAACGAATATATGGATAATGATCAGCAGGAACTCAAAGAGCATGATCGTGATCTGGCTTATCGCATGGCTATATATTATGCCTTGCTGAGTCAAAATGTGGATCTGCTGTTAGCAGGTCCTTATATTACGTTTTATAACGCTATGGACTCCTCTTACAATAAATCATTTGATCTTTTTTTAGCAAATTATAATATTAAGCTTATAGATAAAAACGATTATGAAATTGTAGGCAAGTCTTATACGGTTATTAAAAGCAGGCAAAAACAAGTTATAGACAGTATAACAATCGATTTTACGGAAGAGGGCAAAAACATTACGTCAAAGCAAGGCAGGCTTAAAATATTGCTGAAAAGCTTTTTTGAGCATAAACCTGAACAAGAACATAAAACAATTGCATACTGCAGTACAAAGGTTACCGTAGAGAATTATGCTAATTTTATTGTATCATGGGAACTTGTCAAGAAACCACAAGATGAGGAGTTTGGTCTTTTTATTGAACATCTGGAAAGAATTTATAATAAAGACTGGTGCGTGATACAAGCTTTAAAAGGCGGAGTTGGTATTCATCATGGTGTTGTGCCAAAGTATATTCAAAAGGAAATCATAAAACTATTTAATTCCAAAGAAGGCGGACTGACAATTTTGGTATGTACGACGACTATTACTGAGGGAGTTAATACGTCAGCTAAAAATTTGATAGCACTATTTGACATGAAGGGAATCAAACCGCTAAAAGCATTTGATGCTAAAAATATTGCGGGAAGGGCAGGAAGGTTTATGGAACATTTTGAAGGCTCGGTCATTACATTAAAAAATGATTTTGATAAGGCCTTAGAATCTGATGATGGCGGGATTAAACATAAAAACTTTGACGTTTCTGTATCAAAAGACGGGGCAGACCTGGATATGACCGGAGATGATTTTTTAGGACAAGATGAAAAAGAAAAAAAGCTGCATATTCAGCAGCTTCAGGATGAAAGAGGGATCGATGAGGAGATAATGCAATTATTTAAAACGGTTTCCAGGGAAGATAAAATATTAATATTTGACCGCATCAACTTATTGGGTCCTGAGCAGTTATATCAAGTCGACGCCCTGGTTCAGAAAGTTATGATGAATCAGATTGATTTCGAAGGTTTTCAGGTGTTTATTGACGTTATAAGACCTATCGTCAGGGATAAAAATTTTATACATCTGCTTGATAAAGCATTATATACCAGAGAAAATGAATCTGTAGAAAGAGAGTATTCGCGAATTACCTATTCGCTTTACTGGTATTTGAAAGAGGGTTTTAACGGACTTTTTAATTTTAGGATTAATACCCTGCGTGAGGATGTCGATCAGGCGATGCGAAAGGCATCTGAACTGGTCTATAATACTTTTAAATACCAGCTTGTAAAGTATCTGGGCGTATTTAATATTATGTACAAGTACAGTCTTTCACAAAGGGATGCAAAGCCTTTTGAAGATATTCAGGGATTAGATCGGCTGCTTGCTAAACTTGAGTATAATGCATTTTCTGATCAGGCAAAAATAGCCAGTGACTATGGGGTTCCCCAGCGTATAATTGATTATTATGATTCTGCTTCAGAATCTGGAAAAAGAAAAATTCGCGAATCTTTTGATGCTTTTGAAAATCATATATTTAATAGTACGCGAAATCTCTTTGAGCTGTAATTACTGCCACGAAGTAAAAAAAAATGAATATCAGAAATGCAGTTTAATAAATAATGATTTATATCTTTTATATACTATGAGTAGGCCGATCATATTAATTTCACAAATACACCAAAAAGTTTTTAACTATTTAATTGAGATTCATAATCGTAGTATTAAAAAGGACTTTTTCTTTGCGTTAAGACAGCTTAACCGAAATGCCAGATTGGAAAAAGGATACTGGTTTTTAGGAAATGATAAATATGTAGCAATTTCATTTTGGGCTGGAAATGATGACAAAACGAAGTCACCAAGGGTATCTTTTTGCATTAGTCAGACTGGTGGATCTTATTTAGAAATTAATAGAACTGCAAAGCAAAATGATTTTTTTACTCCTGATTTTTTTAAGAGTCTAAATTTTAATGAATTAGATGTTTTCTCTACAGTAGCGCGTAAGTTTTATCCTGAGTTTGATTTGGATTATATGGCTTCCCTAAAATCATTTATCGAAAAGGATAAGGCTATCATAGATAAATTTATAGTTACCCAGATAAAGCTTTACGAGAATTTACTCACTGCAGGAGGTATTGATTTCATTTGGCCAGGATCTTTCAAAAAGCAGTTAAATATTGTTTACAGATATCAGAAAATACGCGCTGAACGAGAAAGAAAAAGCGGTTATCTGCGGAGTTTTAGAATTAAAAAATTTGGTAAAATAGAAGATTTAAACATTAAGAATATACCCCAAGGCTGTAGATGGATTTTTCTGACTGGAGAAAATGGCGCAGGTAAAACTTCTGTATTAAGAGCTTTGGCTACTGCTATCTCTAACAACAATGACCGCGGGAATGCCGTCGCAGAAAATTATGGTAATTTCAATGTAAGAATTGGCCTTGAAACTAGTACTGGTACAGAACAGTTTACCATTAATGGATCTGACGATTTTAAAGGAAAAAAAATGCTGGCAAAGGGATTTGCTGCATATGGTCCTGTTAGGCTGCTGAATCAAGGAAGCCTTAAAGGAGAGTTTATAAATCTTGACCGTAACGGCATAAGCAGTTCTGCAACGTACGGACTATTTAATCCGATTGGGATTTTGAGAGATATAAGCGGTAGTTATGTTTTAAGCGTGAAGCCAAAGTATTATGAAATGGTTTTTGATGATTTTCTATTTAATGTAGAAAGGAACCTTGAAATAATACTCCCGAATATCAGTAAGGTAAGTATCGAAGAATTTGGGGAAGGGCGACATATTTTATATTATCAGGGTAATGATCGGGAAGGAAATGCGCTAGACCCAATATACTTCGATCAGTTGCCGTCCGGTACCAGAAATTTTGCGGCCCTAATTCTGGATTTGCTGCTGCGCTTAACGGAACAGCAGCAAAGCGTTGCAGATATTTCTGATTTTGTTGGAATCGTGCTAATAGATGAGATTGATCTTCACCTTCATCCTAAAATGCAGAAAGAAATCATCGTCCAGCTGGCAGAAACTTTCCCCAATATACAGTTCATTGTCACCACGCACAGTCCGATTCCTATGCTAGGAGCTCCTGAGAACTCCATTTTTATAAATGTGCATAAAGATTCAGATAATCAAATTGCTGCAAAAAAATTAGATATTGATATATCTGGCCTTCTTCCCAATACGATTTTAACATCACCGATTTTTAATTTTAATGAATTGATTCATGAACATCACGACAAGGAAGAGCGTCTTATCACAGAGGATGATTATGAAGAGGCAATTTTCTATAAAATTCTTGAAAAGAAGATAAAAGAACGTAGTATAACAAAACCGGAAGAATGATCCATTTACCTCTAAAAGAAAATAATAATGCACCTGCTCGATTGTCATTACCAGGTGCATTACGACAGATCACGCGTGCTATTTCAAATTCCGATGGAGAGCGGTATAACTCGAGCTATTACCCGCACGAAGATGTCGTAAATCTCCTAAAAGCATATTCTATTCATAAAATGCAGCTGCAGCCTGGAGATCTTGCCAAATGCAATTACTGCGAATCAAAAATAGAGCATGCCGCAACGCTGCAGGTAGAGCATTACAGGCCTAAAGCTAAAGTGGATTCGGGAGAAAACGATCATCAAGTACTACCGGGCTATTATTGGCTTGGCTTGGAATGGACCAACCTTTTGCTTGCGTGTCCGAAGTGCAATGGAAAAGATGCAAAAGGAAATAAATTTCCTATAAGAGGAGTGAGGGCACAAGTTCATAATACTGTCCAAACAATAAATGCCTCGCAAACTCTGGTAAGAGCAAACTGTTACGCGAACGAGCATCCGCTCGCGCTTGAACTTCCAATATTGCTGAATCCTGAAATTGATCACCCGGAAGAGTTTCTGACCTTTGATATTTTAGGCAATATTAGTGGGCACGGAAATGATCATGAGCGCGGTAATATCAGCAGGGATATTTATCGGCTAAACAGAGATGAACTTCTAATATGCCGGCAGAAAGTCTGGAAGGAATTTAGGAATGAAATCAATGTTGATATTGCCGGTCATATGGGTGGCTACCTTACAGAGCAGGGATTGAAATACAGGTTTATGAAGATTGCAGAGAAACTTCGTGACAGAAAACTTCCGATAATGGAATATACTTTATGGGGCCGTTATATTAACGATAATCTTGTTGATTTTTTGGATAATATGGATGACTATTATAAAGATCTATTTCTAGAAGTTTATAATGATGTAGCTAATGGAAATGTCCTATGATCTTATAGCAATTAATTTTGATAGATTTCTTTCTGATTGCCCGTGGGATCTAAAAGATCTGTTATGGTCCTTTGAATTTCCTGTCTTCAAAAGGGCAGGTAATCCTTGGGAGATCATTATAGGAAACAATCCAGCTTTGCTCAGATATGTTTTTATTTCAAACTTTTCATTTCCTTTGATTACAGTAGTATCCTCACAAAGGATTTGAAATAATCATTTTTGATGGCTGGCTTTCTAACTCGATTTCTTTGGCTATTTTTAAGTATTTTATAACGTCTTCATCTTTCCAATCTTTTCTTTGGAGTTCAAGATACTCGTCTAAAGCTTTATCAAAATTTTTCTCGAAATCTGTTAACTTTAATGAAAATCCTAAATCGACTTGGTATCTTAAGAATCCAATGTAATCACCAAAACGACTAATAAGATACTGATTTTTGTTTTCCTTCTGTATTGATAGCAGTAGAGCGTTTGTTTTTCCTAATCCATAAACTAATCCAAAATTATGAATTACTAATTCATCTTCCATTGCCATACCGTGAGTCACTTTATCAATCTCAACAATTCTATTAACTAAAAATTCGATCATAATTATTCTGTTTTTCTGTTTTCTGTAGGTTCTTCAAACCGACCGCGTACTTTCTAGCGCCTTGCACATTTTGCGACTTATGAAGTTGGGTATTTTCGGCTAAACGAAAATAAGAGAAAAAACGGTAATTCCACAAAATTCGCAAATTATGAAATAGGAGTGTTGGTAAAAACTCATTATTTCATTATACTTCTTATTTCATCAGTTATAAAGTTTTCTGCTACAGTACTAAATTTAGAATTAAAAATTAATTTATAAAGTTCTTCTCCTAGATTAGTTTTTTCCAAATTTGAAATGTTGTATTTTTCATCTTGCTTTATCTTCATCAATATTACAATTTGACCTAAATTAAAGATAGTACTCGATTTTAATTCATAAAGCGTAAATGAAAGTTCTAATTTAGTCTTTAAGCTTCTCTTAATTAGGACTCTTTGGAAGTAAGGAGCTAAAAATCTACTGTATATTTGATCAAGTTTTACAAATTTAATTTCCTTTTCATTACCAATTGCAATATTTGGCATTAAATCTAAACCAGGAATTGAATACCGAAATAATGATGCAATTTCAAGAAATATTTTTAAAGACTGAAACACATCAATTTGACTACCTCTATTGGGTATTGATGAAAATAATGTATTTTTAAATTTAATTTCCTCACCTGAGTGGCGATCGTGAAATATTTCATTTCTAAATTTACGAAATTCATTGACTCTATTAAAAACACCTGTTTTTTGGATATTCAACTTGTTGTATTGAAGTTCTTCAATGAGAAAGACAATTCTTCCAGAAATTTCCTTATTGATTACTTCATCAATGTTTAGTTGTTTTATGATGCACGTTACTTTGCAAATAGCATTTATATAAGCTTCTAATGCTAAAAACCACATTGAAACACTTACTATATTTCTTCTGCCATTATTTATATAATTATCTTGATTCTCTAAATCTTGAATATCAAACATTGTATTTGTAAAACCGTGATTTGAGTATTCATTGTAAGTCAATTCAATACTTGATTTATCAGGATGACTCAATACAGCCAAGACTAATTGTTGGTAATCATTTTGTCTATAATCTTCAATATGCATTTTCCATTTTTTAGATATGATTTCTGCCAACGTTCTGATACTGCAAAGGGTTTGGGACTAAATTAACCCTATTCTCGGATTTGCTAAAACTTCCCCAAATGCAAAATTATTTTTAAATCAACCCAAGTGCCCAGATCAATTGTAGCAAGTATATGCAGATATTAATTTTTAGATTCTTTGCATTTTAGTCATAATTCTTAATGCTTCTGAAAATGTCACTTGTGGCATATCCATTACATTCCAATTCAAAAGTGAAATTATTGATGAACCACCAAGTTTAGCATTATGCTTTATTCTTAATTCCTTTACTTTTACTTTAGTTTTTGCCGTTTCATGAAAATAATATTCCGTACTCTCATTTTGGTAATTTTCGTGTAGATTTTTAAGTATTTTGTATAATTCATTGGTAATGTAGTTGGCATATTTTGTAACTTCATTTGTAGAAGCGATATGACCTTTATGGACTACCTTATTTCTAAATTGAATCATTTTAGAATCTATTTTCCAAGGTTCTTTTATAGTTTTTAAATACTGTGTACAGAACGCCCCATATTGCCTTTCTGATTGACTGGAAAGTTCCTTCCAAAATTCATCTATTTGGTCGTACTTTAATCCTTCAGAATACAAAGTAACTTTAGTAAACATTTCATATGCTCTTTCTAACGCTGCAGCGAAGCTCATTACACTTTCTGATAAACAATCTTGGGTAAACGCATAGACGTCAGATGAATATAAAACATCACATAAATTATGTGTAATTCTCACCACAGTTTTATGTCCAAAAGGACAAGTGCAAAGAGCTACAAGATCCGATTCGACTTCTCCCATTGAATATACAAAATTGTCTGGCTTTAAATCTGAACATTCAAAACAAATTGAATAATGTTTCATAACGTTTTTTTATAATATGTATTAAAGTTTTGCGGTTTTGCGAGGTTGCGAACTTCGTAACAGAGTAATTTCCCTTAAAGATAAAAGATATTGCGAAACGTAAATGTGATTTAATGACAAATTTTAGAATCTTGCTAAACCACTGCTGTGCTCAGTGTATTGTCATATAAATAATTCTTTTAATTCTTTGAATGACTTGGGCATTTTTTGTTTAGCACTTAATTCTAATTCACTTTCATATTTTGTGAATAAAAATATCGGTATGGAAATCTTTATTTTATGTTTAATTGAGATTTCAGGATCATTGATTTTCTCTTCTACTTTCTTTACATTTATATCTGGCTTTTCTTTCGATTTTATCAATTTTAACATACCATCTAAAACCATAATTTCGTCATTTGGATCGAGGTTTTCAAAATCATTTATTAAGGTATCCACAGATTTTTTTGGATATTCGCTGTCAAGCCAATTTAGAACATTTTCAGAATTGCAAAATGAAGATAGTTCAATTTTGATTTCATCTATTTTTGTTATGGCATTATTTAAATTATTAGATAAAACTTCACTATTTGACTCTTGAAGTACTTGATTTATAGTTTGATAAAATTCAATAACCATCGATAGCCATTGTTCAATCAACGTAAGATAATTTGATTCTAATTCATTTGTACTTTTACTTAAGAGAATATTTTGTTTTATTCTTAGTCTTTCTTCTGCAATAATTATAAATTCTTTTTTATTGTAATTTTCTTTTGAAACTTGATTTTTTGATATTATTAAAATATCACTTGTAAGATTCATTAGAAATTCTAATAGTTCACTTTTACTTCTTGGTTTTAATAAAGTTGTACCTGTATATTTGTTTGTTTTTGATTCAAGAGCAAAAATATTAAGAGGTACTTTTCCTGTATATTGACTTTTCATTTCCTTAAATTTCCCAATATTAGGAATAGCATCGATCCATTTTTGGAAAATGACATACAGAGATTCAAGATCTCTTTCATCTAAATCAACTGGTGTTTTTTGAGGTTCGAAATGTTGTAATAATTCAATTCTTTGGTCATCAGTGAAGTCTTTGTCTGTTAATGAACCGTTTTCTATAAAATGCTTAACATTACTTTCAAAAATATGTCCCCCAATATTTGGACTTCCAAAACTTTGGATTAAATAATCTAAGTAATCCTTGATTTCATTCATACCTCCGTCTTTATCAATAAAAATTTCTAATGCATATCCAAAATATTTTATATTGTTTAAAATTTGGTCAGGAATGAAATCAAATTTTTTCTTGTCAAAATTTCCAATTTCTGATAATTGTTTGTGACTGTCACAACAATCAGGAAATTTTTCAAACCATTTATTTGCTCTTTCACTAATTGAATTTAAAAATAATTCAGAGTTTTGAAATGAATTATCTGAATTAAATCCTTGTAGCGGAATAGATTTAAATGGATGTAAAAAAAAAGTTCCACCTTCAATTTTAAACATTGGACCGATTTTACGTAATGTTGAATATTTTGAATTACTTTCATCCATGTTTTAGGTTTTTTAGATTAAGCACAACGTTCTCGTGCTTCTAGACGTCTGTTAGTTATTGAGACAAGTATTTTCGGCTGAACGAAAATACGATAAAAAAAGGTGATTCGGCTAAATTTGCAAATGGCTAAAACGTGCGTTAACAATAGGCTTTATACGTACTCTGATAAATTAAAAACTTGGTAGTCATTTGGAAAGCTCAGATTGGATATTATCAAATTTTCGTTCAGTTCATAAGTCTCAAAAAGAATATTTGGATTAGTTGGTGAACTGGGTTTTGCAACTAAGTGAAAGGTCTGATCTTCAAAGTTACCAATTCTAGTTTTATCGTAACTATAAAAGCCTTTACTAGCCATATCTACAAAACTTTTTATATAATTTTCTATTTCATTTTCATTTAAATTTAAGATTTCAATCAAATTTGGATTTATATCTACTTCAAAATTCAAGTTTGAATCAATTTGCGATATAGAGCTCAAAATATTATCATTGTAAACATCTGATTCTAAAATTGATTTTGGTAAAGCGCCACCTGCTGACGCAATATGTATTAATTTGCTTCCATCTGATAGAAAAATATCTAAATCTCTTGCATGTTGTTCGAGTAAGGAATATGCCATTATAATGAAAAAGTTATTTTACAATTTAAACAAGGAGGAATTATCTGCATTGTACGTGGTCTGCGAGCATTGGCAAAATCAATTTCGTATAATTTTAAATGTGGTAATTTGTGAAGTACTCTATTCGCTGCATTTACTTCTGCACAGCAACCTAAGAAATTACCATTTACAGGCGCGTACATTTCGCCAATAGTTAATAATTTTATTCTTAGTTTGCTTGAAATTAAATGAGGAGAAATTGGTCCAGATCTATTAACATTTTTAAAATATGATTTGCCAGCACCAATGACTGCAGCTGGGTGGTCTTTTTTCCTTTGTAAGGCTAATGCAAATTTATAAGTTCTTCTTTCTAGACCTGTCATAGTTTATGATATTCTCCATATTTTTATGCTTACCGCTTAGGTTCCCGCATTCAGTTTGGGACTAAATTAAGCCCATTATTCGGATTTTCCAAGTCATCCAAATACAAAACCACATTCAAATTAAGCTTAATGCCCAATTGCGTGTAGCGTCTGTTGGCTGCTATTCCTTTTAATTTCTAATCCAGTTAAGTAATTCTACATCTATCTTTTTTAGAACGATAAATTCATCGATATCATCTGAATACCATCGGTAAAGCATTTTAATTTCATGTTCATAAATTTTAATTAATATTGCTCGCAATTCAATTTTCTTCTGTTCAAGAAATTCGATATCTGAATTTGCTTTTATTTGTAAAAAATATGCATATAAATTAGAAATGTTTTGAAG
>Ga0307408_100001394_pt1 | contig 17970 bp, 8 predicted proteins | sample 322Cmetagenome_FD_202116 | JGI IMG/M metagenome (GOLD analysis project Ga0307408, IMG submission 202116) | Maize rhizosphere microbial communities from greenhouse at UC Davis, California, United States - 322HYB-C-3 | ecosystem: Host-associated > Plants > Roots > Rhizosphere > Soil | place: USA... | reverse complement strand
AAAAACTCCCCATCCAGGAGGCTGGGGGGCTTATGAATCCATACGAACAAAAGCGCCGCTGGAAATTCTTGTTATTAGCCTTCGCAATTGTGATAGGTGCAGTATCTCTTTGGTATAGTAACTACCTGGTAAAGGGCATCTCGCAGGCAGAACGGACCCGTGCGGAAATCTGGGCGATCAGTAACAAGAAAATTATCGAGATAACGGACATTAATGATGAATACATCACCTTTATTTACTCAGTTCGGGATAGTCTTTCGGTACCGGCCATTGTAACTGATAATCGCGATAGCATTATTTATTGGAAGGGATTAGACAGCACTAAAACGAATTATAAACTCGAAGCCGAAAGCGTAGAATCGCCGGTTTACACGCGTAAAACTTATGATCCCGCTTATTTTAAGGCACAGTTAAGTGAGATGAAATCGCAACATCCTCCTATCATCATTCAAAAACAGGATGGAGAAAACTGGTTCGTATATTACAAGGATTCGGCATTGCTAACCCAATTAAGGGTCTTCCCTTCTATTCAGCTTACCGTGATCGGAATCTTCCTGATTATCGCCTATCTGGTATTCAGTTCATCGCGAAGATCTGAACAGAACCTGGTTTGGGTGGGTATGGCTAAGGAAACGGCTCATCAGCTGGGCACACCGATCTCATCAATGATGGCCTGGACGGAACTTCTTAAATCAAAATTCGACGCAGAAGAAGACCCTCTGATTTTGGAAATGGAGAATGATATTAAACGCCTGGAAATGGTTGCCGATCGCTTCTCTAAGATTGGCTCGAAGCCTGTATTGCAGAGCCATGCGGTATTTAAGGTAGTGGAAGATTACCTGAATTATTTCAGAGTAAGGGCCAGCGATAAAATTAGTTTCATTATTAGCGGAGACAAAGAGGTGGAAGCGCTGTTGAATATTCCACTTTTTGACTGGGTGATTGAGAACCTCTTGAAAAATGCCGTGAATGCAATTGATGGCCCGGGGAAAATAGAGATCCGGATTACCGAAAACCTTACTAAAGGACAGGTATTTATCGATGTTTCGGATACCGGAAAAGGAATCCCGAGAATGAAGTTTGAAACAGTTTTTCAGCCTGGCTACACCACACGAAAACGTGGCTGGGGATTGGGCCTATCCCTCACCAAGCGTATTATTGAAAATTACCACAAAGGACAGATCTTTGTGAAAGACTCTGAATTCGGAAAAGGAACCACATTCAGAATTATACTTAAAAGCAGTTTAAACTATGAAGAGACCACAAGCTGAGGAATTTGGCGCCTTTTATAAAGGCTATATTGATGCTGTTGAAGATGATGTAGTTACAGAGATCAGGCAGCAGCAAACGTCCTTACCTGCCTTAATGCGAGCCAATACCGCAAAAGCAAATTTCGCTTACGCCGATGAAAAGTGGACATTGAAAGAATTATTGGGGCACATGATAGATACAGAACGGGTAATGGCTTATCGCCTGTTACGTGTATCAAGAAACGATTCTACTCCATTGCCTGGTTTTGATGAGAACAATTTTGTGAAATTCTCAGGGCATAGAAATGCTGATTTCGAAAAGCTGATCCAGGAGTTTGAAGTGGTGAGAAGATCTACCTTGTTTTTGATTGAGAACTTAACAGAAGAGCAATTGAACTATCGGGGGACTGCAAGTGGTTATCCGATTAGCGGACGAGCTTTGGTATTTATTATTGCAGGGCATTTAAAGCATCATGTGAAGATAATGAGGGAGAGGTATTTACAGGAGATTTTATAAAAAACAACCCTCCATGTCTCCATCAAAAGATTTTTAGGATACCTTATTTACGCCTCATGATGCTAGCAAGAGGTGTGTAAACAATTACTAATTACACGACTATAAACCGCTTACCGATTAAATTCGGCTAAGACACTACTCATCTTCACAAATGAACTTAATTTTTACACTTATCCTTTCATTATTTCTGTATCCCTTATTGTCAAATGGACAACAGAGTCACTTCAACCATACCATAATGGAAGTTAGTGGCGATCTAAATAAAGACAATCTACCAGACAAAGCTATTGTACTACAAGATACCTTAAACCGAGATCATCCATATAAACTCCAGGTATTCTTTAAAAAGCCAGACGGGAAATTTAAGTTGATCATTGAGTCGACGAAAGCCATCGAACCATACATTCCTTCCAATCATGATGGCTACAGTTTCGATCGTATTACAATAAAAAAAGGTATCCTAAGCATAGAATGCTCCTTATTGAGAGGACATTATGCGCATAAATTCAGATATCAAAACGAGAATTTTGAATTAATTGGATTTTCCAATGGTGGCTCTGACGGTCGGGGTACAGTTAGTACTGTTGATTTTAACCTTTCTACTGGAATAAGGATTGAAAAGTCTGAACGTTACGATATAGACAAGAAGTTAACTAACCATACAAAGAAAGTATTAATAAGACCCTTGCCTAAATTACAGGACATTGTACCCTTAGAAAACGAATATTATTGACCATTCCCCCTCCCAAACCACCTTCCATCCAAATTTTATTCTGATTTCTGTAATATTTTTAATGTTTTTGTTCAATAAAGTTTTCTGGAAGCCCTGATTTGAAACAAAACATTTTGAATTTCTTTTTTTTAGCAAGTAATAATTAGATTTGCCTTCCCAAAAATACATATTGACTAATGAGTTCAGTTGCAATAACTAAGGAAACATACCTAGACTGGTACGAACAAATGCTTTTGATGCGTCGGTTTGAAGAAAAATCAGGACAATTATATGGTCAGCAAAAGATCAGAGGTTTCTGTCACCTTTACATCGGACAAGAAGCTGTTTTAGCTGGAGCGATGTCTGTATTAGGCCCTGGCGATTCTATGATTACTGCTTATCGTGACCATGCTCACGCTATGGCTCGCGGAATGAGCGCTAACGAAATTATGGCTGAACTTTACGGAAAAGCAACTGGTTGCTCTAAAGGTAAAGGTGGTTCTATGCACATGTTCAGCAAAGAGAAAAAATTCTTCGGTGGACACGGTATCGTAGGTGGACAAATTCCTCTTGGTGCCGGTGTAGCATTTGCTGAAAAATATCTTGGTACCACTAACGTTAACGTATGTTATATGGGCGATGGTGCAGTTAGACAAGGTGCTCTTAACGAAACGTTCAATATGGCCATGTTGTGGAAGCTTCCTGTAATCTTCGTTTGCGAAAACAACGGTTATGCAATGGGTACTTCCGTACAACGTACAACAAACATGGTTGATATCTACAAAATTGGTTTAGGTTTCGATATGCCATGTGCTCCTGTTGATGGAATGGATCCGGTTGCTGTGCACAACGCAATGGACGAAGCGGTTCAACGTGCTCGTCGTGGTGAAGGCCCAACTTTCCTTGAAATGCGTACTTACCGCTACAAAGGTCACTCCATGTCTGACCCTGCTAAATACCGTACTAAAGAAGAGTTAGAATCATACAAAGCTAAAGATCCGATTGGTGTGGTTAAAGCAGCCATCGTTGAGAACAACTATGCTGATGATGCCTGGTTCGAATCAATTGATGCCAAAATAAAAGCTATCGTTGATGAGTCTGTGAAATTTGCAGAGGAGTCTCCTTGGCCAGAACCAAGTGAATTGTACGATGACGTTTATGTGCAACAAGACTATCCATTTATCAGAAGCTAATTACAAACACGACAAAAAAACTCACATAAAGAAATGGCTGAAGTAGTTCGTATGCCGAAAATGAGCGATACCATGACAGAAGGTGTTATCGCAAAATGGCACAAAAAAGTTGGCGACAAGGTTAGCACAGGCGATTTAGTTGCCGAAGTGGAAACCGATAAAGCCACTATGGACTTTGAATCATTCCAGGAAGGAACTGTATTATATATCGGAGCAGAAGAAGGTTCTGCAGTAGCTGTTGATGCGGTTATTGCGGTTCTTGGCGCTCCCGGCGAAGATTATAAATCGCTGTTAGAAGGCGGATCTGCTCCTAAAGCTGAAGCGAAATCAGAAGCTCCGGCTGCCGAAAGCGCTCCAGAGGCTGAAGAAGAAGGTGGTATTGATCCTGAATCTGTAGGCGCAACAGTTATTCGTATGCCTTTATTGAGCGATACAATGACTGAAGGTGTTATTGCAGAATGGCATAAAAAGGTTGGTGATACCGTGAAAAGTGATGATACACTTGCTGACGTTGAAACCGACAAAGCTACAATGGAAGTAACTGCTTACGCAGAAGGAACTTTACTATACGTAGGTGTAGAAAAAGGACAAGCTGCTAAAGTAAACGATATCATTGCTATTGTAGGAAAACCGGGCACTGATGTACAAGGCTTATTAAAAGGTGGCAAAAAAGCGGCTCCTGCAGGTGAAGCTAAGAAAGAGGAAGCATCCGCTCCTGCTGCTCAAGAATCATCAGCGCCAGTTGCATCATCATCTGATTCAAGAGTGAAAGCTTCTCCTTTGGCGAAGAAAATTGCTCAGGAAAAAGGCATCGACCTTGCTCAGGTTAAAGGAAGTGCAGAAGGTGGACGTATTGTTAAGGCAGACGTAGAAAACTTCACACCTGCTGCTAAGCCAGCTGCTACCGCTCCGGAAGCTACTGCCGCTGCACCAGCTAAAGCTGAAAAAACAATTTCTATCCCAACTTTTATTGGCGAAGAGAAATTCACAGAGAAACCTGTTACTCAAATGCGTAAGGCAATTGCCCGCTCGCTTTCTGATAGCTTGTTCACTGCTCCGCATATTTTCGTAACCATGAGCATCGACATGGACAGCGCAATTGCTGCCCGTGCAAAAATCAACGAGTATGCTCCGGTTAAAATTTCATTTAATGATTTAGTAGTTAAGGCTACTGCAATCGCGTTGAAACAACACCCTGCAATTAACTCATCATGGTTAGGCGATAAAATCCGCGTTAACGAGCACGTTAACATTGGTATCGCAGTGGCTGTTGATGAAGGCTTGGTGGTTCCGGTTGTGAAATTTGCTGATGGTAAATCTCTAACTCACATCTCATTAGAAGTAAAAGACTTTGCAGGAAAAGCAAAATCTAAAAAATTACTTCCAACCGATATGCAAGGTTCAACCTTCACCATTTCTAACTTAGGAATGTTTGGTGTTGATGAATTTACTGCAATTATCAATCCTCCAAACGCTGCTATTTTAGCGGTTAGTGGAATCCAACAAGTTCCGGTTGTTAAAAACGGAGCTATCGTTCCTGGAAACATCATGAAAGTAACCCTAAGTGGTGATCACCGTGTTGTTGATGGGGCTAATGTTGCAGCTTTCCTTCAAACATTAAAAGCTCTATTGGAAGAGCCGGTTAGATTGTTAGTATAATCAAACTGTTAACATATAACAAAAGCGGATCAGAGAAATTTGATCCGCTTTTTTGTTTGGGGCTTTGTTATTAAACCCCTATTCGTGAGAAAACCTATAAGGTTTTGAAAACCTTATAGGTTTAAGGAAAAGTCCAACTACCAAATCTTCACTCGGGCACTCTCTTCTCTATACATCTTATCGCCCGGCTTAATATCAAATGCTTTGTAAAACTCGGTCATATTTGATAGCGGTCCATTTACTCTAAACTCCTCCGGAGAGTGTGGATCAGCACTAATTCGCATTCTCATACGCTCGTCCCTGTTTTTCAACCGCCATACCTGGGCAAATGAAAGGAAGAAACGTTGATCTGGGGTGAAACCATCTATCTTCTGGTTTCCTTTACCTTGGTCCGTTAACTTAAATGCCTCGTACGCTATTGCCAAGCCACCAATATCAGCAATATTTTCGCCTAAGGTCAGTTCACCATTTACTTTAAGCGTATCCAATACCTTGTATTGAGAATATTGATCAATTACCATTTTCGCCTTGCTATTGAACTTGTCAGCATCATCTTTAGTCCACCAATCCATTAAATTCCCCTCTTTATCGTATTGCCTTCCCTGGTCGTCAAAGCCATGAGTCATTTCGTGCCCTATTACTGCGCCAATTGCACCGTAGTTAATGGCATCGTCGGCATTGAAATCGAAGAAAGGAAACTGCAAAATACCTGCAGGAAATACAATCTCATTAAAGGGAGGATTATAGTAAGCGTTTACCGTAGGCGGTGTCATCAGCCACTCCTTTTTATCAACTGGCCTACCTAACTTATCAATTTGCTCGCGATAAGTATGCTTAGCTGCGGCTTGCAAATTCTCATAGAACGTTGACCGGCTTACCGTTACATCATCGTATTTTTTCCAGGTATCCGGGTAACCGATCTTATTCACAAAAGTGTTCAGTTTCTCTAAAGCACGTTTTTTAGTTTCGGCACTCATCCAATCCAATCTTTCAATCCGGGCCTGATACACTTTCTGCAGGTTATCTACCAATTTTAACATTCGCACTTTTGCTTCGGCAGGAAAGAAGCGCTCAGTATACAACTGCCCCAGTAACTCACCCAGATTCTGATCTGTTTTATTTACCATTTGCTTCCAGCGAGGCTGCTGTTGTTTCTGGCCGCTTAGCACCTTACCATAGAAATTAAAGCGAGCCGACCTGAATGGATAACTCAGTGCCGAAGCTGATGACGACAGCGCTTCAAATGTCAGCTTGTCCTTCCACAGCGCCAACGGCTTCGTTTTTAACAAGGTCGCCAAAGTGCTGTAATATTTCGGTTGACCAACCAAAACCGTATCAGTGTTTGCACCCAACCTCATTAATAGATTTTTGAGGTTGATGCCTGGCACCTGTTTTTGAAACTGAGCAACGGCGTACTTATTATAGTTTTTAACCGGATCGCGAAGTTCTACTGGTGTTAAATGTGATTGCGCGATTTCCGTCTCGAGCTTTAAAATATCCTGCGCTTTCTTATTGGCCGTTGCTGCATCGATACCTGTAAGCGTGAAAAGTTTGGCAATATAATTTGTATACTCCTTCCTTATGTTTTGGCTATTAGCATCCTGCTTAAAGTAATAATCGCGATTTGGCAAACCCAAACCGGTCTGCTGAAAATTGATGGCATTCTTTGTACTGATCTTATCATCAGGACCTACATAAAATTCAAAAAGAAAACTTTCGCCTTCTTTAAAACTAGCTGCAGCAAAATCCACAAGTTCAGCACTTGTTTTTAAGGCTTTAATTTTAGTAAGCAATGGCATAATGGGAGCAGCGCCACGTTTGTCGATAGCCGCAGTATCCATCCCACTTAAATAAAAATCGCCCACTTTCTGGCTGATGCTGCCTTTACTATTCTGCTTTGCGGATGCATCCTCGAGGATTTGCCGAAGGTTGGCCAGGTTATCATTATTTAAAAGATAGAATGAACCCCAGGCAGTTTCAGAGGGCGGAATTTCAGTATCCTTTATCCATTTCCCATTGGCAAAACGGAAGAAATTTTCGCCCGGTTTAATTGTTGTGTCCATTCCAGCCTTGTCAAAGAAAACTGTTCGCGACTTCTGTTGCCCAGAAACTTCCGCACCGCAAAAAATAGTTAGCGCCAGGGATGAAAGGGCAATATATGTAAGGATTTTATTTTTTGCCATTTATTTGCAGTTTATATGTTCTTAATATTTATTGAGCTATTATGCCATTATTTGTACCAGAGAAGCTAGAATACCTCATAGCGGTAAATCTGAATTTTTCGGATAAATATAAAAATACAGTTAAACTAAAGGCTATTTTTGTAATCATAAGTAGCGCAGGTTTTCGGTGGAGCTTAGTAATCCATGAAAATTCCCTAATTTAACCTACCAATCTCAAGCACACATGAGTTTAAAAAAAGTACTTGTTAGCATATCAATCATAGGTGTTGTATTGATTTCCGCAGCGGCGGTAACACCCTTCCTGTTCAGGGACAAGATAATAAATGAAATCAAAAAAACGGTTAATAAAAGTGTAAACGCAAAGGTTGACTTTAAGGATGCCGACTTTACTATTGTAAGTTCTTTTCCCTATTTAGGCGTTGATATCAGTCATCTAACGGTAGCTGGCCTCGATAGTTTCGCTACTGACACTCTTGCCAATATCGCTCAATTGCATGTTAATCTGGATATTATGAGCGTAATTAATGGCGAAACCTATCAGATTAAATCTATTAAACTTGACAACCCGGTTATTTACGCAAAAGTGCTGAAGAGCGGTAAAGCGAACTGGGATATTACCAAAAAAGATACCACCGCAACCCAACCTGCGGACACGGCTGCCAGTAAATTTAAAGCTGCACTGAAAAGCTACTCGCTGGAAAACGCAAAAATCATTTATGATGATGCCTCATTGGGCTTTTACATGGAGCTGGATAGCCTGAACCACAGCGGAGAAGGCGATTTCACGCAGGATCTGTTTACATTAAACACCTCCTCTGAAATAGAAAAACTAACGGTTAAATATGCGGGCATTCCTTATTTGAATGGAGTAAAGCTTAAGGCCGATTTACCATTGGAGATAGACCTGAAGCAAATGAAGTTTAGCTTGGGTGAGAATAAAATCCACCTGAACGAGCTTCTGCTTTCACTGGCAGGCAGCCTTGCCCTGCCTAACGAAAAAGATATGGTGGTAGATGTTAAATTCAATGCTGCTGAGTCTGACTTGAAGAACTTCCTTTCACTTATACCAGCCATGTATTCTTCCAGCTTTAAGGATATGGCTGCCAGCGGAAAATTCGGTTTTGAAGGAAAAGCAAAAGGTACATATAATGAAAAATCGCTTCCGGCATTTGACCTTCATTTCCTGATTGCGAATGGTAAAGTGAAATATCCGGGGCTCACATCTTCCGTCAATAACATTAATGTTAAGGCGGATGTTGAAAATACGGATGGCGCACTGGATCATACGGTGGTTAACATTCCGTCTTTTCATTTGGAGTTTGGTAACATCCCGCTTAACGGAAAACTTCTAATCAAGAATCCAATAAGTGATCCCTTTGTGGATATGGTGCTGAAGGGTAAAATGGATCTGAAACAGATGACTACGATTTTTCCGATGAAAGGAAAAACTTTAAGTGGGATTGTTGATGCTGATATCAAAGCTACTGGGAATAAATCGTCGATAGACCGTGGACAGTATCAAAATTTTAAAGTTTCAGGTTTTTTAGTGGCCAATAACTTTAGCTATGCGGGGCAGGAAGTACCGATGCCGGTTCATGTTCCTACTGCAAAAGTAACGTTCAATCCAAAGAACATCAGCCTGAGTAATCTTTCTGCCAAAATCGGGAAAAGTGATTTGAGCGCAAACGGAACGCTGGATAATTACCTGGAATACGTTTTCAAAAAGGATGTGCCCCTAAGAGGTAAGTTTAATGTAAATGCGGGTTTATTGGATATAAACGAGCTGATGGGGCCAAGCAAGACGGAAGCTACCAAGGCGGATACTGCTAAACTAACGGTGTTTGAAGTTCCCGATAACATCGACTTTGAGCTTGGATTGAAAGCCGACCGCATTTTGTACGATAACTACGATATTCAGAATGCGCAAGGTAGCCTGCATGTAGACCATAAAACGGTTCATTTTAAGAACATGAACCTAAACATGCTGGATGGAAAAATGAGCATGAATGGATCGTACGCTACTACCGATGTTAAAAAGCCTAAAGTTGATATTGATTTTGGGATAGAGAAGATGAACATTCAAAAGGCTTTTAACACCTTCAATACAGTAAAATTACTAGCTCCGGTGGCTAAATATACCAATGGATCGTTTTCAACCAAATTGAAGTTTAACTCGGAGCTGGATCAGCACATGATGCCTCTTTACTCAACCGTAAATGTGGAAGGCATCACCAATATTATCCAGGCTATTGTTCAGGGTTTCGAACCGCTGAATAAACTTTCGCTTGCGTTGAATACGGACAAACTTCAGAAACTGGAATTGAATAACTTCCTTACCAAGTTTAAGATAGAAAACGGGAGGCTGAACTTTTCGCCAATTACTATCAAAAAGGGAGATTTCTCGATGATGGTTGAAGGCTTTAACAGCCTAGACCAAAGCATGAGTTACAAGCTTGCGATGAACTTTCCGCGATCATACCTGGGCACTAAGGCTAATGCTGCCACGAATGCTATTCTGGCAAAATTCAATGCAAAAACCGGCTCGGCGGTGGCGATGGGCGAGACGGTTAAAGTGAATGCAAGTATGTTTGGAACGGTATTAAAACCCACTGTTAAAATTACTTCGGTAGCAGATGACACAAAGAACGAAGTAAAAAGTGCCGCGACTCAGTTTGTTGATAATAAAAAAGCCGAGCTACAAGCTAAAGCTCAGCAAGAGGTTACCGCCTTAGCTCAAAAATCGACAGCACAAATTCAGCAGAAAGCGGATACTTTAAAGAAGCAGGTGCAAACGAAAGCGGCTGAACAGATAAAAGGGAAACTTGGTAGCTTTTTCAAAAAGAAGCAGACCACTCCGGCAGATACAACGCATTAAAAATCTTAAACCGAAAATTCAGAAGGCATCGCAAAGAAGATCCGAGAAATTAAAACTCAACCTTCTTAGCGATGCCTTTTTATCTGTAGCCTATCCTTTCGTCGCTCCTTTAATTTAATATCTCCTGGATATCAACGGCCGTAAGCGACTTTACAAAGCTTTCTTCAGTGGTGATTAATGAATCGGCAACCAGTCGCTTTCTATTTTGCAGGGCAAGGATTTTCTCCTCAACGGTATCCTTAGTGATAAACTTATAAATAAATACACTTTTCTTTTGTCCGATGCGGTGAGCCCGATCTATAGCTTGTTGCTCCACAGCCGGATTCCACCATGGATCTAAAAGGAAAACATAGTCGGCCTCAGTTAAATTCAAACCTACACCTCCCGCTTTTAAAGAAATAAGGAACAGCTTGATATCTTCATTCTGCTGAAACTCGCTGACGACTTCTCCCCGGTTTCGGGTAGATCCATCCAGATACGAATAGCGGATTCCCTGTTGATCCATATAATTCCGGTAAATCTCCAATTGACGAACAAACTGCGAGAAAACCAGCACCTTATGTCCTTCGGCCAGCACGCTTTCCAGGGTATGAATAACGCTTTCAAACTTGCCCGATTCGCCTTCATATTCCTTATCCAGCATTGCGGGATGGTTAGCAATTTGACGCAGTTTTGTTAAGCCCTGCAATACCTGAACCTGAGCTTTCACAATGGTGCCGTCCTCTAAGGCCTTCAGCAAATCGTTACGGTATTCAGACTTGGTTTTTTCATAGTACTCCTCCTGCTCTTCGCTCATGCTGCAATAAAACACCTGCTCACTTTTGGAAGGAAGCTCTTTAGCCACCTGATCCTTAGTTCTGCGCAATACAAAGGGCTTTATCAGAGCCTGTAGTCTGCGGGCTTTATCTTCATCTTTTTTCTTCTCAATTGGCGTCACGAACGTATCCTGAAAAAAGCTTTGATTGCCCAACAACCCGGGATTGATAAATGACATCTGCGCCCAAAGATCATTCACGGTATTCTCTACCGGGGTTCCGCTAAGGATAAGTTTATATTGGGATTTTAACTCTTTTATTGCTTTGAAGGCTTTTGAAGAGGGGTTTTTAATGTTCTGACTTTCGTCGAGAATAATATAATGGAAAAAAAATCCTGAAAGCATCTCCGCATCTACACGGGTAACACCATAAGTGGTGAACACCACATCATAACGAGCAAAAGTTGAAATATCCCGGGAACGGTTACCTCCCGTATGAACCAGCATTTTTAAAGTTGGAGCAAATTTCTCGGCCTCCTTTATCCAGTTATAGATCAGCGATGTTGGCATCACAATAAGTGAAGTAACGAACTGGCCTATTTCCGCGGCTTCCTCCTTTACCTTCTGTAAAAGTGACAGCGTTTGCACTGTTTTGCCCAGCCCCATGTCATCTGCAAGGCACCCTCCAAAATTAAACTTGCGTAAGAAATGGAACCAATTATAACCCGCTTTTTGATACTCACGCAATGTTCCTTTAAAGTTTTGCGGACTAGGTGCATCTTCAATTTCTTCGAAGGAAGTAAGTTTTTGGAGTTTCCTGTCCATCGTAATGCCAGCCAGCTCACTATTGGCAACATCGTTTAGTAAGCCTACGTGATATTTTTTAAGTTTGAGTCCGTCTTCGCCCCTTTCGGCAAAGCTCATCAAGCTTCCATATTGCGAAAACCACTTTTCTGGGATGACAGCTATTTCGCCGGAAGGCAAAACATACTCTCGGATCTTATTCAGTATATGATATCTCAAGTCTATAAACGGAACCCGATGTGTACCAAAATACACTACTGCATTCAGATCGAACCAGTCATTCCCCTCTTTAACTTCAAGATTTATTTTGCTTGTACCGAAGATAAAACGTTTTTCGCCTTCGGGTTGCTCGAACTCAAAACCTAGTTCCTGCAAATGATCGTGATTCTCGTTCAGCCAGTCAATTACCGAAAACGACGCATCTTCCTCTTCGCCAACGGCTTGATTAAGTTCAAGATTTACAAAAAGTGCACTTGTTGATCTCAGTCCTAAGGCAAGCAATTCATCAAGCTTATTTTTCTCCCAGGTAGTAGATCGTTTTATACGATGAAAGATATAGTCATCGCCATTTTTCTCCATTTGTACCGAAACTTTATTATCACTTCCGGCAGCGAAAACATAATGAGCATATTTGAAATAAAGCTGCAATTGTGACGTGCCCCCCTCTACAAAGGCAACTTTTAAAACCGGTCTGGCGTCGAACTTTTCCGTGTTAATAGAAAAGCCTTCGGCGTAAACATGGTGCTTTTCAATAAGAGGAGCTACAAATCTTTCGAAATACGTTTTCTCGCTGGCCTTTGAAATTGATATATAACGTTTGTTAAGAAAGGGCTGTAATTTCTTACCTTCCAAATCGCCATCGAAGTGATAAAGTACGCCATCAAGCAGCAGTCTGGCTGGCTGATTACAAACCACCTGCGCATCTCTGAACATAAACTCGATACGGATTCCTTTGAATTTGATAGTTGGGAAATACCTGGTTTCTTCTTCGTTACGCCGGAAATGGAATAGAACAGAAGCGGCTTCATCGGCAAGTTTCAACTCACGCTCAACCGGCCAACCCTCCTTACTCATTAAATAGAAGTTTCTGCCATCAATAAGCTTCAAAGCCTCAATAATTCGCTTCTCTATTTTAGGGCGAATAACACCATAAAGCTGGTCGTCAAAAATCTTTGAAAAATATTCTACCGGGCGAATTGGCTTTTTATAGTAGCGCTTAATGATGCTGCCCTGCTCGGTTTCTTCCAACAGCTTAATCAGCTTTTTATCTGTCTCATCTAGAATCGTGTTAAACTCGGCAGCCGTAGTGGTAAAAAGCCGCTGATAAGTGAGCGAAAAGCCGCCATCCGGGTTCAGCTGAACCACATGTGGCTCAATCAAAAACCCAAGATACTCGTGCAGGCATAGGGAATAAACTAATTTACAAGGCTTTGAACTATCGACACGTAACATCACTAAGAGCAAAAAATAAGGTAGAAGCTAATATTAAAAAATGTTAAACTTATAGAGAATATTAAGTAATTCAAAATTTGATTTCAGGAGATTTCAATACAAGCCTCTCTATTTTAATATTGGGATAGTGATTTAAGCCCGTGGTTACCTTCCGCACATCTCTCTATATACGCAATAACTGCAGTTTTCGGCTTTGGCTGTTTGAGCAAAAGCGATATCGGGGTTAAATAATTCTTCCAGTAAATTTCTCAATTTCACATAAAACCCAGATTTCATCTCTTCCAGATGTTCGGCCTGTAAAAATGCCTTACCCCCACGTCCACCGGCGTAAAACAAAGTACCATCGTTCTTCATTTTGCGGATGATGTACAGGTTAGGTTCTACGCGCTGTACGTTTTTAACCTGCTCATAAATGTACGTATAGAACAAAGTTTGAATCATGGCCTTGTTTTGCTTATTGCCATCGCGTTCAAAAAGCGAATCCAGATCGGTGTACTTCACTTCATCGCTACCGGTTTTATAATCAACAATACGAACGGTGGCATCGCGTTCGTCCACCCGGTCGATAATCCCGTAAAGGAGAACCTTATGCTCCTTGTCTTTTATCCCGATAGGAAAATGCAACTTGTAATCCTTTTTATTTTCGAGCTCGATGATGTGAAAAGGAGCAACCGTTTCGTCGTGGGTTAAGATGGCATCAACATATTCCTCTACAATCCGAAGAATAATCTGCTGCATAGAATTGGGCTTTTGCAGCTTCAATTTATGATTAAACAGCACCATGGAAAGGGCTTGCTTGCACATTAAAGGAATATCGGGACGCTTATTGCGGATATCCTCCGCATTAATGATATCCTTTACTTTCGCCAGATCTTCATAAAACCATTCCATTACCTGGTGCAAAACTGAACCTACCTGGTTAGCCTCCAGATTTTCGGTAATTTCTTCCGGCTCCTTTATTTTGGCTACGTATTTAAAGAAAAATTGCAGACTGCAATTGAGATAAGTAGTTAAAGCTGTAGCTGATATTTTCTCATCGTCCCAGTTACCCTTAGATTGAAGAAACTTTTGCAGGGCATTCCAAACTTTTCCTTTCTTCTCAACTGCCAGCTCTCTAACGGCGTCAATCTGTACGGGTTGATTTTGGGAGAAATATTGAAATTGAAAATCGCTTTCAAACTCCAGCTGCCTCAAAAAGCGACTCGGTTCTCCGCTGTTACTTTCATCAATTAAACTATTATAAACCAGGCTAATATTCTCCGAACGCTGCAACAATCGATAAAAAAGATAGGCGGCAATAGCATCCTGATTTTCCAGGACCGGTAATCCGAAAACCCGACGAATGCTATCGGGAATAAAAGTAGGCGAAATACCCAGCTTGGGAAGGGTTCCTTCATTTACCCCCATCACAATGATATTCTCAAAATCGAGGCATCGGCTTTCCAGTAAACCCATTACCTGGATTCCGCGTAAAGGCTCGCCTTCCAAAGGCACCGAAAGCCCCTGCAAGGCTTTTCTAATTAGAGCGAGCACAAAAACAAGCGGCAGGTTTTCCTGGTAAGCACTCAATCCGTCATACAACAAATTAAGGGATTTACTTACCGCCATCAATAAATTAGCTTCTAACTGCTGCAACAATCCATGTTTTTGGCGTTGCTCTAAAACCGCTGTTAAAAGCACATAAAGCGCATCGATGGTTTGCAAGCCGGTGTGTTTTACCGTAAAAAAGTTAGGCGCAAGTACCGAGGAAAAATGGAGCTCGGTTAAAGGGACCTCCACCAACTGATTTTCCAGCATGCGCTTTAGCAACACTTCACGTTCCCTCTCCTGAACATTTGTAAGCGGATGCGACAGAAAAGCTTCGACATCCTTAAAATAAATCGTGTCCTTTTTTTCTCGTTGAACCTGTTCCTGTATGTTTAGCCACAAATCGATTAAACCATAAACGGTTGATTGCGAAAGCGGAAAACCCATCGTAACGTTTACCTTCGAGATTTCGGCAGGAATAGTTTGCAACACGGGCAGAAGCAAACTTTCATCTGCAATTACGATCGCAGTTTTTTCAGGATCGTTTGCTGTTTGAAGCTGCGACAGGATATTTGAAAACTGGCTGATGGACTTTGCCTGAGCAGCGTGACCATGAGTTTGGATGATCTGTACAGTTTTCTTTCTGCCTTTAATAAGTGCCGGACTTTCGCCCAATGCATTTTGAAGCTCCGTTGTGTAAATATTTCTTCGGATAAAAAGACCTGCTTCCTGCAGCTGATCGTCCATGTAATAGGCATCCGCATCAAAGTAAAAAAGGGCCTTATCCAGCTCCTGCCAATGTTTAAACAGCTTGGCTTCGGCTCGATTTAAGGCATTAAATCCAACAAAAACCACTTTTTTAAATTGATTAACAAAGTCGTTAGTTGGCGCCTGGGCCAAATTGCGATAAAGCGCAGCTACTGTACTATAACCTGCCTCGTTGAGTGCTTCATGAAAGTTTTTGTACAACTTTGGCATGCGCTTCCACAGATCAATAAACTTTTGCTGAAAGCTTAATTGTCTGTCTTTCGAGAACGACGACCAGAATTGTTCAAGAAATTCGTATTGTTCAGTATTAAAATGCGGAAACTGTTTTTGTATCACCGCGATATCTTCCAACTGGCAAAAAAGATCGTCCGCATCGACGAGGTCATAATCAATTTGCGCAAAATCACTGAGGATGATTTCGGCCAATGAATAAAACATATCAGGACTAATTTCCTCCCGGTCTTCACTCTTAAGAAGCAGATTATATTCCTGATGCAGTTTGAAGAACTGGGTAAACTGATCTGCCGGAACAAGGCTGGATGACTTGGCAAAAAACTCGCCAACGGTAAAGAACGACGGGCTCCAGAGCGATTTACCGGAAAGCTCGCCCAGATGTTTTTTTAAGAATAGTCCGGGCCGTTTATTATTGAAAACGATGGCCACATCTTTTAAATCACCGTTAAAACGGGATAAAAGATCATTTGCAACATCGTATAAGAATGATTTCATTTAGTATTTCTTTAAGCAGCCAGGCCTAAACCGTTTTTAATTCTTTTAAAAACCCATAATACAAATATGGGTTGATGTTTGTATACCCCATCTCAGCAAGCAGATCTTTATACGCCTCTACCTGTTTATAATGCTGAGGCTTAGGCTCCTCGGTAAATTTAAAATCGATCAGAACAACTTCGTCTTTACCAATTAAAACTTTATCGGGACGATAACTTTCTCCGCTTCCGCTGATGATCGTTTGCTCGCTCAAATTCTCGTAAGGTTTCTGCAGAAGGGCTTGTAGATCCTCATTTTCCAGCACACTTTCGGCCAAAGCTTTAATTTCCGGCTCTTCAGTTTTACGGAACCATCCCTCCAACTGCATTTCGCGGATTGATTCGGGAAGTTTGTCGAGAGTATTTACTCTCGAAAGGATTTCGTGTAAAATTACTCCTCTTTTCCTGGCCGTATTTCCGCTAAGCAGATCGAGCTGCTCGTACACTTTATCGTTCGTTAAGGCGTCCTCCAGCCGATCAGACAATGGATACTCTTTAAAATACCAATTTTGCTTTGAGTTTTGATGGTCCGCAGCAGCTACATTCTTCGCCGGAATTTCACCTTCAATTAATAGCGTCCGATCATCAAACTCTGCATTCAGCTCAGCTGCATAAAGTTTCAAAGGCTGAAGCATTAAATCCCCGATAAGGGAAAACTGATCGTCTTTTCCAGCCACCTGGCCCGGCGCTGTAATGTATAAATGCTTACGGGTACGTGTTGTTGCCACATACAGCATATTGATGGCATCCATGTAATTAAAAAGCAGCTCCTCAAAGTAAGCCTTTCCAAACTCAGACTGGCCCAAGCTTTTCTTATAATGCACAGGAACGCTACTTAACATTGAATAAGGCGTGTGCTGGGCATCCACCCAAAAAATACTATTAGGCATTCCATCCAGGCTCCAGCAGCAGAAAGGCAACATTACCACATCAAAAGCCAATCCTTTGGATTTATGTATAGTCATCACCTGGACCGCATCACTTTTATCCGAAGAGGGCAGAGCTTTCCTTTCGCCCTCTTCCTCCCACCAAGTTAAAAATGAGGAAATTCCGCGTTCTCCCTGTCTTACAAAAGCGCTCACCATATCGCGGAAAGCTAGTAAATAGGGCAAATGAACTTCCGACAGATTTAATTGGTAAGCTGAAATAAGTTTTTCGGTAAGCTCAAATAAGGGAAGCTGCTGCCACTTATACCAGTTTGAACACAACGCTTCAGGAAGATGGCCACTTAAGTCCTTTACCTCCGTTTTACTTAGCTTTAGCCAAACTTCGGCAGGTATTACCCGATCATTCTCCTCATTATACAAATGAATACAATTGGCTTTGTATAGGGCGCTGTTATCCTTTTTAGCAATCATTGCTTGAAAGGTGTTGATGATAAGCTTTACCGCAGAGTTATTAGCGATGAGCAAGGCTTCGCCCGAGATAACCGGGATATTCAAAACCATTAGATGTTCTACCGCTGCCCTGGCTTCGGTATTACTTCGAACAAGAACACAAATGTCGCCA
>Ga0307408_100001393_pt1 | contig 17975 bp, 19 predicted proteins | sample 322Cmetagenome_FD_202116 | JGI IMG/M metagenome (GOLD analysis project Ga0307408, IMG submission 202116) | Maize rhizosphere microbial communities from greenhouse at UC Davis, California, United States - 322HYB-C-3 | ecosystem: Host-associated > Plants > Roots > Rhizosphere > Soil | place... | reverse complement strand
CGTTTGAAAACGATAAGAACCCGACTGGGTGACACGTACATACCCCGTCCAACGCGTAGAAAAATTATCGGCATTAATGCCGCTAGGCCCAGGCGCAGCACCAGCCCAATTAAAATCAATCGGTGCATCAACTCTTGTTGCAATCACCGGGTCGGTTAGTGTGCGGTTGTTATAGTAATTGCCGGTAATTCCGCTGGATACGCCCGCTGGGCAATTCATGGGTGGAGGTGGCGTAGCACCGCAAGCATTGGCCGGAGTTGAATTAGGCGAGCAGGTTCCATAAATGCTGCTGCCGTTGGTGACATTCACGGTTGAATAATTAGGTGCAGTTAAATTGCCATACACCACAGAATTATTCACACTGATTGCACCGCTGTTACTACTGACATTGATTGAAGAAGACCCTGATCCCAACACACTGCCGTTTTGTATTGTCACTGTACTTGCACCAGAAATACTGCCGCTAGTCATCGTAACGCCCGATAAAGTGAGCGCATTATTCGAGGTCATAACAAAATTTCCAGCTAAAGTTCCGCCAGTAATTGACATGCCGGATTGCGCCGTTGCGCCGCCACCTAAATTAGTACCATTAGTTGTGATGGTATTGCTGTTACTTCTTACCAAGCCAGTCACACCACCACCGGTTAAATTAATATTGCCATTGGTAATCACAGTGCCATTAACCGTTGTGCCGACCAAGGTAATTGCAGCTTCACTTGTCAAGTTGCCCCAAATAGTCGTAGTGGCTGATGAATCGTGAGAGCCATAAGTAGACGTGAGGTTGATGCGGTTACTGCTGGAGCCAATCGTATTGTTGTTAAGTGAAAACCCATTGTTAGCAGAAATAGTAATGGTGGTATTGGATGTAAGGATATCGCCCGACGCCAACGTAACCCGCCCATTGCCATTACACGTATAGTTAGTGCCACTAACGTTCCAATTGGTGCTGCAGGGTGGGTAAGAACCTGATGTAAGATTATAAGTTGCGGCGTTCGCCATTGATGAAAGCGCAACTGATAACAATAACGTTATCCTCTGCATTTTTTGAGCAAATAAATATCGGGAAAAATAAAATGTTATTGGCATTTATTCCTGCTCCCGATAAGCGCCGACTTCAATGATCCGTTCAGCGCGATATTGATCTTGTCCACAACTACCTGTACTCGTCAACGTATAAAAACTTCTGGTTACACCCATTGCCGATGTGAGCTGATAATTAGCAACCGCACCCGCCGCACAAGCGCTGCCATTCTGGTACACACAAGAACAGGCTACGGTCACAGTGCATATTTTCAGCCCATTTACACCAGAAAAATTATGGTTAATTGCCATATCATCGCAGGCTTGATCGGTCACTTGACGAGTAGCAGTAGATAAAAATAACGCCTGCATGCCGCGCTGCGCACCGCTCTCAGCCGCATAAAATGCCTGCAAATTAGTAAATTCCTGAATGCTGGACGTTTGGATTTGAATGCTGGTACGTGAAATCGTTAGCGCCAACACACCCATTACCACTAAAATAAACAGTGCTAGCGGCAATAAAAAACCGCTTTGCCCCCGCCTATTTTTATTACATTCAATATTAGGGAACATTGCGGATCACCACTCCCTGGGTAAACGTAATCGACTCTCCGCCACTGGAAAAAATTAATTCAATGTTGATCTGTGTATTGCGGTTTTCACTGCCCATCGCCAACGAAAATGGTTGCGGGTTTAATGGATTTACCACGGATACGTTACGCGCAATGATGCTGGCGCCAGTGCCAACACTCACATTAGCATTGGCAATGGGGACATCCTCATAAAAATGCAATTGGTCTCCCACCACACAAAATGCCTGCGGATTATCTAGCAAGTAATAACGTTTGTTGATGGAGTTGCGCCGCCATTGTTTTGCGGCATCCAAGGTAATTGCTCCACTCGAGTACCCTGCAAGTGAGTCGCCAGTGTCATAGATTTCTTGCGGCCCCATAGCACCTATTGTGACGTACTCAGCGGAGCCGAAATCGATATTCACCGGGGAAGCATTAATCGTTTGTTTAGGAGCGGCCAAATTCTCTTGATCGGGAACAGGCTCAAAATAATTTCCGCCCGCCGCAATAGGCATAAACTTGAGGCAATTACCTCCATTAGTAACACGCACTGAATAAGGTAAGGCAATCCGCAATTGCCGTGTCATTCGCTCCAAGGCTTGGCGCGATGTATTAACTAATAATGCGCGGGTTTGTGTGCGCTGATAGGCTTCTGTCGTTTTTACTACAAAGCCAGTGCCGATGGTGGCAAGAATGGAGAGCAACACCATGACAGTAATCAGCTCTATTAAGGTAAAACCAAGTTGCGATATTCCATTTTGAATTGAACACTCCCTATTTTTATTTAGGAAAATGTCCATTAAAAATTTGCTCGCTCGGCCGCTAATAAAATGGTTTCGCCGGTTGGCGCGGTGACGCTCACAGTAATTAGTTTAATATTGTTATTGACCGTTACTGTGACATTGCGGCTATATCCCGCCGCTGGAATGTTTGTATCGCCCCAACCGTTGTAATCGTCCACATCGTTATAATCCGGTGTGGGGGCTGGGTCTGGTGTGTTGGTGCAAACATTTGCGCCTAAAGTACCGCAGGCGGGAATTCCACCTGTTGGTGTTGCGCTGTCGTATTTTAGCGAAAGAATCTCGTCGAGTTTTGATTGCGCCGCTTCCAGCGCTTGCATACGAATAATAGGATCAACGTTGTTAATTGTCGCCTGACGGTACACACCCACCAATGCCAGCAAAGCAATACTGACCACCACAATAAATACCACCATCTCAATCAGGCTGACACCCAATTGAAAGGAGTTTTTTTGTTTTGTTGTATTAGTTGGCAAAGGCATAACCACTCGCATCAACCCTAACCGTTGCGCTAACACCGCTGCTATTACCAGAACCCATCAGAGTAATATCAGTAGCGGTTGTTCGCCCCAATTTATCATAAGTAAGATTGACAGGTGTCAGGGCAACACCAGCGGGCATAGCCAAGGGGTAATGTGTACCCGCAATGGGCGAACCATTTTCATTTACGCTAATGGAGTTAACCGTCACTTGCAGGGTGATGTTCGGCCGCATCATGGCTTGTTGCTGTGCAAAAAATAAAGCCGCGATGAGATCATCGCGGCTTGATTGTATTGGAGCTGTTCCTGCTGAACCTAACCGGCTAAAAAGTGTAATCGAAATAACACTCAATAGAATCATTATTGTAATCAATTCTATTAGACTAAAGCCCCTTGATTGAATGAAACGCTTCTTAGCCTTGTACATTTTTTATTAATTAGGTACATCACCATAAACTCTATATGCCGAGTCTGGAGTGTCACCAGCATCATATGCATCGTTACCATTGCTATCAAAAGAAACCTCACAATCTACAACAGCATTTAAACCAACCGCAGTTGTGTTGACGTTATAATCCTCAGGTAACCCCCCCTCTAATAACGCAACTACATCATCGCAACTATTAACAGTAATAGGAGCTGGGGTTCCCGGAGTTAACCCCGCATTGTTTGCGATCGTATTTGCATGGTTCAATGCTGCAGCACTTGCTAATGCGCCAGCAACCCCCTGAGTGGCAGCCTCTTCAGCTGCGGTAGAAAGATCCACAAACTTCGGCAACGCAGTCGCTGCCAAAATTCCCAAAATCACAATTACCGCGATTAACTCGATCAACGTAAAACCAGATTGTTGTTTCATAAACAAGACTCCGCGCTATTAAAAAGAGAACATTAAGATTGTGTAGCTGGCTTCATAAAACCCAGCCTTGTAGGTTGGACATCCTTGGAGTCCGTAAATGCCTATGGTATTTACGAACAAAAACTCATTTGGTTAAAACAAAATATAGCTAAAACTCTCAAGAACGCCAGTTTATAAGTTAATTAATGTTAAAGGTTTCATTACTATCAGGAATGAAAATTAGCCTGCCATCCAGAGGGTAATAATCAAAGTAGGTATCTCCATCGGTAAATTCGTAGCGGCAGTTATTAGCTTGAGCAAATACGCGATATTCCCCGGGGCTTTTTGCCGCTGCGCCCTTGGCAATAGGTGCCGGGTTTTGCAGCAACAATTGCCACAAATGGTAGCAATCCTCATCGTTCACGCGGTAATCATCGGCAACCGGCCCAGCAACCGATACTGGCCAGCCCTGCGCCGAAAAATAAAGCGCTTGCCCGGCAAGGCCAAGCGATTCTTGCGCCCCCTTTTTATCGGCAATATTAGCTACCAGATATTGGATGCGTGCATTAGCAGCACCCGTCATAAAATGGTGGGATATAATTTCCAAGCGCAAAATTCGCGCGTCTTCAGCCATTAGGGAATAACGACCCAGTGCAGCAAGGGCGATAATCGCTATAACGATTACCGCAACAAAAAACTCGAATCGCCCATGGTGGTAAGTCTGGATCAAAAGCGCCTCACTTTTGAATGCTGTACATATCCCACATGGGCAGGAAAATACCCAAGGCAAGTACGGTAACGAAACCGGCCATAATCACAATCATGATGGGCTCGATCCTATCGCTCAGTTGTTTTACATCGTATTCCACTTCACTTTCATAAAAGGCAGCAACTTCAGCCAGCAGTGAATCTACCTGGCCGCTCTCCTCCCCCACAGAAATCATTTGCAATACCAGCGGCGTGAACATACCGCTGACCAGATGGGTTTGGAATAAGCCTTCACCGCGCTCAACGCCCGCACGGATGCCGCGAATTTTATCGCCAAGGTAAGGGTTATCCACGGCGCGCGCGCTTAACTCCAAGGCATTGGAGAGAGGCAAACCTGCATTCAACATCAAACCAAATGATCGTGCATAACGCGCGAGCGATGCACGCTCGATGATATCGCCCACCACAATCAGGCGTAATTTTTTACGCCCCCAGACACGGCTACCTTCCGGTGTATTGACATAGTGGTAAGTCCAGGCGATGACCACCGCGATCGCAGCAAATAAATACATCCAGTAATTGACAAAAAAATCAGAGATGCCGATGAGTATGCGTGTTGGCAGGGGCAGCTGCGCCCCAAATTTTTCAAACATACCGGCAAATGCGGGAATCACTTTGACATTAATAATCACAATTGCAATGGTTATGGCAATCAACACAAACGAAGGGTAACGCAACGCAGTCTTAATACTTTTCATGGTCGCCAAATCGCGCTCCATGTATTCACTCAATTGTTTAAATACCAGATCCAATCGCCCTGAGTTTTCCCCCACACTCACCAAACTGACAAATAAATTATTAAATATTTTGGGATGGGCACGCATTGCAGTAGACAGTTCAACGCCCGCTTCCAAACGTTCAACAATATCGTTCAATGCCTGCTGGAACGCGTAATTGCGCAGCGATGCCGACAAACCACGCAAACCTTTTACCAAGGGAATTCCTGCGCGGGTAATGGTATGCATTTGGCGGCAAAACATAATCAGTTCGACGGTTTCTACACGGCCACGATTGGTGGCACGGGCAAAACGTTCAGACAGACTTAATTGCTCGATAAACTCTTTTACTTCGACCGGTGTTACGCCGCGCCCAAGCAATTGATTGACGGCAGCATCCTGGCTGGATGCATCCAACTGCCCGGTAATCAAACGGCCCTCAACATTGCGGCCTTTGAATTCATACATTGCCATTGTTAGTTATTACCTGACATTTTAGACATCATCAATCTGCGCTGAAATAGTCATCACTTCTTCCAGCGTCGTCGTGCCCTCTATCGCATAACCCAATGCCGCTTCGCTGAGCGTCACAAAATTAGGAACAGCATAAGCAGCGCGGGTAAATGCGTTGATGTCATTCACGCGCAATGCTTCTGCCATCGGTTGGTTTAGCTCCAACATTTCAAAAATACCTATGCGCCCGCGATAACCCGTGTTGTGGCAATGCGGGCAACCTGCACCCTGTTTAAACGGAACATTGCTAAAGTCACGCCCTTTTCCAATAGTCGCCAGCAACTGTTGCTCATTGGCATCGGGTGTATAGGGTTGGATACAACTGGTACAAATGCGCCGCACCAAACGTTGCGCAACAATTGCCTTAAGTGCGGTCGCCACTAAATAGCCATCCACACCTATATCCATCAAACGCAAGGCCGAGGTCACCGCATCGTTGGTGTGCAAGGTCGATAACACCATATGGCCAGTCATGGATGCACGTAACGCAATTTCCGCGGATTCTGCATCGCGGATCTCGCCCACCAATAAAATATCCGGATCTTGCCGCAAGGTTGCGCGCAATACACTCGCAAAGTTCAAACCAATTTTTTCATGCAGTTGCACCTGGCTAATACGCGGCAAACGATATTCAACCGGGTCTTCCACCGTGATGATTTTTTTCTCGGGTTTATTTAATTCAGACAATGCACCGTAAAGCGTAGTGGTTTTACCGCTACCCGTAGGCCCCGTAACCAATACCAATCCGTGCGGGCGTGTGATGGCTTTGCGGAAACGATCGATTAAATGCGGCGGCATACCCACATTATTTAACGGACGCACGCCATCAGTCTGGTCGAGCAACCGCATCACCACCGATTCACCAAACTGCACTGGCATAGTGGAAATACGCACATCAATATTGTGGTGTTTTACTTTCAGGTTAAAACGGCCGTCTTGCGGTAAACGTTTTTCTGAAATATCCATGCCCGACATTAATTTCAAGCGCACCACCAAGGCTGAGGCAATACGCTTTTCATTCATCACCTGCTCAAGCAATACGCCGTCGATACGGTTGCGAATACGCAACACTTTTTCATCAGGTTCGATATGGATATCCGACGCCTTGGTGTTAATGGCTTCTTCAAATATTTTTTGCAGGAGTTTTACCACTGGCGCTTCACTGTCGGTGGCGTCAACGGCGAAGTCAGCCAAATCCAATGCGGATTCTTGCAGCTCTTCATCCAGTTCACCGGCAAGGGTCGCAATTTCGCTGGCGCGGGTGTAGGCAATATCGAGAATATCCAGCAGCTCCGATTCACGAACTACCGCTGGCTTGACATTTTTTTGCAAAATACGCTGTAACTCATCCAGACAAAAAATATCGGTGGGGTCAGCCATACCCAAAAGCAAGCCATCAATATCTTCGCGCAACAACATCACACGATAGCGGCGCGCACTCGTTTCAGGTAATTTTTGTACTAACTGGCGATCAAACCGGAATTGCTTTAATTCCACAAAAGGGATATTTAATTGCGCCGACAACAAATTCAGGAGTGCATTTTCTTCAACATAGCCCAACTCCACCAAGGTGGCGCCCAGCTTGCGGCCAGTCAGCTTTTGCTCTTGCAAGGCGTGCTGCAATTGGGATTCAGAAATCATATTTTTCTCAACGAGTAAATCGCCGATACGAATACGTTTTTGTGTAAATGTGTTAGTCATAGGGTTTTAACCAATTGTTACTGTTGCAGCGCAGCAATGCGCTGCTGGACATAAGTGCGCACCTGCGGTTGCAAGTCGGCATATTGATTTACACGTTGAAAGGCTTGTGCGGCCACCTGCGGTTTATTAAGTGCATCTTGCGCCAGGGCAAAGCCCAACCAATAGGCGGGCTTATCGCCAAACACACTGAGTAAACGGCGGTAGTGATTGGCGGCCTCCAAATGCATGCCCGTGCGCTGATACAATCCCGCCAGCAGTGCGCGGTAATTTTCATTGCTCTCCGCTTCAGCTAAATGCTCCTCCAATAACTGGATTGCCTGTTCATCTTGCTGCTGAATCACGGCTATTTTCGCTGTATAAAACGCCTGCTCAACCACCGATAAATAAGTCGCCTGCTCTAGCAATGTTTGCATTGCAGCGGTATTTTCTTGCATAGAAAAAATGTCCAGCAAGGTCTTTACGGATTCTCGCGGTTGATTGGCAGTCACGATAAAATGTTGTAGTTTTGCGATGGCAATATCCACCTGGCCTTGCGCCACAAACTGATTGGCCTGCTGTGCCTGCTGTTGATCCATCCATTTAACATTAGTTGCAATTGATAATTGCGGCTCACCTTCTTCTGCCAAAGATATAGCGACAGATTCTGCAACCGGCTCTGCCGTCGGTGCAAATGGCTCCTGGATACTGACTGATTCCGATGCCTCTGCAGAAATTGCTGTTTCAATTTGTTCAACTGGCGCCAATGACTCGTTTGGTGCTGCTTCAACATTGTTAGATTGGTTGACCGGTTGATTATTTGCATTGGCAACCACCACTGATAAGTTGGTGATAGCAGACTCCAACGCGGCAATTCGCTCACTCAACTCCGGCGCAACTGAATCATTATCAACAGGTTCAGGTATTGGCTCTCCTGCAGGTGCCATCTGCTGTGCAGTTTGCACTGCGGGGGGCGATTCCCTTTGCTTCGCCAAGGTTGGTTCAATAATCACTTGATCGGTAACAGAAGGCGAAGTTGTGGCATCAGCTTTTGTTTGCGTAAAAAAATTCAACTTCCACAGCGCCAGTATTATCAACACCAATACAAACACAACCAAACTCGGCACCAGGGTACGCGGCAAAGGTTTTACTGCACTGGTGTTATAAAATAATTCGCGCTGCTCTTGTGCATTAAAATCCAACGCGGCCTGATTCGCAGTGGCCGCAATTTCTACATTTGTTTGCTGATGGGATAAATCCCGCAGCATATCGTTAAGCAGGCTCATCACATGCCCCCCAACAAACCCGGAGCCAATACCATGGCTGCCGCTGCGCTGGCAGCCAACATGGGCCACAACCAGTAATCGCGCCGCGCCAACCAACGCCCCAACGAGCGACTTTCGGCAGTATCTGTAATCGCCCGCACCATATGGCTGCGGTTAACACGGTTCGCTGCTTGTCCATAAGCGGCAAGCATTGCCTTGTGCGCCATCACGTTAATTAAACGCGGCACACCACCAGACGCTTTGTATAGGAGAGAAGTTGCAGAATAAGAAAATAATGAAGCGCCTCGATACCCGGCAGAACTCAAACGATAAGCAAGATAATCTGGCAAGCTCGCGCGGGGAATTGTTTGCAAATATTCAGAGAATACAATGCGCTGCTTAAGCTGGCGCAAATCCGGGCGATCCAGCAATTCATCCAATTCCGGCTGCCCGAACAATACCACTTGCAGCAATTTACTTTTTTCAGTCTCAAGATTAGTCAGCAAGCGCAGTGCCTCAATGGTTTCGCGCGGCATGGCTTGGGCCTCATCCACAATCAATACGACTTGTCGTTTTTGTTGCGCAAGCTCAACTAAACGCAGATTGATATCTTTTAATAACTGGTAGGAGGGAATTTCCGGTGAATAAGCTATACCTATTTCTTCCGCCAAAAACCATTTAAGCTCATCGGGAGTGAGAAAGGGATTGGGAATATAGGCAGTAATATAATTATCGCCAAGGCTGGCCAATAATTTTCGGCTCAATAATGTTTTGCCAGTACCCACTTCACCAACAATTTTAATAAACCCCTCGCTGTGTCGCAGTGCCAGCAAGAGTGTGCTCAATACTTCGCGATGGCTTTGGCTGTTGAAATAAAATTGTGTATCCGGTGTTAACGAGAAGGGATGCTCCTGTAATCCGAAATGTTGACGATACATGGGAAGCCTCTCATGCAAACACCGTGTGTTTGCGATTTATTTCTGCTCGCTAAAAATGATTGTTACTGGTTGCGGTAAGCATCGCCCATACGTTGCATATTGCCCTGCGCCTCATTAAGTTGCGCGTCCCAGGTTTTATCATCGACAACGATGGGGCGCAGCAAAATAACCAGCTCGGTTTTTGATTTGCTTTTGTTTTTAGTGCGGAACAACGCGTTTACTCCCGGGATATCACCCAGCAATGGGCGCTTGCCATCGACATTATTAGTGGATTCCGTCATCAACCCACCTAACACAATCACCTGCCCATTTGCGGCTTTAACAATACTGTCTGATTCGCGTACACCGCGCAATGCCAGTGGCAAGGCAAATTCCTGGTCACCCACGGTAAAAACTTTTTGCTGGTCCGTCACTTCACTCACGACAGGATGGATATGCAAAATAACTTCGCCGGTATCAGAAATTTGCGGTGTCACATCCAGCGATATACCACTGAAGAATGACGAAAGTTCGATATTCGGTGTGTTGGTTGTTGTTGCCGCGTTGGATGTCTGGTTACTGGAAATACCGGTGACAAAATATTCATCCGAACCTACACGAATTACTGCTTTTTGATTGTTTACTGTGGACACGCGAGGGCTGGACAGCACCTGCACACTACCTTGGGTTTCGAGTAGCGATAGTAACTTGGTAATATCCGTTACTTGAATTAATCCTGCCACAGTTCCACTAATTGCCTCGCGCGATGGAATAGTTACACTTTGTAGGACACCATCGGCATCAACATAGGTGCGCGTCAGATTAATTGCACGAAATTCGTCTACCGGTGCAGAGCCATCAGTATTCAGCGCAAAGCCATCACGAAGATTTTTCGCCGCCGAAATTTGGCCACTAATCGCGCCCCAATTTACACCCGCCTCAAAACCTTCACTTAAACGAACTTCCAGAATTTTTGCTTCAAGGATTACTTGCCGCTTTACACTTAACTCTGAGCGCTCCAGAAAATCACGCACCGCGCTCAGCTCATGTGGCATAGCTTTCACAACCACCATGCCCGCCTGTGGGGTAATCATGACCGACCGATCTTCTGTTTCGCCACCAATAATCGACACCACTGTTTTTTCCAGCGATGACCAAAAATCCGTGCGGTTCAAGGTTTGCACACGCGAGCCCGGTGTAAGCGCTGAACCACCGCCACTGCCACTCTCCTTGCCCTGCCCCGCATTTTCAATCATGCCAAGCAAATTCGCATTGTCACTACCACCGCTATTGCCACCGCCTGAATTTGAATTCGAATTTGAGTTATTTCCTGTAGTTTGCGCACGACCAATCATTACACTGGTATCAGAAACACCAACACGCTGCACGTCCAGATAATTAATCTGAAACACTTCCGTGCGCATGGCATTGGCATAAATGGTGTAAATACCGCGATCTTTTTTGTACTCATAGCCATAGATATCGCGGGTTACACGCAGTACGTCATCGACAGTCACATTGTTTAGATCGAGCGTCACACTGCCGTCCACATCGGGATGAACAACCACATTCACACCAGTACCGTTTACCAAGCCGAGGAAGAAATCTTTTGCTGCAACATTGCGTACTGATACGTCAAAGCGCTCGTAATTGTTTTTTGCCAAGCCACCTGAAGCGAGGGTCTGGTTATCGAGCAGCGCTTTATTCACTTCTGGCGGCACAGCTTTGGCCGCGCTTTTTTGTTCACGTTGTTGTTCAACCACTTGGTCAATTGCTTTCTCAGTGACCAGTTTGTTACTGGTATCCGTTGAGCTACAGGCACTCAACATGAATGCGGTTAGCATCAAACAGGGTATTTTTTTAGGGTTGGTGAACATCGTCACTGCCTCAGTTATTTTGTTCAATCGATTAATGCCGTTTCATAATGCTGGGGGATAACCGCAGCACCCAGGTTTGATCAGCCTGTTGCAGGACAACTGCCTGCGCCGAAATTCGTTGCACTTTTACGTTGCCAGCACCTGGCACTGTTTGCCCCTCGCGCAGGGTGCTGCCATTAATAATGGCCAATTTACGCTGCAGGCTAATTAATATGGAATTCAAGACAAATTGCTGCGCACCACTCGCGCTTGCGTTAGCGGCAACATGACCTAAGGGTGTAGTTGGGTCACGCACATCAAGCCCATTGGTTTCAGTTGCCAATAGGCTGGTGCTGAACAACATACAAACGAGACTGGCGATAAACTTAGACACCGAGCAGCCCCTCTTCTGAACTCAGGGTAAATACGCGAATATCAATCTCCGCATTGGGATATTGTTTAACCGTGTAATCCAGGGACTCCCAATAAAATTTCCATTGCAGGGCTTCTATTTCCGTCATCAGTTGGATTAATTGAGGATAGCTACCTGCTACTCGGATTAACACACCATGCTTATACACTCCGGTACCACCGGAGGCAGGCTTGCCCTCACTGCTTGCATCAGCCGCAACTAATTGCAATTCAGTTGCCGCCAAGGTGCGCACCTGCAACAGTTTTACACTGGAGGTACGCAGCAACACGTCTTCTAATACTTTGGGCAGTTGTTCTGCGCTGATAAGGCCTTGCGATAAACCCGACAAACGCGCTTCAACGGCGGCGATATCGGTATTGAGCTTTTGAATGATGTTGGTTTTGGCTATTGCAGGATCACTCGCCATGGCCATCGCCATAGTACTCATTTGTGTTTGCAGTGCTTGCTGTTCACTGGCAACTTTTGTGGCTTCTGCTTGTAGCGCATCGCGTTCGCGATCAAACCTGGCTTGCACTAAAAAATTCCACAGTAAAAAAATCACAGCTAATAGCGTAAGAAAAATCAATACCCTCTCACGCAATACACGGCTATCGATTTTTTCCAACAGATTGGTAATTGCCGGTGGCATTAGCGTGCACCTCGCGTTTTTTCGTTTAATTCAAGCAGCATTTGCACGGCCGTTTTAGCTTCAGGCTCTTTGCCTGATGCCGCCGTTTGTTTAGCAAGCGAAAAATCAAATAGCCCATGGTTGTTTTGCACTGGTTCAATATTCAGCACCCCAAAAGCTGCCTGGGTAAAAACAGGCTCGCTACGCAAGCGCTGGATATACAGGGGAATTTGGTCAGCTGCGCGCGTTTTTCCCGCGAACTCGGCGTAATTACCGCCCTGTTGTAAGGAAAAAACTGAGAGACTTAGTGTGTCCAGCGATTGCCGCCCCAGAGCCTGTAAATGTGCAGAAAAACCGGTGTTGTTACCCAGGTTTTTATTGGCGATGATATTGAAAATTTGCCCGCGACGGTCAAGTTCCTGGGTTAATTGCACAATTTGTCCATCCAACTCCGCCAAATTATTACGCGGACGCTGTTGTTCTAATTGGGTAATCTGCTCTTTTAATTGTTGCAATTGTGCACGGCTTTGTTCGAGAGCAAGCTCGCGTTCGCGATTTGCATTGGCACTCAGCACACTGACCACAATTAACAACACAATAAATAAACCCAATCCCCACAACATTTGCCTGCTGCGCAGCGGTTCGCGGTTGGGTTGGAATTCCGGCAGGTATAAATTGATCTGTTGCATATCAGCCCTGCCCCACTTGATCTTGGCGCAACGCTGCACCTATCGCACACAATGAGAGCGAGAGAATATGATCGGGAATTGCATCGCCAATTTGTAGGCCGCTATGAATATCCAGCAGGTTGATAGTAACAGCGAGTGCATTGCGAATTTCAGGGGTTAATTTATCGGCGGTAACATTTTCGCCGCACAGATAAATGTGGCTGGGGGGAACCTGGCGCATTTGCCGCTCGAAATAATCCAGTGAGCGTTGCAGCTCTAACACCAATGCTTCACCGGGCAAATCGTCCAGCAGACCGGCGTTATACGAAAGTGAGAACTGGCGGGACAAATACAAATTGCCCTCACGAATAATTTGCAAGCTGCCACCGCCCTGCTGCAGTTTTACGATAGCCACTCCGCGTTTAGTGTCGCAGCAGGCTTCCGCCAAATTGCGCAATACCAATTCGGGGATATCAATGTTCTTTAATTGCAGCCCGGTCGCTTTTGTTGCAGCCACCACTGCCTCAATATTTTTACGTTGGGTTGCCACCGTGTAGGCCATACGGCTGGTGCCACGCGCACTGTCTTCCGGCAATAGAAATGCATCGACAACCGCTTCGGCAATTGGGAACTGCACCAAATCTTTAATGCGCCAGCGCAATGCCTCGGCTAATTCCTCGGCAGGAACTTTGGGCGCCTCACCCAAAATTAATTGATAACTGCCAGGGCTCATCACCAGATTGCAGGGAACACCCAGTAAGCCCAACTTGAGCAAGCGTGTGCGTAAAAGATCCACTAATTCAATGCCGGTTTCAGCGGGGATAAAATCGCAATGAACCAAATAAGGTTGTTGGGTGGCCGGGCGCTGGATATGGGCGAAAGCGACTCCTGCGGTGCTGAAGTCCACACCTATCACCTGATTCTGGCGTTTTGCTCCGCGCAAAATGCGGGTTACTTTTTCCACAAGCTGTTTCAAATCGGGGCTCTCAAATCCTGGTTTCTGCGATAATCGTGCTGCCACTCTTTATGTTTGGCCAGAAGCCACTCCTGACCGTAAGTTAAACCGGGCGAAAATATTGTGCAGAACAGCTAATAACTCTTGCTTATAATTGACGCCGGAAACATAACCTTTAACAAAGAACATAGACCATAAAGGTACAAAACGCCAAATGCTGCACATAGTTCTTTTTGAGCCGGAAATACCGCCCAACACAGGAAACATTATCCGGCTCGCCGCCAATACCAGTTGCCAGCTCCATTTAATCGAACCACTGGGTTTTAAATTGGATGAAAAAAGCGTGAATCGCGCCGGGATGGACTATCGGGAAATACAGGAATTAAACCTGCATAAGGGTTGGGATGCGTTTTTAGATAAGGAGAAACCCAAGCGGATTTTTGCACTTAGCACCAAAGGCACGCGCTGCCACAGCGATGCGCAATTCCAGCCTGGTGATTACTTATTGTTCGGGCCTGAAACACGCGGATTACCGGCAAGCATTCGCGAATCCCTGCCTGCTGACCAGGTATTGCGCATCCCCATGGCAGCTAATAGTAGAAGCATGAATTTATCCAATGCCGTCGCGGTGATGGTTTATGAAGCCTGGCGCCAATTGGGTTATGCTGGCGCGGTTTAAAAACAGGGCTTCGCCCCATATGTGTAAGGGATAATTGAATGAGCAAAATCCAGATTTTTATTGGCAGCGTTTATGGCGGAGCCGAAGAGGTAGCTGAAATCCTTAGTGAAGCGTTGGGCAAACTCGGCCATGAAGTCAGCTTAAATACCTATGCGCGCGCAGAAGATCTGGCGCGCGACCCGGACGAAGTTATCCTGCTGTGCCATTCCAACACCGGCTCGGGCGAATTGCCCGACAATATCCAACCACTTTATTTGCATTTGACCCGCGATTACCCGCGTATTGCCGGGCGCCGTTACGGCGTCGTGAATCTGGGCGATAGCAGCTACACCACCTTTAACGAGGGCGGGCGCATGTTGGATGCCGCCTTTGAAGACCTTGGCGCAAAGCGCATCGGTGAACCATTAGTATTGGATGCAAGCAGCGGGGAGGACGCGGCGACAATGGCGCGCGACTGGGTGCAGGATTGGGCGAAGCTGTTGTAAATAATCCCTACGCATTAACTGATTAAGTGAAGCGATTAAACCTAAGTAATCGATTATGAGTGAAACCAAAACGATCGGCCTGTTTTATGGTAGCTCTACCTGCTACACCGAAATGGCAGGCGAAAAAATCTGTAAAACACTCCACAACCTACTCGGCGAAGAGCGAGTGGATTTTTTTAATATCGCCGATACCCCGATTATCCAAACCCAATTTTACGACTATCTGATTTTTGGTATCCCCACCTGGGACTACGGTGAACTGCAAGAAGATTGGGAAGAAATTTGGGATGAATTGGACGCGCTCGATTTGAGCGGCAAAAAAATTGCCATCTACGGTCTTGGCGACCAAGTGGGCTACCCGGAATGGTTTTTGGATGCCATGGGTTATCTGCACAGCAAACTAGTGCATCGAGGTGCAACGCCCTGCGGCTACTGGCCACGCGCTGGCTATGTATTTGAAGCCTCCAAGGCGCTTACACCGGATGAACAGTATTTTGTCGGGTTAGCCTTGGATGATGAAACTGAATTTCAATTGAGCGATGCGCGAATCCAACAGTGGTGCGCACAAATAATCGAAGAGTTTGGTTTGTGAATGATTCACCGCATATCGACCACGCGCAATTGCAGTGGGATGAAGATGGCCAACCGGTTTCCAGCAGCTTTGGCGATGTGTATTTTTCCCGCGCTAATGGCTTGGAAGAAACCCGCCACGTTTTTTTGCAGCACAATCAATTAAACGAACGCTGGCAACAACTGGATGCCGGTGAACATTTCATTATTGCTGAAACCGGTTTTGGTTCCGGGTTAAATTTTTTAGCGGCCTGGCAATTGTGGTTAACCGCTGCACCGGCGGATGCCCAATTGCATTTTGTCAGCGTAGAAAAATTCCCGCTCACCAAAATGGATTTGCAACGCGCCTTGGCACTTTGGCCTGAACTGGGTGAATTCACTGCCCAACTGATCGACGCTTACCCGGTTTTTGTCGGGGCTGGTTTTCATCGTTTGAGCTTTATGGATGGCCGCATAAAACTCACATTGATTATCAATGACGCCGCCGTAGGTTTTACCCAACTGCTTGCCACAACTCATCCCACTTTCGCCAATTATTGCGCAAAGATCGATGCCTGGTTTCTGGATGGTTTTGCCCCATCCAAAAATCCACAAATGTGGAGCGATGAATTATTTACGGCGATACGCCAACTCAGCCATATAGGCACAACCGCAGCAACTTTTAGTGCGGCGGCGATTGTTAAACAGGGATTAAAACTCGCAGGATTTAGCATCCAAAAAGTCCCTGGCTTTGGGCGCAAACGCGAGATGGTTAAAGCCCGCATGGAGCAAGCGCCAGTTGTTGATAATCAGGATTCATTACAACCGCGCAGTTACTCGCCCTACCCCGTGCCCTGGACTATTGATGCTTCTGCTACCGCTTCTACCGAAAAACACGCATTGATTATTGGCGGCGGACTGGCGGGTTGCACCAGTGCGCGCGCACTAGCCGAACGCGGCTGGAAAATCACATTAGTGGAGCGCCACGCGGAACTTGCGCAAGAGGCATCCGGTAATCCCCAAGGTGTGCTCTACGCAAAACTATCACCCAAAAATGAAGCTCAAGCAGAGTTCAATCTGCACGCCCTGCAATTTGCGCAGCAATTTTATCGGTCACGCTGGAATGAGGTCGGCGAACAATGTGGCGTATTGCAACTGGCGCATTGCGAATCCGAACAACAATTACACTCCCAATTGCACGAAAAATTTTCCGCAGCCGATGAACTAGTGCAATTTGTGGATGCAGCACAAGCGACTGCTATTGCGGGTGTTAGACTGAACCAAAGCGCATTGTATTTCCCTAAAGCCGGTTGGATAAATCCACGTAAACTCTGTGAAAGCTTAACTGATCATCCCACCATTCAGGTGATCACTGATTGCGCCGCACTTTCATTGGAACGCGTTGACCGCAATTGGCAAATCAATAGCAGCCCTGATTTGTGTGCCCCCGTGGTAATTATTGCCAATGCAGCCGATGCAAAATCGTTTGCGATTACACAACACTTGCCAGTCAAATCCATTCGCGGGCAAATAACATATCTGCCAGCAACCGCAGCCAGCAGCGCGCTAAAAACACTGGTGTGCAGCGAGGGCTATATCGGCCCAGCAGTAGATGATCAGCACTGCACCGGCGCGACCTTTAATTTAAAAGACGAAACCCGCGCGCTGCGCGCTGAAGACCATCGCACTAATTTGGAAAATTTACATGCGCCTTTCGCGGGGTTATTTAGCGAGTGGGAAAATGTGGACGTGGAAAACCTGCATGGACGCGTTGCGTTCCGCTGTACCCTGCCCGATTATTTACCACTGGTAGGTGCTGTACCCAATGAACAAACCATGATGGAAGACTTTGCGCCGCTGCGCAAAAATGCGCGCGCAGCGGTTCATAAAACCGGAACTTATCACCAGGGCTTGTTTATTAATATCGGCCACGGCTCCCGCGGCCTTGCTTACACACCACTCTGTGCAGAATTACTTGCGGCGCATATTAACCAGGAGGTATTGCCGCTGCCGCGCGAACTGGCGAACGCCTTAAATCCTGCACGGTTTTTAATTCGCGACCTGATCAAAAACAAACGTTAATTTTGGACTACCCGTGTTTTTAGCCGCTCAAATCCCGCGCGACTCACGGGTAATTTAACACCGCTATGCAAGACTGGCACTTGCACATCTTTACTGATA
>Ga0307408_100001392_pt1 | contig 17995 bp, 11 predicted proteins | sample 322Cmetagenome_FD_202116 | JGI IMG/M metagenome (GOLD analysis project Ga0307408, IMG submission 202116) | Maize rhizosphere microbial communities from greenhouse at UC Davis, California, United States - 322HYB-C-3 | ecosystem: Host-associated > Plants > Roots > Rhizosphere > Soil | place... | reverse complement strand
GTTGGTACGGGCCTAATGACCCGGTGAGCCTTTCAGATATTCGCCAGGCAGGTTGTACTGGTATTGTTTCTGCCTTACATCATGTGCCTAACGGGCAGGTGTGGACAGTTGAAGAGATCAAGAAACGCCTGGCAATCATCAACGAAGCGGGCTTAAATTGGGATGTAGTTGAAAGTGTTCCGGTACACGAGGCAATTAAAACTCAAACTGGAGATTTTAAACTGTACATCGAAAACTATAAGCAGTCTTTACGCAATTTAGGCGCCTGCGGCATACACACAGTTACTTACAACTTTATGCCGGTTTTAGATTGGACCCGCACAGACCTGAGCTATACTGTTGAAGATGGTTCTAAGGCTTTGCGTTTTGAAAAAGCCGCATTTATTGCCTTTGATGTTTTTATGCTGAAAAGAAAAGGAGCTGAAGCAGATTATTCTGCCGAGGAAATTGCCAGGGCTAAAGCTCGTTTCGAAAGCATGAATGATGACGAAAAGCTTTTGCTTCAGCGTAATATTATTGCCGGACTGCCGGGTAGCGAGGAGAGTTTTACTTTGGAGCTGTTCCAGAAAGCGCTTGATGCCTACGATGGTATTGATGCAGCCAAACTTCGCCAGCATTTAATTTATTTCTTGAGTGAGGTAGTCCCTGTAGCTGATGAAGCAGGGGTAAAAATGGTTATTCACCCCGACGATCCTCCTTACAGTATTTTAGGTTTACCTCGTGTGGTTAGCACTGCCAGCGATGTGCAGGCGCTGTTTGATGCTGTCCCTTCTTTAAACAATGGCTTATGCTTCTGCACCGGGTCTTTTGGTGTAAGAGAAGATAACAATTTGCCTGAAATGGTAAAGCAGTTTGCAAGCCGCATAAACTTCTTGCACTTAAGAAGTACCCGCAGAAATGAGTTTGGCGATTTCTATGAAGACAACCATCTGGAAGGCGATGTCGACATGTATGCAGTTGTTAAAGAGATTATTCATGTAATGCAAAACAGACAGGTGGACATTCCAATGCGCCCCGACCATGGCCATCAAATGCTGGATGACCTTAAAAAGAAAACCAATCCTGGTTATTCTGGTATCGGCCGCCTTCGCGGGTTGGCAGAGCTAAGAGGCTTGGAATTGGGCATTGCAAGATCTTTGTAATTAAACAGCTTAATATTGCCGCTAAAAGTGTTCAGACACCTCGAAGCTTGCTTTAGCTGAGGGGTAAAAAACATAAAAAGGGCTTTATCTGCATTATGCAGTTAAAGCCCTTTTTATGTTTTTATTTTTGATTGCAATTTTTAAACTAAAGGCGACAAATGCATTAGTAACCTGAGTTCGATTAATATTTTTCATTTAAACAGTTTTAAATAAGCGATTGGTATTCCCCTCTCCTTGAGCTACTGTGTGTACACAGTTTTATATTAAGGCGATTTGCAGGAAGGCGTTCGAAATAGGCAGAACCCTTGATTCGGAGGCAGTGCCTTGCGAAGTGCCTGAATAGAAATTCACTTATCAGTGAGCCTGTGTATGGGGAAGGTGCATTGTCGGGTTTATTGAGCTATTGTTTTGCTTTTAAATGTCTCAATGAGCTCCCTTCGGTCGGTTTCTGAAGCGAAGGGATGTGCGGAAAGGGAAAGGCCGGCGCAGCACCGTGCGGCTGATAAGAGAATTTGCGCAGAGGAACGTGCGAAAAAGGCACCTCGCAAGGCACAAGATTTTTGTTTCTTTTCATCGAATGGAAAAGAAAAAGAAAGAATTGAATCTACAGATGTGTACACACAGTAGCTCCTTGAGGAGAGGGATCAATGCTATTAAGTTAAGGATCGGAGATTGCGCCATTGGTGAAAAATGTTGGTAGAAAATATAATTATGAACGGTTGTGCGTGCCGTAGGTACGCTATCCCGAACGTTCAGAAGTCCCGTACCTATGGCACGGAATTTATAACGGCCTGTTTTTTCTTCCAACATTTAACCCCGATGGGCATACGCGTCAAGCTAAGGGAAGAACGCTTCCTCAAACTCTTGTTCAAAATTTTCTCCGTGGTTGGTGTCCCCACCAACCACTTAACTTAATAGCATCGGGAGAGGGATAGGGTGAGGAATGTTAGGCCAACGCTAAATCATCTTTACTTCTTTCAGCTTCTTTCTCCGTGGTTGGTGTCCCCACCAACCACTTAACTTAATAGCATTGGGAGAGGGATAGGTTGAGGTGATGTTAGGCCAACGCTAAATCGTCTTATTTCTCCGTGGTTGGTGTCCCCACCAACCACTTAACTTAATAGCATCGGGAGAGGGATAGGGTGAGGAATGTTAGGCCAACGCTAAATCATCTTTACTTCTTTCAGCTTCTTCCTCAAAATAGGTATACTTGTTGCATCAACCAATTGCCCTAGTCTTAGGCTTGTTCCATGAGCAAACGTATACTTATCGTTTTATTTTTTCTATTAACGCGCCTGATATCATTGTGGGCTCAGCAAAATAATCAATACCAATTTTCACAGATAAACATTACCAATGGGTTATCCAGTAACCAGGTAAATACAATTTTTAAAGATAGCAAAGGCTTTATGTGGTTTGGCACCCTATCTGGACTGAACCGATATGATGGCTATCAGTTTAAGGTATTTAAACATAGCCTTGGCAATCCAGGCTCGTTAAGCGATGGCTTTGTAAGTAGCATTTTTGAAGGCCCTGGAGAAAAATTATGGGTACAAACCAGGTCTGCTACCAATATTTACGATCCGGCTAAAGAGACTTTTGACAGGCATCCCGAGCTATATTTAAAATCTATAGGAGTGGATTCTGGTGTAAGCTACATCTTTAAAACTAAAGATGCTTTCTGGTTTATTGCCAATGGAAAAGTTTTTGTTCTGAAAAACAATATTGGCAAAGCAAGAAGGCTGTCATTGCCATCATCATTATCCGTTACTGACCTCAGTGCAGACTCCCAGGGCAATATCTGGCTTATATATAGCAATGGTTTATTAGAGAAGCGTAATTATAAAACTTTCAATGTTTTATCCCGATTTAAAACCAGCGCAAAAGGTAATTTAAGAGCCTTTGTGGATAAGCAGGATGCCCTGTGGTTATATGCAACGGATATCGCTCAGGGAATTTTTTATTATCAACCTAGCATTAAAAGGCTTTCCCATTTTTATAAAGGCTCAGCGGTGCCTCTTAACAATGACATTATAAACGGAATTGTAGAAGATGATAAAGGCGCAATCTGGATTGCTACAGACCACGGTGGCCTTAACATACTGGATAAAAAGACGCTAAAAGTAAGCTATATTTTAAACAGGGAAGGCAACCCCAAAAGCCTCGCTCAAAACAGCGTTATCAGCATTTATAAAGACAACTCTGGATTCATATGGATGGGCACTTACAAGCGTGGCATCAGTTACTACAACCAAAACCTGCTTAAATTTCCGCTCTACCAGCATCAGCCCTTTAGCCCCAATAGTTTACCGTACGATGATGTTAACCGTTTTGTTGAAGACGCAAAAGGAAATTTATGGATTGGTACCAATGGCGGAGGACTGATTTACTTTAATCGACAAACCAGCACATTTAGCCAATATAAACACCAGCAAGGCAATAAAAACAGCCTGAGCAATGATGTGATAGTTAGCCTTTGGATGGATAGGGAACAAAAGCTGTGGATAGGTACTTACTACGGCGGCTTGGATTGTTTCGACGGCAAGGTTTTTACCCATTACAGGCATAACCCGGCAGATCCAAATAGCCTTGCAGATGATAGAGTATGGGAAATTATGGAGGACTCCGCGGGGAATCTTTGGATAGGCACACTAAGTTCTGGCTTAGATGTCTTTAATCGACAAACCAAAACCTTTAAGCACTATAAGCCTAACGCCCCTAATTCAATACATTCAACTTATGTATCTGCATTGGCAGAAGATGCAGAGGGAAATTTATGGGTAGGTACATCAGATGGGGTCGATCTGATGGAAAAGAAGTCTGGGAAGTTTACTCGACTGGTTTACAATGAGAACAACTCTCATAGCTTAAGTAACAATTTCATAATCTCCTTGTACCGCGACAGTAGGGGACTGATGTGGGTTGGCACCCGCGAAGGACTAAACTATTGCCATTCCCGGCTAAGGAAATTCAAAGCACTTAGGAGCACAGACGGACTTGCAGATAATACTATCTTGAACATTTTAGAAGATGCGAGTGGAAACATATGGGTTAGTACCCCGAAAGGCCTGTCAAGTATTCAGGTGAAACCCAAGGGAAAAGACTTTACGTTTTCATTTAAAAATTATGATGAACAAGATGGCTTACAAGGTAGGGAGTTCAATGAAAATGCAGCGTTAAGGACTTCAAGAAACGAGCTGATCTTTGGCGGCCCTAATGGATTTAATATATTTCAACCGGAAAAAATTAGGGCAAACAGCGCATTGCCCAAGCTAATATTTACCGATTTTTCTTTATTCAATAATAGTGTAGAAATAAACGAAGTAATTGATGGTAAAGTGTTGCTAGACAGTTCAATTACGGTAACAAATAAAATAACACTTAACCACAACCAAAACATTTTTGCCATCGAGTTTGCAGCTCTGGGTTACTCCAACCCCGAAAAGAACAAATATGCTTATATGCTGGAGGGCTTTAATAATAAGTGGCTATTTACCGATGGCAAAGTTCGGAGAGCAACCTATACCAACCTTGACCCGGGCGAATACACTTTTAAAGTTAAAGCCGCGAATGACAATGGGTTATGGAACGAAACTCCACTAAGTATCCGGATCAATATTTTACCCCCCTTTTGGAAAACTAAGCTAGCTTATTTTATCTACCTGTTAATTATTTCCGGCACGTTATACGCTATAAGAAGACGTGGAATAAACAGGCTGAAAGCTCAATTTGCCCTTGAGCAGGAGCGGCAGGAAGCAAGGCGGATGCATGAACTTGACATGGTTAAAATTAAATTCTTCACCAATGTGAGCCATGAATTCAGAACCCCACTGGCTTTAATCCTTGCACCTGTAGAGAAAATGTTATCCCAGTCGGCCGATTCGGATAAGCGAAACCAATTACAGCTGGTACACAGAAATGCCAGGCGTTTGCTTAATCTGGTAAACCAGCTTCTTGATTTCAGAAAAATGGAGGTCCGAGAGCTAAAGCTTCAGGCGCGGCCTGGAAATATAATTGAGTTTATAAAGGACAGCTTTTATTCATTTACAGATATGGCAGATAAGAAGAACATCAGTTTTTCTTTCAAATCTGACATCCAACAGCTGATAACCAAATTTGACCACGACAAAATTGAACGCATTTTGTTCAATGTGCTTTCAAATGCGTTTAAGTTTACACCGCAAAATGGAAGCATCAGTTTAGAGGTTAGCAGCATTATAAAAGCAGAGCTAACTAGCCTAGAGATAAGGATTAAAGACAGCGGTATCGGCATCGCCCCTGAAAACCTAACCCGTATTTTTGACCGTTTTTTTCAAAACGAGGTTCCTGGTTCTATGGTGAATCAGGGAAGTGGCATTGGCTTAGCAATCACTAGGGAATTTGTTAATTTACATGGAGGTACTATACGTGTTGAAAGTGAGCTCGATAAGGGAAGTTGTTTTATAATCAATTTAGATTTTAAAGCTATTGAAACGCCATCGGTGGCAAAAGTATCTATTGAGGAATTTTCTGAACCAGAGCCGCCTGAAACAAAGCCGGTTGAATTTAACTATAAGAAGAAAACTATTTTACTTGTTGAGGATAATGAAGATTTTAGGTTTTACTTAAAGGATAACTTAAGGCAATATTTCAATATTGTTGAGGCTGGTAATGGCAAAGAAGGTTGGGCAAAAGCGTTGTCGGCTCATCCCGATTTGATCGTCTCAGATATAAGCATGCCCGAAATGAATGGAATAGATCTTTGCATAAAACTGAAAGCCGATAAACGTACCGGCAATATTCCCGTGATTTTATTAACAGCGCTGACTGGCGAAGAACAGCAGCTGAAAGGTTTGGAAACCGGTGCTAACGACTATATGTCAAAGCCGTTTAATTTCGAGATCCTGCTTTCTAAGATAAGAAACCTCATCCAGCAGCAGGAGGCGATGAAAAAAACCTATATCAAACAGGTGGAAGCCAACCCAATGAAGCTTGAAGTAGAATCGGCCGACGAGAAATTTATTCAACATGCTCTGCAAATTCTCGAAAAAAACATCTCCCGCCCGGAGTATTCTGTAGAGGAGTTTAGCTCTGGCCTTAACCTTAGCCGTGTTGCTTTATATAAAAAGTTACTTGCCTTAACAGGTAAAACTCCAATAGAATTTATAAGAAGTTTCCGCTTGAAACGGGCTGCTCAGTTGCTCGAGGAATCTCAGCTTACAGTAGCTGAAATTGCGTATGAAGTTGGCTTCAATAACCCAAAATATTTCGCTAAGTATTTTAAAAGCGAATTTGGTGTAGTGCCCTCGGCTTACGCTGAGGCAAGAAGGAATAAGGCTTAGTAAGGGCTTTTGTGAGACTTTAAAAAGTTGACACCAGGCACAGGATTTCTATTGCCGTTGACTTCAGTCAACGGTATTAGAGACATCCAAAGGGGGTTTCAGCCACATAACCGGTTAAAACCGTTTAATACATTCTCTTGTCCGTCAGCTAAAGCAACGGCAATAGACACCCTTTACAGTGCCTTGAATGCCACTCAAAATCAATGAATTACCAAGACGTACCCTTGGCTGCCCGTAGAGTTCCAAAGGGCTCTACGGATTCAGAAATAAAAAAGAGTCTCTGACTCTCGGGCGCTTTGAAATTGATATTCCAGAGAGTCTGGAGACTCCTTTCCATTGAATAATCCGTAGAGACGCTTCGCTGAACTCTACGGACAGAGAAGGGCTAGTCTACATCTCACTCTTTGTAAGCCCTCAAAAACTAAAGCTTGCTCAAATCTGTATTATGGTTTTGATTAAAAAGCAAAGCTCTAAACGATGGCAAGCTAAATTCCCATTGATAACGTGGGTCTTATCTTTTTGCCTGTTCAGCAATAGGCAAAATTTATATTTTAGTTTAATAACACACGCAGATGACATCTACACGATTATTTATTTTCTTAAGCTTTTGCTTATTAAGTTTTATAGCTTCTGCCCAGCAGCCAGCTAAGAAAATTTCTATTATTCCGGAACCCGCGGAGATGCAACTGGCAGAAGGTTTTTTTATCCTGCCGGAGGAAATTACTATAAAATCTGGCGCATCTACAGAGGTAATGAAGGCAGTAACATATCTCAAGAACCGGATTAGTGCAGCAACAGGAAGAAATGTAAGAGCCAGCAGCAAAGATGAAGGCGCTTCCGTCAGGCTTCAGATCAATAGCCAGATAGATACGCTTCTTGGCACCGAGGGTTACCGACTGGTAGTAAATTCAAAAGATATCCTGATAAGGGCAAACCAGCCGGCGGGTTTGTTTTATGGAGTGCAATCGCTGTTGCAGTTGTTTCCGAAGGAAATTGAAAGCAAAGAAGTTGTTAAAGGTGTAAAATGGCGTATCCCATCTGTCAGCATTACTGATTACCCCAGGTTTGCATGGCGTGGATTAATGTTCGATGTGTCGCGGCACTTCTTTACAAAAGAAGAGGTAAAACGATATATCGACAACATGGTGAAATACAAGTACAACTTGCTTCACCTTCATTTAACTGATGACGAAGGTTGGCGGATACAAATTAAAAGTTTCCCGAGGCTTACCGATGTAGGTGCCTGGAGAGTGAACAAAACAGGTTATTTCGGCACTTTTTCGCCACCACTGCCCACGGAGCCAAAGGATTATGGTGGCTTCTATACCCAAGAAGATATTAAAGAGCTTATTAACTACGCGGCTGATAGGTTCGTAAATATTATGCCAGAGATTGATGTGCCGGGGCATAGCCTTGCTGCCATAGTTGCTTACCCCGAATTATCATGTACCCCTGGAGTTGAAAAATATTCTGTTCGTTCTGGCGAGCAGATAATGGATTGGTCGAGGGGGGCACCGCCAATAGCGCTACTTGACAATACCTTATGCCCGGCAAATGAGAAGGTTTATGCATTTCTGGATAGTGTAATAACCGAAGTAGCCGCTTTGTTCCCCTTTGAGTACATACACATGGGTGGAGATGAAGCACCTCACAATTTCTGGGAGAAAAATCCGGCTATAAAAGCATTAATGCGGCAACAAGACCTTAAAACTATGGAAGAGGTGCAGGGCTATTTTACCAAAAAAGTTGAAGCAATTGTTCAGGCTAAGGGTAAAAAATTTATTGGCTGGGATGAAATCCTGGCAGGTAAACCATCGCAATCTACCGCAGTGATGAGCTGGCGGGGATTGGAAGGTGGAATAAAAGCCTCCAATCTAGGCCACGAGGTAGTGATGAGCCCTTCAAACTATGCTTACCTGGATTACATGCAGGGAGACGTAGCCATTGAGCCTAAAGTGTATGCCTCGTTGCGCCTAAATAAAGCTTATCAGTTTGATCCGGGAGCAGAGATTGCGAATATTAAGTTGATAAAAGGCGGGCAGGCCAATTTGTGGACAGAGCAGATTTACAACATGCGCCATGCGGAATACATGGTGTGGCCGCGTGGAATGGCAATAGCAGAATCGGTATGGTCGCCGCTAAACAAGAAGAACTGGACAAATTTTTATAACAAGGCCGAAGATCATTTTAAGCGCTTGGATGTTGCTGAAGTTAAGTACGCACCGAGTATGTATGACCCGATTATCTTGCCTTCTCTCGGCCCAGATAACACCTTGTTGATAGAGTTGAGTACCGAAATTCCGGGCCTGGACATTCATTATACATTCGATAATTCCTTCCCTGATGAATTTTATCCAAAGTATTCAGCACCCTTAGTTGTTCCTAAAGATGCTGCTGCGTTAAAAGTAATTAGCTATCGGGATGGTAAGCCAATCGGGCGAATGATGACTGTTGCTATTAGTGATTTGAGGGCAAGGGTTAAGAAGAAGTAGCTTATTGTTGAAGTGCAAAAAATAGCTATAACTAGCTATAGGTTAAGTTGAAGCTGTTAGATAGATTAGCACATGGCCTCATTGTTATATTACTTTCGGGCAAATGACGGAGGAGATAGAATCTACAGATCCCCTCAACACGTATTTAAGCAGTTCGCCCTTCTACTTATCATCTTTTTTTCATGCTCATCATGTTATTCTGTTAGGATTATAAATACCAGGAGCACTCCAGAACCTGACCCATTAAATATGTCAGATGGGTTTTACAAGGGGAAGATGGTTCACAAACTGGATACCACAATCAAACTTAAATTGGTTGAAGGGGAATTTACTTTGAATGAGAAGAAGTGCCCAAGCGAAGGATTTTATTCCTACGAATACCGAACCACTTTCTGGGGGCTTATTATAAACACAATCACGTTCGGTAAAGTGAGCAAGGTTCATGTGAAATATGTATGTACTAAAGAAGACAACTAATGGCCACCACAAGCAAACACGATATTGGTAAATGGGACACCTTCCACAATAACGGCCCATATCCAACAAAGACATTGTATAAAACCTCGCTTGCAGGCAAGGCTTCAATGCCGGCTGCAATAGATCGCTACAATGATGCTGCAGTTGAAATCCAACGGCTGCTAAAAGATGCGCTTGACAAAAAGGAAGGCTTCAGGGCATACGGTTCTGGTTGGTCACTATCTTCCATTGCCCACAATAAGGACAATATGCATTTTAATGCCAACATGAACATCAAACGGGCAATTACTCCTAACGAACTTCATAGCAACTCATCCTTCAAGAGCGAAAACCTGTTTTTCTTTCAATGCGGCAACTCGATAAAAGAAGTAAACCAGTTTCTGTTTGAGAATGGAAAGTCGTTAAAAACTACCGGAGCAAGTAACGGCCAGACTATCGCCGGGGCTGTTTCCACCGGGGTTCATGGTTCTGCGCTGGATACCGGAGCGATACAGGACAGTGTTGTTGGCCTAAACCTAATTATTGGCCCCGGCCCCGACGACATAGTTTACCTGGAAAGGTCCAGCCAGCCTGCTGCAACAGATGGTTTTGCACAAAGCATAAAAGCAAGAATTATAAGGGACGATAATTTATTCAATGCTGCCCTGGTAGGCCTGGGTGCTTTTGGTTTCCTTCATGGGTTAATGTTCGAGGCGGAAGGCCTTTTCCTGCTGAAACGTTATGTGAGAAAAGTAGACAAACAAATTGCCATGCAATTGGCTACAAGTATGGACTTTGAAAATTCCACTTTTAATATTCCCGGAGAAACAGGCCCCGATGGTAAGCCTAATCGCCCTTACCATTTCAAAGTTTTCGTAAACCCCTATGTTAATGACTCCAACTATGTGGTGGAATTTATCTATAAAAAGCCCTTTGAAACCAACTATCCAGACCCGATTCCCAATATCAAAACAGCAATCTACAGAGATCTTATTGTACTCTTTACAAAGATTGCCGAAAAACACAAAGACAGCATACCAAAGTTGATTAAGATGCTACAAAGTGCTGTATTGCCGGCGGTTGACCATGACACCACAGGAACCTTAGGGGAGACATTCTGGGATACAAGCCACCAGGGGCCTGCTTTTGCTTGCGCAGTAGGGGTATCCCATACCGACTCGAAAAAGGCACTTGATTTATTAACTCATCTTACCAAAACCGAAGGGCCAATTCCTGGTATTTATGCACTTCGCTTTGTAAAACAATCACAGGCTACGCTGGCTTGTACAAAGTTCCCCATTACCTGCATGCTGGAGATTGATGGCCTTATATGGAAGCCAAAGAACAATGACATGATTTCTCTCGAGCGCTTCTGTGAACGAATTGTTGAGGTATTAACTGATGCCCAAATTCCATTTACCTTACATTGGGGCAAAAACGCTGCCTGGGGCTTTGCCGGCCTGGTTCAAACAATGTATGGAAACAAAGCTAATGAATGGAATACCCAAAGGCTTAGCTTTTTATCGCCAGAAGCTGCCGAGATGTTTTCGAATGGGCTTTTAAGGGAGGCGAAGTTAGGCTAAATAGGACACCAACAGCCAGGGCTGCGATTGCAGGTGTCTGGCCTACGAGTCCCAGCCTTAATTTAATAGCATTGAAAATGCCCCCTGCCCAGGATTAAATTAAGAAATATGTGGTTCCAGGGCTGCTCCAATAAGTTCAGCAGGTTGTTGCAAAAAACCTCCTTCAATCCATTCCCAGCCACCATCGGCGGTTTTGTGGATCACGGCTCCTTCAGAAATTGTAAAATAAGATGGCAGTAATCTTCCATCACAACCCGGCATTACATCAAGGCGATAATTTCTTTCGTTTACTAAAATCTTGATAGTAAATGAGCTTTCTTTCGTTTCCATAAAGGTTTTACAATATTATCTTTTTCAACGTACAACTTTACTAAAGATTATTCACACTTAGAAAGAAATATTGGCCTGTAATGCACAGTCTTCATTGTTTCTGGAGTATTTTTACTTTTTTATGATTACTCCTTTAAATTTTCATCGATAGTGGTGCACAAAAATGGGATTAACCGTCTCTATGTATAAGATATAGGCCTTAAATATCTCGTCAAAGTTATAGAAGCACGCAAAATGTTATAGAAAGCTACAAAAAACATAATTAAATATGCCTGTCATTAATTTGCTATCATGCGGATAATAGTAGCCGCAGCCAATAAGCTAGTCAACATCGGAAACAAAATTGCCTATATTTAACTTTCAATTAAAGCCAAAGCAGAGTTATGAACAACACAAACAAGTCATGAACCTTATAACAAAAAAGAGAGTACTCGATTATATTAGGAAGGTTCCGGAGGCACAAACAGCCCTTCTAACTTGGTTTATAGGGTTTAATATAAAAGAAGGGAAAAAAATACATCAAGCACACAATTACGAAGGGACCGCTTCCGGGGCATCAACAATTGGCTGCGGCGATTACGAGGTTCGATTCGGCTGCAATTTCTGGCTCGACAGTGCATACATTGAATTCATCGGAACTCCAGAAGAATCGCGTGCCTCTATTCATGAAAAAACGGCAAAGTTGCGGGCCGAGAATCCTGGCGCAATGTCCAATATTACCATTGAGGTGAAAACCGTCGTGTTTCCAGAGGACGAAGGTAACGTGGGCTTGAATGAGGGTGAACAGGAAAAGAATCTATCTTCTAATAAGAAATCGCAAAGAAAGGCAGCCCAAATTCTAAAAAGCGAGGCAGATTACGAAGAAGCATTGAGCAGGGCAATAGAAATCTTTCATGCAGAGCCGGGAACTGCCGAGTTTGATGAATTGGCTTCATTGATTCCGTCCTTAGAGGTATATGAAGAATTACATTTCAAACTTCCGGAGCTAAATCCAGTAGATGTAATTGGGTTGGAGATGAGGAAACGGAAGGAAATCCCGTTGTACCTGGCTCCCATAGTTGGGACGGAGGAGGATGTAGAACTCTTTTTACAGGGCAAGAAAAGCTTGAGTGACGAAGTCCTTAAAGAGCTATATAGCCGTTATAAAATAGACTTCCTTTACCCGTAAATTTAGCTAGGCAGGAGCCAATCCTGCCGCGACTTATAACTTCTGTTATGAAACTCCATACCTACCTTTTAAATGGTTTTGATTGAGAAATATCCTTCCTTTTACTATGTTGCTTTATTTAAATAAATAAGGGTATAATTGCCAAATAGTATTCAAGACGATGGAGCAACCGAATAATCCCCTGCATGGAAAAACCCTGGAAATGATTCTGAATGGACTGGTGGACCATTATGGGTGGACCGGATTGGCACGTGAGGTGAGAATAAATTGTTTTGTAAGTAATCCAAGCATTAAGTCAAGTTTAACCTTTCTACGTAAAACTCCATGGGCAAGGAAAAAAGTAGAAGATTTATATGTTAAATTGATAAGCCGCTAGATATAAAACACCAGGGCGACAAAAAATTATAGCCGCACTCGCAAGGGTAAGTTTAAACAGCCTTGCGAGTGCCTTTCTTACTTACCGCCATGAGTTCTAGAAGGAGTGGGAACAGACATCGCAGTGCCATTCACTTTAACATTTTTAAAGCGCAGCCCCTGTACATTCCCGAGTTCCAGGTCCTTGCTTTTAAGCTGAACGTCTACATCCTTTAACTCGATGTTGCTTATTTCAGCCTTAGGGTGCCCGATGATCTGGCCGAGAGAAGTGCCAGCGCCACGAACATTAGTGATTGATATATTGCGTACCAGAGCCTTCGGTGCTTCCTGTCCCTTTAGGTCGAAATATTGTGTCCAGGGCGAAATTTTGAAAATAACGCCGCCGTCTTCCATGGTGATATCAGTCATCCGAATGTTTTCATAGAGTTGAGGAGTGTCTGGACGCAATTTTAAGCGTAATACAGTAGGCCTTCGCGTGGTGCAACGTTTCACCTCCACGTTGCGAACTATCGATGCTTCACTTCCAAACGTAACAATCCCTCCGCCGGCTTCGAAGATACAATCGGTGATCAACACTCTCTCTACCGGAGCGCTGTCTTTATCCTGCATGGCAAAAGGCCCCTTGGACCCTTTTAGGGCAATGCAGTCATCGCCAACCGAAAAAGAACATCCACTGATGATGATATCCTGCGAGCTGTCCACATCAATACCGTCAGAGCTTGGGCCACGATTAGGAGTAGGGCCAGATGGGGCTTCAAAGCGGCAGTTTTCCACCGCTACCTCCTGGCAGCTATAAAGATGCAGGTTCCAAAAGCCCGAGTTAAGATAGGTAAGTCCGCTAATTTTAACATCTCTGGAATTTTGGATAAACATAAGCCTTGGCCTTTCTACATCCAGGTTCTTTGTACCCTTTTCCCGGTCCCGCCTGCTATAGAATTCTTTATAGAAAGGTTCGCCGCTACCGTCAAGAGTGCCTGGCCCCGTAATTCGGAGATGGTCCACTTTGTCTCCATTAATTAATGCTGCCCTCCATGGCTCGAAGTGCCCTTCGATACGAGTATTTAGTTTTGCATAGTGGTTGATATCTGTAGAGCCTTTCAAAATGGCACCTTTCTGCAACTCGATATTCACGCCAGGCTTAAGAAATATTGAACCGCTTAAAAATACTCCCGCAGGTACTACTAATGTGCCACCACCGTTTTTAGAGCATTCATCTATCAAGTCCTGAATCGCTTTGGTATTAAGCGTTTTTCCATCACCAAGAGCACCGCGTTCAGCAATATTGTAACGCTTCTCGATACTATAGTCCAAACTTTCTTGCTTATTAATTCTAGTTTCAGCCTTCACATCAAGTCCAGAAGATAGGAGCAATGCAAGTGCCGGAAGCATAATTGATATATTGGTTTTCATGTTCTATAAACTTCTTTGCCGTAAATTTTCTGAGCAAATATGCTTTCCTAAGCCTATTAATAACAGCCAGTATCAGGATTGTTGCGTAACATTTTGATAGCAACTGCACCTTCTGTAAGCGATACAACCTCCCATTTGTACCGAAATATTGTGCCTTTATTATAAATTCCTGAGAACTATTTTGCATACCAGCAAGTTTTACCTAAAAATTGCTTATGAACAACTTCTTCAGAACCCTTCTAGCCGGGTATGGCGCAAAAAAATTAGGCGGAGGTTGCTTGTCGACCATCTTCATCTTTATTTTACTTTATTGGCTTATAGGCCAATGTAATCCCTGATTGCATAAGCGCGCAAGCATTGCTATTGGGCAGTAATCTTAAGGCCATGCAGATCGCCAAATGAGTACTTTTCTTTTTCTTTGTGTAGATGTTATAACATTTATATGGAAATTGGAATTACCACCTTTGTAGAAAATACTCCAAGCCCCACAACGGGACAAGTTCTCAGTCCGTACCAAAGAATGGCTAATCTAATGGAAGAGATAGAGCTGTCGGACCAGCTAGGTTTGGATGTGTTTTCTATTGGGGAACATCACCGCCCGGATTTTATTGTTTCTTCGCCGGCTGTAGTTCTTGCTGCCGCTGCTGTTAAAACGAAAAATATAAAACTTTCAAGCGCTGTAACAGTGCTAAGTTCGGATGACCCTGTGCGGGTTTTTCAGGATTTCGCCCATGTTGACTTGCTTTCAAAGGGAAGGGCTGAGATTATGGCCGGAAGGGGTTCTTTCATTGAATCTTTTCCCCTTTTTGGGTATGACTTAAACGATTATAATTCTCTTTTTGCAGAAAAGCTGGATTTGCTGGTTCAGTTAAACAAGAATGAAATAATTAGCTGGAAAGGACATCACCGGCCTTCAATTGATAAGCGTGGAGTATATCCGCGGCCTTATCAAAACGAAATTCCCATTTGGGTTGCAATAGGTGGCACACCCGAATCTGTGGTGCGCGCTGCCAATTATGGTTTACCAATGGCTTTGGCTATTATTGGAGGAATGCCCAGCCGCTTTGTCCCTTTCACTAATCTCTATAAAGAAACTTACAAGAAAGCAGGGCACAGCCCTTCAAAATTGCAGCTTGCTATCAATTCGCACGGATACATAGCTGACGATTCGCAACAAGCAGCGGATGAGTTTTATCCTTCGTACGCTTACTTAATGAGTAAAATAGGGAAGGAGAGAGGCTGGCAGAGTATGGACAGGCAACAGTTTGACCTAATGCGCTCGCCCGAAGGCTCCTTGCTGGTAGGAAGCCCGCAGCAGGTAATTGATAAAATATTGTACGAATACGAACTGTTTGGCAATACCCGTTTCCTGCTACACATTAGCGTTGGCACTATGCCTCATGATAAAGTTATGCGTGCTATAGAACTCCTGGGTACAGTGGTGGCACCGGCTGTTAGAAAGGCAATAATGTAAAGTTACAACGGCCAATTGATCAATCGCCCGTACGCCTATGCGAAAAAAATGTTTGCATGGGCTATGTAGGGGCGATTCATGAATCGCCCGGATTTTTAAATTTCTAGCAGTAATTCAGGATTGAAATCCGGACTGCGTTCTTGCATGTAACCATGTGGATTACAAATAACGTTTGCCTTTCCAATACTGTAGTCGGAAGGTTTGTGGATATGGCCGTGAATCCAATAATCTGGCTGATATTTTAAAATTGTTTGCTCAAGGTTTGAGGCATAAGCAGCAAGTACGATGTCTTCTTTACGACTATCTGGAACTGATTTAATACTTGGCGCATGGTGCGTAACAACCACATTTTTTTCTGTAGAAGAATTTTTAAGGCTGCTTTCCAGCCACTTGATTGATTCTTCGTGAATCTTGCAGGTATCAATTGGCCTTAATCTGGTATATGAGGCGCCCTTGCGAATTAAACGGTAATCGTTCATCATTTCCTGGCAAATGCTTGTAGCCAGGCTGGCATCTCCAAATAATCGAAAATCAGACCAGAGGGTTGCGCCATGAAAGGTAACCCCATTCAGCTCAAACGATTTATTTTCGAGTACCTGAATGTTCGTCCCTTTGGCTAAATCAATAATTGCATTTAAGGTTTCAGGATAGCTGCCATCGTAATATTCATGATTTCCAAGTATGTAAATAACAGGTAACTGCTTAATCCGTGCCCTAATCCAATCAATTCCACGGGTACCAATATTTGTATCACCGGCAAAAACCACTACATCAGCTTTTCCAAAGTTGATTTCGTTGAACCCAAATTCCTGATGCAAATCACTAATAACTTGTATTTTCATTCGGCTATGGTATCGTTTTAATTTTGCTCTAGAATAAAAATAGCACTTTCCCAGCAGTTTTGGATAAGCCCTGAATACTATTGAAAAGCAGAAATGAAAAAATAAGTTGTATTAGTTTAATTCAGGCTTCGGTTCAATCAATAAAATAGCTATAAATAGCTATTTACTGAACAAAAAATTAAGAATAACTTTATTATTCCTATGTCTTGTCGCTTTTGGCAACTCTCCGCCCCGGATAAAAAATTAAACCTATGAAATCCGAAAGCCACAAAGCAAAAATACCACCGGTTACTTTACCTCCTGAAGATCTCTTACCACTAATCAGAGAGAAATGGGTAGAAGTAGATACCGCAATCCTAATCATTCATGGTGTGGGGCACCAGCATCCACTGGAAACCCTCGACGGTTTTTCGCGCGGTATAATCGATACCCTGGGCCCAGACAAGCTACGACTTGAACACTGCCTGGCAAAAAAGGAAGCTTCGGACAAGAACGCTCCATGGTTTGATAATTACCTTAGTATTCGAAGAGCTGGCGACACTTCCGATGGAAAAAAAATAGATATTTATGAATATTACTGGGCTCCGGAAACAGAAGGGCAAGCGAGCTTTAAAGATCTTGAGCGCTGGGTAAGTGGGGTTACTGCAGGGGCAAGGAAATTCTATGCAAATAATCAGAAACTATCGGAAGATAATCTTGACGAGAGCTTTTTTATCCATAATGGTAAGTTTAGCCCATTTAATTATTGGTTTTGCATTTACCTGATTCCGGCGATAATTGCCAATTTGAACTTCCTGGGAGACTTTTTGCTCAAGCTAATTTACTATATCCCTATTGCGGGCCCAATTTTGTCGCGGCTTTTCAAGTCGCAATCAGAAGGGCCTCTGGAACGGGTAAGCAATCTGCTGAACGATATCGCCATCTATAATACCACAGATGCTAAATCACGTTTTTTTAGAATCCGCAATTGCATACTCGATGGTGCGGTAAATTCCCTAAGATACCTGTTAGAAGGCAAGGAGGACCCCTCAACCGGGAAACTCAGTTTCCCTTACGAAAAGGTTTTGGTATGCGGGCATTCACTGGGCAGCGAGATTGGGTTTGACGCGATAAACCGCATTAACCACCTCACCAATCAACAGGAGATAAAAGGTTATGATTGCCTGGGCATTTGTAGCGACGATCCACAAAATCCAGTAGCTATTTCAAACCGGCTATGTGGGTTTGTGACTTTCGGCAGCCCGCTGGATAAAGTGGCGTTTTTCTTCAGGAACCAGGCCGCAGAAAATGAATGGGTGAGGGCACAGATGCTAAGTCATTTCCATGGTTTTAAACAAAGAGAATGGAACGGCAGTGAAAGAGACACCAAAATACTTTACAGAGAAACTCGCTTGTTTGAAAC
>Ga0307408_100001389_pt1 | contig 18005 bp, 14 predicted proteins | sample 322Cmetagenome_FD_202116 | JGI IMG/M metagenome (GOLD analysis project Ga0307408, IMG submission 202116) | Maize rhizosphere microbial communities from greenhouse at UC Davis, California, United States - 322HYB-C-3 | ecosystem: Host-associated > Plants > Roots > Rhizosphere > Soil | place... | reverse complement strand
CGATGTGGACGCGATCGTATGGCGTGAGGAGATCCAGACAGCGTTGGCCGCACTCCCGGCCGCGCAGCGGGAAGCGTTCCTGCTGCGTCACGTAGAGGGCCTCGAATACGAGGAAATGGGCAGAGTGACCGGCGCCGGCGTATCGGCGTTGAAAATGCGAGTCAAGCGCGCCTGCGAGTTCCTTCGGCTGCGCCTCGCGGAGGTGGAACGTGCATGACATCAACGAAGAACGCGACGAGGTGATCAGACGCATCGTCGACGAGCTCAAGACGCTGCCGCCGGTGCCGGCGGACGCGACGGCCCGCGTGCTCGCACGCGTGGATGCGGCGCGCGGCGAGGAAGGCCCCAGCAGGTTCAGCCGTCGATTCATCATCTCGCTGCCAGCCGCGATCGGCTATGCGCTGGCCGCGACGCTGGCAGGATTCCTGATTCGCGGCGCCGTACCGCAACGCCCCGAGCCCGCTGTCACACGGACAGCGAACTCTCCAGTCGGCGAGACGTTAGGCACCAGGCGGACGGTGGTGCGCGTCGCTGCAAACACGCGCGCGCTGCAGGAAGCGCCAGTGAAGGTGCAGTTCGTGCTCGACGCGCCACGCGCGAACAGCGTGACGGTGGTCGGCGACTTCAACGCCTGGGATGGGAGCAAGACGCCGCTCGAGCGTGACTCGACCACCGGCGTCTGGAGCGCCCTCGTGGATGTTCACCCCGGACGTCACGTCTATGCGTTCCTGGTGGACGGCAAGACGTGGACGCTCGATCCGAACGCGCCGCGCACGAAGGATCTCGACTACGGCACCCAGCAATCGGTGCGAATGGTGGGGATGCCGTGATGCCACGAGATCGTCTCGCACGCCGCATCCGCTGGACGCTGTCCGTCGCGGTGCTCATGGCCGCGCGCGCCGCGTCAGGCCAGGCATCCCAAGGACTCGACTCGGCGACAGCGGCGGCCATCGCGCCAATCGTGGAGCAGGCTCGCGCCGCGAACCTTCCGGTCGCCCTGCTCTACGCGAAGGCTCGCGAAGGACAGGTGCAACACGTCCCGGTGGCGAAAATCGAAGCGGTGGTGCGCACGCTGGCCGACCGCATGCGCACCGCGAACGACGCGCTCAGGCCCGGCGCGAGCGAGCAGGAGCTGCATGCTGCCGCCGATGCCATCAAGAGCGGCGTTCCCCCCGAGACCCTGAGCGCGATGCGGAAGGCAGGTGGTGATGGATCGCTCGCAGTGCCGATCGGCGTGCTGACACAGCTGATTGCCCGTGGCGTTCCGGTGGAGCGCGCCTCGATGGAAGTCGTGGCGCTGCTGCAGAAAGGAGCCGTCGCGAAACACTTCATTGCCCTCGAGGAGAGCGTCCGGCAGGATGTACTGGCCGGCCGGCGTCCAGACGAAAGTCTGGATTTGCGATTGAAGGGGATCATCCCCAATCTTCCTCAATCGGCAAACGCGGACGCCGCCGGGCTGACCACTTCGACCCCCAGGCGGCCGCGCTAAACACCAACCAGGCCGTCTGCAGCACACGTTCTCCTGGCCGGGCTACCTCGTTGCGTTCGCCGTCTTCGCGTGCTTCCCCTGCGCGAAGGCGGCGAACGCACAATGGGCCCGGCAAACGACCCTCGACGTCGGCGCCACGCGCCTGACGAGAGACGACTTCGCAGACTCCGACGGCGGGACGATCGCCGGGCTGTGGAGTCGTTGGAGCGAACGCGTCTCGCTGGTCGCGAGCGGCGCGGCAACTCGGGTGTCTGACGGCCAATCCACGGGCATCGCGCTCGGGTCGGCGTCCTACACGGTTCCCGTGAACCGCGTGCGGCTCGAGGCTGGCGGTACCGGCACCATCCTCGGCACGACCGACTACGCGCCGTCGTCGAGCTGGATGGCGTTTGGTCGCGCACATCTCCTCGGCGCCGGATGGGGGGCGTGGCTCGGAGGAAGTGGCGGCAACGTGCACTTGGAGCGAACGACGTTCCCCGCGACGACCGGCGAGCTGGGCGCGTGGTATCGACGCGGCGGGCACCGCGTCACGTTCAGCGCGGTCACCGTCAACACATCGACGGTGTCGACTCTGATCTACAGCGATCAGGCCGTGATCCGCGTGCAGGATCCGGTGCGCTACGCCGACTTCTCGCTCATTGGTCACGGCGCGTGGGGCCGCCTCGAGGTCGACGCGATCGCGTTGTCTCGGCAGGCGTGGAAGGGGGAGCTCGAGTCCGTGCCGGCGGCCTCGGTCGCTGCCGCGTGGTGGATGATGCCGAACGTCGCCCTCGCGGCGGCGATAGGCCGACAGCTTGCCGATCCGATACGCGGGACCGTGCGGGCTCGTTATGCAACGGTGGCGCTCCGGTTGTCGGCGGAGCGTCATGGTCCGGTGGTGCCGTTGCGCAAACCGCCAATGGTCTCGCCGGGGTCGGCATCGCTGATCGCGACCCCGCTGGAGAACGGGTCGACGATGCTGCTCGTGCACGCACCCGGCGCGCAGCAGGTGGAGCTCATGAGCGATCTCACCGGCTGGGAGGTCAGGCCACTCGATCGACGCGGCGGCCGGTGGGAGCTCCGCCTAACGAGTCAGCCGGGGTCGCATCACGTCAGAGTGCGGATCGACGGCGGAGCCTGGATCGTACCGGCGAACCTTCCCCGAATAGACGACGAGATGGGTGGTACGGTTGGGCTTATTGTGATTCCCTGAAGCTTGGCGGAGAACGCGGTGCCAGGGACGAAATGCTCCCGGTCTGACGGAGAGTCGCGGCGCCGTAGCCTAACGCACGCCATCGATGTGATGCACATCACACAGCGAAAAGAAGTTCGGTCAAATCGCAGGGTATTCGGGAATTGCGACCGAACTGGCCCCGATCCTGCCAACATGAGGGGCTTGGCCCGTAAGAGAATCACGACGTGCTGACGAGCGGCGTCCGGGCTGCGCCGCCGCGCGTCAAAAGAAGTTAACAGGAGTCACCGATGCAAACCCGCACCCTCCTTGCCGCAGTCGCTACCGCGGCCATCGCCGCGATGGTCACCCCGTCCCTCTCGAACGCGCAGGATACGACGAAGAAGGCGGTGTCCAAGGGCGAAGTCGCGATGGCGCCGAGCTTCAGCTCGCTCATCTCGGCCATCAACTCGGGCACAGCCAACGTCGACAAGATCAAATCGCTGACGACGGTCAATGCCGCGGATGTACAGTTTGTGAACGTCGAGGACCTTCTCAAGGGCAACGACCCCCAGGCGCTCAACGACGCGCTGTCGAAGAACAAGGAAGGCGTCGATGCGCTGCAAAGCGCGTTAGGCAGCAACCCGGCGCTCAGCCTGCTTCTGGCCTCTTCGGATAGCGCCGCGGCCAAGGTCACCCCGCCAGCGGCGGCGCCCACGCCCATGCCGAGCATGGCCAAGCCGTCGGCCAAGGATATCGTGGCGGCCGATGTCAGCGCGGACAACAAGGTCGTCCTTTACTATTGGAAGAAGCAGTAACCTCGGCACGATCGAGGACGGTCAGACCGGACCGGCAACGGTTCCTGGAGAAACTGACATGCGGGACGCTCGTAAGAGCGTCCCGTTTTCTTTGCGTCGAAAGCCCCTCCTCTTGACATTCTACAGGAACGGTCGCATTCTCCTGTAGACATACGACAGGAGAAGGCGTGGCGACCGACAACACCGACGTTCTGCAAGGGACGCTGGACATGCTCATCCTCAAGGCGCTCTCGCTCGAGCCCATGCACGGCTGGGGCATCTCGCAGCGCATCCAGCAGATCTCGCGCGACGTCCTGCAGATCAACCAGGGCTCGCTCTATCCGGCACTCCACCGGCTCGAGCGCCGTGCGTGGATCGAAGCCGATTGGGGTACGTCGGAGAACAACCGCCGCGCCAAGTACTACCGGCTCACCTCCGTCGGAAAGAAGCAGCTGGCCGAGGAGCGTGCGAGCTGGCAGCGCTTCACGCTGGCTGTCGAGCGCGTGCTCCAGACGACCTGAGCGAGGCGCCAATGAACACGTTGCACCTGCTCGCGCGACGAGCTCGCGCGGTCCTGCGGCCTCTCCTGTCTCGGAGCGGTGTGGAGGCCGAGCTCGACGAGGAGATGCGGTTTCACCTCGACGCCGAGATTGCCGAGCGAATCCGTCGTGGCATGACACCCGAAGTCGCGCGCACATCGGCGCTGCGTGACTTCGGCGGCGTGTCCCGGTTCAAGGAAGAGTGCCGAGATGCGTGGGGCACTCGCGTGATGGACGAGCTGTCGCGCGATGCGCGGTATGGTCTGCGCGCGCTCTGGCGCGCACCCGCGTTCACGGCGGTCGCCGTTCTGACCATCGCGCTCGGCGTGGGCGCTGCGACGACGATCTATTCGGTCGTCCAGGCGGTTCTGCGTCCGCTGCCGTTCCACGATCCCTCGTCGCTGGTTGCGGTGGTGACCACCTATCGCGGCAAGGATGACGCGGCGTCGGCGCTCGACTTCGTCGACTGGAGGCGAGAATCGAAGACCCTGTCGGGAATGGCGGCGATCGCGACGGACGCCATGACGTTGACGGGCCGCGGCGATCCCGAACGGATGTACGCCGCAACCGTGAGCGCGAGCTTGTTCTCGATGCTTCGCGTCCGCCCGCTCGCCGGCCGCGTGTTCCGCGCCGGTGAGGACTCCGTGGGCGCCGCGCGCGTCGTGATTCTCGGCGAGGCCGTCTGGCGGCGCCGATTCTCGGGCGATCCCGCGATCGTTGGCCAGACCGTGAGACTCGACGGCAATTCGTACACGGTCGTTGGCGTGCTTCCAACGCGCGTCACGTATCCGGCCGCCGCGGAGATCTACCTGCCGCTCGCGTTCCCAACCGAGGACCTCGACGAGGGGAATCGCGGGGCTCGCTATTACGATGTCGTGGCTCGGCTCGCGCCGGGCGCGACGATCGAACAGGCGAGCGCGGAGATGCGCACGATCACGTCACGTCTCGCGTCGGCACACCCGCAGGCGGACGAAGGGGTGTCGGTGCGTGTGGCCCCGTTGCTGGACGAAACGGTCGGCACGTTTCGCAGGCCGTTGCTCATTCTCCTGGGCGCGGCGGGCGTGCTGCTGCTCATCGCCTGCGCGAACGTGGCCAACCTGCTGCTCGTCCGCGCGGCCGGGCGCGACGGCGAGTTGGCCGTTCGCACCGCGCTCGGCGCGGGGCGGGCGCGTCTCGTCCGTCAGCTCGCGACCGAGGCCCTCGCGCCGTTTCTCGTTGGCGGGACGCTCGGCACCGCGCTCGCGACGTTAGGCACGCGATGGTTTGCGGTCGCCGCGTCCGGCACCGTCCCGAGGCTCACCGGTGCGGGCGTCGACGAGGCCGCGCTCCTGTTCGCGCTGGTCGCAACACTCACCACGGGAGTGGTCTTCGGCGTCATTCCCGCGCTCCGGTTTGCTCGTCTCGGTGTCTCGGGGACGCTGCGGGGGGTCGGCCGATCGAGCCAGGGATCGATGGCCAGGCGCCGGGCGCGCACGGCCATCGTCGGGTCGGAGGTGGCGCTCGCGGTGATGCTGCTCGTCGTCGCCGGCCTCGTCGTGCGCAGCTTCCAGCGTCTCATGGGAGTCGATCCGGGGTTCCGGCGTGACGGCGTCGTCACGTTCCGCCTCGACCTGCCTAACACGCGCTACGGCGACGCGGCGAAGCTCCGGGAATTCGCGGCGCAGCTCGACGAACGCGTCCGCGCGCTCCCGGGCGTGGGCGCGAGCGGCCGCGTCCTCCGTGCGCCGCTCAGCGAGTACAACTTCAACGTCGGCTTCTCGGTGGACGGCCGCCCGGCGGAAACGGGGGCGCGCCGGCCCGCGGTGCAGGTGAGAATCGCGTCGGCCGGTTACTTCGAGACGATGCGCATCCGTCTCGTGCGCGGTCGGACATTCACGGCGCGGGACGACGCCACCGCGCCTCAGGTGGTCGTGATCAATCGGGCGATGGCGCGCGCGCATTTCCCGGCCGAGAATCCGCTGGGCAGGCGCGTCTGGCTGGGATGGGAAGAGGATGGCGTTAGGCGCGGCGGGGAGATCGTCGGTGTCGTGGACGACGTTCGGCAGTTCGGCCTCGACCGGCCATCGGCACCGGAGATGTACCTGCCGTACGATCAGACCCCGGTTGGACCGATGACGGTGGTGGCGCGCACATCGGCGTCGCCGGACGTCGTGTTCGCGGCCGCTCGGGCCGCGGTCCGCGAGCTCGATCCGGATCTACCGCTCTTCGAGCTCAGCACGCTCCAGGAACGGTTCGAGGCGTCGGCGGCACGACCGCGCCTCTACATGACACTGTTGGCCACGTTCGCCGGTGTTGCGGTGCTGCTCGCCGCTATCGGGCTGTACGGAGTGGTGTCGTACTCAGTCCGGCAGCAGACGCGCGAGATCGGGATTCGCCTCGCGCTCGGCGCGACGCGCTCGAACGTCGCCGGTAGGGTGGTCGGTCACTCGCTCGCGGTGACCGTGGTCGGAGCCACGTTAGGCCTGGCTGGCGCGCTCGGCGTGTCCCACCTCCTGCAGGCCCTCTTGTTCGGCGTGAGCCCGACCGACGCGTGGACTTACGTGGCCGTCGTCGGGCTCATCGCGCTAGTCGGTGTCGTCGCAAGCTGGGTTCCGGCGCGCCGCGCGACGGCGATCGATCCGGTCTCGGCGCTGCGTGAGTAACCGGGAGACGGGAGACGGGAGACGTAGAACCCTCGGGATGCTCTTCTCACCGCAAGAATATCCGAGGGTTTCCGCCTCTTACCCGTTTCCCGTCTCCCGTCTCCCGTCTCCCGCGTTCGTTGCGCATCCCGCCCATCGCCCGCCAATCAGCTCCGGCCCGGCAAGGCGGCGCAGCAACGCCTCGTTCGACGCTACGGCCCGTCGAGCGCGCCCTCTGCTGACCGTCCAGCTGCGCCAGTCGGTCTGGATGCTCGGACCCCAGTCGTGCAGCAACCGGCGCGCAGCCTCACACCGTTCCCCATAGTCGGCGCTCTCCGTCGCGCCGTCCGCAGGGTCGAGCACCGAGCTCGCAGGCGTCGTCACGGCGTGGTTTGCGCTGTCAGTGCTCGGGATGACCCAACCCGCCGGCGCCGTCACGCGCTCGCGCGCCAGGTACTCGACAAGGGCGGGCGCCGCATCGGCGCCCAGTCTCGCGATGTATCTCACGTCGACCTCGTTGCCCTGATCTGCCCGGGCGATGTTGAATCGCGCGACGTACCCCGATGGATCCGCGACGTTGAGCGCTATCAGCGTCGCCCACCCCGAGGCCAGCACGCCGGCCGTGAACAGCCGCTCGCGTCCACGGAGCACGGTCACGGCGAACCACACGAACACGATCGCAAGCCAGCCCATGAACACCGTCGCAAACAGCCGGTCTTCGCTCAACCCATAGGCGGACTCGTAGAGGCGCATGCGAGCGACCGCCGAATACATGATGATCGCGAGCAGCACCAGGAGCGTCCCGGACAGCACGCGATAGAGTTTGTCCGCGCGCGGCGTGTCGCGGCGGAGTAGTGCGTTCCCCGCAAGCAGGACGGGCAACACCAGTGCAGAGACGGTCACGAGCTCGAAAAAGCCGCGACGCGCGTAGTGGGCGTAGCTCATGCCAGCGGTCGCCTGAACGAGCGCGTCGCCACCGAAGAAATAGCGGAGCTGCACGATCACGAACGCGGCGAAGAGCGCCACGAGCGAGCCTAACGCGACCGACACTTCGGTCAACCCGAGCGCGCCGTCGGGGAAGGGCACGCGCCACGTGCCTCGGCCGTTCGACAACACGCTCGCGCGGAGCAGGCCGCCAACGAACCAGGCGATGATTCCACTCACGGCCAGGTGGGATGCGACCGTCGCGGCGTCAATGCGGAATACCTCGCTGGCCAGACGCGCGAACACGGGGTCGGCCGAGGCGAACAGACTGCCGAACACGAGCAGCAGCGGGATCGCCACCAACGCGGCACGAACTCCTGCGATCACTCGGCCTGCGCCGCGCGCGCCAGCCACCTGTCGAAACGACACATCGGACAGAAGGAGCGCGATCATGCCGACGAAGACGTTCACGCCGATCACGACTCCGGCATACGCGAGCTCGCGAAACCGACTCTCGAGCACCCGGTGCTCGGTGCCCCACGAGATGGCGGCAGCGAGCAGCGCGAGCGTTCCGAAGAATGTGAGCGTGTTGTAGGCGGTCAGCGAACCCGAGTCTCGCCACACGAAGAGCAGGCTCAGTGCGAGCGCGGGAATGAGAAGCCACCGCGCGTCCGCCGGCAGCGCCTCGTAGCGACGGCGAGCGAGCGTGACCACTGCCGCAACGATTGCGACCGACCAGATCGCCATGTTGGCCCCCCACGACGAAACGCGGAGGATCGCATCGCCGACGAGCCCCAAGAGGAGCGCGTCGGCGAGCGCGCGCGCGGCGAGTCGAGCGCGTTCCTCGGCCGTGTCGAGGGTGAGCGCGGGCGGTGACTGAGGGCTGGGTAATTCGGCTGAGGCGGCGGACATGTGGCGCGATGCGAAGGGTGGCTGTGGGCCCATAAGTACGAAAACAAGTAACCGATGTCAAGTACTTCACAGTATAAAGTTGAACCGGGTGAACGTCTGTGATCCCCGCCACCATCTTCCGAGCCCGGACTACCGCGCGCGCGTGGTACGCCACATCGTATCCCGGTCGCCGCGCTGAGAGGATGCCATGCCCTCTAGCAAGTGGTTCTCCCGTCATGCCTTGATTCGGGCCGCCGGCATGTCGGCGGCGCTCGCCGGGCTGTCCTCGGGCTCAGGCGCGCAGGTCGTCCGCGGGGTTGTCGTCGAAGCAAGCTCCGGCACCGCACTCCCAGGCGTGGTCGTCGTGCTGCTCGACTCGGCCGCCAAGCGAGTGGCCGGTGTCCTCGTCGGTGACGATGGCCGATACGCCATCCGCGCGTTGACCCCCGGACGTTATGCGGTGCGCGCCGAGCGCATCGGCTACCGAGCGGACGCACCGACTCAGATCACGCTCGGCGCCGGTCAGACCATCGATCTGCGACTCGAGACGCGGCCGATTCCCGTCGTGCTTGGCGAGGTGCGGGTCACAGGAAAGTCCCCGTGCGTCGCGAGCGCCGCGGACGGGAGCGAGATATCGGCGGTTTGGGATGAGACACGAAAGGCGCTCTTTGCCACCGATCTCACGCAGCAGCAGGAGCTCTTCAGCGCGCGCGTGTCGCGCTTCGAGCGAACACTGGACGCGCGCTCCGGGAAAATCACGAATTACCAGACGAAGGAAACGAAGGCCGTTACACGAAGTCCGTTCGTCAGCGAAAGCGCGGCCGGCCTCTCGGCCAACGGATACGTTAGGCAGCACGGGGGCGAGCTGACGTACTACGCTCCGGACGCCGCGGTGCTCCTCTCGGACGAGTTCCTCACGGACCACTGCTTCAGGCTGCGGGAGGGCGAGGGGAAGCGCGCAGGTTTGATCGGACTGGCCTTCGAGCCGGTGCAGGGGCGCGACAAGCCGGATATTGCGGGGACGCTCTGGATCGACCGGAAGTCGGCCGAGCTCCGCGACCTCGATTTTGCGTATCGTGAGTTGCAGAACCTTCCGCGAACATCGAAGAGCGAGGACTTCGGAGGACACATCGAGTTCCACCGAATGCCGAGCGGCGCGTGGATCGTGGAGCGGTGGGTCATTCGGATGCCGCTGCTCGTGGAGGGAGGCATGCTCGCGCGCGACCCGGTCGTGATTCCGGGAGCGCCGCCGTCACGGCCCGACCGCGTTCGGCTGGCCGGAATCCACGAGGAGGGCGGAGAGGTCCTGGAGACGGTCGCACGCGGCGAACGCCGCGAGCTGTCGACCCAAGTCGCGAGCGTGCGAGGTGTCGTCTACGACAGCACGCGAATGGCTCCGCTGAGCGGGGCCCGCGTCTTCCTCGACGGGACGCAGTTCGCGACGAAATCCACGACCGACGGGAGCTTCCTGATCGAAAAGGTCCCACCGGGAACGTACTCGATCTCGGTCGTGCACCCCCGGTTCGACTCGCTGAGCGTGGCGGCACCGGCGGCGACGATCGAGCTCAGGCCTAACGACGAGCGGATGGCGCAGCTGGCGGGCCCGTCGACGGCCACGGTCCTTGCGCGCACGTGCAGCGCTGATGAGCACTCCGACGGGAGAGCAGCGCTCCGCGGTCACGTTCGCGATGGGGTCAGCGCAGGTCCGGCGATCGACGCGCGAGTCACGCTCAGCTGGCGTGGCCTTCGGGAGTCGATGCCCGGCCAGGCTGCCATCACGGATCGAACCCGGATGACGCAGACCGACTCCGCCGGTCGCTATGCGTTCTGCGGGCTCCCCGAGGGTGTGAAGATCACGGCCCGCGTGATTGCCGACGATCGGCGGTCGACGCCGGTAGATGTCATCCTGCCCGAGGGCGAGCTGTCGGTGCTCGACGTGGTGGTGGGCACGGCAACGGTCGTGGCAGAGAGCGCGCCCGCGAAGCTGCCCCCGGTCGTGGCCGTGACCGGACCCCGTAACCGGACCATGACGGAGTTCGAGCGGCGGCGCCGACATGGGAACGGCTCTTACCTCACGCGAGGGCAAATCGAACGGATGCACGCCGAGCGGCTGACGGACCTGCTGCGCACCATGCCCGGCGTGTCGGTCAGCATGAACGAGAAGGGTGGGCTCATCGTGGAGATGCGACGCGCGGCGTCGATCACGATGCAGCCCATGCCGGCGGCGACCGCTCGTCCGGACAGCTCCGGCGGGGGGTCGAGCTCCACCGGGAAGGTGGTCGGCCAGGCCACGATAAAGAAATGTCCGGCTGGATTCCTCATCGATGGCCTGCCCGTTGACGACGCTAGCGCCGCCGACATTGACGTGCGTCCGGAGTTGATCGAGGCGATCGAGGCCTACTCGGGTGGCCTGGTTCCGATCGAGTTCAACTCGCGCAACGGCCAGTGCGGCGTCGTCATGATCTGGACTCGGTTTTTCGCGGACCGCTCCGACTAGCGCGATGGAGACTGCCGAAATCGTAGTCTGCGGCGCCGGCATGGCCGGCGCCGCAGCCGCGTACCACCTCGCCGTTAGGCATCGGGTTCCGAACGTCGTCATCGTCGACGAGCGTCCGCCGATGACGCTGACGAGCGACAAGGGCACGCAGGCGTACCGTAACTGGTTCGACGGCCCCGATGACACGATGGCGCGGTTCGTCGGTCGGAGCATCGGGATTCTCGAGGAGCTCGCGGAGTCGAGCGGGAACGTCTTCGAGCTATCGCGGCACGGCTATGCCTTCGCGACGGCCGATGCCCGCATGCGTGACTGGCTGCGGGATCAGGCGCGGCGCCTCGAGTCGTTCGGGGCAGGAACCGCGCGCGAGCATCCGGGCCGACTGCGGTACGAGCCGGTGCGCGGTGAAGACTGGCATGGCGTTCCCGATGGCTGCGATCTGCTGCTCGACGCCGCGCTCGTCCAGGAACACTTCGCGTTCTTGCGCGGCGACGCCATGGCGGTCAGCCACGTTAGGCGTGCCGGCTGGATGGATGCGATCCGCCTCGGCCACTGGCTCCTCGAGCAGGCGTGCCGCCACGGCGCGCGCATCGTCCGCGACCGCTTCGTGGGCGCGGACACGGCCGGCGGGCGATTGACCGGCGTCCGGCTCGAGTCGGGTTCCTCGATCTCGAGCGACCGGCTCGCAATCGCCGCCGGACCGCGACTTCCCGCCGTGCTTGGAATGATGGGCATCGATCTCCCGGTCTTTCTCGAGCTCCACGCGAAGATGCGGTTCGACGACCGGCTCGGCGTTTTGCCACGACTGGCGCCGTTCACGATCTGGAACGATCCGGTGGGCGAGCTCGATTGGAGCGCGGTCGAGCGGGCGCGGTTCGCGTCGGACCCGAACAGGCGTTGGCTGCTCGAGCCGTTTCCCGGCGGGCTGCATGTGCGACCAATCGGCGACAAGCGCGATGTGCTCCTCATCTGGACGTTCGAGGTCGCACCGCACGAGTACGTATGGCCGCCCACGTTCGACTCGAACCTTGGCGACGTCCTGCTCCGCGGGTTCGCCCACGTCATCCCGCGCGCAGCGGCCTACATTGGCGAGGCGCATCGGGGGTACGTGGACGGCGGGTACTATGCGAAGACGCCGGAAAACCGGCCGCTGATCGGGCCGGTGGAGATCGAGGGAGTCTTCCTCTGTGCGGCGCTGTCGGGCTACGGCATCATGGCGTCGCATGCTGCCGGGGAACTGGTCGCGACCCACATGACCGGAGGCGCGCTGCCATCCTACGCCCCAGCCCTGTCTCCCCGTCGTTATGCGGATGCCGACTACCGACGACGCCTCGAGGGCTGGGACGCGAAGGCCGGCCAGCTCTGACGCAGTACTTTTCCTCCATGGCCATTCAGATCTCTCGCCGTGCCCGAGCAAGCCTCGTCACGGCGGCTTCAGTCGCGTTCGTCGGATCCACCGCCGGTTGCGCGCGAGCGACGACCGGTTCGGCCGCGGCTTCGGTCGCGGACGGTGTCATCCCGGGCGTCGAGGTTCTGCTGTCGGACTCGATTCATCTCGTGCGCGGGAAGCGCGTCGGGCTCATAACGAACCACAGCGGCCGGGATCGCACGGGCACGAGCACCATCGACCTGCTATACAAAGCACCCGGCGTTAGGCTCACCGCGCTCTTCGCCCCCGAACACGGGCTGCGCGGTGCCGCGCAAGCGGGAGAGTCGGTCGAGTCCAGCGTAGACTCGGCCACCAGGGTCCCGATCTATTCGCTGTACGGCGCAACTCAGGTGCCCACTCCGGAGATGCTGGCGAACGTGGACGTGATCGTGTACGACATTCAGGATGTCGGCGCGCGCGTCTACACCTACGAGTGGACGATGGCGCTCGTGGCCGACTCGGTGAAGAAGCCGTTCATCGTCCTCGATCGACCCGATCCGGTCCGAGGTGATCGCGTCGAGGGCGGCGTGCTGGATCCGAAATACCGCTCGTTCATTGGACAATATCCGGTCGCCCTTCGATACGGACTCACGCCTGGAGAACTGCTGCGGTATCTGGTGGGCACGGGTCAGGTTCACGCCGACGTGAACGTCGTGCCGATGAAGAACTGGCGCCGCTCGATGTGGTGGGAGGACACGGGGCTGACGTGGCGGAACCCGTCGCCGAATCTGCGGGACATGGACGCGACGATCCTGTACACGGGTACCGTGTTCTTCGAGGGCACGAATGCGACCGAGGGACGCGGCACCGCGCAGCCGTTTCGATCGGTGGGCGCGAAGTGGCTGACGGACGCGGGCGCGATCGCCCGTGAGCTCAACGCGAAGGGATTGGGAGTGCGGTTCGATTCGGTGTCGCGGCCGGTGGAGCAGGGCTTCAAGTTCGGGGGCGACACGATTCCGATGATTCTCATGACCGTGACCGATCGGAACCGGGTGAAGCCGATCGAGGTCGGTGCGCATCTGCTGCGGGAGATTTACAAGCGGCACGCGGCGGAGTGGCATTGGAGGGAGTCGGGGATCGATCGCCTGTTCGGCTCGGATCGGCTTCGGTTGGCGGTGGAGCGGGAGGGAGGCATCGAGGAGCTGCTGCCGGTGCTGACGAAAGAGTCGGAGGAGTTTAGACGGCAGTCGGAGCAGTACTGGATCTACAAGTGACTCACACCTCTCGTCGGGCCGATGAAGTCTGAGACCAGATGACAGCGCACCGCCAATACAATCAGCGGTACTTCGACAAGTGGTATCGCAACCCCCGCTATCGGGTGAAATCGCCACAGGAGCTGGCCCGCCAGGTGGCGCTCGTCGTAACAGCAGCCGAGTACCTCGTCGGCCGAACTCTCCGCACCGTCCTCGACGTGGGATGCGGAGAGGCGAACTGGCTCGCGCCTCTCCGCGGTCTTCGCCCACGCATTCAGTACACCGGCGTCGACTCGAGCGAGTACGCGGTCAGCCGGTTCGGTGCGAGCCGCAACATCCGGCTCGGCACGATCGATTCGCTCGACCGCATGCGGCTGCGCAAGGAATACGATCTGATCCTGTGCGTCGGCATGTTGAACTACCTCGATCCGGCGCAGCTCCGAACTGGCCTGGCGCATCTCTACGAGCTCGCGAACGGCGTCGTCTACCTCGAGCTGTTCACGAGCATGGACCGCGGCGTATTCGGTGATACTCGTGGCACGCGCCTCCGGTCGCCGGCGTGGTATCGCGCGCGCATCCGCGAGGCGCGATTCCTCTCGTGCGGCATGCACTGCTACATCCCGGACTGGTTGCGGGAGCAGACCTCGGCACTCGAGCGGTGTGGCGGATAGTCCGTCGGCGTTAGGCAGCGTTGCGGTGGACTACGCCGCGCGAGCGGCGGGCTTCGCCGAGAACGAACGAGCCCTGCAGCGAGAGGCCGACCGCATCTCGCAGCTCCGGCTCCTCGCGTTCGTGGTGGGTGCGGGGTCAGGCATTGCGCTGCTCGGTGGGTGGGGCCGCTCGGCCCTGCTGGTCGCGGGATTGGTCATCGGCGCCGCAGCGTACACCGCGCTCGCGAATACGCATGCGAACCGTCGGCAACGCGCGCGGTCGGCGGGCGTCAGGCGCATCGTGTGCGAGCAGGGCGCACTGCGCGTCGCGCGTGACTGGAACGGGCTCGCCCCCTGGACGGGCGAAACGCTCACCCACGAACACGCGCACGCGGTGGACCTCGATGTGACCGGACACGCGTCGCTCGTACGCCTGCTCGACGTCACAAGCCCGGGGCCCGGCCGCCAGACGCTTCTGTCGTGGCTCACCGGGGAAGCGCCTCCGGTGGGGGAGCTCCGCGCAAGGCAGGACGCGGTGCGAGAGCTCGCGCCGGCGGTGGAGTGGCGCGAGACACTGACCGCTCACGCATGGACGGCCGGTCGCTCGCGGCGAGCCGACGTCGATCGCTTCCTTACCTGGGCGGGACAACCGGCGTGGCTGCTGGATCGGCCGGCGCTCGTGTGGGTGGCGCGCCTGCTCCCGTTCCTCATCGTTCCAACGGGTTCGCTCGCGTTCCTCGGTTTTCTCTGGACGCGCAACGTGCTGCCACAGCCCGACGGCTGGCTGGTCGGACTCGGAACGATCGCTCGACAGTGGTGGGTGCTGCCTTTCGCCGCGGGCGTCCTGCTGACCGTGTTCACACGGCGCGCCGTCAGTGTGCGACTGCATGCCGCGATGTCGCATCTCGGCGGTCTCTCCGCGTATGCGGCAATGCTCGCCGACGTCGAGTCGTCGACGTTCACGACGCCGCGCGTCGCGGGCCTTCGCGCGCGCCTCACGAACGACCGCACGGCGTCGCGATCGCTGACACGGCTCGGCGCGATCGTTCGACTCGCCGAGGCGCGGTACTCCCCAATGGGGCACGTCGTGCTGCAGCTGCTTGGACTGTGGGACCTGCATGTGGTGGTTGCGCTCGAGCAATGGCAGGCAACGGCGGGATCGCACGCTCGAGACTGGCTCGCCGCGTTAGGTGAGGCCGAAGCGTTGGCCGCCTTCGCCACGCTCGCACACGACAATCCAGGCTGGGTGATGCCCGATTTTGTCGATGGGCCAGCGCGCATCGAGGCGCGTTCGCTCGGTCACCCGCTGCTGAGCGATGAGACACGCGTCAGCAACGACGTCACCGTCGGCCCGCCCGGCACCTTCCTGCTGGTCACGGGCTCGAACATGTCGGGCAAGAGCACGCTGCTGCGCGCTATCGGCACGAATGTCGTGCTCGCCCAGGCCGGCGGGCCGGTCTGCGCGACGTCGATGCGGCTCACGCCAGTGGACGTGTGGACAAGCATCCGCATCGACGACTCCCTCGAGGCCGGCGTGTCGCTTTTCATGGCGGAGCTTCGCCGGCTCAAGCGGATCGTCGACGCCGCGCGCGATCCTGCGCGCTCGAGGCCCCTGCTCTACCTGCTCGACGAGATCCTGCACGGCACGAACACGGGCGAGCGCCGCATTGCCGCGCGTCGGGTTCTCACGTATCTGCTGAACGCGGGGGCAATCGGGGCGGTCACCTCGCATGACCTCACGCTCGCGGATGATCCGACGCTCGACGGTCCGGCCCAGCGGGTCCATTTCACCGAGCAATTCGAGCAGCGGAACGGCGCGATGACCATGACCTTCGACTACACGCTGCGGCCCGGCCTCGCGACGTCGGCAAACGCGTTGAAGCTGTTGGCGATGATCGGCTTGGGCGAGGGATGAATCCAGCGTTCCAACGCGCCGTCGCGACGGGTCTGGCGCCTCACCTCGTCCGTGTGCACCGTACGGGACTTCGCACGAATGGAGACAACGTGACCGACCCCGGATTCCCGATCTACCGTCGGCCGAAGGAGGAGGACGTGGAGCGTGAGGCGACGATTACCCAGCAGGACGCCGTCGACGCCGTCTCCGCGTTCAAGCGTTACACGTCCGAGGAATCACGCGACCTGCTCGCCGCGGGACGCGACGACGAGGACGCTGACTGAATTGGGGTCAGCGTCAGAGTCCTAATTCATCGTTCCAACGCAGCGTGGCGGAAACCAAACCGCAGTAGCGGGAGTAAGTTTCGCCATGCGCGTCGTCGTCATCGTCAGGCACATCCTGCCGTTCGTGCTGTCGTTCCTCCGCGACAGGCGGCGGTGGATCGTCGTGGGGAGACCTGTGCCGAGGACCGACGAGTTCCACCGGCGCCGGGCTCGAGACCTCGTCGCCGCCATCGGCACGCTCGGGCCGACGTTCGTGAAGCTCGCTCAGGTCTTCGCCGGACGAGCGGACCTTTTCCCGGAGTCGTACGTCAAGGCGCTCTCGACGCTGACTGACCAGGTCCCGCCGGTTCCACTCGAGGCGGTCGAACTGACGATCGCGGAGAGCTATGGAAAGCGCCCGTTGGAGCTCTTCGAGCGGTTCGACCCTGTACCGATCGCGGCCGCGTCGTTGGGGCAGGTGCATCGGGCGGCGTACGAGGGGCGTGAGGTCGTCGTGAAGGTACTCCGCCCGGGCATCGAGCATCTCATAGCATCGGACGTGCGTGCGGCAACGTGGATCCTCGCGCTGCTCGAGCGCAGGTTCGCCACGAACCCACACGTGCGTGGGCTGCGCGTCGCCGTCGAGGAGTTCTCGCTTCGGATCGGCGACGAGATGGACTTCCGCAAGGAAGCGGACAACGCGGAGCGCATCCGCGCGAACTTCGCCGGGAATCGTCACGTGATGATTCCGCGCATCGAGCGCGACCTGGTGCGGCAACGCGTCCTCGTGATGGAATACATGCCGGGTGTGCGCATCGACCGCGCGGATTCGATGAACGTGCCTCGAACAGCCGCCGCGAGGCGCGCCCGCTCCGCGGACATCGTGGCCACGGTGATGGAGCTCTACATCCAGATGATGCTCGTGGACGGGCTCTTTCACGCCGACCCGCATCCCGGCAACCTCCTGGTCGCGCCCGACGGGCGAATCATCCTCCTCGACTTCGGCATGGTCGTGCCGGTGTCGCGCGAGACGCGGTGGCATCTGATCCAGACGGTGTTCGCGTCGATCCGGAAGGATGTGGACGGCGTAGTCGCGGGATTCGATGCGCTTGGCGTGATCGAGCCGGACGCCGACCCCGAGGTGGTGCGCGAGCTGGTGCGCACGCTGCTCGAGCTCGCGCACTCGCGCACGACGGTGCCGGAGCGAATCGAGATGCTGCTCGCGGATCAGGTGATGGGGACGCTCTACGACTGGCCGGTGACGCTGCCGCGCGAGATGGTGTACTTCGCGCGGGCGGCGGCGCTGATCGAAGGGTTGGGCGTCCATTACGACGCGCGCTTCAACCCGATCGTGTTCGCGGCGCCGATCGCGCTCCGCATGCGTCGCCGCATCCTGAGCTCGCTCGGGGACAAACCGGTGCAGGATCCTAACGAGTGGGTTTACGCGCTCAGCGGCGTGCTCGGCGCGGTGGCCGGGGTCATGACGCGCGCCGGACGATCGTTCCTGTCGCGTCTGGAAGCGGAGTTCGACGCCGCTCGCCCGCCGGAAATCCCGAGCATCACCCGCCGCGCGCTTCCGCCGGCCGCTGCCGGCGCCTAACGGCGTCGATCACAGGGGTCAGAGTCGTTGGCCGATCAAGGGGTCAGAGCCCTTGAATTCTGGGACCTCCG
>Ga0307408_100001387_pt1 | contig 18018 bp, 19 predicted proteins | sample 322Cmetagenome_FD_202116 | JGI IMG/M metagenome (GOLD analysis project Ga0307408, IMG submission 202116) | Maize rhizosphere microbial communities from greenhouse at UC Davis, California, United States - 322HYB-C-3 | ecosystem: Host-associated > Plants > Roots > Rhizosphere > Soil | place... | reverse complement strand
GCCGTCAGGCGGGCGTCGTTATGGTGACCCCATCGGTCCCCCCGCAACGATTACCCGTGAACCTGGTCAGATCCGGAAGGAAGCAGCCACAGCGGGAACATTGTGTGCCGGGGTGTGGCTGGTGGGGGCACCACCTTAGTTCCAACTCCTTGATTTCTAACGGTTTTTCGCTCTGATCACGCCAGTGATCCAAAGGGTGATCCACCGTGTCTTCCGTACCTTCTTACCTCTGGTTGTCCCGACACTCGATCTTCTATTTCAGAGTCGTAGTGCCGTCAGTCCTCCGTCCGTTATTCCCCTGTGCCGAGATACGTCGTTCTTTGCAGACTCGCTGCAAGCGCGAAGCGTTGATCCGTGGCCGTGAGTTGCTCTTGCAGGTCCAGAAGCTCTATACCCAAGCTTTCCAGGGGATTAGGCCTAGCCTCGATTCCTTGCGTGGTGCTTGGGAGGCGGGCGGCAAGCGAGTTGCTAGTTGGGCGGCTTGGCTCCGTCAGCAGCAATTGGTCCATTTGGCGGACAGTGCCGCGTCTACGTCTCCAGTGCCCGTGAAAGGCAGCGGCAAGACCTCGCTGAAGGCCCGCAGAGCTTCTTCACGAGTAAGTCCTGCGCTGAAGAAGGGGCTCGTGGGGGATCTTCCCAGTAACGCTCCTCGCTTCTCCGAGGTGGTTCACGAGTGCTTGGAGCATCAACGGCAGGAAGGGATCGCTGCAAAGACGATTGCTGATAAACGATCCGTAGCGGAGATGATGATCCGTATCGTTGGTGATCTCCCCGTCGACCTGATCACTCGACAGGACGCCCGAAAATATCGAGAGACAGCACTTAAGCTGCCGCCTCGCATCTACCAGTTGCCTGAAGGGCAGTCGTTAGAGCAAATCATCGAGAACGCGTCCACCACGATCAGCCTCATCACGTTCAACAATTACGTTAAAAACCTGACTACGTTTTTCTCTTACGCTATTCGCGAGGGATACTGCGAGCGCAATCCGTTCGATGGCCTTCGAGTCAGGCAGCGGGGCAAGGTCAGTGAGGAGCGAAGCGTTTTCACTGAAGACGATCTGCGCCGTCTTTTCTCAAAGCAGGTCTACGCATCAGCCAACTCAACTCAGCCGCACAAATACTGGCTTCCGCTGCTCGGTCTTTACACGGGGGCAAGGCTCAACGAGCTATGCCAGCGTTATCTAGATGACATGGTCATTATCAACGGCATCGACTGTCTCCATATTCGTGCGACAAGGCCAGATCAGAAGTTGAAGACCGTTACTTCGGAAAGGATCGTGCCGATCCACTCGAAGCTGAAAGAACTAGGGTTCCTTGAGTTTGTCCGGACGCAGCGAGAGGCTGGGCACCAACGCGTCTTTGCGGAGCTGACCTTGCATAAGGCTCACGGCTACGCTGCGGCTCCCTCCAAGTGGTTCACTCGCGTTCGGGAGCAGTTGGGCTTCCGTGATGGGGGCGAGCGCAAGGACTTCCACAGTTTCCGCCACACGCTGGCTGATCACCTAAAGCAGAAGGGGAAAGCCGAATCGCTGGTTGGCGGAATTCTTGGTCACCAGAGCGGTGGGATTACTTTCAGTCGGTACGGTAAGGATTTCAGACCAGAGGTGCTGGCTCCGGTTATAGAGTCCGTCGACTTCGATGCTGTCGAGTGGCTGCAGTGAATACATGACTCCTTGGGACGGGTTGGCCAGTATGTCGGTGGCTGCGTTCCTGTGGGGCGGCGACGCCCTCGGAAGCTAGTCGGTCATTCCGGCGGATGAACGCTGACCAACCACAGACGACAATCCGTCGCGCTCGGAGGTGAGCTGCTTGTTCTCACTGGACAACCTGTCGATCTTCCGCTGGAGAATCTCGATGGCCTTCAATACGAATGCCTCCTCGTCCAGCTCGCCAGTTGCTACCTTCTCCTCGCCCAGGATGTAGGCGCCGTCCTTGCGGATAGCTGGGAGAACATCGCGGGTCACGCAGTCTTGGAAGCGACGGGCTTCGGGTTTGTCCGAACGCATGATCAGCTTGTACAGACCTGACTCGGAAACCAGCACTACAGTCTTGGCTCGGGGGTCGAAGCCTTCAATCCGATTTAAGCCTTCCTCTTTTCGGTACTCGTCAGCAGCCAGCTTCTTGACTGCCATGGTCGTGTTCACAGTGGTGCCGTAGGTGTACACATCCAGGGCGCGGCACACATCCAGAGCCACGAACCAGGGGTTGCCGCCGATCTCAACCACACGGATCTCGGTGTTGTTCTCGAACTTGTAGATGCTCACGTTGCTCATGTTCTCTGTCCTCCAGAAATGACAAAGCCCGCTCGATGGCGGGCTGGTTGGTATCTCAACAGTGAGGGTTTTTACTGGCCGATCAGAGCGCTCAGCTTTTCAGCGGTCTCCTTGGCCGCTTGGGATTCAGCGAGCAGCATGAGGTTCTTCTCTTGCAGACGGTCGATCTGCTCGGTGTTGCGGCTCACCTCCACGTTGTTGGCGGCAGTCAGTTGTTCAAGCTGGTCGATGACCTTGTGGAAGGACTTGAGGATCTTGTTCAGTTGGATCATGCGGGCTGTCATCGGAAGACAAGACCGAGAGGCGAGCTATGTGTGTGCGGTTAGTTGGGCTGTGCAGTTGGGTCGCGCTGCTGTTGTACCCCTTATAAATACCGGCGCTGCCAATTATTCATTTATGCATCTAACTCTGTACTGTAAATAACGCCGAAGTGGAAACGTTGAAGCGCCCGATACGGTTTGCTATCTAGCGAATCTGACAAATGAATCGGAGATTTCAGCCAATGATCGGCAATCAATTTGGCGTTAGCGTATCTATTGGCAAAGCACGTTTTTGCTTATTCATCGGTGACGTGTACGTCCGAGTGCCGAGGTGCTTTGAGTTGGCCTGGAATAGCACTGGCCTTTATTTCGGTAAGGACGGAGCGTGACGTACATGGAAGCCACATTCAGCAAACTAGCCCTGGTTTATGATCGTTATGCACTTGTCCAGCTTTTCAAAGCGATTGAAGAGTTTCGCGGCGTTGATCCTGAGATGCCAGCACAAGGCGCCGCATTGTTCCTCTACTCGGCGATCTACCCAGGCTGCACGATGGCGGATCTGCAGAAGAACCTCGGGATGACTCAGTCGTCTTGCTCTAGGAATGTTTCGGCCTTGTCTGACTGGCATCGTCCCGATAAGCCAGGGCACGGGCTGCTAGCTGCAACTCCAGATCCGATGGAGCGCCGCAGGAAGATCGTGCGGTTGACCGAGAAGGGAGAACAACTGGCTATCGCCTTGACCGACGCGGTGATGAATCCGGTTCGGCTGTCTTCTTTCTCCAAGGATGGGCGGTAAAAAAATAACCCCCATCACCAAGCCGATGTAACGGCCTCCTGGCTAGCCAAGCGAAGGATGATGGGGGTTCTGTCAGTTGCTGCTTGTAGGCGCCAGCCCCAGCACCGGAAGGTTCATCTGCTGGGCTGCTTTCAATCGGCGCTTGTCTGCGGCCAGGATCTCGTTCAACAGTGGATGCTGGAAAGTGCCTTCAGTAGCCGCAGCTATGCTCAAAGTGCTCCGACTCCTGGCCTTCCTTATTTCATTCGCGATCTTCTTCATGGTCGAGACTCTCCTGTTGATCTGTTCTTAGATCGGGCTTCCAGCTTGAAGTCGGTCTGCCAGACGATGCAGAGCAGGTATACCAAGGGAACCAAAGGCCAGAGCAGTAGGGCGCCCAAGAACATCAGTTCAGGTACACGCATCAGGCCACTTCCATGCGTTGCTCGGTAATCGCTGTTAGTCCCGTCAGGGCAATAGCCTCCATAACAGATCGAGGGAGATCGAAGTCGAGAGCAATCCTGTCGATTGCTAGTTGGCAGAGGCTCTTGTACTTATCAGGTTTTTTGTATGCCAGCCAATGGTCGTGTTCGGTCAGGCGGTCGAACTCTCGTAGCGCCGGGAGTGCTTTCTCACGAATGTTCTCGGCCAGGGCATCCAGAAGCTCGGTTCGGATTTTCTGCTGGCCCATGATGAACATGCCGCGTTTGCGGATCGAGGGCAGTACCTCCGCCACGACCCACTCCTCGAACCTCTCTGCAGACTGGAGTCTTGAGTTGAAGATCAGGCGATAGACATCTCGCTCGGGGATGATTCTCATGTGGCGCACCTGACCCGTCGATTCAACGGGTGAGGTGATAGCGGCTTTACAGTGCTTGCGTATGGCCTGGTCAGTATCCGTGTATCCCAATGCTTCGGCGACATCCTTGGCAATGAACCAAGGGTCACTATCGAAGAAGACTGTGCGGATCTCATTGCCATCAAATGCGTAGGCGACGATTGGCAAGGTGTTGGTCGCGTTATGAGCTGTGTTCATTGAGTAGATCATCCTTTTTGTTCAGCCGTCAGAGTCCCTTCCATCCATGCCACCAGCTCCCATCTACAAGGGGAACACGGACGGCTCGGACGGCTGGACAAAACGGGCTGGGTTTGAGGTATGGCTGCAAGGGATGCAGGGTTGATGCTGGTGACTCGCCCAGGAGTTCCCCGGTGTTTGGATGCCATCCATGGGCCAAAGCCGGGGCAGCAGTGATTGCCTAGGTCGCTACTGTGCTGAGGCCAGGGCTAATGGATGACAGAGGCGACTGGGGAAGCTCCTGGGCGGAGTCATCTGGAGGTACATGAAGATGAGCAGGAGGTGTGCTGGCGGAGATGCTTCTGCTGCCTGACAGCTGACAGGGATGACCACTGACAACATCGTCATCGGTGATCATAGATCCTGTGTCAGCAGAATCGAGAGACATCAAGAGCAACTTGCGGTGCAGCTTGAAAAGCAGCTGTCAGTGCCATTCCCAAGACAGGCTTGATGCTGTCTCAGTGCTTCGTTCTTCATTGATGGATTGATGGTAATGACCATCGATGAAGGGTAGCTCAAAGACACTCATAGAGTGGCTTCGCCATCCATCGCTACACCCCGCGAGTCATCGCAGGTAGCCAGCCTCGACTGGGTGCCATCACCTCCCAGCCAGCTATGTCAGGTTCGTCATCACCCGTGACACCCACCGGGAAGTGCGGTTGGTGTGAGAGGGGCAGTACGCCTGAAACTCAAAATAGCGAAGAGCACTGATTGCGTAACTGTACGTCCAGTCCTCCATAACTGTGTGCTAATTAATCTTCGCCGAACTTGCAGTCATCAGAGGCAAATTACGCACTTTTATCGAAAGAGATGGTTGAAGTGGCTGGAGCCTTCTATCAGCGCCCCAACGCGAGTTTTGCCTTCGTAAAACAATGTTCACCATGGCTAGTATTTTGATACCATCGAGCCACTAGCAAGGAGGCGATATGGCCAAGCGAAGCGGTTTTGAAAAGGTTATCCGAGCGATCGCCCGTGAGACAGCTAAACAACAGCGGCTGAGGGAGTCGGAGCGTCGCGCTGTTGACCGTGCGGCTTATCGTTCTGACAAGGAGCAGCGCAGAGCGAGGGTCATTCGGGAAAGGGAGCAGGTCCGCTATGACCGTGAGTCCGAACGATTCGCCAAACTAAGCTATCAAGAATTTCGCGAACAGGAGGTTCGTGATGGTAACGACGCCATTGGTTCATGGCTGGAGAGCCTTGAAACTATTTTGGCAAAGTCGTTGATGGTTGACGATACCGTAACTTTTGATTCGCTTCGTATAATAGATAACCCTCCGCCATTTACCCCGGCAAAATCTTTAACTATTGTAGATGAGTGTCCTTCCCTCGATTTTTTTACAGGAAAAGTACCTCCTCTGCCTTGGTATCTTTCGCTAATACCAAAATTTAAAGCTAAGCATTCATACCGACTAGAACTCGCTGAAGAACAATTTAAATCCAGTCGTGGCGAGCATGAACTGCAAAATACTCTGCGTTTAGAAGCATTGAGAAAAGCTCGAGAGGAATATGATGCTATCGTATCCGCTTTCCTAGAAAAGAAGGCACTTCGTGACTCTGAAGTTGATGCGTTTCGTTACTCCTATTATGACGGTGATCCCGAGTCTATCGTGGCCTATTGCGGTATGGTCTTGGAAAAATCTGACTATCCAGAAGGTTTTCCCCAGAATTTCTCATTGGCTTTTGTGCCTGAGTCGAGGCAACTTGTAGTTGAGTATGAGCTACCGACGCCGAACGTTATCCCCAATGTGGCGGAATATCGTTATATAAAATCAAAGGATGAAGTCGCCACAAAGCAGCGCAAGCCAACTGAAGTAAAAACTCTTTACGCAGACCTTGTTGCAAGTGTCGCTTTGAGGAGTCTTCACGAGCTTTTTGAGGCTGATCAAGGAGAATTTATCGATGTCTGCTGCTTCAATGGTTACATAAACACAATCGACCCCGCTACGGGTCGTGAAATACAACCACATCTCGTATCTGTTCGAGCCACGCGGGAAAAATTTCTAGAAATCGATCTCGCACGTGTAGATCGCGCCGTATGCCTCAAGAATCTAGGCGCCCACGTTTCGAGATCCCCATCCGAAGCACAACCCGTTCGTCCGATAGTTGAATTCAGCATGGTGGATAAGCGTTTTGTGGATCAACAGGACCTTGCATCTCAACTCACCTCTGCGACCAATCTAATGGATCTTAATCCTTATGAATTTGAAGCTCTTGTGGCTAATCTGTTCGGTAAAATGGGATTAGAGTCCAAGCTAACTAGATCTTCACGGGACGGCGGCGTGGATTGCATCGCTTACGATCCACGCCCTGTGCTGGGCGGCAAGGTGGTTATTCAAGCAAAACGCTACAGGCATACGGTTGGTGTTTCGGCAGTCAGAGATCTGTACGGCACTATGATGAACGAAGGTGCTAATAAAGGAATTTTAGTCACAACTAGCGGGTACGGACCAGACGCATTTGAGTTCGCAAAAGATAAGCCTATCGAACTCATTGAAGGTGGGGGGTTGCTTTTTCTCCTTCAGGAGATTGGAATAGAAGCACGAATCTTAATGCCCGCAGAGTAAGCCGACGAATCCCCTGAAGTTATCGTCTATTCAAGTCGGTATTAACTATTTAGGGTGTCTCGTTAGTAGCAGTCGCTGCGAACTGAGTATCCCCTTTGCCGATGCTTGAATCCCAAGTTTAGGAGTTTGTTCTTTCGGTAATAACAGGTTGCTGGTTTGATGTTGGTGCACTTCTATTGTTTTTGTGGTTGCAGTAGTGAGATCAAAGTGGAGGGTTCGCTAGGTTGTCACTGTTTAGACTTTGGAATTCATGTATAACAAGGATTGACCATGCACGCTGGCGTTAAAAGAGGGATGTCAAATATGAAGTCTGACCACGAGCGCCCGCTCATCGCCTATGCTTATTTAGCACAGTCGGGAGCGCAAGACGATATTCTCAGCGGCCTGGTCCCCCTGCTTACCCCCATCGCTAAATCCAGCGCTGGAAAAAACTTTGATAGAGATTTTCTCAGTAGGGAATTAAATCGACTCTACGGTATTGAAGTGCATCCCTGGGCCATAGATGAGTTAGTGCCTAGAATGGAAAAGGCGGGTGTGCTAGTTAAAAAATCCTTAACTAAGCATGACGCGCTATATAAGTATGCGGATTTACCGAATGAGGAGCTTACTAGTACCTCCGAGGACGATATTCAGGAGATCCTAGAAGAGTTCATAGTGTTCTCAAAAAACATAATGAGTCAGGCTAAGGTTGACATTCCTGAGGAACTATTGCGCAAACATTTTTTCAATCAGATTGTCACTTCCGATTTTCAAGTTAGGCTTATTAGACCAGGCGTCATACCTCCAGATGGGCGGAAAATATTACAGCTAAGGGAAGGTAAGGAGCTCAGTGAGGATGAAGTTGTAAGTAGCGATGAGTTGCATTCAGTGGAGCCATCGAAACTGAAGCAGCTAGATCAGATGAAGATAATAAGTGCTTCGTTTATTTTGTATGTTAATGTTAATAACAAAAAAACTTACCAGCAGCTTCTGAATATTGCCAATGGGGCGATTCTCGCTGAATACATATTAAATCTCAGAGAGCCAAATAGCACTTTTACGCTATCCTCATTGAGAATTTATTTGGACGGGCCTTTGGCGATGTCCTATCTCGATTTGAATGAAGAAAAAGCATCAAATCATACTGCGATGTTGATAGAAAGTCTGAGAGATAAAGGTGCTTCTTTATATATATTTAAAGGTCACATTGATGAAATAAGAGATAACTTAAAGTCCGCGATGAGTCAGGACGGTAGCGGTATTCGCCGTCCTACCCATCGCCGAATGCAGAGCGCGTCTTTCCGAACCTACGTTCAGGCAATTCTGTCGGATTTGGAAGGGACATTTCGCCGGAAGCAAATAACTATCGTATCTCCGTCTAGCAACATCACTTACTTTAATGACGAGGCGATGGAGTCCCTGACGCAAGCACTAGGTGATTATGCTTATCACGCTCGTGAAAGGGATGCACAAGCTGTCGGTGGTGTGATTAGACTCCGAGCGGGGAAGATAAACTCAAGAAGTTTTTTTCATGAGTGCCAGCATATTTTTTTAACCGAGAACAAACGAGTAGCGTCTGCGTCTTTTAACTTCGCAATCGCGAATATAGGTTATAAAGATAATTACGTGCCGCCAGTTGTAACGGATCGATATTTGGCTGGGTTGATGTTCGTTCTTTATGGAAGTAAAGTGGCTTCGGAGTTGAGTCATCAGAAGTTGCTCGCGAACTGTGCTTCGGCACTTGAACCTAATCATGTTTTGCTAGCGAAAGTCACTACGTTTCTCAGTGATGTCACTGATAACCGGGCAGGTGCTTTTGTAGAGATGATGACAAGTTCTCGCTCTTCCCAACATAGAGCGATCTTTCTTCTTGATGAATCAAAAGTCATACACGACTTGGCGGATGCTGAACAGGCCTTCGAAGACTTCGAAGTAGAGATGAAGCGTAGCATGGATGCTGAGTTTCAAGCTGAGCGCGAGGCACTAGCTGAAGCACATAGGGTCCAGCTGGAGGCAGCCGCTGAGACAAAAGCAGCCATTGAGCTCGATCGATCGCGGGCAGAACAGACATATCAGAAAAGTATCGCCGAGCAAGACCTTCTTATAGCTGGTATGGAGCAAGAGTTAACATCAAAAGCGCGAGATATCGAGCTGCTTAAGATAAGCCAGGAAAATCAAGCAGCGGCGTTTTCAATCAGTCAGCTAAACGACGTCAAGGATTTGCTGGCGGAGGCCTTTGATAAGGTCAATCGAGAGAAGAAGATGATGACATTCCTCTCGGCTGGTTTTAGTTTTGCTGTTGTTGCTCTAGTGAATTTCTGGTCGTTTGACCCCGGCAGTGAGCGGTGGATAAAAATACTATGCGCTTCGTCGCTAGTGTTGGTTCCTGCTGGGTTGTCAAAATTTTCGGCAATGATTTCCAATCGAAATGCCCCGCGACATAGGCGAGCCAAGTTCAATTTGTTGCTGAAGTCTCGATCAAATTTAAAGCGCGTAGTTCATAACTACGACATAGACTACTCCGCTGGTAGCGTTACATTGATACCTGAAGATAATTAAACTTCGCTCGCCGAGCTATCGCACGGATAAACTGCGCTGGGATCCTGGGGCTCTTTAATCGGAGCTCTTTCCGCGTAGCTTAGCCAGCCCCTGTTTAATGTATCCGGCATTTTCGCCGATATTCCATAAAGCGCCGCGAACGTTCTCAGCAACGTCCGCGAGTCCTTGCTTTTCTGCTTGTAAAGTCAACTCCATAATTGCTGCTTCCAGCCCAAGCTGATTTTCATACATGCGTTCCAGTAGATCCGACAGTGAATATTCACGAGACATTGAGGTTCACTCCGCTTGAGAGCCCCAATCATAGCAGCGCTTTCAAGGCCTAGGCGTTGGCGGCTACAAGAGCACCTGTGCGGACCCAAACCGGCCCAGTTTGAAGGGAAAATGGGGCGGGCGGCGCGCAGTGCAACAGCTATGGAGGCCGTCTATTCGCTGCCTAACCGGCAGACAGCCAAACGCCATACAAAAGCGCGCGTAAAGCTCGGGTGCGTCTACCATTGACGTTGAGGTGCGCGTGCGGTTGCTCCCCAGGAGTCCAATGGTCGAATGCATTAATACCCATGTAGATTTAGTGGTATTATTTTGCCTTCATATGGTTCTGCTGGATGCTTTCTATCCGCGCCAATACAAGAATGTGGGGCTGCGAGCATACGCACACTGCCGCGCCCGAGGAGATTCACTTGTTACGATATCGCGTCGCGAACGCAAAAGCTGTTTTGATTGCCGCAACAGCTCTGCTCGTCACAGTCGTTCCTATGTGGGTGGCTCTTAGTACTTGGCTTAATCATGAGCTCAGTCTGGTAGAGCAGGGGGCAGGTAAAGACGCTATGAATTTGGCAATTGCGTTCGAAGCGCACGTTCAAGGCGTGGTTCGGGTTGCTGATGCTTTGCTACAAGATATACGAGAAGACGTTATCGAAGATCCGGCAACGCTAGATTCGATCGTTAAAGAAGAAATACAATTCTACGGAGATATGGTCGGGCAGGTCGCCGTAATAAGCGCGGATGGAAGCCTGTTCTATTCTTCAATAGGGCCTATAACCTAAAAGGTGGATCTTACGCTCGCGAGCATTTTTCGGTGCACCGAGACAATCCTTCCCAAGACAATCTTTTTATTAGCAAGCCGGTACTTGGTAAGGTGTCAGGCATCTGGTCTATACAATTCACAAGGCCGGTTGTTTCGTCAGGAAGATTTGTTGGGGTTATCGTTCTGTCGATTCCTGTAAGATTCTTCGCGGATTTTTATGAAAGGGTAAATATAGGCCCAAAGGGATTGATAGCGTTAGTCGGAGTGGACGGCGTGCCGCGAGCTGCTGCGTCAAAATCTGGCTTGGTTGGTGGATCGATGGACGCCATATTATCTAAGGATAAATGGTATTTTAACGACTCGAGCCCCAACGAAGGCGTTCTTCACGAAACAAGTGCGTTTAATAGTGCTGACAGTTTGGTCGCTTATCGCCGCTTAGTACAAGCGGGGTTAATCGTTGTTGTCGAGCTTGCTTCGGAAGACTATTTAGCTGCATATGCTGAACGCCGTCATTTTCTGATATTTTCTGCCGGTGTAAGTTCAGCGCTGCTGGTTGCGTTTGCTTTACTTGTTTATTTTGCTACCAAGCAGCATCTAGGAAGCACAGTGACACTCAAATTAGCTAACGAAACCCTTCAGCATCTCGTTAGTGTGGACCTTTTGACCGGAGCAAGGAGCAGGGGGATTTTTATGCGGCGCTTGAAAAAGAGTTCAATCGAGCTAAGCGCCATGGTACAGAGCTAAGCCTCATTTGGTTTGATCTTGACCACTTCAAGAAGGTGAACGACACCTATGGACACCCAGTTGGTGATGCCGTGTTGCAGAAAATAGCAAGCGTGTGTGGTGGTATCCTCCGCGGGCATGATGTTCTGGGACGTTTGGGCGGCGAAGAATTTGCGGTCTTATTGCCTCATACGGATGGGCCAGAGGCGCTAAATGTTGCCGAGAAGCTGCGCAATATTGTCGAAAAAACTGACATTTCTACGGGCCGTGGAACGGTAAAGGTTACCGTTAGTTTAGGTGTCGCATCTGTACTGCCAGGTGTGGACAGCCCGAATCAACTTATAGTGCGGGCAGATGATGCCCTTTATAATGCTAAGTGCGCAGGGCGCAATAGAGTCGCCGCTGCTCCCGTTATTACTTCAAACAAAAGTTTTGCTTAGCAAGCGTCGATAGAAGTTAGGGGGCTGGGTGAGGTGATTTCCCTATGGCTCAGTTGCGCTATGTTCGTTGCGTATCAAGAAGTTATCGCCAGATGTTTGTCTTTGATAGAAAAAAATAATACATCCCCAACCACCTACAGACTTTACACACCTTCCAAGTTAATTTGCGCCATTCTGCACGCTCGTTTGACCGCAGCAGTGGAGATGCACCACTGCTTAGCAGTATCGGCGATACTGGCTCTCCTTTCGCTCCTCCATGCCGCTACAGCCTTATCGTCAATAACTTTAGGTGCTCCAAGTTTTTTACCATGGGCCCTGGCTCTTTGAATTCCAGCCATCTGGCGGGCCTTGATGTTGGTTCGTTCCAGTTCTGCCACAGCGGCTAACATCGTGAGCATGGCCTTACCCACAGGACTAGATAGGTCAAATCCTTCGCGCATTGACACCACTGTGACGCCTTTAACTTTAAGTGCCTCCACTGACTCCAGTACGTCGATGGTATCTCGCCCTAGGCGGTCTATGGCCGCTACCACAACAGTGTCACCTTTACGGGCATAGGCATAAAGCGCTTCAAAGCCTTTGCGCTGCAATGCTTTGGAAGCTCCGCTGGTTGCTTCGTCCGAGAACCATTCGGCCACGTTGTAGCGTTGGCTGATGGTGTGCCGCTGGGCTTCGGTACTCTGGTCATCGGTGCTGACCCGAAGGTAGGCAAGAATGGCGGTCATGGTTGAAAGATTCCTTGAGCGCTTGATTGGATCGGAATGTCGGCTCAGGATTTTACTGGCTGGCTCATAAATGTCAACATATCTGATCCAGTATGTAGGCCCAGACCTACCCGTTTATCTTGCGGCTGTAAGGCTGGATCAAAAGGTACACCTTCTGATCCAGGCCGCTGGCAGCAGCTTCCGCTATAGTCCATAGACATTCCTGATACGGACACGGATGCCATGCGTGGAGAGCTTTTGACGTCAGCCGAGTCCTTGCTGAACCTGATGATCGCCCATGCGACCGGCTCACCCGGAGAGGATGCCGATTACATCCAGTTGCGGAAGCAGCTACTCGCTGCTGCGCTTGGGGACTTGGTTCCTAGAACGGTGCAGACATGTCGCTCGCTTGGGCAGTTCTGGGGAGTCATCAAACAGAAGTTCGGCACCTATCAAGAGCGAAGGGACTATCTCTATGCAGAGTTCCAACCACTTCTAGATCATCTTGAATCGGCCTCTCGCTCTCCAGCAGATGAGCTAATCAGTGGTTCAGTAAGGAAGCTGGATGGGGCCTACGTTCATGCCGCCTGGGAGAAAGCTCTGGAACGAAGGAATAGTGATCCAGAGGGCGCCATCACTATGGCAAGAAGTCTGCTTGAGGCTGTGTGCAAGCTGATTCTTGATGGGGCAGGGGTGAATTACGGCGACGCCCCCGATATCAACAAGCTTTATGGTATGGCTTCCGAGCAGTTGAAACTCTCGCCAAGCCAACACGCCGATAAGGACTTCAAGCGCATTCTTGGTGGATGCACGTCTGTGATCGAGGGGTTGGGTGGCCTCAGGAACAGACTTGGTGATTCCCACGGGAAGGGAGCGACTTGGATCAAACCCGCTCCCCGACATGCTGAGCTAGCGGTCAACTTGGCTGGAGCTATGGCTACGTTCCTGATCGCGACCTGGGAGTTCAGGCAAGGCAAGGAAGCCTAGCGCTTGGCCGGGGGAGAGTAGTGCTTTTTTTCTGAGCCCCCAGGGGGATACCGGGGGAACCGTCGTAGGGCTGCGTCGTATATACCATCTCGCATTTTTGCTAAAAAAAGCCCCGTTTGGAGTGTGGCTTGGTGATCCAAAAGGGATCCAGAAGTGATCCGAAACGGTGATCCAAAGGTCTCGCAAGGACATTCACTGGCCATATAGAATGACGACTAAGTTCGAAAACAGTGTGACGAGCAGAAGCGCTAGAAGTCAGGATTGGCGAGGGTTCCAGGCCCCCCGCAACGATTACCCGTGAACCTGGTCAGATCCGGAAGGAAGCAGCCACAGCGGGAACATTGTGTGCCGGGGTGTGGCTGGTGGGGTTGCCTCCATAACGCTCCAGGCCTTCGTTCGCAAGGTCTGCCAAAATTCTCCATGATTTCTTTTTTTGCGCCGGGTTCGGTCAATGTTCCCTGCTGTCCAAGTGTCGTGCGCTCACGCGTTTTCCTACCGTTGATCGGGACTGTCAGATCTGACAGTAGAGCCGGATGCCCCTTTTTCCTACGTTCGTGTGCGTCAGGCACCTGTTGATCGAGTACCCAATCCATGGGGCTTTGCAGTCGCAGGGGCGCGCAGCCAGGGGCAAGCTCATGAGCGAAGACAGAGTATCAACGCAAGGCGCAAGCGGCATCGCGGTCAAGTTCGCTGCGGCGCTCGGATGGTTGGCATTGTTTCTCCAGCTTTATCTGATCCTGGCTTCGCGCTGGCAGGATGGGAGGAGTTTGCTGGGGGGAGTGGATGTCTTTTTCAGTTATTTCACGGTGCTGACCAATATTTTGGTAGCGGTGGTGCTGACGTTCGCTGCTACCTCAGGCGATTCGCCGTTGCGGCGCTTCTTCCTTCGGCCGTCCGTACAGGGCGGGGTGGTTGCCGCCATCGTATTGGTCTGCCTGGCCTACAACCTGCTGCTGCGTCACACCTGGAATCCCCAGGGTTTGCAATGGGTGGCCGATGAGTTGCTGCACGACGTGATGCCTATCCTGTTTGTCATCTATTGGTGGTTCTGCGTGCCAAAGGGAATCTTGCGCTGGAGCAGTGTGTGGCCGTGGCTGATCTACCCCTTGGTCTATTTCATTTACATCCTGATACGCGGCCGCTGGGTCGGCTCCTATCCTTATCCCTTCATCGAAGTGGATCGATTGGGTTATCCGCAGACCCTGACTAATGCGTTGATGGTGCTGGTGGGTTTTTTGCTGGTGTCTTGGGTGGTCGTGGCCGTGGATCGGGCGAGAGGCAAGGGTTGATCGGTTTGGACTGCCAGCCCGGCAACGCTTGCGATCTGCCAGGCATCGCCCGTTTCACATCGCATCAAGGCTTGGCCAGCGCCTGGTCGACCGCCGCAATCAGCTTCCCGAGGTCTTTCGGGGTGGCTTTGTGGATGACGCTGAACAGGTACGCCCGTTGCTCGTCTTCGTCGCCCATGTCTGCGAAAAAAACCTTGGGCTGGACGTCCAGTACGTTGGCAAGCAGGAGCAATGCTTCGACGCTGGGAGTGTAGGTACCGGTTTCGAAGCGGCTGATGGTTTTCGGGTCAAAACCGGTCTTTTCGCCAAGTTCAGCCTGAGTCAGCCCCGCTACTTTGCGGTAGCGTCTGATGGCTGGACCCAGACTTGAAATTTGCATCGCTTAATTCCCATTCAGAATCAAGAACTTAACGATAGATTTTCGCATTAGGCAACCGCGCGTTCCATCACCTTGCTTTGCAAAATGTGATGTGTTTCGTAGAATCGGCCTTTGGTACGGGAGTTTGGTGTTCTGCTTTGGAAGCCGGGCGTGTGGATAGGCCGGGGCTCGTGCTTCTTTTCGCAGTGACACAAGGCGGGGCTTGGAGGGTTCAGGCCGCACCGCCAGCGTCCGTGCTCCAGCTTTCTCAAGGTATTTGAGCCTAGTTGATTTTCGCCCGTCCGGGGGGCGGTGCAACCGCGCGCGACAAACGAGCCTGACTCATGGATGACTGCTTCGATGGATAAGAAGTACCGCAGGGCTGTCGACGCCGCCGCCATTTTTTCCGAAACCGACTTGAACGGGCGTATCACGTACGTCAACGATCAGTTTTGCGAGCTGTTTGGCTACCCGCGCGATGAGCTGCTGGGGGAGAGCCACCGGCTCCTCAATTCCGGCCAGCATCCCGGTGAGTTCTTCAGTGCCATGTGGCGGACTATCGCCGTGGGAAAAGTCTGGAAGGGTGAAATCTGCAATCGGGCCAAGGACGGTACGCTGCATTGGGTCGATACCACGCTGGTGCCGGTAGCCGACGAAACCACGGGGCGCGTCGAGCGTTATCTGGCGATCCGTTTCGATGTCAGCGAAAAACGTCGCCTGCTGCATTCACTGCAATGGCGTGTCGGTCATGACGTGCTCACGGGGTTGCCCAATCGCACCTACTTGTCCGACCTGCTGGACCAGGCGCTTGAATTTTCCCAGGTGGAAAACCTGCCCCTCGCCGTGTGCATGCTCGACCTGGACGGTTTCAAGGCAGTCAACGATGGTTATGGCCACGCCAGCGGTGATCGATTGCTGATAGAGGTCGCCAGGCGGTTGCGCAGCATTGTGCGCGGCGAGGACGTTGTCGCTCGACTGGCCGGGGATGAGTTTGTGCTGGTGTTGCGTCATGTGCATGGCATGGACGAGCTGCACGCGGCATTGAACCGGGTGCTGGTCGCGGTCTCCATGCCTTACGTCATCGACGGCAAGAGCATCAATGTTTTCGCCAGCGTCGGTGTCACCCTGTTTCCCTGGGATAACGAGGACGCCGATACGTTGCTGCGCCACGCCGACCAGGCGATGTATGTGGCCAAGCAGAGCGGTCGCAATCGTTTCCATCTGTTCGATGTGTCCAGGGACAAAGAGGTGCGGGCCACCTACCAGACCGTTGAGCGGGTCCGCCAAGCCCTGGCTGACAATGAGCTGCGGCTGCATTTCCAGCCCAAGGTCAACATGCGCAATGGTGCAGTGGTCGGTCTCGAGGCGTTGTTGCGTTGGAAACACCCGCAGCGTGGGCTGGTGCCGCCGCGTGAGTTCCTGCCGTTGGTGGAAGAGACCGACCTGATTGTCGAGGTGGGCGAATGGGTCATGGAGCAGGTGCTGACCCAGCTACAGCAATGGCAACGTGTGGGGCAGGGGTGGCCGGTGAGCATCAACATATCGGCGCGGCACTTCCAGCGGGCGGATTTCGTCGAGCGGTTGCAGGCAATGTTGGAACGGCATCCGGCGGTGTCCCCGCGCATGCTCGACCTGCAGATTGTCGAGTCGGTCGCGGTGGAAAATCTCGCCCAGGTCAGCGCCTGCCTCCAGGCCTGCCAAGCCTTGGGGGTAGCGTTCTCCCTGGGTGGATTCGGCACGGGCCATTGTTCGCTCAACGACCTCAAGCACTTGCGTACGCAAACCATCAAGATCGACAAGACATTCGTGCGCGATATTCTTCAAGACCGGGATGACCTGGCGTTGACCAAGGCGGTGATCGGCCTGGCCCGGGCATTTGGTCGCCAGGTGGTCGCGGAGGGCCTGGACAGCCTCGAGCACGGTCAGTTGCTGCTGCGCCTGGGCTGCGAGGTGGCCCAAGGGTATTTCATCGCCCGGCCCATGCCGGCCGGCCAGGTGCCCGGCTGGGCGAAGAGCTTTGTCCCGCCACCGCAATGGCAGGCCCTGCCTGGAAGTCACGGAGACGCGACGTCGGCCTGCGACCCTTCGGAGCGGCCGGTATAGAGCTGGATGATCGCGTCGATTTCCCCGGACATTTTCATGTTCAACAAGGTGCGCAGGATGCGCTGTGCCGGAATCTTCGGATCATTGCGCACATAGCAGCTCAGTCGCTGTTCCTGGAGGACGGCGACTTCATGTAGCTGTCGGTCAGCGCTGTGACGCTGGTTGAACCAGTCCAGCGCCCATTGATTACTGACCGCATAGCGATAGCGCCCGGCCAACAGTTTTGCCAACACTTGATCCTGGCTACGCGCATCGTCACGCCGCAGGTGGCCGCTGTCGAACAATGGCTGCAGGGTGGGATAGCTGTAGCTGAGCACGGTACCAATGGACTGTTGCGTGAGCGCCCGTGGCGTTATGCGGGCGGGAGCGCTGGCCGAACCGACGAGCACATCGCGCTGGAAGAATAGCGGGACACTCCACAGATAATCCCCGCCTTTATCCTTTACCCAATCAGGCGAGACGTAACAGCGCAGGTCTATTTCGCCATGCTCCATGGCGCTGTCCAGCCTTGCGCGGGCCAGGATATGGAATTGCGCCGGCATGCCCACCTGCGTCGCCAGGCTGGTCATGATGTCCGGCAGGATGCCCTGGGTCGGGCGGTCTCTATCGATCTGCACCATGGGCATGGCCCAGCCATCGGCGATGGCGAAACGCAAGGGGGCCTCATCAGCGAAACATCCCGTTCCCAATAACAGCAAAGCCCCCATGGCCAAGCGCATAAACTCTCCTGACTGAACAAAAGCGTGTCGACAACCGAGCTTTCCAACCAAGCTTAGTCAGATTAGACGAGTACACCGGATGCAATTTCGCCCCTGCTCCGCTAGCATTAGCCGCTTATGTTCCTTCGTTGCGACGGTTTTCGATGAGTTATCAGGTTCTTGCACGTAAATGGCGTCCGCGCTCGT
>Ga0307408_100001386_pt1 | contig 18027 bp, 16 predicted proteins | sample 322Cmetagenome_FD_202116 | JGI IMG/M metagenome (GOLD analysis project Ga0307408, IMG submission 202116) | Maize rhizosphere microbial communities from greenhouse at UC Davis, California, United States - 322HYB-C-3 | ecosystem: Host-associated > Plants > Roots > Rhizosphere > Soil | place... | reverse complement strand
CCAGTCTGGTTGTTGTCGCTGTCGATGGCTTGTTTGCCGAGGATCACCAGCGAAGGCTGTTCCTTGTCGACAACGGCCTTGAGCAACTTGGCAACGGCCAGGGAGGTCAGCTCTTCAGGGGACTCAACCAGCACGGCGCGGTCGGCGCCCAGTGCCAGGGCGGTACGCAGTTGCTCCTGGGCAGTGGTCGAGCCGATGGAAACCACGACGATTTCAGTCGCCACGCCTTTATCTTTCAGGCGTACGGCTTCTTCCACGGCGATTTCACAGAAAGGGTTCATCGACATTTTTACGTTTGCGAGGTCGACGCCAGAGTTGTCCGCTTTGACGCGAACCTTGACGTTATAGTCGATCACTCGCTTTACAGAGACCAGGACCTTCATCAATTACCTCAGTAAGCATAGCCAGGGTGGGTCGGGATAACGTGTCAAACGGTACTGCTGCCGCGAAGTTTTTCGTTGCGCCGACGCAACCACTCCATCAGCAGTAACAGCACGGCTGACGCACCTACCATCAAGGTCGCCGCCGCAGCGATGGTGGGATTGAGGTTCTCGCGAATGCCTCCAAACATTTGCATCGGCAACGTGCGTTGGGCGGGGCTGGCCAAAAAAAGCGTCACCACCACCTCATCGAAAGAGGTGGCAAACGCGAACAAGGCCCCACTGATCACGCCGGGCGCAATCAGCGGCAGCATGACCTTGCGAAACGCCAACAACGGCGGTGCCCCCAAACTGGCGGCTGCACGGGAAAAATTCCGATCATAGCCCTGTAACGTCGCCGCCACGGTGATCACTACGAAGGGCACTCCGAGTGCAGCGTGAGCCAGCACGAGGCCAAGGTAGCTGTTGAGCAAATTCAATTGGGCGAAAAAAAAGTAGAGCGCCACCGCAATAATCACCACGGGCGCGATCATCGGCGAAATCAATACGGCCATCACCAGCCCCTTACCACGGAACTCGCCGCGGGCGAGGCCCACGGCGGCCAGGGTGCCGAGCGCGGTGGCCAGCAACGTGGCTGCCGGTGCGATAATCAAGCTATTGCGCAGTGCCCGCATCCACTCCTGGGAACCGAGAAACTCCTGATACCAGCGCAATGAGAAACCGCTCAACGGATAACTGAGAAACGACCCTTCGTTGAAAGACAGCGGTACGATCACCAGGATCGGCACCACCAGAAAAACCAGCAGGCTGAAGCTGAATACACTGAAGATCGGCGACCAGAGGCGCTCGACCACTGTAGAATGATGATTCATCAAACACCTCATGCACGTTGGGCGGGGTTGGCTGAACGGGTGATGCGCGAATACACCCAATACAACAGCAAGACGATGATCAGCAACTGGCTCCCCAGCGCCGCGGCCATCCCCCAATTGATGGTGCTGTTGGTGTAGAACGCGACGAAATAACTCAGCATCTGATCACCCGGCCCCCCCAGCAACGCGGGCGTGATGTAGTACCCAATAGCCATGATGAAGACCAGCAACGCACCTGCCGTAACCCCCGCGAAGGTCTGCGGCACGTAGGCCGACCAGAACGCGCGGAACGGATGCGCCCCGAGTGAAACGGCTGCGCGGACGTAGTTGGGAGAGATGCCTTTCATCACTGCATAGAGCGGCAGGATCACAAAGGGCAGCAGTATGTGGGTCATGGAGATGTAGACCCCCCCCCGGTTAAATACTAGCTGCAAAGGGTGCTCGATGAGCCCGAGACCGATCAGTGAACTGTTGATCAACCCGCCGTTCTGTAGCAGCACGATCCAGCCCGCCGTACGCACCAGCAAAGAGGTCCAGAACGGTAGCAGCACCATGATCAGAAGAAGGTTGGCGCGGCTGCTCGGTTGCTTGGCCAGCCAATAGGCCACCGGGTAACCGAACAGTACGCACAGCAGCGTGACCACGCTGGCCATCCAAAGTGTGCGCATCAGCACTGACAGATACAGCGCCTGCCCCTTGGGCAGCTCGACAATATCACCGCTTTGGGCATCCACCTGATGATCGAACGCAGCCAGCACGTAATACGCCGTGAGCGGGCGCCCTGCGCGCTGGATACTGCGCCAAGTACTCGGCTCCGCCCAAAGCGTCGATTGAGCGATGAGCGCCCGACTGATCGATTCGGCGTCGTTATTCGGCAACTTGCGCAAGGCCATGTTGAGGAGCGTGCGATAACGACCGTCTTCGTAACCCAGCCGCTTGATCAAGCCTGGGGTCTGCCCCTCGGCCTTGGCGGTTTTCAGGTCCATCACCAACGACGAAAAGACTTTCTCATCCGGCCGGCTTTCGCCGTCCCAGTCTTGCAACGCCTGCAGCGTCGTGGGTAATGCCCGTTTGACTTCCGGGTTGTCGAGGCTCTTCCACAGTATGTTGCCGATCGGGAACACGAAGCTGATCAGTAGAAATATCAAAAGCGGCGCGATCAGCAGTACGGATCGCTTACGGTAGGCACGTTCGGCATGCAGCAATCGCTGCTTGAGAGAGGCGCCCTTATCGGTTGAATGATCGATAGCCGTCAGGCTGACTTCTGACATGCTGGTCTCCAAGTATAAGGCTGAACCGGCTTCAAACAGATGAGGCCGGTGGTGGCTGATTAGTTCGCCGCCCAGGCGTTGAAGCGTTGCTCCAGCTCTTCACCGTGTTCGATCCAGAAATCGGTATCTACCCCGCGTGCGCCTTTGAGGTTAGCGGGAGCGGTTGGCAAATCGGGGCGCACCGTGGCGTCGATCTGCGCAATGGCCAGCGTGTTGGTCGGCCCGTAGGGAATGGTTTCGGCGAAGACTTTCTGGTTCTCGGGACGGTTGGCGAATGCGATGAACTGCTCGGCCAAAGCCTTGTTCTTCGACCCCTTGACGATCGCCCAGCTATCCAGGTCGTAAAGACTGCCATTCCAGACGATCGAGAACGGGTGCCCTTCTTTCTGCGCTGCGGTGACGCGCCCGTTATAGGCGGAGGTCATGACCACGTCGCCGGAAACCAGCCACTGCATCGGTTGAGCGCCGGCTTCCCACCACTGGATACTCGACTTGATTTCATCGAGCTTTTTAAAGGCCCGGTCGACGCCCTCGGGCGTGGCCAGCACGTTGTAGAGTTGGCCCTGGGAAACGCCATCGGCCAACAATGCAATTTCAAGGGTAAACTTCGCGCTTTTGCGTAGCGCACGTTTGCCTGGATAGGTCTTCAAATCCCAAAAATCCGCCCAACCGGTGGGGGCCCTGGCGAGTTTTTTGGAATCGTAAGCCAACACCGTGGACCAGATGAAAATGCCTGCCCCGCACTCACTCACCGCCGAATCGACCAGCTGTTTCTTGTCGCCCAGCTTTGCCCAGTCCAAGGGCTCGAACAGCCCCTCGCTGCACCCGCGTACCAACTCCGGACTTTCAACCTCGACCACATCCCAGCCGACCTGACCGGTCTCCACCATGGCTTTGATCTTAGCCATCTCGCCGTTGAACTCACCCGCCTCAATGTTGACGTCGTTCGCCTTGGAAAACGGTTGGTAAAACGCTTTCTCCTGGGCTTGCTTATTAAGCCCTCCGAACGACACAACCGTGAGCTGTTGAGCCTGCACCTGGCTTGCTACGCCAGCCATCAACGCCAATACCGCGATTTTCTTGAACATGGGAACGCTCCTCAGCAGTGTTTTGGGCAACGCTTTTTTCAGTAATGGGCCAATGGATCGAGCGCACTGGCGTCGTGACTGAACCAGCCGACAGGCAACGTATGACCGGTCAGCCAGTCATCGTGCATTTCAGCGATAGGGACTTTTGCGGTAAACGCCTGGTGCCCGACAACGTTGAGCCGCACCCGAACGTGATCGCCCAGATAAATCAGCTCCTCAATGCGTCCCGGCAGGCTATTGGCGGACGGTTTGTTCAGCCCGACCCGTTCAGGACGGATCGACAACGATGTGGAATCACCGGCAGACAGAACAGTCGTGGCGCGGGCGCCGACCTCGGAACCATCCGCCAGGCGCACGCGACACTCTGCACCGGAAACCGAAACAACCGTCCCCGGCAGCGCGTTGTTTTCACCGATGAAGTGAGCCACGAAAGAATTGTTGGGGTGCTCATAGAGCGCTTTGGGCGTGTCGATTTGCTGAATCACACCATCATTGAAAACCGCGACACGGTCAGAGAGTGTCAAGGCTTCCGCCTGATCATGGGTGACGAACACTACGGTCAAGCCCAACTGGCGATGCAAGCGTCGGATTTCCAACTGCATCTGTTCACGCAGCTGTTTATCCAGCGCCCCCAAGGGCTCATCCATCAGCACCAGACTGGGCTCGAACACCAGCGCACGCGCCAGTGCGATGCGTTGCTGTTGCCCACCGGATAACTGCGCCGGGTAGCGTTGCGCGAGGTGACCGAGCTGGACCATTTCCAAAGCACGCTTGACCTTCACGTCGATATCGACGGCACTCATTCGCCTAACTTTAAGAGGGAATGCGAGGTTGCCCGCCACCGTCATGTGGGGAAACAGTGCGTAGTTTTGAAACACCATGCCGATCCCACGCTGATGCGGCGCCACCGTATGTAACGGCTTGCCGTCGAGCAGAATTTCGCCTTCGGTGGGCGTTTCGAAGCCTGCCAGCATCATCAGGCTGGTGGTTTTTCCAGAGCCCGAAGGCCCGAGCAAGGTAAGGAACTCACCCCGCTGGATGTCGAGGTCAAGCTTTTTGACCACCAACTGTTCGCCGTCATAGCTCTTCTGCACGCCTCTGAAGCGTACATAAGGGGGGGCAATGCTCATGGCTGCACCTGCTTATTATTGTTTTGGATATGTCGTTCAGGGTTACACGGCTTCATTTTAAGCACATCCTCAATAATGATGCATCATGTTTTATATTTCAAGATTTCAGCATGAAGAGTGCCAACGTGACCACAGATGTCAGGTTCGAAAAACACTTGAACGCTGCCGTAACATCCAAGGGGCCTGGCACTCGCAGGGTGCAATGAAAGGCGTGTACGCACCGCTTAGGCGCGCCGTGTGAAGCTTAGAAGAACCGGTTGACAGTACAGATTTTTTTAAACATGATGCATCAAACATCAACAACCCGCACCGATTGAGGACGTCCCATGAGTGAGAAAAAAAACCTGCTGCTGACAGGCGCCAGCAGAGGCATCGGGCATGCAACGGTCAAACACTTCAATGCCGCGGGCTGGCGCGTTTTCACCGCCTCCCGCCAAAGCTGGGCGACCGAATGTCCCTGGGCGGACGGTCAGGAGAACCACATCCATCTGGATCTCGAGGACATTGGCAGCATTGAAGCCAGCATCGACCTGATCAAAGAAAAACTCGGTGACGGCAAGCTGCATGCACTGGTCGATAACGCCGGCATGAGCCCTAAAGGACCGCAAGGCGGCCGACTCGGTGTGTTGGAAACCGACTATGCCACCTGGCTGCAGGTCTTCAACGTCAACCTGTTTTCCACCGCGCTGCTCGCTCGGGGTTTGTTCGCTGAGCTGAAAGCGGCGCAAGGCACCATCATCAACGTCACCTCGATTGCAGGCTCAAGAGTCCACCCGTTCGCCGGGGTCGCTTATGCGACGTCGAAAGCAGCCTTATCCGCGTTGACTCGAGAAATGGCTTACGACTATGGGCAGCACGGCATTCGGGTGAATGCTATCGCCCCTGGGGAAATCGATACGTCGATCCTCTCCCCCGGCACCCAGGACATTGTTGAACGCAACATTCCAATGCATCGGCTTGGCAAGCCGGAAGAAGTGGCGTCTCTCATTCATTTCCTGTGTACCTCAGGTGCCTCCTACATCAATGGCGCAGAGATCCAGGTCAACGGTGGCCAGCACGTTTGAGCGGGTCATTCCTTTCCCTTTTGCAAAACGTCCAACCGGAGTTTTTATGAAATTGCGTGATAGCCGTCTGTTCCGCCAACAAGCCTATATAGCCGGCGTCTGGACCGACGCGGACAATGAACAGCACGTGGACGTAAACAATCCGGCGACGGGCGAAATACTCGGCCAGGTACCCAAAATGGGCGCCGCCGAAACACGCCGCGCCATCGAAGCCGCCGAACAGGCACTGCCGGCCTGGCGCGCACGCACCGCCAAGGACCGCGCCACCGTACTGCGCCGCTGGTTCGACCTGATCATCGCCAACCAGGACGACCTGGCCTGCCTGATGACGCTGGAACAGGGTAAACCCCTGGCCGAAGCCAAAGGCGAAATCGCCTACGCCGCATCCTTCATCGAATGGTTTGCCGAGGAAGGCAAACGCGTCTATGGCGACATCATTCCAGGCCACCAACCGGACAAACGCCTGCTGGTGATCAAGCAGCCTATCGGCGTGACGGCCGCGATTACACCGTGGAATTTCCCATGCGCCATGATCACGCGCAAAGCGGGCCCGGCGTTGGCCGCGGGCTGTACCATGGTGATCAAACCGGCGAGCCAGACGCCTTTCTCCGCTTTGGCCCTGGCAGAACTGGCCTCCCGCGCCGGCATTCCTGACGGCGTGCTCAGCGTGGTGACCGGTTCTGCGGCGCAAATCGGCGCAGAACTGACCAGCAACCCGATTGTTCGCAAACTGTCATTCACCGGCTCGACCGAGATTGGTCGTCAGTTGATGGCCGAATGCGCCCAGGACATCAAGAAGGTTTCGCTTGAGCTCGGCGGAAACTCGCCGTTCATCGTGTTTGAAGACGCGGACCTGGATGCGGCCGTCGAAGGCGCCATGTCGTCCAAATACCGCAATGCCGGGCAAACCTGCGTGTGCGCCAACCGCCTGTATATCCACGACAGCATCTACGATGCCTTCGCCGAAAAACTGCAGGCTGCCGTCGCCAGGCTGCGTCTGGGCAATGGCCTGGACGAAGGCACCACGACCGGCCCGCTGATCGATGAAAAAGCGGTGCAGAAGCTTCAGGAACATATTGCCGATGCAATCACCCAGGGTGCACGTGTGATCCAGGGCGGCAAACCCCATGCGTTGGGCGGCAACTTCTTCGAACCGACCATCATGGTGGACGTGCCCAAGACCGCCCTGGTTGCACGCGAAGAAACCTTTGGCCCCTTGGCACCGCTGTTTCGCTTCACCAGCGAAGCGGATGTTGTTGCACAGGCCAATGACACCGAGTTCGGCCTGGCGGCGTATTTCTTCGCTCGCGACCTGTCGCGGGTGTTCCGCGTGGCCGAAGCGCTTGAATACGGGATCATCGGCATCAACACCGGGATTATCTCGACTGAAACCGCGCCTTTCGGCGGTATGAAAGCGTCCGGCCTGGGTCGTGAAGGTTCCAAATACGGCATCGATGATTATCTGGAAATCAAATACATGTGCCTGGGCGGCATCTGAGAAGGAGTCGTGACGTGAGTGTCGATATTGATTGCGTAGTCGTAGGCGCTGGCGTAGTAGGGCTTGCCGTGGCACGCGAAATGGCCCGGGCCGGCCATGAAGTGCTGGTGATAGAAGCTGGCGAGGCAATCGGTATCGGCACGAGCTCGCGCAACTCGGAGGTTATCCACGCGGGCATCTATTACCCGCCCGGGAGCCTGAAAGCCCGATTCTGCGTCGAGGGCCGACATGCCCTCTACGCGTACTGTCTCAGTCATGGGGTCGATACGCGCAGAACCGGAAAGTTGATCGTTGCCAATACGGAAGCGCAAGTCGCTCAGCTGGAATGCTTGCTCAAGCGTGGGCTTGAAAACAGTGTGAATGATTTGCGCCTGCTTGATCGCAGCCAGGCCACTGCACTGGAGCCCGCGCTTGAATGCATCGCGGCGTTGTATTCGCCGTCCACCGGCATCGTCGACTCCCATGCGCTGATGCTGGCGCTGCAAGGAGATGCCGAAGCGGCCGGCACCAGTATCGCGTTTCACGCGCCACTGATCGGAGCCAAAGTCACAGCGGACGGTTTCTTGCTGGACATCGGTGGGGAGTCCCCCATACAGCTATCCTGCCGCAGGCTGATCAATTCGGCGGGGCTTCATGCGCCGGCACTGGCAAGATCCATCGAAGGGTTGGCGCCAGACAAGGTGCCACGCGACTATTTGTGCAAGGGCAGCTACTTCAGCGTTTCAAAGCGCGTGCCCTTCACGCACCTGATCTACCCGGCACCGGAAGCAGATGGTCTCGGCGTGCACATGACGGTCGACCTGGGTGGCCAGGCGCGCTTCGGCCCGGACACCGAATGGGTCGACACCGAGAACTACCAGGTCGATCCGGCACGCGCGGACGGTTTCTATTCGGCCATCCGCAGCTACTGGCCCGATTTGCCGGATAACAGCCTGCAACCGGGCTACAGCGGGATTCGTCCAAAAATCTCGCCACCGGGCGAGCCGGCCAGCGATTTTGTGATCAGCAGCCCGCGCGAGCATGGTGTACCGGGGCTGATCAATTTGTTCGGCATTGAGTCACCCGGCCTGACGTCGTGCCTGGCGATTGCCGAGCATGTGCGCGAGCTAATTGATATTTAGTGCGTATTTCCCGAGAGTGGCTACAGTCGCACCACCATGTCGGCGAAGCCGCGTCCCCTCTCCTTGCAGGTGAGCATTGCCGATGAAATTCAGTCATAAGATACTGCTGGCCGCCGTCTCGGTCGTCACACTGGCGTTTGCAGCCTTTTCGACTTACAGCTTGCAGCTTCAAGAGCGCTACATCATGAACACCCTGCAGGCGCGCTTGAACGATAGCGGCCAAAGCACCGCCAACCATGTGCAAAGCTGGTTCGAAGGGCGCTTGCTGATGATTCAGAACCTGAGCCAGAACATCGCCCTGAATCCGCACCCGGAACATATCAAGGCGTTGATCTCGCAAAAGGCACTGGCGAGTGAATTCCTGCAGAACTTCATTGGCTTGGCCGACGGTAGCGTGGTCATGGAACCGGTGACCGCCCTGCCCGACCAATACGACCCACGCACCCGCCCCTGGTACAAAGATACGGCGACGAGTAATACCCTGAACCTGAGCGAGCCCTACGTCAGCCAATCCACCCATCAACTGGTGCTTTCAATCAATACGCCGTTGAACAGCGATGGCAAACTGATTGGCGTCGCCAGCGGTGACCTTAGCCTGGATGCCTTGACCAAAATGATCGGCGGCGTGGACCTCAATGGGCTGGGCTATGCCTTTATGGTGAACGCCCAGGGCAAGATCCTGGTCAGCCCAAACCGCGACCATTTGATGAAAACCCTCCCTGAGGTGTTTGGCGACCACCCTCCCCGGTTGGAGCACCCCTTCAACACCGTCATGCTCGACGGCCATGAACAGATCATAGGCTTCACCCCGATTCGCGGGCTGTCGGGCGCGCAATGGTACATCGGCATTTCCATCGACCACGACAAGGCGTATGCGGCCCTGGGCGAGCTGCGCAGGTCCGCCGTGTTCGCGACGCTCATTACCGTCGCTATCATCGTGGGCTTGCTCGGCAGCCTGATGCACATCTTGATGAGGCCCCTGCGAACCCTGGGCAAAGCGATGCACACAGTCGCCGAGGGTGAAGGTGACCTGACCTTGCGCCTGTCCGCGCAAAGCCGCGACGAATTCGGTACCGTCGCCCAATCCTTCAATACCTTTGTCGAGCGAATCCATCGCTCGATGCTCGAAGTCGCCTCCACCATTCGACATTTGAAGCAGATGGTCGAACAGGTGCACAGCAGTTCCATCGTATCGCTGAGCAGTTGCGACGAACAGAACCAGCGCAGCAACAGCATCGCCACCTCGCTCAATGAGCTGGGCGCCACCGCCCAGGAAATCGCCAGGAATGCCTCCTCCGCCTCCGCGCAGGCGTCAACGGCGAAGTCCCAGGCGATGGAAGGCCAGATCGTCCTAAGTAAGACGCTTGCCGCGATCAACGAACTGTCTGAAAAAATACACACGTCCTCCGGCCGGCTCGAAGTCCTGAGTGGCAGGACTGTCGATATCGGCAAGATCCTCGAAGTCATCAAAAGCATCTCCCAGCAAACCAACCTGCTGGCTTTGAACGCAGCCATCGAAGCCGCCCGTGCGGGAGAAGCCGGCCGCGGTTTCGCCGTGGTCGCCGATGAAGTCCGAAGCCTTGCCCACAGGACACAGTCTTCGGCAGAGGAAATCCAGCAAATGATTGAAGAACTTCAATCGGACTCCCGTTCATCCGTGACCACCATGAATGAAAGCCAGCAGTACAGCGCGCAGAGTATTTCGATCGCTACGCAAGCCGGTGAACGTTTTGATGCGGTGACCCAGGGCATCACGCTCATCGATGGCGTGAACCAGTCAGTGGCGGCGGCGACCGAGGAGCAGACATCGGTGATCGAGTTGCTCAACGTCGACATCGTTGAAATCAATACGCTCAACGGCCAATCCGTCGACAGCCTGAATGCCACACTGACGGCCTGTGAACAACTGCGGTTGCAGTTCTCCGGTCTGTCTCAGCTCGTTGGTTCTTTTCGTGTCTGAACAATTCAGCCTTAGGAATTTCGGCTGCGACAATGATCACACCTAACGCCCAGATCCTGGTTAATTACTGGCAAGACGTTCATGTCACCTCAGGACTTGCCGTAGAACGATCATTTCAGTTGCACCTTGCATAGGCGTAATAACGCCAAAGAGCAACCCACCAATGGTGCAGATTATCTCTACTCGGACCCCAAACAAAACATATTATCATTAACAAACCAAGCACCAGCAGATCTAATGCTATTTCTTTCTGATGAAAAAATTAACCATTCGCTTAATTCCTCCACTCTAAATCACAACAGCGCCACGAGATTGAGCACAACAACGAAAATATTATATCAACCAAAAAGCGCGCTAGACACTACAGATACTCGAAGTAGCCCAATACTCAATGTAAAACGGTCTGCCCGCGCTTTAAAAACTTCCTTTTCCATTGTTGATCAGGGTGATTAGGTGCGAGTAGCACCTTTGAACTTGAGCGATCAATATCATGCATCATGAATCTATGCATATTAAATCAGTACACTTATTCATTCACCCGAGACTAAATCTTCTTGACATGGCAGGCCCGATCGAGGTGTTTTCGGCAGCAAATCGCTTAGCCCGCCTAGGGCACGAACCGTATACAATTTCAATACTAGCATTAAACAAAAAAACTGACGTATGGAATCATACCTCAATGGAGACTGAAACTTTACAACCAGACACTTCCACTCCGCACACTTTAATCATACCCGGAGGACCAGGAATACAGAATTTCTGTAAAGACCCTAGGTTTCATACCCACTTTGTAAAGCATGCGAACAAAGCCGAGCGTTTGATATCCGTCGGCACAGGAGTACTCGCACTAGCCCGCGCGGGAAAAATAGATGGACGAAAAGTAACTACTCACTGGTCCGCCTATGACGAACTTGAGGAGATTTGCCCCTCAGCATTAATACAACGCGGACCTATATATATCAATGATGGCCCCATTTGGACATCCGCAGGTATTGCATCAGGAATTGACTTAGCGCTATCAATCGTCGAGGAGGACCTAGGGTATTCAGTCGCGCTTGAGATTGCACGCCATCTGGTAATTTTTCTCAAGCGCCCAGGAAATCAAAATCAATTTAGCTCTTTGCTTAATCTACAATCAAAAAGTAGTCAATTCTCAGATTTGCATGCATGGATTCATGGGAATTTGAGCACTAACTTATCAGTGCCAGCACTCGCAAATTTTATGAAAATGAGTGAAAGAACCTTTACACGCAAATACACAGAGTCAACTGGTAAGACGCCAGGAAAAATGGTAGACATAATACGGCTAGAAGCAGCCCTTGACATACTTGCATACTCAAACAGCCCACTTAAAACAATAGCCCAACATTGCGGCCTGGGAAGCGAGTCGACGCTTATTCGAAAATTTGCAAGACGTTTTGGCATTACCCCTAAGAAATTTCGCTCACATTTAAAATCAACACAGTAATATTTTCAAATTTCAGAATCTCTCATATCGCCCTCTCTAAAACGACAAACTGAAAAACGACCAAAAAGATATACGTCCATACCAGGCGCTAAAAGATTGGTAGCCGTAGGCCAAGCCCAGTTAGCCCCTTGGCTGAAACCATCAATATTTTGTCATTTCTCCTCGAAAATTTTCCTTATATTATCCATTGTTCTCACTAAATTTTTTTACCGGGGAATTCCCCGTTAGCACTTAGGCCCATGGTTGCCGAATGACGAATAAATTTCAGCAATATTGATGACGACATTCGCATTTAACTATCTACCTGCACGCGTAAAAGCAACGTACTCACTACTCATGGAGCAAAACAACCCAAGGGAGTGACTTTTCATGCATACAACCAACGACTACAACCCTGATGCAAAGCTATTTTACAGACCTGTAGAAGCTGCATTGCGCTGGTGCAACTTAATGAATTATGAAACTGAAATACTCGAGGCAATGCAGCAATTCCCGAACAAGCTCAAGGAAAAATTTCCGCAGTGGCCATGTCTACATATGAATATCGAAAAAATTCTTGATGCTATTCGACACGGCGAGCTCGCCTATGGTTGTTTCGGCGCACCTGTGATCATGGGCACTCCGGTTGAACTCGACCATATAACCGTTCGCCACATTGATCTAAAAATCTGGATGTCGCGATTTTATCCCGAGCAACGACCAACGTTTCTTTTTGAGAGGATTCCCAATCAGCAAGAAGGTATCAGCATTAACACATACTTAGAATTGCAAGCGGATCGAGAAGCATTGCAAGTAAAGCTAAAGGCTTTGGAGGCAGCTCATGAGCAATTACTTAGCGATCTGGAAGCCATCGGACTAGAAAGAAAAAATATTCATAATTTGCTCAAGACCAATAGCAAAGTCAGCGATCGTAGCGAATCCATTTATCTACACATAATTGGAGCGATGGTCAATCTTTTCCTCAATGAATCCCCGTCTGGAAAACCGTTTTCAGTTTTCCGATCGCAAGCAGCCATCGTTGACGCGCTAACCGCTCACCATAAAAATATTCCCGGAATAACCAAACGTACGTTGGACGAAAAGTTTGCTGCCGGTAAACGAAGCCTCCTTATGCAATGAGGCAATTGCACCGCAAGCATTCCTATTGCGGCGCAATGACTCGTGGCCATTTTTTGTTATTCAATTCTGATCACTTCCCACTACGCGCCAATCGGCGCCAGGAGTGATCAGCATGCCCAGCCAATCCTTACCCATCGTTGAAGCACCTCAACTGCAGGTGGAGCGTCACATCATGCGGCGTGACGAGGTGGAGCGAAAAACCGGCTTCAAGCGTGCGCACATTTACAACCTGATGAAGGAAGGAAAATTTCCTCAGGCTAAACGCATTGGATTGCGCGCTGTGGGCTGGGACTCGCTGGAGATAGAGCAGTGGGTCGTTGATCGCTTGGACCAACAGGCCTGATGCCATGCGCGTAGTCACGGTGGTTTCTACCAAAGGCGGAGTCGGAAAGACCACTGTTACAGCCAATCTCGGCGGTCTGCTGGCGGATGCGGGCTTACGCGTCCTGCTGCTCGATCTGGATAGCCAACCGACCCTCTCCAGCTATTACGCCTTGAATCACGAGGCTATCGCCGGTGCGTACGAACTTATCGCGCTCAACCAAACAGATCCCACGCAGATAATTTCCACGACGGCGGTCGCCGGACTCGACCTGATCTTCTCCAACGACGATCAAGGTCGACTAATCACTTTACTGCTGCACGCCGCGGATGGGCGATTACGGCTGAGAAATGTGCTCGACCATTTCCGCCCCCGTTACGACCTGTTGTTGATCGACACCCAAGGCGCACGTAGCGTGCTGCTTGAAATGGCCATCCTAGCCTCCGATCTTGCCGTTTCTCCCATTACCCCGGAAATGCTCGCCGCCCGCGAACTGCACCGTGGGACCTTGAAGCTGCTCAGCGAACTCGAACCGTTCCGCCACATGGGCATTCCACCACCCTCCTTGCGACTGCTACTGAATCAGGTGAACGCCATTAGAATTGACACCAGGATGATCATGAGCGGTCTGCGCGATACCTTCGCTGGAGCTACCAATATCTCGGTGCTAGATACCGTAGTTCCAGACGCAGTGGCGTATCTCAATGCTGCCTCCCTCGGTCTGCCAGCCCACCGGATCGAGACGCGCCGGTCCCATAAACGACGCTCGCCATCGGCATTGGAAACCATGCAAGCACTGGCCATCGAATTGTTCCCGGAATGGCACACAGCAATCTCTACTGTGAGCAAGCGCGCGGAGGCTCAATGAAATGAATCACCAAGCCGTAGTTCTCGAGACGAGATTCTGTTCGATCAACATTGAGGGCCAACAGCGTTTGGCGAGGAGTCTTTTGTTGGATCAGTTTCCCACCATCGTTCAGCCCTCCAGTCGACAAGATCATCTACCTAGCGAGGAATACTGCACCGTGGTCTTTCGCCTAGAGCGCGGGCGCTCGGCCATGAGTCGTTTTCTCGCGGAACTTTCTGGGCACGTCGAAGGTTCGGGTACAGCCGAGATCGTTAAGTTCGAGGTCGGTGACCATTTGCGTAACCGGCGTTAACTGAGGCTATTCAAATGAAGAAGCTCAGCCAGGAGGAGATCACCGACAAACTTCACCAGGACCACTTCCCTCGCGCTCCAGAACTGAAGCGGCTGTCCGATCCACTCACTGATACGCCTATGCTGATCACTCTGGAGCAGTTACGGCCCTACGAACACAACCCGCGCTTCATCCGTAATCCGTTTTATGACGACATAAAGGCCTCTATCCGTGAACGCGGGCTGGACCAACCTCCACCGATTACCCGCCGCCCGGGTGAAACCCACTTCATCATCCGCAACGGCGGCAATACACGCTTGGCTATTCTCGGCGAGCTATGGCAGGAAACCCGCGACGGGCGTTTCTTCCGCATCCATTGCCTGTTCCGTCCCTGGACCGATGAAATCAGCGCCCTCCTCGGCCATCTGGCCGAAAGCGATCTGCACGGTCAGCTCACCTTCATCGAGCGTGCTCAGGCAGTGGCCAAACTCAAGACCATGCTTGAATCAGATGGCGCAACACTCTCACAACGTGAGCTGGCGCGACGCCTAGCTGGTGGGGGCTACCCCATTTCACAGTCGCACATCAGCCGGATGCTGGACACTCTTCAACATTTATTGCCCGCCATTCCACAAACCCTGTATGCCGGGTTGGGGAAACCAAAAATTGAACGCCTAATTGGTCTGCGTAGCCAGGCTGAAAGAACCTGGAATCGTTATCCAACCGACGCCATCGCTTTTCCCGAGCTTTGGCTCGACACCTTGGGCCAATTTGATACCGACGCCGAGTCATTTGATCTTGAGCGAGTCCAAGATGAACTGCTCGAACGCATGAGCCGCTTACTCGGACAGTCCTACCGCATGTTGGCCCTCGAGCTGGGCGATACCCAACGGGTTATCCAGACGCCCGGCGTGGTCGTCACGCCCCCGCAGAACAACCTTCTGACGACCGTCGATGAGCCCGCGGCCGAGCCTCCCCCTTCCAAGCCGCATTCCCAATCAACTGATACCAGGACGCAGATCGGAACAGAGCGAGAGGAGCAGCTCACGCTGCCCGAAACGACCCTGGTATCAGCAGCCAGCCCTCCGTCACGTGTCCAGCAGATCCGCGAACAGATTGATCGCGCCACTGCCTCCGAACCAGCACAGACCGTCGCAACCTGCCCGATCGAAGACATCTGGATCATCGCACCAACACTGGATACCCCCGAACAACTACGTTTAGCTATTGCCGGACTGGCTCGGGAAATGGCGGCCTATGCCGGATATCCTGAGAGCATCATCGATCAGAAACATGGCTTGGGCTTCGCCCTCAAAATTGGGCAACTTGACATCGCAGCGCCTCGTTCGGCCGGCGTTCACCTATTACTCCTGGCCCTACTACGTGCCCAAGACGAAGTGAACTGGGAGGATCGCAAGCAATTGCCTTCAGCCCTGTTCGGGCAACTGCTGCTGGGGGTTTATCAACTCCCGCTGACAGATCGTCCCGCCATGGACGTAGGACTGGAGCGACTGCCCGATAGTCTGTTAATCAAACTGTATCGTCTCATTCGCTTAGCCCGGCGCCTGATCGACTTATCGCTTTGCGCTGAAGTCGACTCACCAAGGGAGGAGCCATGAACCTTTCCTTCAATGTGCTTAACCAGGCCATGCTGACTCAGGTCCTTCACGAGTTGCGCCTGGGTAACCTGCAACGCTGCAAAGCACTCGGGCTGGGTGAAGAGGACATTTACCTGTTGCAATCATTACCGCCGACCACGCTGTCACGCCTGGCCCATGCCACCGTCCCCTGGGTTGAGATCAAGATTGATTCGCCGGTGCTGCATCGGTTGATCGACCAGGCCGAGCGCGACGAACAAAACGAGCGCTTAATCAATCGAGCGCTCAAGCTCGGTGCTAGCAGCACCATCATGTATCAGTGCTTTGGCTTGGCGCATTCGGAAACCGCCCTGCGCCGACGTTTGCTCAAGATAGAAACCCGTAAGGGCCGCCCCCAGAACTTGAGCGAAGCGCAGGAACATGCGCTCTGGCAGCGTTGGTGCCAGCTACGCGATCAGGACGGTGCTGAGGATCAGCTCGACGCCATGATGATGTTGGCGGAGGAGCAACAAATCAGCTTGGCTATCGTTTGGCAGCAGGTCGACCAGTACAGCAACGGAAGATGAACACCACTCCTTTCGGTCGTTGGCAGCGCGTCCTGCAGCAATGCACCCAGCAGTTGAATGACCACTGGCCCGCACGCCCGACCACGGAACCACCCTCCAACTCGGCTCTACAGGCAGGCTTTCTGTTCAGTGGCCAATCACACGAAGTCGTACCGCGTCGCTTGCTGCTGGATAGTCGGCTGACGCCGTTGGAACGTAATGCCTGGCAAGTCTTTCGACTCATGCTGCAAGGCCAGGGAGTGGTCACACCGCGCTATGAAGATTTGCAACCTTACCTATCGAACGTGCCCTATGGGGCATCAGCTTCCCGGGAAACCATCGCTCGCGTCTTGACGATGCTCAGGTTGACGCGCTGGCTTAGTTTGGTAAGCCGTGGTCGCGATCAGCTCAGCGGACGCCTACAAGGTTCTCTTTACGTCCTGCACGATGAACCGTTAACCCCCGCCGAAGCAATGGAGCTGGATCAGGAATATCTGGAGCTGGTTGGACACACCCTCTCTCATGCGACCAAGGCTGTGCGAATTGTCGCTCAGCATGTTTTGGGAGAAATTCGCCAAGACACGAATCTCGATCTGGGTCGAATCCCCACCCGGCTCGACAGTTGGAGCGAACATCTAACCCAGCAAGGATTAGATCAGGCGACCGATGAAGCGGTACACGATTCCGAACTGGCTGGCGATCACCGCGTTCGGAATCGTGTGGAACCTCGTTCGGATTCCGAACCGGGTCTGAACGCCAAGGTTTCCGGCAGCGTTCGGAACCCGAACACTGCCTGTACTGTATTAAAAGAAAGTATTTGTACTGTACCGCGCGCGACCCCAGCGGTGGACAACCTGCACTGGCCTAATCCGCTGCACCTGAGTCCGAGCGAGCGGCAGGCCGTCACCGTGACGCTGAACAAGCTGAAACCAGCGGATCGGCAGGCTGTGCTCAACGAAGCGGCCGCGCGGTGTGCGGCAGGCAGCGTCCGCAAACCCGCGGCGTATCTGATGGGCCTGATCCAGCGGGCGCTGAAGGGCGATTTCCGCCCTTGGGCAGGTCAGGCTGAATCGTTACCCATTGCAGAACCGCCACCCGCTCCCCCGCGCCAGCTTAGGAAAAAGGGCGAGCCTGCCTCTGCGCTCGCCCAAGCGTGCCTGGATGAACTGCGCCAACTGCGCAGCAAGCGCTCTGGACGTCAGTAGATTTGATGCCACTGGCATCACTGTCGAGCGTGTGGGAAATTAACCGTCTCGAACCAAACCGAACATACCGCATTCAGCTTTTCTACTGTCCTTGACCCTCATCTGTCGCAACGTCCCCGTCCAAGCGTATGCGAGGACAACACCGTGGCCGATCACTATCAGCTCAACCTGGGTTCGTTGCGCAGCAGCATTACCCTGACACTGCACACCCACCACGCCGCCCGAATCTGGCAAGGCAGAACCGCAC
>Ga0307408_100001380_pt1 | contig 18101 bp, 12 predicted proteins | sample 322Cmetagenome_FD_202116 | JGI IMG/M metagenome (GOLD analysis project Ga0307408, IMG submission 202116) | Maize rhizosphere microbial communities from greenhouse at UC Davis, California, United States - 322HYB-C-3 | ecosystem: Host-associated > Plants > Roots > Rhizosphere > Soil | place... | reverse complement strand
GCGTGCGGTCCCAGGCGTCCAAGGTCGATGCGGCATCGGACATGCGGTAATTGCCGCACGCCGCGCGGTTGAAGGCGCCCGGGTGCTCCTTGTCCTCCATTCCCGTTCCGCGTCCGATCAGCGCATGTGCGGAGGCGCCGCGATAAAGGCTGTTCAGCATGATTACCGCGCTGAGTTTTGGCGAGTGCAGGGTCGCATAATGGCCGGCCCACTGGCCGCCAGTGGCCCAGCCAAACAGCGCCACCTTGGCGCCGCCGCTGCGTTGGTGCACAAAATCGATCGCCGCATCGATATCTTCAACGGCGGCATTGGTTCGCGCCAATGCCGCGCCGGTAGTGGGCGGCGCATCCATCCCAGGCAGGCGCGTGGAGGCGCCGTAGCCGCGTACGTCGAGCGTATAGACATCGAAACCGCGCGCCGCCAAGTCCGCCGCCAGCGAGCCGCCGGCCACCGGCAAGTCGAACGAAGCCTTCGAACCGACCCGCGCACCATGCACCAGCAGGATAGGGCGCTTGCCGCGATGCTGGCCGACTTCCGTTACCGCCAGCGAGATCCCCGGCGCGGAGGGGACATGGAATTGTTGTGAAGCCTGGGCCGGCGCAAGCAGCAGACCTGCGGCGGCAAAAAGCAGAGTTTTCATGAACTGGCCCGCACTGTAGAACTTATCGAAAATTTAATTATTTTGCTATCCTACCGTTTTTTCCAATTGAGCAACGCCAGAGGGTAGCAATTTGCTTAACCAATCGTCGCGCCTATGGTCTGAACTTGAAAAACGGGAGCGCCAGGCCAGCACGGGCCATGGCACGGGTTCGATTTTCGACAGCATGGGACGGGCCATCAGCCCCGCGCCTCCATTCGGCATCGGCAATTTCGCAAGCCAAAGTTCACGCGTCGAGCGCGTACAGCGCGCGCTGGAGCAGTCGGGTGACATGGCCAGAAGGATCATTGCCCTGCAACTGTCAGGCATCGACCTTTCGTCCATCTGGCACATTCTCATCGAAGTCTGTAAGGACATGGCCCTGTATTACGGCGGCTCGGTTGTCGCCGGCGCCACGGTCGGCGCTGCCGGCGGGGTGTTCTTTGGTGGAGTCGGAGCTTTGCCGGGTGCTGCCGCCGGGGCGGCGGTGGGCTCACAGGTCGGCGCCTGGGTAATGGCGCTCTTGGGACTGAAATCGCTGATTGAAGGCATGGTGACGGCAATTCCCGAAGCCATGGAGCATTATGAACGCGGTTTCCGTGAAGCCTGGGGCCCGCTGCCGCGAGATGAGCGAACCTGCAGTTACGCGTTAGCCGGACCGGAACAAGGAAACGTACGCCACGCAGCCTTTGAGTTCGCCAACGGCCACGTGATCATGATCATGGCCATCCTGATGGCGCTGATGGCCTACTTCTCGCGCGGCAAAGGGAACAAAGCCCTGGCGTTGAAAGAAGTCCGTGAGAGCCCTCGCCTGGGACCAAAAGTGGCGCGCTGGATCGAGGAAAATGAAGAGAGGCTAAGCCGGCATCCGGCCTTACAATCACGCCGCAAAAATGCAGCGAGCGCGCTGGAGGAGCCTGCGCCTGCGCCGCCGAAACGAAAACGTCCAACTGAGGAGCCAGAACCACGGCGCCCGGCAGGCATGCCGCAAAAGAAGGTTCCGTGTTTCAAGCCGAACGACCTGCCACAAGGAAGCCTCCCAGAATTTGACCGCCAATTGGCGGGGCAGGAAGCGGGCTTGAACGAGATGTCGGTGGAGGAGTATCTCAAGGGGCGGAAAGCCTTCACAGACGGTACAGCTAAGCGCGATGCTACGACGGCTAGGTTGGCCAGAGAGAGTTATAGGGAAGACTTAGCCGAGGAGCTATTCGAGCAATATCGCGAAGAGGGGCTGTCACTCAAGGAAGCCAAAACCAAAGCTCAGGAAGAAGCGATAAGAAGAATGAAAACCTTGGCAGCTTTGCACAATCCAGACATGATCGCAGCTGGGGAAGACGCAATTGGGGGCTTTGGGGATCGTAAGATCAATTCGCGCATTGGTGCTCAATGGCGAAGCAGAGTTGGGGACTTGGATAGAGCAGCTATCGCAGTGCCTGAGTCTCAACGCCATTCTACAAAAATGAACGCTAAACTTGAACGATGTAAGTGAGGAATAGAACAATGGATGAGGATTTTGAATTTTTCTTGGAACAAATGGGGCCAGTTGTTCACAAGCGCCACGTTCCTCCATCAAGTATCGAGCGCTTCCGAGGAAAACTCCCTGATCAACTGTTGGCGTACTGGGAAGAGCATGGTTGGTGCGGTTATGCCGATGGCTTGTTCTGGACCGTCGATCCCCATGAGTATGAGCCGGTCCTGGAAGCATGGATCGGCGATACGCCGTTTATGGAAAAGGACGCGTACCACATCATCGCGCGCAGTGCGTTTGGGAAGCTGTATTTTTGGGGAGAGCGTACCGGCGATTCTCTCAAAGTGATTACGCCCGGAGCGTATTGTTTTCCGCGTCAATCGAGATTTCAAAATGGCAGACTGGAACTTGGCATCCGCATGTTCTTCAGCAAGCGAGATCGCGAAGAGAATGATATGGAGGGCCTTTTTTCATCAGCGAGAGCGAAGTTAGGGCAATTGAAGCACGATGAGATGTACGGGTTCGTTCCCGCACTGGCGCTAGGCGGAGAGCCGAAGCTAGCGAGCCTCAAAAAGGTAAAAGCCGTCGAGCACTTGGTCTTACTAGCCCAACTTGCCCCATTGGAAGTAATGACCGCGCCCTAATTGATTGCTGATGCAATGGATGAATATTTCGAATTATTCCTGGAGGAGATGGGCCCGGCGATTGATAAGCGGTCCGTTCCTCCATCAAGCATTGAACGGTTCCGCGGTAAGCTCCCTGATCAGTTGTTGGCTTACTGGGACGAGCATGGCTGGTGCGGTTATGCAGACGGGCTTTTCTGGACAGTCGATCCTCAAGAATACGAGCCCGTGCTGGACGCATGGATTGGCGATACCGAGTTCATCGAGAGGGATGCTTATCACATCATTGCACGAAGCGCCTTCGGTGAGTTGTACTTCTGGGGCGAGCGTACCTGCGACTCGCTAACCGTCTTCGCTCCCGGCACTTACTGCTTCCTTCGCGAATCAATTTTCCAGAATGGGGACATGAACCGTGACCTTCGCACGTTCTTCATCGTGCGCGATCGCAAAGAGAATGACTTTGGTGAAATGTTCTCCAGCGCCCGAGAAAAGCTGGGTCAGTTGAAGCACGATGAAATGTATGGTTTCGTTCCTGCGCTGGCGCTGGGAGGCCCATCGGAACTGCCGCATCTTCAAAAAGTAAAAGCCGTCGAGCACTTGGTTCTTCTTGCTCAACTCGCCCCATTGGAAGTGATGACATCGCCTACGCTTTCTGATTTCTAAAGTGATGGACGAATACTTCGAGTTTTTTCTTGAAAAAATGGGGCCTGCCATGCACAAGCGTGGCGTCCCGGCGCAGAGTATCGAACGCTTTCGAGGAAAGCTCCCTGAACAATTGTTGGCATATTGGGAGGACCATGGATGGTGTGGTTACGCGGATGGTCTCTTCTGGACAGTGGATCCTCAAGGGTACGAGCCCGTACTAGAAGCGTGGATTGGTGACAGCCCATTCATGGACAAGGACGCTTATCACATCTTTGCGCGTGGCGCTTTTGGTGAGCTGTATTTTTGGAGCGAACGTACTTGCGATTCATTGAAAGTCTTTGCGCCAGGCTCCTATTGTTTTCCTCGTGAGTCGGCATTCCAGAACGGTGATATGGAGCGTGGCCAACAAGTATTCTTCAGCAAGCGAAACCGTGAAGAAAATGATTTTGCTGACTTGTTTGTGCCGGCTTCAGAAAAACTCGGGCCGCTAAAGTGATGGATGACGACTTTGAATTTTTCCTGGCGCAGATGGGACCGGCGATTGAGAGGCGGCGTGTTTCGGAAGCGAGCATGGCGCGCTTCCGAGGAAAGCTCCCCGTGCAGCTATTGGCCTATTGGGAACAGCATGGCTGGTGTGGATACGCCGACGGATTGTTCTGGACCGTCGACCCCCAAGAGTATGAGCCGGTGTTGGAAGCATGGATCGGCGATACGCCGTTTATGGAAAAGGACGCGTACCACGTCATTGCGCGCAGTGCGTTCGGGAAGCTGTATTTTTGGGGAGAACATACCGGGGACACCTTGAAAGTGATGGCGCCTGGAGCTTATGGTATTTCACGTGAATCGATTTTCCAGGATGATAGATTGGAGTTTGCGCTGCGTCTGTTTTTCAGCAATCGAGATCGCGAGGAGAACGATTTTAATGACATGTTCTCCGGCGCCCGAAAAAAGCTGGGCCAGTTGAAGCACGATGAAATGTATGGATTCGTTCCAGCATTGGCACTCGGCGGTCCTGCGACCTTGACACACCTCAAGAAGGTCAAAGCTGTTGAGCATCTGGTGCTGCTCGCACAGCTAGCGCCCTTACAGATCATGAACCCCGCTACTTGAACCAGGTTCCGCATTATCGGAATTCGATTTGGTGATTTTCGTAATTGCCGGGTAAACCTGTGCGTTGGAGAATGCGCTTCCGATACTCACCGGGAGAGGACGCATGGGGTCTTTACTTAACGCTGGCTGGATTGGTGCAGTGATCACGGCAAGTGCCTTATGTGCAGGTGCGGTTGCGGCACCCCAGACGCCAGGCTATGTTTGGGACAGCGTGGCAATTGGCGGCGGTGGCTTCGTATCTGCCGTCATCCCGAGCCGCAGCGAGGCCGGCGTGGTGTATGCCCGCACCGATGTGGGCGGAGCTTATCGCTGGGACAAACAGGCAGGGCGCTGGGTGGCTTTGCTTGACTGGCTGGGCGATGCCGACACCGGCCTGCTGGGCGTCGACTCCTTGGCCGTTGACCCGCACAATGCCGGCAAAGTCTACCTCCTGGCCGGCATCGGCTACCTGCAAAATGGCCGCACGGCTATCCTGCGCTCCAGCGATTATGGCAAGACCTGGGCAGTGACGGAAACCACAGGCCAATTCAAGACGCATGGCAACGGCATGGGTCGCAATAGTGGCGAGCGGCTGGCTGTCGACCCCGGCAACGGCGACGTGCTCTACGCCGGCACGCGCTGGAATGGCCTGTTCAAAAGCTCGGACGCCGGCGCCAGTTGGCGCCATGTAGCGAGCCTGGACGTCAAGGCTACCCCGAACGGTGCGGGCATCAGCTTTGTACTGCCTGACCCGGCCAGCGTGAAGGACGGCGTTGCACGGCGCTTGTATGTCGGCGTGTCGCGCTACGGCTCCGTCGGCCCCAACTTCTATCGCAGCGACGATGGCGGCGCAACTTTTACGCCAGTCCAAGGCGCTCCTGCGGAGCTGATGCCGCAACGTGCGGCGCTCGACGGCGCAGGCAAGCTTTACATCACGTTTGCGAACGGCGCCGGCCCGCATCCGAACAACAGGCAACCCGAACCCATGGACCGGGGCCAGGTGTGGCAATACGCCATCGATAACGGCGCATGGAAGAACGTGACGCCAGCCGGTTTCACGGCGCCTTTCTGCGGCATCAGCGTCGATGCGAAAAACCCGCTCCGCCTCGCTGTATCCACCATCAGTACTTACCTGCCGCAGGGCGACGCCAAGGGCGACCGCCTGTTCGTCTCGAACGATGGCGGTAGCACTTGGTCCGACGTTATTGCACGCGGCTTTGAAAAGGATTTGCAGGGCGCATCCTGGATGGCGGGGCATGGCATCCATTGGGCCAGCACGCTGGAATTCGATCCCTTCGATTCAAAAGCGGCCTGGGTTACGTCCGGCAATGGCGTTTTCCATACTGCCGATATCGACGCGAAGCCAGCGCGCTGGTCCTTCCACGTGCGCGGCCTGGAGGAAACAGTTCCCCTGAATGCCGTCAGCGTTCCGGGTGGGCCGCTGGTATCGGCGCTGGGCGATATCGATGGCTTCCTGCACGCAAATCCCTCCCGCTATTCGCCAATCCACATGCCGCAAATGGGCACGACGTTCGGCCTGGCGGTGGCCAGTGCCAGGCCTGGCGTGATGGCGCGCGCCGGCAAGGCGATGTACCTCACCACGGATGGGGGCGCCCATTGGAAGCAAACGCGCTCGATGAACGGTGAGCAGGGGCAGCTGGCTTTGTCTTCCGATGGCGCCGTGATCCTGCATGCGCCGCGCGGCAGCCCTGAGGTTTATCGCAGCAGCGATTCAGGGACTAGCTGGAGCGTCGTGCGCGGCCTGGCCGGCTCCAACCTGCGGCCTGTTGCCGATTCGATGGCGCCCAAAGTGTTTTACGCCTACGACAACGGCGTGATGCAGGTCAGTACCGACGGCGGCGATTCCTTCTCCCCCCGTGCGCGGCTGGCGGCAGGAGGTTCGCGTGTGATCAGGGCTGCACCGGGCAGGGAAGGGGACGTTTGGGTTCCGCTATACGGCGCGGGGCTGGCGCGCTCCACGGATGCCGGCGCCAGCTTCGCGCCGCTGGCCGGCGTCACCTATTGCGCGGCTGTCGGCTTTGGCAAGGCAGCGCCGGGCGCCGGTTATCCGGCGGTCTACATCTGGGGCAGTGTCGGCGGAGTGCGCGGAATCCACCGCTCGCTGGATGGCGGCGCGACCTGGGCGCGCATCAACGACGATGCGCACCAGTTCGGGGGCCCCGGCGACGGCCAATTCATTGTCGGCGACATGAACCGTTTCGGCGTCGTCTACATGAGCACAGCCGGTCGCGGAATCATTTATGGCCGTCCGACCGTCGCCCAGGACGGTCCACTGTTGTAGCAAGTAGACACATGCAAGCCTGCCTTTGCATCGGGAGTTAGGAAAATTGTTTGAAAACGTTTTCAGCTTTGGTGAATTTCATAATTGCGAAGGTGAACATAGCAAAGCAAACTCCAATCACTCAGTGGAAAAACCACGAGACAGATACCAAAAAAGGAGACTAAAGCGTGAATCACACTCACCTCAGGAAGACCGCTATTGCCGTTGCCGCGGCCCAGTTTGCACTGCTGACTGCCAGTACCGCCATGGCCCAGGCGACGGGTGACGCCGCCCAACCCTCGTCCGTCGTGGTGGTGACGGGCCAGCGGGCAGCCCTGCAATCGGCACAGAACATCAAGCGCAATTCGGACGAAATCGTCGATTCCATCGTCGCCGAAGACATCGGCAAATTGCCGGACCGCTCCATCACCGAAGTGCTGCAGCGTGTGGTCGGCGTGGCGATCGACCGCACCATGGCCAAAGGCGACCCGGAACACTATTCGGTGGAAGGCTCCGGGGTGACCGTGCGCGGCCTGACCTATGTGCGTTCCGAGTTGAATGGGCGCGATTCCTTCTCCGCCAATGGCGGCCGCTCGCTGAATTTCGAAGACGTTCCGCCCGAGCTGATGGCCGGCGTGGACGTGTACAAGAATCCGTCCGCGGAACAGATCGAAGGCTCGATCGGCGGCCTGGTCAACCTGCGTACCGCGCTGCCCTTCGACTACAAGGGCTCCAAAGTCTCCCTGAGCGCCGATTACACCTACAATGAACTGGGCGGCAAGAAGAAGCCCGGCGGCTCAATCCTGGCATCGGACCGCTGGAAAACGCCGGTCGGCGAGTTCGGCGCCCTGGTCGACCTGGCATACTCGGAAAGCGCCACCCGCACCGACGCCTTCCAGGTCGAGCCGTACTATCCGCGCACCGACGTCGTCAACGGCAAGACGGTCTGGGTGCCGAAGGGCGCGCAATGGCGAACCCTGGAGTTCGACCGCAAGCGCGAAGGCTACTATGGCGCCCTGCAATGGCAGAAGGACTCCACCCTGAAGTCCCACCTGACCTACTTCAAGTCCAAATACCAGATGCAGTGGGATGAGCGCGCGATTTTCTCGCAGGCCAGCCCGTACAACATCCGCGTCAGCCCCGACGCCACTTATGGCCCGAACGGCAACCTGCTGACCGGCACTTTGACTGATCCTGCCGATAGCGGTATCAACTTTGGCGGCGATACCCGTACCGCCAATCGCAAATCCGATACCACCGACATCGCCTGGAACGTCACTTGGCGCCCGGCAAACCGCTGGACCCTGAAGTCCGACCTGCAGTACATCAAGGCCAAGACCCGCAGCCTCGACTCCACCGTGGCGACCGGCATCCAGATGGCCAAGGAGCAGATCGACCTGACCGGCGACGTGCCGCGCCTGACCTTCGACCAGTCCGACCTGGCATACCTGGCAGACCCCAAGAACTACTACTGGGCCTTCACCATGGAGCACATGGACCGGGCCAAGGCCACCGGCAAGTCCTGGAAAGGCGACGCGATCTACGACTTCGAAGACCATCCCTTCCTGAAGGACATCCGCTTCGGCGTTCGCCTGTCCAACAAGGATTCGGTGACGATGAACTCCAACCCAAGCTACAACTGGTCGCCGATCTCGCAGACCTGGCAGCTTGGCTGGGACATCAACAAGCTGGCATCGCTGGGTGATCCTCGCTTCAGCGGCAATACCGAACTGCACACCTTCAACAACTTCTTCAACAAGAACATGCAGGTGCCGTCGCTGGTGTTCCCGGCGGTTTCGCTGGCAAACGGCTATCCGGACAGCTACGCGGCGCTGCACAAATACCACGACATCCTATGCACTGAAGCGCACAACGGCGATTCCTCCAGCTGCACCCCGTGGAAGGCGGCCACCTTCGGCACCGATCCGGCCGGCACCAACGAGCAGTCGGAAAAAACCAAGGCCTTCTACACCCAGGTACGCTTCGGCTTCGATGAACTGAAGTATCCGATCGACGGCAACCTTGGCGTGCGTTATGTGAAGACGGATATGACCGCCCACGGCTACGTCACCTTCAAGCCCGATTACACGATCCCGGCCGGTAACGTTGTGACCGGCCTGCCGTTCGCCCTGATCCCGGCCTACCAGGCCGCCCAGGATTTCGACAACAGCTACCACAACGTGCTGCCCAGCCTGAACCTGCGCATGAAGGCCAGCGACAAGCTGCAGTTCCGCTTCGGCTTTGCCGGCGCGATGTCCCGTCCTGATTTTGACCAGTTGCAGGCATACACTTCGCTGTCGCAGAAGATCGACATCACCAACAACGGTACTGTCAGCACCATCAATAGCGTCAACCAGTCGGGCGAGGCCAAGGGCAATCCGCAACTGAAGCCGATCACCTCCAGGCAGACCGACCTGACGGCCGAATGGTATTTCTCGCCGGTGGGTTCGTTCACGGTGGCCGTGTTCAACAAGCAGCTCAAGGACGTGATCCTCAAGCAGTCGTTCGTGTACCAGATCCCGGACGTGTCGGGCAATATGCAGAACTTTGTCGTCACCGGTCCTGTTAACGGCGCCAAAGGCCACGCGCGCGGCATCGAACTGGCTTACCAGCAGTACTTCGACAAGCTGCCAGGCTGGATGTCCGGCATCGGCATGCAGGCCAACTACACCTACGTGGACAGCAAGCAGAAACTGTACTCCCCGGTGTTCTCGCCGTACTGCAGCGGTAGCAGCCAGGCCGCTGGCCTGAATACCAGCATGAACGGCTGCGACACCAACGGACAGACCTTCAACGACTTGCCGCTGCCGCTGTTGTCGAAGAACGCCTACAACATCGCGCTGCTGTACGACAAAGGCCCTTGGTCGGCCCGCCTGGCTTACAGCTGGCGGTCCAAGAACCTGCAGGCGATCGACGTGAACGGCACCAACGGCGGCGATGCCACCGATACCAATCCGGCCAGCCCGACTTTCGGCCAGCACGTCCTGCACTGGGCGCTGCCGACCTGGGCCGATTCCTTCGGCCAGCTGGACGCATCGGTGTTCTACCAGATCAACGACAAGGCAACCATTGGCATTGAGGGCACTAACCTGACCGATGCCAAGTACCGCCAGTTGATGCAGCAACATACCGGCATGATGGGGCGCGCATGGTTCGTTTCGGGACCTCGCTACGCCGTCAAGCTGCGCTACTCGTTCTGATAACAGGAGAAAGAATGCGTTTTAAACCGATGCGGGCCGCGCTGTTGTGCGCCCTGGCGGCGGCCGGCAGTGCAGACGCCGGCACCTTCGAACAAACGGCCCACGGCCTGGTGATCAAGCCGGACCGCGGCGCCGCGAAGGAAATCCGCCTGGAGCTAATGGACGACAACATCATCCATGTGCTGAAGCTGGACCAGGGCGGCAAGGCGCTGACGCCATCGCTGATGACGGTTGCCAAGCCATGCAGTTGCAGCTTCACGGTCCAGCGCAATGGCGAGACGGTTACCCTTAAGGCCAACAAGATTGCGGCTGCCGTGTCGCTGGCGACCGGCAGCCTGCAATTCTTGGACGCCGGCGGCAAGCCGTTCTTGAGCCAGGCATCGGAATCGATCGAACCGATTGAAGTCGGCGGCAAGCCCTTTGTGGCGATCAAGCAGGGCTTCAACTACGGGACGAAAGACGCGTTCTACGGCCTGGGCCAGCACCAGAACGCCCAGATGAACCTGAACGGCGAAGACGTGCTGCTGGCCCAGCACAATATGATCGCGTCCGTACCCTTCGTGGTCTCGGACAAGAACTACGGCGTCCTGTGGGACAACAACGCCATCTCGCGCTTCGGCAATCCGCGTCCTTATGGGCCGTTGAAGCGCGACCTGAAGCTGGTTGATGCGGAAGGCAAGGCCGGTGGGCTGACCGCGCGCTACTACGTGGATGGCAAGCTGGCGCTGACCCGCCAGGAACCTGATATCGCTTACCAGTACCTGAAGGACGTGGCGGAAAACTGGCCGAAAGAACTCGGCCCGGTAAAAAACCTGAAAGATGTAAAGGTCGTGTGGGAGGGCACACTGGCCAGCGACAAGCCGGGCGTGCACAAGATGCAGTTGTACGCATCCGACTATGCCACGTTGACCATCGACGGTAAGCAGGTGATGGACGTGTGGCGTCAGGGCTGGAACCCGTGGTACCACAACTTCGAGCTCAAATTCGCCAAGGACAAGCCGGTCAAGCTAAAGCTGGAATGGAAGCCCTCGGGCGGCATGGTGGCGATGACGCACAGCGACCCCATGCCGGACCGCGAGCGCCATTCGCTGACGCTGTCCTCCGAGATTGCACAAGGCATCGACTACTACGTGATCCGCGGCACGAATATGGATTCCGTGATCGGCGGCTATCGCCAGTTGACCGGACAGGCGCCGATGATGCCGAAATGGGCCTATGGCTTCTGGCAGTCGCGCCAGCGCTACGAGACGCAGCAGCAACTGCTCGACACCCTGCATGAATACCGCAAGCGCCAATGGCCGCTGGATAATATCGTGCAGGACTGGTTCTACTGGCCTGAAAATGGCTGGGGATCGCACGACTTCGACAAGGCCCGCTTCCCCGACCCGAAAGGCATGGTGGACGAGGTGCACCGCCAGCATGCGCGCATCATGATTTCCATCTGGGGCAAGTTCTACGACACCACGGACAACTACAAGGAGTTCGCGTCCAAGGGCCATATGTGGACCAAGAACGTGGAAGACGGTGCGCTGGACTGGGTCGGCCCGGGCTACAAGAACAGCCACTACAGCCCGTATGCGCAAGAGGCGCGCGACATCTACTACCGTCAAATGAAGCACAAGCTGGTGGACCTGGGCTTTGACGCATGGTGGATGGATAATACCGAGCCGGACGTGCTGTCCAACACCCGTCCCGAAGACTTCAAGAAGCTGATCGGCCCGACCATTTACGGTGCGGGCGAAATCACCTTCAACCCGTATAGCCTGATGCACACCCAGGGCATGTACGAAGGCCTGAAGCGCGACCAGCCTGACAAGCGCCAGTTCATCCTTTCGCGCTCCGGCTTCGCCGGCATCCAGCGCAACGCCACCGCAGTGTGGAGCGGCGACGTGGCCAGCCGCTGGAATAACCTGTACGATCAGATCGCCTCGGGCGTGAACATGTCGATGTCCGGCATCCCGAACTGGACGCACGACATCGGCGGCTATGCGCAGGAAAACCGCTATCAATATGGCGACGTGGGTTCGGCACAGGAGAACCGCGGCACCGGCGGCGGCCAGATCGATCCGGCCGACCTGAAAGAATGGCAAGAGCTCAACCTGCGCTGGTTCCAGTTCGGCGCCTTCTCGCCGCTGTTCCGTTCACACGGCGAAGTGGTCAAACGCGAAATCTACAACATCGCGCCGGAAGGCTCGGAAATGCGCGACTCGATGGTGTCGTACCTGAAGCTGCGTTATCGGCTGATGCCATACATCTATGCCACTGCCTCGGATACCTATCACAAGTCCGGCACCATCATGCGCGGCATGGTGATGGACTTCCCTCATGACGAGCGCGTAAAGGACATCAAGGACCAATACCTGTTTGGCCATGACTTCCTGGTCGCCCCGGTAACGAGCTACGGCGCCCGCGAACGCAGCGTGTATCTGCCCAAGGGGGCGACCTGGTACGACTTCGACACCGGCGCAGTGCATAAAGGCGGCTCGACTATCACGGCGGCCGCGCCGGCCGCGCGCATGCCGCTGTTCGTGAAGGCTGGCGCCATCATTCCAACGGTGCCGGTGCAGCAGTATGTGGACCAGCAGCCGGATGCGCCGGTGACCCTGAAGGTCTACACCGGAGCCAACGGTGAGTTCTCGCTTTACGAAGACGATGGCGTAAGCAATGGCTACACGCGAGGCGAATACAGCCGTATCCCGCTGCGCTACGACGAGAAGACTGGCGTCGTAACGATCGGCAAGCGGGAAGGGCAGTATCCGGGGATGATGGCTCAGCGGAAGTTCAGGATCCACTTCATCAAGCCGGGCATGTCGAGCGCCGCCACCATGGACGACGCCGACAAGGAGATCGCTTACGAAGGAAAGGAAGTCTCGATCAAGCGATAATGCGTGCGCGGCCTTGCCTCATTGGCCCACGGGCTTCAATGGGATTTTGGCCGCGCTATCGAATACATTTCCCAACTGATCTTATCCAGCAGTGCCATTTTGTTCTCGCCCTCTTTGTAAAGGTCGAAATGGGTTCGGCCGGGAATGAAGCGGAAGTCCGATTTGGCGCTCAGTCCTTCCATCACCGCTTGCAAACGTCGGGCAGAACCATCGAGGTAGAAGGTGTCGGCAGTGCCCACCATCAGGTGGATTTTGCCATCAAGGTCCGCTTTCAGCCGAGGCCAGTCGCGCTTCATGCGGTGGGCAATGTCGAAATTCTCGCGCCAATAAGCGACAACGGCGGGATCGACGTTGCCCGTGTCGCGGTCGAACATGGGCTGCGGCGCTCCGGCATGGCCCCGTGGCGAGAACACCCATTCCATCGAAGCGAGCTGCCCGCCATAGCTGCCCAACACGCGTTCCAGCTTGGCGAACTGCTCGAAAGTACCCAGCACCTTATCGTGGTCACGCACCAGTGGATAGGCGCTGCCATCGGTCTTGCGGAAAACGTTGGCCTGCGGTGCGTACAGGTCTACACCGGTGAAATCGTGAAAGTCCGACGGATCGGGCGAGGTGGACCAGGTTCCACCGAACAGTTTTGGATAGCGCGTCTGCAGCCAGAGCGTGGCCCAGCCACCGGAAGAGTGGCCGTTCAGGAGGCGCCCATTGGCGTTGGCATCCATGCGGTAGCTCGACTCGAGCTGCGGAATCAGCTCGGACGTCAACGCCTGGCCCCACGGGCCGTTGTTTACCGAATCCGCAAATTCGTGCGTGCCGGTGGGGCTCGATTCATCCAGCAACACCCAGATCATGGGCGGCGTTTTCCCGCTTGCCATGGCTTTATAAATGTCCGCCATGATCGGCACCAGGTAGGCGGCATTGCCGCCAAAGCCGTGGGTGAAATAAACCGTAGGATAGGTCTCCTTCGCTTTCGCGTCATAGCCGGGCGGGGTCAGGACCCAGCCATCCATCTTGACAGCGCGGCCCCAGAAAGCGCTCAGGGCAGGGCTGGTAAAGGCGATAGGCTGGGCGTTCGGACGGGCTGCATCCAGCGCCGCGCGCTCCTCGGCGGAAGCGGACTCCCGCGTCCACGGGTCGGTTGCGGGCAGGGCGCGGGCCAGGTGGATCGTGGGCGCCTCCTTTATGGGCAAGTGCAGTTTGACGACATCGCTGACCAAATCGCCCGCGCCACGCCCTGTGTAGTTGTAGCTGTGATCCACATCCAGCACCGCCTGAACGTAATAATCGCCAGGAGACAGTTGCGAATATGGATGGGGGAAAGCGATATCGTCGCCGTCAATGCCTACGCTTTCTCCTGGCTGGAGGCGGCCGACTTCCCGCGCCGTGACAGCGGTTTCAGTTGCCGCAAAGGGATCGGCATCCACTACTGTGACTGCATTGGACTTTTGCTTGGACTTCTCCAGCGCGTCCTCTTCGGCGGACTTGGCCTCTCTTGCAAACACCAGCAGTCGGCCCTGGGTTGCCGGACTGGCGGCGGCATCCAGTTGAATCTTGATGAATTGCCGGTCTGGCGAGGCGGCGGCCTGCACGTTTGCTGCGCTGGCCAGCATCAGGAGGAGGGGAAGAGTTGAAATCTTCAAGCAGGTATGCATGGTGGCCTTTCCAAAGAATCAAGATCCAGCGAAGCTGGCAAGCAAGCATAGCATTTTTGGCAATTCCGCAATGATCTGCCCGAAATAAAAAAGGCAGCCGGTCTGGCTGCCTTTTCAGCGATTCGGAGCTCGTCGTTCAGCCCCAGCCGTACCACGCGTCGCGCAGTTCGCCAACTTTGACGTCGGTCAGCTTGCTCTGTTTCGCGAGCCATTCCTGGACCAGGGTGCGATGGTGTTCCTCAACCTTGCCGTAGGCTTTGTTCGAAACGACAATGCCACCGAAATCATCGTTGTAGCCGCCGCCAAAGGCGAGGCCGTTTGGCTCGATTGCTTCGTCAAGGAATTGATGGATCAACGCATTGTGTTCAGCCAGGGTCAGTTTGCCCACGATCTGTGCTTCGACGAGGAAGCCGAGTTCCTGGAACTCACCGAGGTGTTTTTTCTTGAGTTGGCGTTTGTTGTAGCGGCGGGATGCGGTCATGGTGGGGCCTAATATTTGGCGGAAGCGGTGAGATTCGAACTCACGAACGGGATTAACCGTCGGCAGTTTTCAAGACTGCTGCCTTCAACCACTCGGCCACGCTTCCGGAGCGCAGGATTATACATTCTCGCGGCCGATCACGCCACGTTTCATGCATTTCTCGCAAAATTTGGGACTGCAGCATTGGCCAGGGATCTTGCCGCAGGCGGGTCTGACCCTTGGGTCAGACCCAGGTTTACAGGTTTTTGTATGTTGAAAGAGTGGCTTATGTAGCGAGCAATGCGGGAACCGGTAAACCAGGGTCTGACTCAAGGGTCAGACCCGCCGCGGCCACTGGTGAATTAGCGGATTCGGCGCGTCGTTTCACGCACTACCAGTTCCACCGGAGGAATGGTGCCTTCAACTTCTTCGCCGTTGATAAGGCCGAGCATCGATTGCACGGCCGTCTGTCCGATTACGTACAGCGGCTGGCGGATGGTGGTCAGCGGCGGGGTGGTATAGGAGGAGCCGGGCAAATCGTCGAAGCCGACCAGCGAGATGTCGTCAGGCACGCGGATGCCTTTGCGGTACAAGAAAAGCCGCGCGCCAAATGCAGTCTGGTCGTTGACTGCGAATACTGCGGTAAATGGATGGCCGCCGTCGAACAGGCGGTTCATGGCCAGCAGGCCGCCGGCTTCCTGCAGGTCGCCTTCCACCACCAGCGCGGGATCGAAGTCGATGTCGGCCTCTTTCAGTGCGCGCTTGTAACCGGCCAGGCGCTCGACCGAGTCGCGGTTCTGGGCCGGCCCTGCCAGGTGTGCGATGCGGCGGTGGCCCATTTCGATCAGGTGCCGCACGGCCAGCCAGGCGCCATGTTCGTTATCGAGTGCAAAGCCGATGGCGCGGTTGGTGCGCAGTACTCGGCCCAGCGAAACGATGGGGCGCTGGGCCGCGAAGCCCAGCACCGCGGCATCGGTCATGCGCCCGGTCAGCAGGATGATGCCGTCCACCTTCCGTGCCAATAGCAAGCGAATGCGCTCGGCTTCTTCGTCGGCGTTCCAGTGGCCGCTGACGATCACGGAGGCGTAGCCGGTGCCTTTCAGCCCATCGTCCACGCCATGCAGGATTTCGTCGAAGAAGGGCGAGGCGATATCCTGCACCACGATCCCGATCGTCATCGTGCGCCCGTGCTTCAGGCTTTGCGCCATCTGGTTGGGGGCGAAATTCAGTTCGCTGATCGCGGCCAGCACGGCTTGCCGTTTGTCGTCGGCGACCTTGGCGGTGCCGTTCAAAATGCGCGATACGGTGCTGGGGGAAACGCCCGCGCGGCGGGCGACGTCGGTCAGCGTGGCGGGCGATGGGGCGGTGGAGTGGTCGTTCAAAGGGTTTCTCATTATGAAAAGCTTTTCAAACGGAGAGTACCATAGAACAAGGCAGTAATTGGACTTAATGAATTACTGTTGCACGAATGGTATGAAATTCGTTTCTGAAAGCGTTTTCATGCCGGCACAGCAGGTCCACGAAGGCGCGATGATCGGGCAGGTCCGCGACTGCACGCGCTGACACGGCAGCAATATTGGCGAATTCCTGGCGCGCGGCTTCGGCCAGCGGTTCAAGCCCGGGCAGGGGAGGCATCGCTTTCGGGAAGTCCATTCCATACAAGACGTATTGCCAGCTGGTGGGCGGATACATCTCGAAATCGGTCAGGAAATCCATGCGTTGCGGCGGGCGGCAACGCCACATCGCCAGCTTGTCGCGCAGGCTGTCGGTCCAGGTGGCGGGGTCGCAATTGTCGATCCAGAATTGCTCGCGGCGTTTGCTCAGGCAGTAGTGCAGCTTGATGAAGTCGACAATGCGGGCATAGCGCTCGCCCATGAACTGGTTGAAGTGGCGCGCCACCGGCGCCATCTCGCCGTTGTGCGGGAACAGGGCCCCCAGCATATGCACGGCGGTTTCCACCAGGCCGATGCCGGATGCCTCCAGTGGTTCGAGGAAGCCGCCGGCCAGGCCGATCGCCACGCAGTTCTTGATCCAGTGTTGTTCGCGGTAGCCCACGCGCATGGGGATCTTGCGTACGTTCAGGCTTTCGGCGGCGGGACCGGCGTAGGCGCGCAGCACCTGTTCGGCGCGTTCGTCGCTGCTATGGCGGCTGGAGTAGACGTAGCCGATGCCGCGCCGCTCCTGCAGGCCGATGTCCCAGGTCCATCCCGCTTCGTGCGCGGTGGAGATGGTGGCGGATGCGATGGGCGTATCGGGCGCAGGGTGCGGAACTTGCACTGCCAGCGCGGTATCGCACAGCAGGATGTCGCTCACGCTGTGGAACGGCGAGCCAAGCGCGCCGCCGATCAGCAGGGCGCGGAAGCCGGAGCAGTCGATGTACAGGTCGGCCGTGAGGGCGCCGTGTTCGCGGGTTTCGATGCTGGCAATGGCGCCGTCCAGGTCGAGCTGCACGCCTTCGACATGATCCTGCATGTGGCGCACGCCGAGCTTGCGAGCATGCCTGGCCAGCAGGCCGGCGAAGCGCGCGGCGTCGAAATGGTAGGCGTAGTTCATCGGGCCGTTGTAATCGCTGTCGCCGGGACGTTTCGGTGCGCGTTGCGCATCTACCACACGCTTTTGCATGGTGACTGCTTCGGCAAAAGGCTTGTTGCCGGCCATGCCTTGCAGCCAGTAGGGCAGCAGCTCCGGAGAACCCGGCCGCTGGCTCGGCATTGAGAAGGGATGGAAGTAGTGGTCTTCGCCGTGCAGCCAGTTCTGGAAGGTGATGCCTTGCTTGAAGGTGGCACTCGATTCGCGAATGAATTCCGCTTCCGGAATGCCGATCGCCGCGAGCGTAGCGCGCAGCGAAGGGAAACTGCCTTCGCCCACGCCGATGGCGCCGATGTCGGGCGCTTCCACCAGGGTGATTTCCTTGCTGTCGCCGAACATCTTGGCCAGGTAAGCGGCGCACAGCCAGCCTGCGCTGCCGCCGCCAACGATCAGTATCCGCGTGGTTGGGAACGTTCCCATTTTTGTCGTCTCCTTAAAAATTTTTGTTGACTTTTTATTTTTTGAAAATGTACCATGAAAACGTTTTCAAGAAATAAGAAATCGTTTTCACAACAACTACCGGAGACAACATGAAGTTTTCTGCAATCCAGGTCGGGGTGCTGGCCCTGGTC
>Ga0307408_100001379_pt1 | contig 18106 bp, 14 predicted proteins | sample 322Cmetagenome_FD_202116 | JGI IMG/M metagenome (GOLD analysis project Ga0307408, IMG submission 202116) | Maize rhizosphere microbial communities from greenhouse at UC Davis, California, United States - 322HYB-C-3 | ecosystem: Host-associated > Plants > Roots > Rhizosphere > Soil | place... | reverse complement strand
ATATAGCTTCTAAGCTAATTCGCTATTTTTAATGGTATTAAACCAATTAATAGCATCTTCTTCGCTCTTGAATATGTCTACCGATAATTCATCCTGGTCACTAGACCTTGTGGCCTTCACATAGTTTTTAACCATTCGCTCTCCAAAAAGATCTATTGGTAAAAGAAGTGCTGAAAACTTTAAACCGGCTTTTAAAGCAATAGGGTTCAGATTAGCAGCTGCCCAATCGGTATCTGCTTTGGGCTGAACAAGACTTTTAGTTGTATCCGCAATAAACAGCAGCTCCTCATCGGGCTTTTTGTACTTGATACTATATTCCAATGTTTTGGTTGCAAATGCCCTAAATTCCTCACTGTTCATGAAAGCAAGATATCTGGCAATTACACAAGGCACAGAATCGTCGTATTCAATAACACCCTTTTCTTCGCTGTAAACAATTATACTTCCCATAAATTAATTAAAAATGACACTTAAAAAATAACTATTTAAAAATATGTTTTATATCGGCCTAGGGGCCATTTCAAGGTTGATTAACTCAACCATACCTTCATCATAGACACCAATTTGTCAACATCAACAGGCTTAGATACGTAATCATTAGCGCCCGCCTCAATACATTTCTCCCTATCGTTTTTCATTGCTTTTGCAGTTAACGAAAGAATTGGCAACCTTGAAAAACGATCCTGCTTTCTTATCTCTCTCATGGCTTCATAACCGTCCATTTCCGGCATCATGATATCCATTAATACAATATCAGTATCTGGATTATCATTTAATTTATTTAATGCATCAATACCATTAGTAGCAATTTCAATATTCATATTATAACCTTGCAAAGCACTTGATAAGGCAAATATGTTGCGCATGTCGTCATCAACTAAAAGAACAGATTTATTAGCAAGAGTTTTATTTAGCGAAAGGGTTGGATTTGAATGTGACGGCCCCCTTTGCGTAAAAGACTTCCTGCTGGCATTTTTTACCTTATTCATGAACAGGTTAACTTCGTCCATTAATCTATCATTTGGCCTGTCAATTTTTAATACCATAGCATGAGTGTGCTTCAAAACCCTCGACATACTTTCCTTACTCATTTCCATTGCAGTATTGATTATGACAGGAGTATCAAGCCATCTTTCTTCTTCTTTGATTTTATCAAGAAGGTCAAGCCCTGAAATGTCCGGAAGGTTTACATCTAGGATTATACAATCAAAGCCGTCCTCACTTTTCAGCGCTTTAATAGCTTCATCTCCATTGAAAGCTTGTACAACATGTACGCTATGGCTTGCCAATTGCTTTCTAAGATTTTCACTCTGAATTTCATGGTCTTCAACTATAAGCACCTTGCTCAATGAAAATGAATAATTGGTAAGGACATCAAAGGCCTCCAGCAACTTCTCCTGGCCTACCGGCTTTTTAAGAAACCCTATTGCACCTTCGCTTTTAGCTTTCACAATGCCACCGTCTCCCGCAGACATCATGTGGACAGGTATATTTTTGGTTTTGGGATTTTCCTTTAATTTCTTGAGCACTTCCCATCCGTCCATAACAGGAAGCATAATATCTAATATAATTGAGTCGGGTAAATGCTCGCAAGCCATTTCCAAGCCTTTATCGCCACTATGAGCTAAAATAGGCTTAAATCCCCGATCGATTGCATAATTTTTAAGGATATTAGCAAAGTTTAAATCATCTTCAACAATTAACATGAGATGCTCTTTTGTGGCACTCGCGACGATAGCTGGCTCCTTCACTGCTTTTGTGACTGGCACACGTTCAGGAATGTGCACTTTTGCCACTGGTTCTATTGATTGTATACTAGCCTGAGGGACATAATCTTTATGATTTACTGGCAGATATAGAGTAAATGTACTTCCTTCATTTGGAGCACTTAAGACTTGGATTTCGCCTCCTAAAACAGAAGCCAATTCTCTACTGATTGATAATCCTAAACCAGTGCCCCCAAATCTTCGGCTCGTAGACCCGTCGGCCTGTTGAAATGCTTCGAAGATGGCTTTTTGCTTGTCGAGCGGAATTCCAATACCAGTATCTTTAACAGAAAATGCCAGAACGGTATTTTCTGCTACTTCTGATAAATCAGCCCGGCCATAAATAACGTTAGCCGGTGCAAAGTCGATATTAAGCGATACTGAACCATTTTCTGGCGTAAATTTAAATGCGTTGGATAGTAGATTCTTCAAGATCTGATTCAAACGTACTCCATCCGAAACCAACCTTTCAGGCACCATTGAACCAATATTTATGTCATATTGGATATTTTTGGATTTTGCTACCTCTTTAAAGAGCAGTTCAATGCTATGCCTAACTTCAGCAATATCTATCTCTTCTATGGTTAAGTCGATTTTACCTGACTCAATTTTTGAAAGGTCCAGAATATCATTAATTAAAGTAAGTAAGTCACTGCCTGAATTATGGATTACGCTAGCATATTTAATTTGCTCTTCATCCATATTATTTTTTTGGTTTTCTTTCAATATACGGGCAAGAATCAGGATACTATTTAGTGGAGTACGCAATTCATGGCTCATATTTGCGAGGAACTCTGATTTGTACTTCCCTGCAAGTTCCAACTCCTCTGCTTTCTTTGTGATTGATTCTCTCGCCAAGTCAACTAAACGGTTACGCTCCTCTAGTTCCTCTGCTTTTTCTTCAAGCTCTGAATTGATTTCACGCAACTCATCCTGTTGTGCCCGCAACTCTTCTTCAGATGACTGAAGCGACTGTGTTTTATTGACAAGTTCTTCATTGGTAGTGCGCAATTCTTCTTGCTGGGCTTCAAGTTCTTCAGCTTGCTGCTGAGTCTCCTGTAACAGTTGCTGAATTTGCAATCTTGCTTGTGCTGTATTTAACCCCACTCCAATAATATCGGCAACTGTCTCAACAAAGTCCATCTTCACAGGTGTAATCGGATTGGCAAATCCTAATTCTATTACACCCTTAATTTCGTTTTCGAATAAAAAGGGCTGGATTAATAAACTATGCGGAACAACTTCGCCTATACCGGAAGTTATCTTCACATAGTCCGCCGGGAGATTATTGAATACAATTGCTTTCCTTTCTAAAATAGCCTGCCCTAGTAACCCTTCGCCAGGCTCTATAATATTGTTATTATGTTTTCGATGCGTAAAAGCATACGTACCGGAAAGTTTAAGATGCTTTCCAGCGTCGTCCATTACATAAATAGTAGCCACTTGGGCCTCAAGATGCTTAGCTAATTCGTTTACGACTTTATTGGTCAGTTCATTAACGTCGACTACCCCTCTCATGATCCGGTCTAAAGAAGAAAACCCTGTAAGCATCCAGTTCTGAGTAAGGTTTTCATCGGAAACTACTTTTAATTCCTCGTTAGCTTTTACCACACTCTCTTCTATAAGTTTTTGGGCTTTAAAAGTACTAGTGATAAATCTAACCAGTATCAACAGAACAATTACTTCCAGAACTAATAAGCCAAAGATTATGGAAGTAGATCTGGTGTTCAGATCATCTTCCTGCTTCTCTCCTTTAACAAGTAGCTTATTCTGTGCCTCTGTTATGTTAATAATGATGCTTTTGATTTTCTTTGACAACAAGTTGCCTTTTCTTTGCAGAGCAAGTTGAGCCCCGTTGTTAAAGCTTCCCTCATTTGTTGCTTTAATTATACTCTCCAACTCTTCAATTTTTTGGGAGGCATAAAAATTTAAGGTATCAACACGGTTTACGTCCTCCTGATTACCGGCAACAGCCAGCCTCAACTCTTGTATAGCCGGAGCTACTATTTTATGTGAAATATTATAGGGTTCTAAAAAGCTTTCATCTCCTGATAAAAGATACCCCCGGGCACCAACTTCTGCATCGGATAGTAACTGCTGAACTTTATTCAGCTTTAACAGAACTTTGCGAGTTGCGGCAAGGCCTGCATCATCTGATTGTAGCGAATTAATGGCTTTGTAGGATGTAAACGTTAAAGCAAGGCCGCACAAGAAAAAAGCAATAAACCCATAAAGGATTTGCTGTTGAAAACTTAATTTAAGCATGAATAATTGAATAAGGTTAAGTAATTCCCCGTCAACCCAAGCAAGTTGAGTTAACTTATTTTCAAAACAAAATGAGAGCGGCTTTGGTTATATATATTTTTTATCACCAAACTCAACAAAATTAATTGTTTTTCAAAACAAGCAAAACAAATTTCCCATTTAAGCTCTGAAAACTTTTTACCACCAAGAAAAAATCATATAACATATTTATAACCAAAACCTTACAAAACACTCCAAACAGCCCTAGTGAAAAAAAAGACAGTCCGTTGACACTTTATTTCGCCGTTAAACAAAGATTTTCGTCGGATTTAACCCACTAGGGGCAGAATAAGCAGCCTTCCTAAAACCACAAAAACCTATTAACACCTAACACTAGACTACTATAATCCGTCCTAAACCGATTATGCAATATCATTTACTTCACGAATAGTCAGCAATGTTGAGTAAGTAGTTTTTATTGTTTAAATTGTAGTGGATTGAATGGCTCCAAGGCAGATTAAATCGCAAGAACACTTAGGCAGGATAAGATTTTCCCATCTAATTTCTGGCCAGCTAAAAACGCTAGTATATCTATTGAAGAACAAAGATTATAAATTGGATTTTTTCCAGGAGATGAACATTTTAGAATTTATGGATAAATTCAAAGATGAAGACTCTTGTAAAGCATACCTGGCAGAGTATAAATGGAAAGATGGTTTCAATTGTCCACGGTGTGGATGCACAGAGCACCATCAAAGTAAAGATCCGTATCTGCGGAGATGTAAAAAATGTTACCACTCAGAATCGGTAACAGCAGGAACGATATTTCATAAGGTTAAGTTTCCTTTGCGTAAGGCTTTTACGATGGTATATATGATCAGCACTACAAATAAAAGTTTATCGTCAAACCAATTTGCCAAAACACTGCAAATTAATAAAGACACAGCCTGGCTATTTTCACAAAAAATAAAGCAGGCTATGCAGAACCAATCCATAGTGGTAAATGAGGGCGAAAAATAATAAGCTTACCCTAGCTGCCTGGCTAAAAAATCAACCAGTATACAGCTATGGACTGCATTACAAGTCAAACTTAATTCCCTGTGCCAGAGGCATATTACTACTATAATTGATTGTATTGGTTTGCCTGCGCATATAGGCTTTCCACGCGTCAGAACCAGACTCCCTTCCCCCTCCTGTTTCTTTTTCGCCTCCAAAAGCGCCACCAATTTCCGCACCAGATGTTCCGATATTGACATTCGCAATGCCGCAATCTGAGCCGGAGGCTGAAAGAAATTGCTCGACCTCGCGCATATTTAATGACATAATGGAAGAAGATAAGCCCTGGCTCACCGAGTTTTGAATAGCTATTGCTTCATCAATTGTGTGATACTTTATCAGGTATAAAATCGGAGCAAAAGTTTCCTTCTTAACTATTTCAAACGCAGGGCCAACTTCAGCAATACAGGGTTTCACATAGCATCCACTTTCATAGCCTTCGCCGGTTAACAGGCCGCCTTCAATCGCAAATTTGCCACCCTCAGCTCTGCACGCCTCTATTGCTTCCAGGTAATGTTCAACTGCACTCTCATCAATCAGTGGCCCCATATGGTTCAATTCGTCCAATGGATTTCCAATCCTGACCTGTTTGTATGCATTAATCAATTTATTTTTGAAATCTTCATAAATGGAGTAATGTATAATGAGGCGCCGTGTTGAGGTACAACGCTGCCCGGCTGTTCCTATCGCACCAAAAACAGCGGCAGTTAAAGCAATCTCCAGATCTGCCTCCGGACTAATTATAATGGCATTATTTCCACCCAGTTCCAATAAGGATCGCCCCAACCTTGCTGCAACTGCTCCGGCCACTTTCTTTCCCATAGCAGTTGATCCGGTAGCCGATACCAGTGAAATTCGTGGATCATGAGAGATGAGCTCGCCTATTTCATTTCCGCCTATAACCAAACAAGATACACCCTCGGGCACATAATTGCTCTTAAATACCTGAGCAACTATATGCTGGCAGGCAATAGCAGTTAATGGTGTTTTATGTGAAGGTTTCCAAATACATACATCGCCGCAAACCCAGGCCAACATGCTATTCCATGCCCATACTGCTGCCGGAAAATTGAACGCCGTAATGATCCCTACTATACCTAGCGGATGGTACTGTTCGTACATGCGGTGCCCTGCCCTTTCGGAATGCATGGTTTGCCCATACAATTGCCGCGACAAACCACAAGCGAAATCGCAAATATCAATTACTTCCTGGACTTCCCCCATGCCTTCCTGCAAGCTTTTTCCCATTTCATAAGAGATCAGCAAGCCCAAATCTTTTTTATGCTCTCTGAACGAGTTGCCAATTTGCCGAACAATTTCCCCCCGCCTCGGGGCAGGGACATCACGCCAGCACACAAAAGAATCTTTAGCCACATCGATTACGAAGTTGTATTCTTTGGCCGACGTAAGGCCAGCTGTTGCAATCAGTTTACCATCCACCGGAGAATAAGATTCAATCGACTTATCCGTATGAATCCATTCGCTGCCTGTAGACACACCGGAGTTATGGCTGTTTATTAATAAAGCGTTTAAAAACTTTAAATTTTCTTCGATTTGAACGGTAGTGTAAGACATCTTAACAAGGGTTTGTTTATTAGTAGTACTTAGTATTAAACTTATTGTTTTCCCTACGGTTTACTGCTTGAATAATTTTATTAATATTACATTTTTATGCAGATAAGATGGGCGACAAATATGTTTTAGATGAGATTGACCGCAAGATAATAGCTGAACTGCAAAGTGACGCCGAGAAACCGTATATCCAGATTGCCAAGTCATTACAAATATCAAACTCTTTAGTTCATCAACGAATTTCCCGCCTTAAACAATCTAATGTTATTGAAGCCACTCAGATCAGCTTAAGTGAAAAAGAACTAGGCTATGAGAGCAGCGCCTTTACCGGGGTAATTTTGAAAGAAGACCCTAATTCAAAAAACATTATTGCTGCACTTCAACAAATTCCGGAAATTGTTGAATGCTACTACGTTTCTGGACAGTACACTCTGTTTCTCAAAATAGTAGCCCGAAATAATGAACATCTGCGAGAGGTTCTATACGAAAAAATTGATGCCATTGGCGGAATTCTCCGAACTGAAACGACCATCAATTTTGGTACTGTATTTAAACGAGGCTGCCCCCTACCTTAAATCAGGCCGCAACTGTAATCCTGCCATTAATATCATCTCCTGTTTTATTTCCATAATAAACTGCTTGTATGAAAGGCCCATTTAAAAATTCTTCAGGGTTTATCTGGCTTTGCAAAATAGCCCCCGAGAGATTTTTTAGCAGGAGCATTCTTGCGCACTCTGCCATTGGCGCCGCCGTAGTGAGCTGGATTGCCCTCAACCTTGCATTTCCAACCATACTAGGATAAATCTTGAAGGCTTTCTCAACAGAACGAAGGCACCCCGCGGTATCAAATCCCTTTACAATGGCATAGATAATTACCATATCATTATCCATTGCTGGAATGGTTGAAAGCATTGTTTTTTCGAGGTAACCGACCTTATCGTGATTATCAGGAACACAACTCAAAATCCCTTTCACCCAGTCATAATGTCCCGGATATCTCAGTGTTTTATAGTCTAGATTCCGGGCTATCCCTTCAAAAGCATCGGGTAGATCAGCTGCCCCTCCTGAAGTAAAGGATTCCTCGTAAGTTGTTCCATTTATGATTACAGGATACTGTTCGGACAGAGAGGGAACTATCGATTTTTTATAACCACGAATAACATGTGAGTCTTTTAAATACTCGGTTGCCACACCTACCGGACTCCAGGTAAAGCCATAAAAGTGAGGCGCTTCCACATTTTCTGTTAAAGCGCCCACTTTCATCCCTATGTACTCAACTTCTTTAATTCCATAATGGTTTACAAACTCATTGTACAGCGAATTCGCCAAAATGTTAATAAAGCCCGGCGCCAGGCCTGTTTGCAGAACAAAGCCTGTAGATGCGCTTTCCGCCAACTTAATTAGCTGGCTGGTTTCGCTTACATATTCGGTAAGGTTAACGTAATGCAGATTGTATTTCCTGGCAATACTCCCTATACGAGGCGCCTCGCTGCCCGGGAGGCAATCGAGTATAATATCTGCCTCCTCAAAGACATTCCCAGGAAGGCTTTCATACATAGCCGGAAAATGAAAAGCACTTGCTTTGGCTGCATTTGAATTACCTTTGTTAATCCAGTCTGCAGCTTGTTTGGCAACATTAACATCTCTATCGCCTATACTTATTTCAACATTGAAGTCTGCATATTCCGCAAGAATTAGCCCCACTGCACGCCCTATCCCGCCGGCCCCTGCTATTACAACTTTATAGGTTTTAAACTCTTTCATAGGATTATTTTGAATGAGCTTTTTCAGCCAGTGAAACATTGGTGCTTTCGAAAATTTTATCGGCAGAAGCTGCAATAAAACCCTGATACAACTCGCCATCTGGCTTTTCATACCTTCGGGCGAACTCGTAATAGCAGCTTGGAATGTTTTTAATTTTATCGCCAAAAACAATTGGAACCAAATCTGCCAATGTGCTTGATTGTTCCAACAACTGTTCTGGAGTACCTTTAATTTCCCCGCCCGAATCATTTAGTTTATAGCCATGGGCTTTCACAAAATCATTCACTTCCTGAAGGCTTTTAAAGGTCTTTAAATAATTAACGAATACTGTAAAGTGATTAGCGCAGAAGCCATAAACATACATCCAGGAAGCGTATTCTGACTCCTTTTGCAGAAAATCATAATCTTCATAATCTAAATCCCACAATCTTCCTTTAAGGAGAAGCGTATTCATATCAATATCATTGTATGAAATTTCATCAAGGATTTTTGCCACTATAGCTTTTAACCTTTCCGAACACTGCTCAAGCAATAGTTCGCTAATAAATATTTTAGGATAGCCTCTTCCCTCGGGATGCTCGTAATGATGAGCAAATAATTTCTTCTCCTTAAACCAATAGTCACCTTTTTCGACATAACCGATGGCTTTGAAGGGTGCGGCGATTACCTCGATACCAACTCTGGGGTCGTTAAAAGTCCGGATGGCTATATGGTCGTTTTCAATTTGCTCACCGCGATCTTCGAATATGTGGCGGATATGCTTAGCGGAGGGAGTTATGGTAGTATAATTCTCCCATAATTGTTCAAATAACTGCTGCTTATTCATAATAGTTATTTTTACGTTATATAAATAAATATATAAAATTATTTACACCATAAAAACAACTATTTGAAAATTATTATCATATATTAATGATTAAAAAATCATTTTGATACAAATGATGTCCAGCTTATACCTTCTTAAATACAACAATGCCGTTGTGCCCTCCAAATCCGAAAGTATTACTCATTGCCACATTAACAGGCTTGTCAATTGCTTCATTTAAAACAATATTTAAATAATGAGGAACAGCCGGGTCTAGTGTATGGACGTTGATGGTTGGAGGAATAACCGAATTGCGAATTGCAAGGACACTAGCAATAGCTTCGACGGCGCCAGCGGCACCCAATAAATGGCCCGTCATAGATTTTGTTGCGCTTATAGCAATCCGCTTTGCATCTTCTCCGAAAAGATTACTTATGGCTCTTATCTCGCTCAAATCCCCAACCTGCGTAGAGGTAGCGTGAGCATTAATATAATCAATATCCGACAGCTGCAGCCCTGCATCTTCAATTGCCAGGCTCATTGCCTTGCCAGCACCTGCACCTTCAGGATGAGTTGCAGTCATATGATAAGCGTCGGCTGTCATTGCGGCTCCAGCTACTTCTGCGTAGATAAAAGCGTTTCTTGCCTTTGCATGCTCATATTCTTCAAGAACCAGGGCCCCTGCCCCTTCAGCCATAACAAAACCATCCCTATCCACGTCAAACGGCCGGCAAGCTGTCTCGGGGCTATCGTTTCTTACCGACATCGCCTTCATGGCTGCAAAGCCCCCAACAGAAGCCTCCGTAATAGGCGCTTCTGAGCCTCCAGTTACAATCACTTTTGCCTTTCCCCAGCGGATATAATTTAAAGCATCCATTATTGCTGTATTTGATGTAGCACAGGCTGAAACGGTAGTATAATTAATCCCCATGAGGCCATGCCTGATCGAAATTAGTCCCGAGGCCATGTTGACAATAAGTTTAGGAACGAAAAAGGGGCTAAACCGTGGATTTAAGCCACCTTCTACGTATTCCTGCACCTGCTGTTCGAAAGTTAGCATTCCGCCCTGGCCTGAGCCCCAGATGACGCCGGCATCAAAAGGATCCATTTTAGAGAAATCCAGGCCAGAGTCTTTAATGGCTTCATCTGCAGCAACAAGCGCATATTGAGTAAACGGATCAGTCCTCTTTATTTCGTTCCTATCCAGATAATCGGCAGGATTAAAATCTTTCACTTCACAGGCAATCTGTGTACGAAATGCTTGGGGATTAAATTTGGTGATTTTTCCCGCCGCACTTTTGCCAGCTATCAGGTTTTCCCAAAATGATTGTATATTTTTTCCAAGCGGAGACAGCGCCCCCATACCAGTAATTACAACGCGTTTCATAACCTTAATTTACCACTTGCATTTTACAAGCAGTTGCAAATATAAACCAAACCGATCTATATTTGCAAGTAGTTAATTTTATATGAGATCTGATTGCCCTTTAAACTTTGGACTAGAAATCTTTGGCGACAAATGGACGTTGTTAATCATCAGGGACTTGATGTTTTTTGGAAAACAATATTTTAATGAGTTCCTCTCGTCTAATGAGGGCATCTCAACCAATATTCTGGCTGCCAGGTTATCTCTTCTGGAGAACGAAAATTTCATTAAGAAGGAAAATGATAAAGCGCACAAGCAAAAAATACTTTACAGCCTTACCGAAAAAGGCATCGCACTACTTCCAATTATTATCGAGATTGGGTTATGGTCTGAGCAGTACGCCGCCATCAAGCTTAACCCCAACAGGGATATAATTTTGGGAGAGGTTAAAAAGAACAAAAACGAAGGCCTGCAAACTATCAAAGAGCGGCTTTATAAAACCCATATAAAGCCTACTGAAGAGTAGTAACTATTGCAGATAATTTTTCTGTCTTATTAAGAGTGCCCTGTATTTGTTAAAGATAGCTGTTTTAGATACGAAGCCCAAGTATTCACTATTGCTATTTACTACAGGCAATAGCCAGACATCATCTTTCTCCATTTTATTCATCACCTGCACCATACTTTCATTGACATGGATAAAATCAGGTACTGGCTGCATCAGATCGCTTATTCGCACTCCCTCAGTCCTATCTACTATCACCTCAAAAAGATGCTCGCTATACACTATTCCTGCTAATTTATTTTCATTATCAATTACAGGGAAAACATTGCGATTCGAATGAATAATCTCATTGCTTCTGCCCAAAGGGTCCTCATCGACATTGAATTTAACAAAATTTGTTTCTATAAGATACTTAAGCTTAAGCATACGCAGCACAGTACTGTCTTTATCCTCATGCGAAAGTAGTTCTCCCTTTTCAGCCAATATTTTTGTATAAATAGAATGTTTTTGGCTGACTTTACTGATAAAATAGGAAATCGATGATACAATCATCAATGGAACTATAAGAACATATCCACCGGTAATTTCGGCGATAAGAAAAATACCTGTTAAAGGGGCATGCATAATTCCACTCAGTGCAGCGGCCATTCCTGCTACTATAAAGTTAGATACATTAAGATGGACTAAACCAGTCTGGTTAATTGCGAAAGAGAATACAAACCCGAAAAGGCCTCCCATTATCAAGCTCGGGCCAAAAACCCCTCCATTTCCTCCAGCACCAAGCGTTACAAGAGTGGCCGCCGACTTGGCAAAAATAGTTAGAATACTAAAAATTATAATCCATAATGGCACTGAGCTATAATCTGCAAAAATGCTATTCTTAACAATACTCTGATAGTCGCCAGCTAATAAGCGCGATACTGTTACATATCCTTCGCCATACAATGTTGGAAAAATAAAGATGAGTAGCCCGAGAATGAGGCCTCCTATCAGGACACGTGTATAAACATTCTTAATTTTTTTAAAGGCACCCTTAATAAAATAGGCCAGTTTTGTAACAAAGATTGAAAACACACCTATAAACGCGGCCAGAATAACATAGAATAAAACAGCTTTAACTTCCCAGCCTCCTGTAGTTAAAAAGAACAATTGCTGATAATTAAAAAAACGCCCTACCACAGATGCCGCAGCGGCTGCAATTAACAAGGGAATAAATGCAGGAATGGAGAATTCTGGAAGCAAGATTTCTATCGCGAATACAATCCCCGCTATCGGACTATTGAAAGCGGCGGCTATGGCTGCGGCTGCGCCACAGGCAAGAAGCATAGTAGTCTCGCGATAGCTTAACCCGAAGATTTTCGATGTATTTGAGCCAATAGCTGAACCGCTGAATACAACAGGGGCCTCTAAGCCGGTAGAACCGCCAAAGCCAACGGTTAAAGCACTGGTAATAACCTGTGAATAAATATTATGAAAATTGATCCTGCTTCCTCTTTTAGAGACAGCATAAAGTATCGGCGTTAATCCGGTTTCAAATACATCTTTGCGAATAAACCGTTTCACATAGATAATTGACAATAAAATCCCCGTAAAGGGAAAAAACAGATAAACATAATATTTATACTGCCAGGTAAAATCGTATTGAAGAAAGCTTTCAATGTGGTGAGTAGCCAATTTCAATACGGCTGCAGTCAAACCCGCCAAAATACCAACTATCAAAGCTGCGATGATGAGAAAATTACGATTTGAAAGTCTTTCTAGACGATATTTATTGAATTTAAGTAAAGTTCTTTTTATATAATCAATCATCAAAAGATATGTATTTAACTGGCAGAGCGCCAACAGGGTGATAGGCCAAATATAAAACCTTACTAAGCCAGTAGGCCAAACTGATTGCTTTTTAGAATCACTCTAACCTTACCTGTTAATTAATAAAACTCTAACGTGGTTTAATTATTATTTCTTTCTAATTTTGTATTATGAATACACAAGCGCAATCTACAAGGTTTTTGGTGTTAAGTATTTTGGTGATTGCAGCAGCTGCAACCCGTGCTTTACCATTACTATTGCCCAACACCTGGAATTTTACAGCAGTTGGCGCCCTGGCTATTTTTGCGGGGTCGCAGTTTAATAATAAGGCTCTTGCATTTATAATTCCTCTCGCTGCAATGGCTCTGTCGGATGTTTTTTTGGGGCACGGTTTTAATCTTGTTGTTTACACGGCGTTTATCTTAATGGTTGCTTGCGGAGTGTTCATACGTAACAAAGTAAACCCCACCAATATTGCTCTGGCGTCTCTTATAGGTGCTGTCTTGTTTTTCCTGATTACAAATTTTGCTTTTTTATATACCTGGTATCCGCATAATATCCAAGGAATTATACAATCTTATATCGCTGGATTACCTTTTTTAAGAAATATGCTAATTGCTGATGTTATTTATGGAACGCTTCTTTTCGGTGGCTTTTATCTGTTAGAAAAACGCTATCCAGATTTAGCTGCAGTAAAAAACTGATAACATATGCCTCGTATTTTTAAGCCTTTGCATTTTGCAAGGGCTTTTTCATTTATCGATGCGTTGGGGATTGCAAATCGGCGGAACAAGTAGCCAGTAGCAATGTGCTTTAATATTGCTTACCTTCTGGCAAGTAGCTCATCCACAACTTTTACAACTCCGCTCGTGGCTTTTTGTGCAATTGCCCTAATTCCATTTAAAGACATTGTATCAGCCTTGGGGTCTATAATTATCTGTTCAGAATCATAGGGTACAAAATCTTTGAGGCTGGCTGCTGGATAAACGGCAAGGGAAGTGCCGATAATTAAAAATATATCTGCTTTTGAAGATATTTTGGCTGCAGTTTCCATCATGGGTACAGCCTCTCCAAACCATACAACATGCGGACGCAACTGCGAACCCAATACACATGACTCGCCCATTTTAAGTTCCCATCCGTCGATATTATATATCAGATTGGGATTTTTGCTGGACTGCGCTTTAGTGATGATGCCATGCAAATGGATAACATCAGTTGAACCTGCTCTTTCGTGCAAATCGTCGATGTTTTGGGTAACAATGGTAACGTCATACTTTTCTTCCAGCTTCACCAATGCCAGGTGCGCATCGTTTGGACTGGCTTCAAGCACCGATTTCCTGCGCATATTATAGAATTCCTGAACCAATGAGGGATTTCTATTCCATGCTTCGGGTGTTGCTACTTCGTAAATATCGTAGCCTTCCCAAAGCCCGTCAGAATCGCGAAATGTTTTCAATCCGCTTTCGGCAGAAATCCCTGCCCCAGTTAGTACCACCACCTTTTGTTTCATAGGTTTATGTCTTCAATCTAACAAAAATAAAACCTGTTGCTGACAGTTAATACTTAAAATTTCATTTTATCTATACTTGCAGCTAACTATTTTTGACATGGGTGGCATCCTTTGGACAAGTAATTTTTCATAAAACACTGCCGCGGCAACCGAACAATACAGATTTACCAAACAGCAAATTTTTGTATTCTTCAGCTTTGGCTTCGAAAAGGATGCGAAATATGATTTAAAACTGGATGAATTTGGTAAAATTCCTTACTTATAATTCTCAATTTCAAGCTCTAAAATGCCAAACTCTCTCCTCCCCTTCCAAAATCTAAAATCCTCTACTATATTTATGGCATGAACAACACCCTAATTCTTATTGAGTGCAAAGACCAGGTAGGCTTGGTTGCTATCATTTCACAATTGCTCGCAAAACATGATATTAATATCAATGCAATGCGTGAATTTGTGGACCAGCAGGCAAACCGATTCTTTGCCCGTATAGAATGCCATGGTAAAGTTCTAAATGAAGCCGAGCTGCGTTCTGAATTGGAAGAAGCGTTTCCTGAAGAAGCCAAAATCACCATAAACCCTAAGCCTGAAAAACGTATCGCTGTGCTTGTTACCAAAGAATACCATTGCCTTGCAGATATTCTTGTTAGGGACTATTTTAATACCCTTGGAGCGCATGTTTGCTGTGTGGCTGGCAATTATGATAATCTTCAGCCATTTACATCCAGGTTTGATGTTCCCTTCCATCATATTTCGCACATTGGAAAATCCAAGCAAGATTTTGAAGAGCAGATTTTAAACGTAATTGAACCTTACCAACCTGATTACATAGTGCTGGCAAAATTCATGCGCATATTATCTGCGGACTTTGTTGCAAAATTTCCAAACAAAGTGATCAATATCCATCACTCGTTCTTACCGGCATTTATTGGTGCAAGCCCGTATCGCCAAGCTTATGACCGGGGAGTAAAAGTTATAGGAGCCACCGCCCACTTTGTAACCAACGATTTGGATGAAGGGCCAATTCTGGTGCAACAAACAATTCCGGTAAACCATACTTTCGGAGCACCAGACATGGTCATCGCCGGTAAGGAGGTAGAAAAATCTGTGTTAAGCAGGGCTTTACAACTTGTATTTCAGGACAGAGTTTTCGTCAGCGGTAATAAAACAATCATTTTCGAATAAAACTAAAGCCTCCGGATGATTGGTAGCGGGTACTCATCCGAAAACCGTCTACCGCTCCGAAATCTTAATAACTAAACAATGGCCTCCTGGGTTTCCAAGCAGGGTTTGATCATTATTGTCAGGAAAAATTTAAAACATTTTTTTTATTAAAATCGCAACAATCTCCAATTTTTATATTGCATTGTTTGACATTTTTTCAATAATAGTTCGCCTTTTTTAGTATTTACAATATCTTTGCGCCCACAACAACCAAAAATTAGTAATATGGCAAATAAATTGTCACGAATTCCCTTTTTATTTATCCTGCTGTTTACGTTTCTCTGTTTTTTATTCCCGTCTTTACCTTCAAATACAGATAAAATTCAGTACAACACTACAGACATGGCATGGATGCTTACAGCTACCGCTATGGTACTTATTATGACGCCGGGCTTAGCCTTTTTCTATGGCGGTATGGTAAACAAAAAGAACGTTATTTCTACCATGCTACAAAGCTTCATTTGTATGGCGGTGGTAACCGTTATCTGGTTTGTGTTTGGCTTTGGCCTTGTGTTTGGCGACAGCGTTGCCGGCATTATAGGAAATCCATCTTCATTTTTTATGATGAATGGAATTTTAGATGCCAAGCCATGGGAACTAGCGCCAACTATACCATTGGCCTTATTTGCCATGTATCAGCTCAAATTTGCGATTATCACACCTGCCCTTGTAACCGGAGCATTTGCAGAAAGGATAAGGTTTATTTCCTATGTATTTTTCATTTGCCTGTTCTTCATCTTTATTTATGCCCCGTTGGCGCATGCAACCTGGCACCCGGATGGAATCCTTTTTAAGTTTGGCGTATTAGACTTTGCGGGAGGAACGGTAGTACATATGTCGGCCGGATGGGCGGCACTAGCTTCGGCTATTTACCTGAAACGCCGCAGCGAACCTAATCACAACCCTGCACGTGTAACTTATGTAATGCTGGGCACAGGCTTACTGTGGTTCGGCTGGTTTGGTTTTAATGCTGGCTCTGCGTTTGCCGTAGGTAAATTGTCTGTTATTGCCCTTTCTACCACCATGGCAGCCTCGGCAGCTGCAGCATTAGCCTGGATATTTTTTGATTCCTTTAAAGGACGTAAACCTTCGGCGATGGGTACTTGCATTGGGGCAGTGGTTGGACTGGTTGCTATCACACCTGCAGCAGGTTTTGTTACCATACCACACTCCCTGGCTATTGGTATCATTGCATCTATTATCAGTAATATTATTGTCGATTGGAGAACACGTACTTCTATAGACGATACGCTTGACGTTTTTCCTTGTCACGGTGTTGGTGGTATGGTGGGAATGATTCTTACAGGGGTGTTCGCATCTCAGGCTATCAATCCGGCAAATACAACAGGAAATGGCCTAATATTTCAGGAAACCAAATTATTTATAGTGCAAACCGTAGCTCTTGTGGGGGCTTCAATATTTGCATTCTTTGGTTCATGGCTGCTACTAAAAATTACCGACATGGTAACTCCTCTTCGTGTTTCTGAAGAAGAAGAGCGTTTGGGCTTAGATATTAGCCAGCATGGCGAAAGCTTATAATCATGAAAAACCGCGGCCGGGACTGAATGTCCGGCCGCGGTTTTTTTATGCCATAGCCATACATGCATCAGCACAGCGCCTGCAGGCTTCGGCGCACAGCCGGCAATGGTCGTGCATAGCAGCATGCCTCTCGCATTCTTCTGCACAAGCAGCACAAACATCTGCGCATAAGCGGCAATAAGAATCTGCAAAGCTGCTGCTTCGGCTCATTAACTCGACCGTACTCCTGCATACAGTTGCACAGTCTAAATCCAATTCAATACATCTTTTTAAATGCTCCGTGTCTTTTTCATTTAAACATGCCACGGCGCATTGGTTACATATTGCTGCACATTCCAAACATGCATCAATACAGCTTTTAAAATGGTTGTAAATCATAGAGAATTTGTATTTCATCTGTGTAGTTAGCTCGATAGAGTTTACAATTTTTACAACCGCTGTTTGTGTAATAGGTTTACAAAATAGTTTTTTAATGGCTTGTCCGACAGGTTTTGGCAATCATTCGAAAAGGCATCTTTTTAGAACAATTGATCCAGTTTACGCCTTTTTTACGCTTTCCTTTTTGCAAGCAAGCATTAAAATTCATGTTTTAAAGCCAATGCTAGAGCTATTATGGGTTGAAAAGCTTGTCATTTTTAAGGTTGTATTAAAAGATTAATATTCACACAAAAAATCCGTATGTATCACTTAAGCTACAAGAAATGAAACGCTTACCTCTACACCAGGTTCACAGTTCTTATTGGAGTTTTCCACAGGCGAAACTTATTAAGGAAAGGAAAGTTATATAGTCTATTAATTTGAATTAAAACTTGTAACTTATACAAACAATTTGTTTTTTTAGAAGTAACTATTCATAGTCACAAAAAGGGTAATAATGGGAATTTTTTTACACTATCCCTCCTTTGGACAAAATCAGATTATGCTAAATCTTTATCGACAAATTATT